>Ga0209475_10000085_pt1 | contig 315032 bp, 184 predicted proteins | sample tdDd471_FD_187128 | JGI IMG/M metagenome (GOLD analysis project Ga0209475, IMG submission 187128) | Marine sediment microbial communities from the Atlantic coast under amendment with organic carbon and nitrate - tdDd47.1 (SPAdes)... | ecosystem: Environmental > Aquatic > Marine > Coastal >... | reverse complement strand
ACGCCCCCCGCGCCGCACACGCACCCCGCGCCACTCACGCTCACGCCCCCCGCGCCACTCGCCCGCGCCGCTCACGCTCACGCTCACGCACCCCGCGCCACTCGCCCGCGCCGCTCACGCACACGCACACTGCGCCGCTCCCCCGCGCCGCTCACGCACACGCACCCTGCGCCGCTCCGCTCACGCCCCCCGCGCCGCTCACGGAAGATGAGAGATCGCGGGGTCGGACCCCAACTTCTAACATTTTCGCCGGTGCGCGGGCGGCAAAGTGCGAGATGGTGGGGTCAGACCCCTCCATCTAACACTTCATCCCCGACCTCTTCGTCACGGGTTGACGATGGGGTTGCCGCTGACGGTGCCGGTGATCGTGGTGACGCCGAGGAGCTCGAGCTGTCGGCTGGCCGTCAGCGAGGCGCCCGCGCCGACCGCGAAGTCGGCGTCCGAGGCGCTCCAGGCGTCGCCGAGGTAGACGAGCAGGTCCCCCCGGATGACCACCTGGGCGCCGCCGCGCACCTCGAGCTCGTCGAGGATGGTCAGGCCCTGGTAGGTGGCGCCGGAGGTCGCGCCGTACAGCGTGTCCGCGACGACCTCGGTGGCGTCGTTGCTGACCACGGTCGACACCGGGTCGTCGGACAGGGTCGTCGTCCCGCCGTCGTTCGCGACGTCGGCGCGGAACCGCGTCCCGGCATAGTTGCTGCCGTCGAGCCAGCCCGCCGTGGGATCGCTGAAGGTCGTCGCCGTCGGCAGCGGCGAGGCAGCGATGGTCCCGATCCCGATCGTGTCGACCAGGGTCGACGACGCCTGGGCCCCCTGGCCGCCGTTGTCGATGACGAGCGTCCCGCGCGGCGCCCCGGACGGCAGCAGGAAGACGGTGCCTGCCCCGCCGTAGCGCGTGCTCGCGGCGCCGCCCCGCGCCGTCACGGCCCCCAGGGGCTCCGCTGCGAAGACCCCGCCGAGGGTCGCGTAGCCCGCGAGCATCACGCGCCCGCCACCGCCACCGCCGCTGCCACCCGCGGTCGTCGAGCCGCCGCCGTCCGCCGACACCTGCCCGGCCGTGCCCGTCAACGTCGCCGCCGACAGGTAGATCGAGCCGCCCGCGCCGCCCGCGCCATGAACCGGGGTCTCACCGTCGGCGAGGATCGCGCCCTCGACCGTCAGCGTCCCGGTCGCGGTCACGCGCACGAGCCCACCGCCCGCGCCACCGGGGTTCGCCGCGTCGAAGGCCGCCCCGCCGCCGCCGGGCCAGGCGACGTCGTCGAAGCGCCCGTGAGGGCCGCAGGCCGTGCTCGCGCCGACCTCGTAGCCGACGCCGCCGTTACAGCCCCCGGACTGCCCGGTCGGGCCATAGGCGTCGTCGCCGTCCGGCCACGCGCCGCCGCCGGTGGTGTCCGTCCCGCCGGGCCAGCCGCGCCCGGTCACGTCGATGGCCGCGCCCGAGGCGACGCTGACCGCCGCCGCGCTGACCTCGAGCCTGTGGATGGGCGCCCCCGCCGCCGTCGCCGGGTGGGTCAGGGTCGCCGTGTCCTGCAGGTCCACGGTCCCGCTCGCGACGACGTTCGCCCCCGCGCCGGTCCCGGTGATGGTCGCGACCGTCCCGTCCTTCAACGTCAGGTTCCCGCCGTTGGCGCGGGCGCTCGCCGCCGTGAACGTCCCGCCGCTGACCGTCAGCGCGCCCCCGGCCACCACGTCGTCCAGGTCCGCGGTGACGTTGGTCAGGGTGATCGCGCCGGCCGCCGTGAGCCCGCCGCTCAAGCTCGTCCCGGTGGCGCTGATGGCCCCGCCGCTGGCGCCGAAGGTCGCCGTCGTGACGCTCCCCCCGACGGTCCAGGCCAGCGCCGGGTTCAGGACGCCCGCCCCGCCGATGAGGCTCGTGACGGTCAGGCTCGCGCCGCTCGGGACGCTCACCGCCGTCGCGCCGCCCAGGTCGAGGGTCCGGACGCCGAAGGTGCCGGCCAGCGCGAAGCTCGTCGTGTCCTGCGAGGCGATGTCGCCGGCGTCTACGCGGACCTCGGCGTCGAGAGCCAGCGACGCGTTGCCCCGGATCTCGAGGTTGTCGAAGCGATACGCCGCCGTCCACACGTGCGTCCCGGGCACCGCGTAGCCGCTCGGGTCGGGCGAGCCCGTGAAGGTCACGGTGTTCCCCGATCCGCCGTCCACCACGTACAGCGCGTCGTCGCCGAGGCTCGTCGTCCCCTGCCCGACGCGCGGGTTGACGAGGTAGTCGGTGATCGGCCCGTAGGTGTCGAAGGGGGCCGCGCCTGTCAGTGACGTCGCGTCGACGGCGCTGAACGCGCCGCTCCCCTCGAAGCGCAGCCGCGTGCTGTTCGCGAAGGTCGCCGAGCCGGCGTTGTCGAGCATGAGGTCGCCGTCCGCGCCGCCGACCCGCCGGTAGAAGGTCCCCGAGCCGCCCCGCGCGCTGCCGGAGCCCCAGCCGCCGTGGATGTAGACCAGCGACCAGGGCTGGTTGTCCCCGGCCAGCCCGGTGTCTCCGAGCTTGCCGTTGATCGCCGTGGCCGCGACCAGCGCGACCATCCCGCCGCCGCCGCCCTGGGTGTAGCTCGTGTTGCCGTTGCCGCCGCGCGCGTAGATCCCGCCAGCGCCGTCGATGATAGGCGCCTGCACGTAGATCGACCCGCCAGCTCCACCCGCCCCGCGGCTGGGCGAGCCCTGGCCGTCGGCGAGCAGCTGACCGTCGAGGTGCGCGGCCGTCGCCGCGATGATCTCGACGCTCCCGCCGCCGCGGCCGCCCGCGTAGTTGCCGCCCGACCAGCGCCCGCCGCCGCCGCCGTTGTGCACGGGGTGATACAGCGAGTCATAGACGTGCCCGCAGCCCGTCGTTCCGCCGAGCCCACCGTGCGCGCCGCCGCAGTTCATCGGTGCCTCGACCGTCGCGTACGGCGCGTAGCCGGCGCCGTGCGGATCCACCCCGCCGGCCCAGCCACGCCCGGACACGTCGATGGCGCCGCTGTTGGTCATCGAGAGCGTCCCGACCTCGACCCGCAGGTGCCGCTCGGGTCCGGTCTCCGTGGTCGCGTGGCTGATCCAGGTCCCGCTGTCGTTGATGCTCAGCGTCCCATCGACCTTCAGCAGCTCGTTCGAGATCGTCACGTGCGAGCCGCCGCCGAAGGTCGCGTCACCGGTGATGTGCGCCGTCCCGACGTTGACCGTCGCCCCGGACGCCGTCAGCGAAGCGCCGTTCAACACCGACTTGTTCAGGGTCCCGTCGTTCAGCGCCCAGGCGAAGGGGAAGTCCGCCGCGTCACCCTGCAGCAGCGTCGTCACGCTCAGCGCGCCGCCCGATCCGGCGACCAGCTCGACGTCGGTCACGCCCGCCAGATCCAGGGTCCGCACGTTCAGCGACCCGCGGAGCCGGAAGCTCGTCGCGTCGTAGGAGCTGATGTCCCCGGCGTCTGACCGCACCTCGGCGTCGGCGACCACCTGCGCGTTGCCTCGGATCTCCACGTTGTCGAACCGATACGCCGCGGTCCACGTGTGTGTCCCGGGCACCGCGAACCCGCTCGGGTCCGGGGTCCCGGTGAACGTGACAGTGTTCCCCGCGCCGCCGTCCACCCGGTACAGCGCGTCGTCCCCGAGGGTCGTCGTGCCCTGCCCGACGCGCGGGTTGATCAAGTAATCAAGTATCAACCCATAGGTGTCGAACGGGGCCGCTCCCGTCAGCGAGCTCGCGTCGATGGCGCTGAAGGCGCCGCTGCCGGAGAACGGTAGCGGCGAGCTGCTCGCGAAGGTCGGCGAGCCGGTGTTGTCGAGCATGAGATCGCCATCCGCGCTCCCGACCCGCCGGTAGAACGTCCCCGAGCCGCCTCGCGCGCTCGCCGAGCCCCAGCCACCGTGGATGTAGACCAGCGACCAGGGCTGGTTGTCCCCGGCCAGGCCGGTGTCGCCGAGCTTGCCGTTGATGGCCGTGTCCGCCACCAGCGCGACCATCCCGCCGCCGCCGCCCTGGGTGTAGCTCGTGTTGCCGTTGCCGCCCCGGGCGTAGAGCCCGCCGGCGCCGTCGATGACCGGCGCCTGCACGTAGATCGACCCGCCGGCGCCGCCCGCGCCGCGGCTCGGTGACCCCTGGCCGTCGGCCAGGATCTGCCCGTCGAGGTGCGCCGCGGTCGTGGCGATGATCGCGACGCTCCCGCCGCCGTTGCCGCCCTCGTAGTTGCCCCCCGACCAGCGCCCGCCGCCGCCGCCGTTGTGTACGGGGTGGTAGATCGAGTCGTAGGTGTGCCCGCAGCCGGTCGAGCCGCCGAGCCCACCGTGCGCGCCGCCGCAGTTCATCGGTGCCTCGACCGTCGCGTACGGCGCGTAGCCGGCGCCGTGCGGATCCACCCCGCCGGCCCAGCCACGCCCGGACACGTCGATGGCGCCGCTGTTGGTCATCGAGAGCGTCCCGACCTCGACCCGCAGGTGGCGCTCGGGTCCGGTCTCCGTCGTGGTGTGGCTGACCCAGGTCCCGCTGTCGGTGATGCTCAGCGTCCCGTCGACCTTCAGCAGCTCGTTCGAGATCGTCACGTGCGAGCCGCCGCCGAAGGTCGCGTCACCGGTGATGTGCGCCGTCCCGACGTTGATCGTCGCGCCGGACGCCGTCAGCGAAGCGCCGTTCAACACCGCCTTGCTCAGGGTCCCGTCGTTCAGCGCCCAGTCGAACGGGTAGTCTGTCGCGTCGCCCTGGATGAGGGTCGTGACGCTGAGCGCGCCGCCCGCGCCCGCGACCAGCTCGACGTCGCTCACGTCAGCCAGGTCCAGGGTCCGCACGTTCAGCGACCCGCGGAGCCGGAAGCTCGTCGCGTCGTAGGAGCTGATGTCTCCCTCGTTCGACCGCACCTCGGCGTCGGCGACCACCTGCGCGTTGCCCCGGATCTCGACGTTGTCGAACCGATACGCCGCGCTCCAGGTGTGCGTCCCGGGCACGGCGAAGCCGCTCGGGTCCGGGGCCCCGGTGAACGTCACGGTGTTCCCCGCGCCGCCGTCCACGCGGTACAGCGCGTCGTCCCCGAGGGTCGTCGTGCCCTGCCCGACGCGCGGGTTGATCAAGTAATCAAGTATCAACCCATAGGTGTCGAAGGGGGCCGCTCCCGTCAGCGAGCTCGCGTCGATGGCGCTGAAAGCGCCGCTGCCGGAGAACGGTAGCGGCGAGCTGCTCGCGAAGGTCGGCGAGCCGGCGTTGTCGAGCATGAGATCGCCATCGGCGCTGCCGACCCGCCGGTAGAACGTCCCCGAGCCGCCTCGCGCGCTCGACGAGCCCCAGCCACCGTGGATGTAGACCAGCGACCAGGGCTGGTTGTCCCCGGCCAGGCCGGTGTCGCCGAGCTTGCCGTTGATGGCCGTGTCCGCCACCAACGCGACCATCCCGCCGCCGCCGCCCTGGGTGTAGCTCGTGTTCCCCGCGCCGCCCCGGGCGTAGATCCCACCGGCGCCGTCGATGACCGGCGCCTGCACGTAGATCGACCCGCCGGCGCCGCCCGCGCCGCGGCTTGGTGACCCCTGGCCGTCGGCCAGGATCTGCCCGTCGAGGTGCGCCGCGGTCGTGGCGATGATCTCGACGCTCCCGCCGCCGTTACCGCCCTCGTAGTTGCCCCCCGACCAGCGCCCGCCGCCGCCGCCGTTGTGCACGGGGTGGTAGATCGAGTCGTAGGTGTGCCCGCAGCCGGTCGAGCCGCCGAGCCCACCGTGCGCGCCGCCGCAGTTCATCGGTGCCTCGACCGTCGCGTACGGCGCGTAGCCGGCGCCGTGCGGATCCACCCCGCCAGCCCAGCCGCGCCCGGACACGTCGATGGCGGCGCTGTTGGTCATCGAGAGCGTCCCGACCTCGACCCGCAGGTGCCGCTCGGGTCCGGTCTCCGTCGTGGTGTGGCTGACCCAGGTCCCGGTGTCGGTGATCGTCAGCGTGCCGTCGACCTTCAGGAGATCGTTGGAAACGGTCACGTGGGAACCGCCGCCGATCGTCGCGTCGCCGGTGATGTGCATGGTCCCGACGTTGATGGTCGCGCCCGACGCCGTCAGCGACGCCCCGTTCAGCGCTGCCTTGTTCAGGACCCCGTCGTTGAGCACCCAGTCGAAGCCGTAGTCCGTCGCGTCCCCCTGGAGCAGGGTGGTCGTCGTCAGCGCGCCACCGGCCTCGCTCACGAGCTCGACGTCTTCGACCGTGTTCAGGTCCAAGGTTCGCACGTTCAGCGCTCCGCGCAGCCGGAAGCTGGTGTCGTCGTAGGAGCTGATGTCCCCCTGCTCGACCCGCAGCTCGACGTCGGCGATCACCTGGGCGTTGCCCCGGACCTCGACGTTGTCGAAGCGGTAGAGCGCGGACCACTGGTCGGTCGCGGTGTCGACGAAGCCGGTCGGATCAGGGTCGCCGTCGAAGCCCACCGTCGCGCCCGTGTTGGAGGTCACGACGTAGCTCACGTCGTCGCCGAGCGACGCCGTCCCCTGCCCGATCTTCGGGTTGATCCGGTAGTCGGTGATCGGCCCGTAGCTGTCGAAGGGCGCGCCGCCGGTCAGGGTCGTCGCCGTGAGCCCGCTGAGCCCGCCGAGGCCCTCGAAGGGCAGGCGCGTGTTCTCCGAGAAGGTCACCATGCCGACGTTGTCGAACATGAGGTCGCCATACGCGTCGCCGACGCGCCGGTAGAAGGTCCCCGAGCCGCCGGCGGCGTTCCCCGCGCCCCAGCCGCCGTGGACGCGCACCAGGGTCCAGGGCTGGTTGTCACCGACGAGCCCGGTGTCGCCGAGCTTGCCGTTGATGGCCGTCTCCGCGACCAGCGCGATCATCCCGCCGCCGCCGCCGTAGGTGTAGCTGGTGTGCCCGTTGCCGCCGCGGGCGTAGAGCACCCCGCCGCCGTCGATGAGCGGAGCCTGGACGTAGATCGACCCGCCGGCGCCGCCCGCCCCGCGGCTCGGCGATCCGGCGCCGTCGGCGACCAGTGAGCCGTTCAGGTGGGCGGCCACGCTGGCGATGATCTCGATGCTGCCGCCACCGTCGGCGCCCCCGTAGTTCCCTCCGGACCAGCGCCCGCCGCCGCCGCCGTTGTGCACCGGGTGATGGAGCGAGTCGTACACGTGCCCACAGCCCGAGGGCCCGCCGATCCCGCCGTGGGCGCCGCCACAGTTCATCGACGCCTCGACGTTCGCGTACGGCGCGTAACCCTTGGCGTGGGGGTCCACGCCGCCGGCCCACCCGCGCCCGCTCACGTCGATGGCGCCGAGGTCGACGACGTCGAGGATCCCGACCTCGAGCCGCAGGTGCCGCTCGGGTCCGCCGCCCGTCTCCGCGTGGGTGAGGACCGTGTCGTCCCCCGTCACGGTCAGGGTGCCGGCGACCTTCATCAGGTCGTTCCTGAGCTCGAGCACCGAGGCGCCGCCGACCCAGGCGTCCCCCGAGACGTCGAGGGTCTGCGCCCAGACCTGAGCCGCGTTCGTGACCGTCAGGGACGCGAGCCGCTGGTCGGCCAGGACGGACACGCCGCCGCTGAGGGTCATCGTGAACGGGAAGTCGGCGTCGCCGTTGGAGATCAAGCTCTCGGTCACCCACAGCCCGCCCGAGGACACGTTGACGGTCTCGACCGGGCCGAGGTCCGCGCGCCCCACGCGGAGCTCGCCGTCGACGTTCAGCGTCGTCGCGTCGCCGACCCCGCCGAGCTTCACCCACAGGTCGCAGCCGGTCGCGTCGAGGTGGCCCTGTCCGATGACGACCAGGTGGTCGACCACGGCGATACCGCGGTAGCTCTCGCCGATGGCCGTGGCGCCGCTGGGGTCGCCCGCGACGTTCACGCGGAAGGCCGTATTGGTCGTGATCGGGAAGATCGGGTCGTCGCCGAAGCCCGCCGTCGCGTTGGCGCCGAGGTTCACGTTCACCTGGGTGCCCGCGTAGAGGTCGGCCCGGAAGTTCCCGTCGAGGTCGTCGAAGCCGGTCGCGTCCACGCCGTCGATCTGGCTGCCCGAGATGCAGTGGAGCCGCGTCGACGCCGCCGACGAGGTCATCCCGGCGTTGCTGACGTAGAGCCGCCCGTCGACGTCGCCGGGGTACTTGACCCAGACGGTCCCCGCGCCCCCGCCGATGCTCCCGGCGCCCCAGCCGCCACGGGCCACCACGTTGTTCTGCAGGTTCGTCACGTTGTAGGCCGCGCTGGTCGCGCCGGGGTTCGTCAGCCCCGTGATGGCGATCCGACCGCCGCCGCCGCCGTAGCTGTAGGAGGTGTGCGCCGCGCCGCCGAGCGCATGGATGGGGCCGACGCCGAGGAGCCGCGGGGTGTCGATCCAGACGCCGCCGCCGGCGCCGCCCGCGCCGCGCTGGGTGTTGCGATCCTGGCCGTTGGCGTAGATGCCGCCGTCGTTGACGAGGTAGCCGCCGGGACGCACCTGGATGCGCACGAGCCCGCCGCCCCAACCGCCGTAGTACGAGGTGCTGGTGTTGTACTGTCCGCCGCCGGCGCCAGGCTCGGTCGGGTTCTTGAACGAGCCGTAGACGATCGCCGAGGCCGGGGCCGCCCCGCCGAGCCCACCGTAGGTCCCGCCGACGTTGTTGGTGGCCCCTCCGACGGTCGAGTTGCCCTGGGTGTTGGCGACGGTGTTGCTGGCGTAGGCGCCGGGGTAGCCGCGGGCGCTCACGTCGATGGCGCAGCCCGGCTCGACGCGGAGGTCGTCGACCCGGATGTCGATCTTCTGCCAGGCGCCGGTCGTCCCCTGGCTGTGGGTGAGCACGCAGTCGTTCGTCCCGTTCTTCTTGAGCGTGATCGAGCCGAACTCCATCGGCTCGCAGCCCCGGCTGTCGATCACCAGGGTCCCGTTCTGGATCACGATGTCCTTGTTCTGCCCCGCGTAGTTGGCCGCATAGACGGCGCAGTTCAGCGGGCTGTGACCGAGCGCGATGGGGTCGTCGGCGGTCGCGAACTGCACCGTCGCCGTCTGCGAGATGGCCTGGCCGTCGACGGTCGCCGACAGCGTCGCCGTCTCGACGCTGGTCGAGGACTGGAGCTGCTGGCTGTAGCTGCCGTCGCCGACCGGGACGACGCTCCCGAGCAGCGTCCCGCGGTCGGTCGTGATCACGAGGGTGTGGGCGTCGGTCAGGATCGTGCCGTTCGCGTCGCGCACGACCACGGTGATCGTCGAGGTGCTCGCGCCATCGGCCAGGATCCCGCTCGGCGCCGCGCTGATGGTCGACAGGCTCGGGCTGGGCGCGCCCGGCGGCGGGGCCGTGACCGTGATGAGCCCGGTCGTCCCGTCGACGACGTTGGGGTCGGGGTGGGTGGCCAGGACGTGCCCGGTCGTCCCGGCGACGGTCGCCGTGAACGTGAAGCTCGACTGCGGCCCGGCGAGGCTCCCCGGGAGGCTCCCGTCCGCCGACCAGATGACGTTGACGTCGCTGATGAACTCCAGGCTCGCGTCGTAGCCGGCCGCGTAGAAGGTGCGGCTCTCGCCCGCGGTCATCGTCAGGTCGCCCACCGGCTGCCCGCCGCCGCCGGGTGCGTCGCGGACCACGACCACCGCCGCGGGGTTGCCCGGCCCGGTCTGGGGCGGCGTGACCGTGACCAGGAAGCGCTGGGTGTCGACGAAGACCCCGTCGGTGACGCTGATTACCACGCTGTGGGTGCCGATGTCCGCCTCGACCGGAGACATCCCGACGCTGGCCCCGCCGTTACCGAGGTCGGACAGGGTCATGAAGCCCGGCGCCTCGTCGAGGGCGAAGCTCAGGCCGCTGCCCGCGGTGTCGGCGTCGGTGGCGGTGACGGCGAGGTACTGGCTCGAGTCCTGGGCCACGTAGGCGTCGGCGATGGTCCCGAGGGCCGGCGCGTGACCGGGGGCGACGATGACGTCGTCCACGTCGACGTACCAGACGTCCGCGGCGACCCCGCCCGTGACGACGAAGCGGACCTGGGCGTCGGGCTCGTCGCCGATGTAGGGCGAGACGTCGAAGGTCAGGAGCGCCTCGTCGAGGCTCGACGTCCGGCTGTAGAGCGTGTGCCAGTCCGTCGGCTGGGGGCTCGAGCGGTCGGCGCTCTTGGCGTCGTAGACCTGGACCGCGAAGGTCACCGAGGCGCCGTCGCCGTTCTGGAGCATCGCCGCGCGCACCTGCAGCGTCACCTGCGAGAAGCCCGTCGCGTCGAGGAGCGGCGAGACCAGCGGCGTCGAGAACCCGCTCGCCGTGGCGTGGTAGCTGTAGCGCGGGTGCGGGTCCGGGCCGAGCGGCCCCGCCGTCGTGAGCTGCCAGCCGGGGACGCCGGGCGCCCACCACGGGACGTTGGCCGGCGTGAGCAGCAGCATGTCGACGGTCGAGCTGTCGAAGCCCTCGTAGTAGGGCAGCGTCGTCGCGGCCTGAGGCGTGGTCGTGACGGTGCAGTCGGTCTCGCAGCCGTCGCCGTCGAAGGGGTTGCCGTCGTCGCAGGCCTCGCCGGCGTCGGTCACACCGTCGCCGCAGTGGGCGTCCTGACAGGTGGTGCGGCAGGCGTCGGCGGCGGTGTCCGAGTTGCCGAGCCCGTCGTCGCACTGCTCGCCGGTCTCGAGCGCGCCGTTGCCGCAGATGGCGCCGCCGGGCTCGCAGGCGTCGCCCTGGCCGTCGAGGTCGGCGTCGGCCTGGTCGGGGTTGGCGACGCTCGGGCAGTTGTCGGAGCCGTTGAGCCAGCCGTCGCCGTCGAGATCGGCGTCACACGCGTCGCCGAGCCCGTCGAGGTCGATGTCCTCCTGCCCGGCGTTGGCGACGTCGGGGCAGTTGTCCGCCGCGTCGGCCACGCCGTCGCCGTCACCGTCGGGCGGGTCGCAGCCGGCGATGCCCTCGTCGATGAGATCGTCGCAGTCGTTGTCGATGCCGTCGCAGATCTCGGGCTCGAGCGGCCCCACGTCGGCGCGCGGCGAGCAGTCGGCGAGGCGGCCGTCCGAGGGGTCGTGGGAGTAGCCGACGGTGACCGAAGACTCGGGCAGGCAGGTCCCGTCGGCGGCGATCTCGGCGTAGAAGTGCACGGCCGGGCGGCCCTCGGTGTAGGTCGTCTCGGGGGCCCCGTCTGGGTCGCTGTTCGCGAAGCCGAAGGCGCTGAACGTGCAGGTCGCGTCGTGGGAGGCGAGGTAGGCGTCGTCGAGGCGCCAGGCGGTGTTGAAGTACTTCTTGCCGGCGAGCTCCTCGGTCCCCTCGTAGACCCGCGAATAGAGGACGCCGGGGTGGGCGGGGTCCTGCAGGAGCGCCGTGCAGAGCGAGGTCACGCCGTCGTCGCAGCAGAGGTAGGCGTCGGTGAAGCCGACGTAGTTGTCCTCGGGGTCGGCGTCGTCGCCGCCGGTGCAGGCGAAGCCCGTGACCAGGGTCGGCCCGCGCTCGCCGGTGTCCGGGTGCTCGAGGAGCGTGGGGTTGCAGTCGACCTTGGCGCTGCAGAAGAGGTCCTCGAAGCTCACCCCGAGGTCGAGGAAGCCCTGGCTCGCCGCGAGGGCCACGTAGACGTCGAGCTCGACGAAGGCGTCGGCGTTCTCGACGCAGGTGAAGCGCTCGGTGATGGGCGGCGGGAGGACGACGCCCATCGGCTGCCCGTCGCTGTCGGTGATCGACTGCACGGTGACCGTGACGCGGCTCTCGTCGGCGTCGCCGGCGACGCACGGGCCGACGTAGGACGCGCCGCCGCCGGGGTTGGAGGTCACGTCGTCGACGGTGACGACGCGACGCCAGGCGCCCTCGCCGTCGAGGTAGTCCACGTCGATGTCGTAGACCACCGTCCCGACCCCAGGGAGCTCGAGGGGGAGCACCGCGAGGTTGACGCGGGACGGCGCCGGGTCACCTCCGCTACAGGCGGTGATGGCGGCGACGGAGGAGATGAGCGCCACCATGCGGACGGCGCGCTGAGTCGGGTTGCCCATAATGCCTCGCGCCCCGCGGACGCTGTGTGCGTCTGCGCTGCGGCGACCTCGTCGTGGATTGAGCTTTGTGGGTGCTTCGATCCGGCTTCGGAGATCCAGATTCGATCGCGCGCACTATACCGCACTGCACAGCGACCGGAACAGAGACGGGACCGGACTTTCTGACGCAGCCGCGTAACCGGGCGCGATCGACGCGTCGCGGACCTGCCGAATCCGCACCCCCGCTCTGCAGATTCTGCAGAGAAGCGACGACGCCGGGCCCGGCATTCATCGACGAGCGCTTTATTTACAGTCGGTTTGCGAACCGCCGGGCGAGTGGCACGCGAATTGTAGTGTCTCCAGGCGTACCCCGGACCCCGCCACGCGGATCCACTGCAGTCCCGACATGGAGGCCAATCGATGAAACGCACCCTCACCATCTCCGGCGTCGCCGTCCTGGTCCTCGCCCTCGCCGCCCCCCTCGCCTTCGCCCGCGGACCCCGCGGCGACTTCGGCCAGGGTCGCGGTGACCGCGGCGCCCGCATGGCCGAGCGGCTCGGCCTGAACGACCAGCAGGTCGAGACGATGAAGAAGCTCCGCGAGCTGCATCAGAGCGAGATGCAGGCCGCCCGCGAGCAGCTCCAGGCGAAGCACGAGGCCCTCGGCCAGCTGTGGCAGGCCGACACCGTCGACCGGGCCGCCATCCTCGCCGCGACCCAGGAGCTGAGCGCCCTCCAGGCCCAGCTCGACGTCAAGCGCGTCGACCACCTCTTCGCCATCAAGAGCGTCCTGACCCCCGCTCAGTTCAAGCAGTTCATGGACATGGGCCCGCGCGGGATGCGCGGCCATCGCGGGATGCGCGGCCATCGCGGGATGCGTGGCCATCACGGGATGCGCGCCGGCAAGGGCATGCGCGGCGGCGGCAGGGGGATGGGCCCCGGCGGCCTCGGCGACGGCTCTTGCGGCCGATGGCAGGACGCGACGCCGGAGGCGGGCACCCAGGACCTCTGAGCCCACGCGGCGGCTCCGGTGACACCGCGCCGCTGCGCCAGCGCGGCGGCGCATCTTCCTCGGGCGTGGGCGCTCCCCACGCCCGTTCTGTATTCCACGCAGGACGCCGTCCGCGGGTCCGCGAATCGTGATAGGACCCACGAGATGAGCACCACGAACCCTCAGCCGCAGCCCATCGACGCCCCGTCCCACGGCACGCGCCGCGCTCGCTGGGGGATGCTCGCGACGACGCTCGTCATGGGGGTGGCCCTGGTCATCACCGGGCTGACGACCTATCTGTCGAATCGCGATGCGGCAGATTCCGTGGCAAATGCCCGCGCAATGGACATCTACCACGCGGTGCGCCGCAGCATTCGCGACGGCCTCGACGACCCGGACGCGACCCTCGCCGAGATCCTCGAGGAGTCGAGCGAGCAGGGGCTGCGCTACGTCGCGATGATCGGGCCAGAGGGCGAGCTCCTCGTGACCGCCGGCGAGGCGCTCTCGAAGGGGCCGCCGCCGCGGAACATCGGGCCGCCGCGGGTCCCGAGCGTGACGCGAATCGGCGACCGCCTGCGGATCGACGCCGCGGTCCCGCGCCCACGCCGGCGCGCGAGGGGGATGGACGGGGTGGGGCGGATGCGGGGGCTCCGGGTCGCCATCGAGGTCGAGCCGTTGATGGCCCAGGAGCTCGCGGAGACGGCGCGCAACCACCTCCTGGTGAGCGCCGTCGCGGCGGTGCTGCTGCTCATCCTGGCGCTGTTCTTCTGGCGCACCGGGGCCCGCGCCGACCGGGCCGAGGCGCAGCTCGCGCGAGACCGGCGGCTGGCGGCGCTCGGCGAGATGTCGGCGGTGCTCGGCCACGAGCTGCGAAACCCGCTGGCGTCGCTGAAGGGGCACGCCCAGCTGGTCCTCGAGCGGACCGACCCCGAGGCGCGCGGCTACAAGAACGCCGCGCGGGTGGTCAAGGAGGCCGAGCGGCTCGAGACGTTGACGGGCCAGATCCTCGACTTCGCCCGCACCGGGACCCTCGACCGGGCCCCGGTGGACCCGGCGGCGCTCCTGCGCACTGCCGTCGAGCAGGCGGGCGACGACCGGGTGCGGCTCGACGTCGCCGGGGCGCCCGAGCGCTGGGACCTCGACCAGAGCCGAATGAACCAGGTCCTCGTGAACCTGGTGAAGAACGCGGTGCAGGCGTCGCCGGACGGCGCCGAGGTGGACGCCCGCTGCGTCCTCGAGGGGGGCGCGCTGGTCTTCACCGTGCGCGACCGCGGCGACGGCTTCCCGCCGGGCGAAGCCGAGGCGGCCTTCGAGCCGTTCCGGACGAGCCGGGTCCAGGGAACGGGCTTGGGTCTGCCGATCGCCCGGCGTATCGTGGAGGCCCACGGCGGCGCCATCGAAGCGATGAACGCCCCGGACGGCGGCGCGGTGGTGCGGGTCCGCATCCCCGCTGGGGCGACGACGTGAGAGGAGACGGCATGGCGCGCATCCTGGTGGTGGACGACGAGGAGGGCATCCGGACGTTCATCGGCGAGGTCCTCGAGGACGAGGGCCACAACATCGTCCTCGCGGCCGACGGGCAGCGGGCGCTCGACGCCCTGAAGGCGGGCAGCTTCCACCTGATGCTGACCGACCTGAAGATGCCGCGGGTCGACGGGATGACGCTGCTCCGGCAGGCGCGCGCGGACCACCCGGAGATGGAGGTCATCGTCCTGACGGCCCACGGGACGGTCGAGGGGGCGGTAGAGGCCATGCGCCTCGGCGCCTTCGACTACCTGCAGAAGCCCATCGCGAGCCCGACGGAGCTGCGGCTGCTGGCCGAGCGCGCGCTGGAGCGGCGCGGGCTCAAGGACACCGTGGAGCGCGCGGACACGATGGCCGCGGACGCGGGCGAGGAGCGGCTCACCTGGGGGGACCCGGCGATGGCGCCGGTCGTCTCGGCCCTGGGCAAGGTCGCTCGGACCGACGCGACGGTGCTGCTCATCGGCGAGAGCGGGACCGGGAAGGAGGTCGCCGCGCGCCACGTCCACGCGAACAGCAAGCGGAGCGCCGGGCCCTTCGTCGCGATCAACTGCGCGGCGCTGTCGGACAACCTCCTCGAGAGCGAGCTCTTCGGCCACGAGAAGGGCGCCTTCACCGGGGCGCTGCAGCGCCGCCGCGGGCGGATCGAGCTGGCCGACGGCGGGACGTTCTTCCTCGACGAGGTCGGCGAGCTCAAGCCCGAGCTCCAGGCCAAGCTCCTGCGCGTGCTCCAGGAGAAGACCTTCGAGCGCGTCGGCGGGTCGAAGGCGCTGACCGCGGACGTGCGGTGGGTGGCGGCGACCAACCGCGACCTGGCCGCCGAGATGGCCGCCGGGCGCTTCCGCGAGGACCTCTATCACCGGCTCGCGGTCTTCCCCGTGCGCCTCCCGCCGCTCCGCGAGCGCCAGCAGGATCTGCTGCCCCTCGCCGAGCACCTCCTGCTGCGGGTCGGCAAGAGCCTCGGCAAGCCCGGGCTGAGCCTGGACGACACCGGACGCGCGGCGCTCCTCGGCTACAGCTGGCCGGGCAACGTGCGCGAGCTGCTCAACGCCCTCGAGCGGGCGGCGATCCTGGCCGACGGGCGGGTCCTGACCGAGGACGAGCTCATCCTCGGCACCGGCGCCGCCACGGGCCCCGTTCCGGACGCCGGCGGGACCCTGGCGGGCGCCGAGAAGTCCGCGATCCTGGAGGCCCTCGCCGCGGTGGGCGGCCACCGGAAGAAGGCGGCCGAGCGCCTGGGCATCGGCGAGCGCACCCTCTACGACAAGCTCAAGGTCTACGGGATCAAGTAGCCGCGGTCACCTCGCCGGGGGCGAGCCCTCGTCGGCGTCGCTGGGCGGGACCGGCGGATACAGGCTCGTCCGACGCGGCTCTGGCGGGCCGTCCGCGCGGGCCGAGCGCACGACGGGCACGATGCCCGTGCGCGGTCGCTCGACGCCGTTGCGCGTGCGCGCGCCGGGGCGGTCGGCCACCGGCGCCTTCGGGTCGCGCGCGGTCGACGCGGCCGGGCGCACCGGCGGGTCGACGCTGGTGCGCGGACGCGGTGGTGGGCTCGCGGGCGCGTCCGGCTCCGGGGTCGCGCGCTTCACGAACGGACGTGCGCCCGTCCGCGGCGGCGCAGGCCGCGACTCGTCGTCCGCGCTCGCGCTCGCGTCGCGCCTCACGAACCCCAACCAGGGACGCGCCGCGCTCTCCGAGCCGCTCGCCTCGCGCTGAACGAACGGGCGCGTGCCCGTCCGCTGCGGCGGGGTCGCGGGCCTCGCCGGATCGCCGTCACCGGCATCGCGCTTCACCAACGCCCGGCTCCCCGTTCGAGGCGGGACCGTCGCGGGCTTCGCCGCGTCATCGCTCGACTCTCGCTTGACGAGAGGCCGGCTCCCCGTCCGCGATGGAGCCCCGCGCTCGTCGTCGCTCGCGTCGCCCCTCAAGAACCCCAGCCAGGGGCGCGGCGCGCTCTCCGAGCCGCCTGCCTCGCGCTTCACGAACGGGCGCGCGCTCGTCCGCGGAGGCGGCGTGGGCGTCTCGACAGCGTCGGTCGTGTCTCGCGTCACGATCGGGCGGACACCGGTACGCGGCGGCGAGGGCGTCTCGACAGCGTCGCTCGCGTCGCGCTTCACGAACGGCCGGATGCCCGTCCGCGGCGGCGCAGGCGTGTCGACAGCGTCGCTCGCCTCGCGCTTCACGAACGGGCGGATGCCCGGCCTCGGTGGGGCAGGCTCGTCCGTGGCTTCGGTCGCCTCGCGTCTCACGAACGGCCGAGTGCCCGCTCGCGGCGCCGCGGGCTTGTCCGAGGCGTCTCGCGCCTCGGGCTTCACGAACGGCCGAGTGCCCGCTCGCCGCGCCGCGGGCTTGTCCGAGGCGTCTCGCGCCTCGGGCTTCACGAACGGCCGATTACCCGTCCTCGGCGGCGCTGGCCTGCTCGTCACGTCTCCGGGTGCGGCCTCTACCGGCGGGCGCACCGGCGCGTAGACGGCGGTCCGGCGCCACTCGGAGCTCGAACCCGAAGGCGCGCCGGCGGACCGCGGTGACCCATCGCGGCCGCTCGGCTCGTCGGTGTCGACGCTCCGGCCGGCGCGGGCCAGCGGAACCCCCAGGGCGCGGCCGACCACCATGGGGATCTGCGCGGTGCTCGGCGCCCGTCTGAGCGGCGCAGCGCGTCGGATGACGGGCTCCGCCGGCGGGGGATCGGGCCGCGCGGAGCTGGTCTCCGTCCCTGGCGCGCGAGGCATCCCCTGGGTGGGCGGCGCGGCGGGGCCGACCGGGGGCCTCGGCGGGGTCGTCGGCCGCTGAAGCGCGCTCGGCGCGGGCAACCCGGCGGTGCTCCCGGGCATGAAGCGCCCGGCGCTCGCGGCGGGGCGCTGCGAGCTGGACGTGGACGCCCGGCGCGCGCGGTAGTAGCCGACCCCGCGGAACTCGCAGCGCTCGAAGTCCCCGCCGGCGTCGCGGAGGGTCTCGGTGGAGCCCAGGAGCAGCGTCGCGTCCTGGCCCAGCGAGGCCTCGACGGTCGACCACAGCTGGCGCCGGCCGGCGTCGTCGAAGTAGATGGCGACGTTGCGGCACAGCACGATGTCGAAGCGCCCGGCGAAGCGCGTCGCGGCCTTCGGATCGAGCAGGTTCAGCTGCTCGAAGGTCGCCAACCCGCGCAGCTCGTCCTTCACGCGGTAGCGCCCGGGCCCCTCGGCGATGAAGTGCATCGCCCGGCGGCGCTCGCTGAGCCCGCGGGACACCTCGTGGGCCGTGTACACCCCGCGGCTGGCCTGGGCGAGCATCGACGGCGAGATGTCGGTCCCGACGAGCTGGACGTCGCGGGCGCCGAGCGGCCCGAGGAGCTCGCGCACGATCATCGCGACGCTGTAGATCTCCTGGCCCGACGACGACGCCGCCGACCAGATGCGCAGCGGCGCCTGGAGACCGCGGCGCTCGAAGTGGTCGGGGATCAGCTTGTGGGCGAGCAGATCGAAGATCTTGGGGTCGCGGAAGAACGACGTCTCGTTCGTCGTCATCGCGTCGACGAGCTCCGCCCGCAGCGCGGCGTCGACGTGGCCGCGCCGGGTCAGCTCGGCGAACGACCCGATGCCCTCGCGCTGCATGAGCGACGCGAGCCGCGTCTCCACGAGGTACCCCTTGGACGCGTCGAGGGTGATCCCCGACTCGCGCTTGAGGAACACCGCGAAGGCCGCGAGGTCGTCGGCCTCGATCCGGCGCTGCGTCACGGTCATCGGGCGCCCCAGACCCTCAGGAGCCTCTCGATGCGGCACGGGATCTGGTCGAGCGCGAGGACCTCGTCGACGACGCCCGCCTTCACCGCCTCGCCCGGCATGCCGTAGACGACCGAGGTCGCGGCGTCCTGGGCCAGGATGTAGGCCCCTACGGCCCGCATCTCATGGAGCCCGGCGACGCCGTCGTGCCCCATCCCGGTCATGATGACGCCGAGCGCGCGCTTGCCGCACGCGGCCGCGACCGATCTGAAGAGGTAGTCCGCCGACGGCTTGCAGTTGTTCTCCGGCGGCGCGTCATTGACCTCGACCTGGAGGCGCCCGGCGCGCTTCACGAGCCGCATCTGCTTTCCGCCAGGAGCGATGTAGACGCTCCCGGCGGCGAGATACATGCCGTCGTTGGCCTCGAGGACCCTCACCGCGCTCTTCCTGTCCAGACTCGCGGCCAGGGTCTCGGTGAAGCCGGGCGGCATGTGCTGAACGAGGACGATGGGCACGGCCAGCGACGCGGGGAGCTTCGGGATGACCTGCGCGAGGGCGGCCGGGCCGCCGGTGGAGATGCCGATGGCGACGACGCCGACCGGGTGCGCGCGGGCGACGACCGGCGTCTCGCAGTCCACGTCATGGCGCGCGCGGTGTGCCGGCGCCGCGGGCTGGGCGGCGACCGGCCGACTCGGCGCGGCGGGGGGCCGACGGGCGTGCGACGGGCGATCGCCGCGCATGATCTGGCGGGCCTTGAGCCCGGCGAGGATGGGGAGCAGCTGGTTCTTCAGGTGTCGCTCGTTCTCGGCCATCGAGCCGCCCGAGGGCTTCGAGACGAAGTCGTACGCCCCCAGCTCGAGCGCTCGCAGGGTCGTGTGAGCCCCCCGCGACGTGAGGCCGCTGACCATGACGACGTCACAGGGCAGCGGGCCGAGCTTGCCGAGCTCGGCGAGGGTCTCGAGCCCGCCCAGCAGGGGCATGTCGACGTCGAGGGTCATCACGTCGACCTCCGTGAACGCGAGCTTCTGCAGGGCGATCTGGCCGTTGGACGCGGTCGCGACGACCTCGACGTCGGCGATACCGCTCAGGACCCGGCGCACCGCGTGACGGTACGTCGACGAGTCATCCACAACCATCACGCGCAGCGCGCACATCACGACCTCCGAGGCTGGAAGCGGTGGCCGCCGCCGGTGCGGCGATGGCCACCACCTCCAATACTGCTACTCCATGTCGAACTTGGCGATGCTCTGCTCGAGGTTCCGGCGGGCGCCCTGCAGGATGTCCATGTTCCGGGTCATGGCGTGCGCGATGGAGTCGATCTCCTGAACGGAGACGGCCACGTGATTGACGCTCTCGGTGACGGCGCTCGAGACCTGGGCGGCCTCGCCGACCCCGTCGGCCATCTGGGCGACGACCTGGGAGGCCTCGGCGATGTTGGCGGCCATGTCGCGGGCGGTGACGCTCTGCTCCTCGGTCGCCGACGCGATGGACACCGTGTACTCGTTGACGTCCTCGATGACCGCCGAGATGCGCGAGATCTCCGAGATGGTCGCCTGGACCGAGGCCTGAATGGTCTGGACCCGCTTTCGGATGTCGACGGTCGCGCTGTTCGTCTCCTTGGCGAGCTCCTTGACCTCGCTCGCCACGACCGCGAAGCCCTTGCCCGCCTCGCCGGCGCGCGCCGCCTCGATGGTCGCGTTCAGCGCGAGCAGCTTGGTCTGGTCGGCGATCTCGACGATGGTCTCGATGACCTGGCCGATCTCGCCGGCCGCCACGCCCAGGGCGTCGACCTTGGCGGACGCCTCGCGCACGTTCATCACGGCGCTCTCGGCCATCTGGCGCGCCCGCTCGGAGTTCTGGGCGATGTCGGCGATGGTCGCCGACATCTCCTCGGTCGCGATGGCGACGCTCTGGATGTTGGCCTGGCTGTTCTCCGCGCCGATGGTCAGGTTGGCCATCGTCGCGCTGAGCTCCTCGGCCGCCGCGGCGACGCTGCTCGACTGCTCGCTGATGCCGCGGGAGCGCTCCTCGAGGGTGCCGGCCAGCCCGCTGACCTCGCTCACGACGCCGCCGAGGGACTCGGAGCCCTGGCGAACGTCGGCCTGCACGCCCTTCTCGACCCGCGCGTCGAGGATGTACTCGAGGGCACCCACGACCTCACCGCGCTCATCGAAGAGGGCGTTGCCGACGTAGCGGATCGGGAACGTCTCGGCGGCCGGGCGGGCGGTGGTCTCGCCGCGGCGCGTGGTGCGCATGCGCATCGCCTGCGCGCTCCGGCAGTGGTCGGTGTTGCAGTGCCCGGTCCTGGCGATGTCGTAGCACTTGCGCCCGATGAGCTCGGCCTGCGGGCGCCCGACCATGTCGGCGCCGGCCTTGTTGATGAACTGCACGTTGAAGTCGGTGTCGATGGCGAGCACCGGGGTCGGGATGTTGGCGAGGTAGCCCGCCTGCTTCTGGATCTCCTCCTTGGCGCGGAGCTCCTCCGTCACGTCCTCCCAGACGACGCCCGGGCCGACGAAGACGCCGCTCGGGTCGCGGACGGCGAAGGCCGTGATGCGGAGGCGGCGGTCGCCGAAGCGGACGACGGCGCTGTGCGGGAGCGCGGTGTCCGGGTTCGCCAGGATGCGCTGCTGGTGCGCCGGGTCCTCGTGGAAGAGGTCCATGCTCGTCCCGACGAGCTGGTCCACCCGCACCGGGAGGATGTGCTCGAAGCGCCGGAAGAGGCGCTCGGTCGCGGGGTTGAGGTAGACGATGCGCCCCTCGGGGTCGGCCGCCATGAAGCAGATGTCGGCGTTCTGCACGAGCTGCGCCATGCGCGTCGCATGCAGGCGCTCGGCGAGCTGCTTCTCGAAGGCCGCGTCGGCGTACATGCCGACCTCGAGCTTCTCGAGGCCAGCGAGGGCCTGCTCGACCCAGCGCCCCTCGAGGACCGATCCGTGCTGCGGCGCGATACGCTCGATCTGGCCGAGGTCCCGGATCGCCTCCAGCCCGTTCTTGAGGATCTCGGTCGACGGCATGTAGTCGGTGTGGAAGGCGTGGATGCCCCGGAAGTCACCGCTCTCGGAGTGGAGGCTCCAGTCGGGGTCGATGGCGCCGAAGAGATCCGAGGTGAAGGCCGTGCGGGACTTTCGATCGTAGCTGACGATGGCGCCCGGCGAGTGCAGGTACGGGGTGTGCGCAAACGTCAGCTTCCGGCGGTTGCCGAAGGTCAGGCTCCAGCCCTCCTTGTCGACCTCGTAGAAGTCGAGCCCGGCGCCGAAGTGGTCGATCAGGACGCTCATCCGGCTGTGACAGACGATCTGGCAGTCGGAGGGGACGTGGGGCGCGAAGGCGTTGACCGCCGAGCAGACGTCGGGGTCCTGGTGGTGGGCGATGATGTAGCGGACCTTCGAGAGGTCCACGACCGACGCCGCGCGCGCCATGACGGCGTTGGCGTGCTTGAGGCCGCCGGGATCGACGATGACCGCCTCGTCGCCGTCGACGATGACGTAGGGGTTGCACTGGAGCACGTGATCGACGTCAGCGCCGATCCAGTAGATGCCGTCTCCGAGATCGGTGACGTTGCCGATGTCGCCGACTGGGATAGCCGCCGGGATCGGTGCGGTCGTGGCGTCGAACACCGAGACCTCGGCTTGCTTCGCCTCGGCGGCGCGGGACTCGGTGTTGGTGGCGGTGCGCTTGGCCGAGCGGGGTGGCTGCTGACGTTTCTGGACCACGGTCGGGGCTCCTATCGCGTGCGGGGGTCGGGGTCGTCGACGGACCAGAGGCGCTCGACGTCGAGCACCGCCACCAGCCTGTCGCTCATGCGGTAGACACCTTCGAAGAGCTCGCCCCAGGGACCACGGAGGTGGGGGGGCATAGGGAGGATGTCGTCGGTGGGGGCCGGGAGGATGTCGTCGACGTCCTCCACGAGCAGGCCGACCGCCTCGTCGCCGCGGCGCACCACGACGCTGCGGGCGCGGCGGCCGATGGGCTGCGGCTCGAGGCCGAGGCAGCGGCGGAGATCGATGATGGTGATGATCTGGCCGCGTAGGTTGACGATGCCGCGGACGATGGCCGGGCCCTGGTGGACCGGGGTCACGTCGAGGTGCTTGTTGACCTCCTGCACGACGTCGATGTCGACGCCGCACAGCTGCTCGCCGACGCGGAAGACGACGAGCTCGCGGGTCTTGCCGCCGCCCTGGGCTCCGGGGATGGCGTTCACTGCGCGCCTCCTGTCAGCGTCGCCACGGCGCGACCGCGGGCGAGGTAGGCCGCGCTCCGCTCCTTGACGAGGTCGCGGTCCAGCTTGACGAGGTACTCGTCGATGCCGACCTCGCGCCCACGGCGCTCGGCCGCCTCGCCGGTGAGCGAGGTGATCGCGACCACCGGGAGCTCGCCGTAGCGGGGGTCGTTCCGGATGGCGCGCGTCATCTCGAAGCCGTCGAGCTCGGGCATCTCGATGTCGGTCAGCACGAGGGCCACGTCCGGGTGGCGCTCGAGCTGGGCGAGGCCCTCCTTGCCGTCGGCGGCGCGCACGGTCTCGAAGCCGAGCTCCTCGACGAAGGACGCGATGGTGTGGAGGAAGAAGGGCGAGTCGTCGACCACGAGCACCTGGCGCGTGGCCTTGTCGACGCCGTGGCTCACCTGCTCGATGCGGCGGGCGGTGAGGTGCGGCATCGCCTGGGCGGCGATCCCCTGGGCGTCGAGGAGCAGGAGCAGCCGGTCGTCGAGCACGAGCGAGCCGTAGACGCCCGGCTGGACGTGGGTCTGGTCGTCGATGGGGACGTCGCTCTCGACGGCGTCGATGAGGCGCGAGATGAGGAGGCCCGCCTCGCGGCCGCCGACGCGGAAGACGATGACGTAGGAGAAATCGGCGTCCGCGCGCGGGGTGACGGGGACGACGTCCTCGATGGCGAAGAGCAGGAGGCTGCCGGTCTTGGTGCGGAGGGTGCGCTTGCCGGCGACCGCGCCGATCTGGGCGCGGGAGATCTTGTCGATGCGGACGACGACGCCGAGGGGCACCGCGAAGTACTCGTCGGTCGCGTTCTCGACGATGAGCAGGGTCTGGGCGTTGCCGCGGATCCCCTCTTCGACGGTGAGGCGGGAGGTGCGCCCGGTGTCGCGGAGCCGGAGCTGCTGGCCGATGACCATGACGTCGAGGATCAGCGCCGGGCGGCCGTCGCCGAGGATCGTCGCGCCGGCGTAGTAGCGGCAGCTCCTGAGGTGGTGCCCGAGCGGCTTGACCACGACCTCGGAGCTGTCCTCGAGCTCGTCGACGACGAGGCCGTAGTGGAAGTCGCCGGCCGCGACGATGACCACGTTGAGAGGACGCGAGGCGCCGCTGGCGAGGGAGTCCCGGAGGCGGCGGCAGTGGCGCTGATCGCTCGGGTCGCCGTCGATGTCGAGGAGGTCGCTCAGGCGCACCAGCGGCAGGAGCTCGCCGCGACTCCGGAGGATCGCCGACTCGCCGAGCCACTCGACGCGGCGCGACAGCTCTTCGGGGCGGACCCGCTGCAGCTCGACGAGGCTGGCCTGGGGGATGGCGAAGGCGTGCCCGGACTCGACGAGGAGCAGGCACGGCAGGATCGACAGCGTGAGCGGCAGGTGGATCGACATCAGCGTGCCGCGGCCGACCACGGAGTCGACGTCGATGGTCCCGCCGAGCCTGGTGATGTTCGAGTTGACGACGTCCATCCCGACGCCGCGGCCGGACACGTCGGTGACCTTCTCGGCGGTCGAGAGGCCGGGCATGAAGACGAGGCGCTGCAGCGCCTGATCGGTCATGGCGTCGAGCTGCTCGGCGGGGACGAGACCCGAGCCGCGCGCCTTGCGCTCGAGGGCCTGGGGATCGATGCCCTTGCCGTCGTCCTCGATCTCGACGACCACCTGCCCGCCCTTGTGGACGGCGACCAGGCGGAGCCGGCCCCGCGGGCCCTTGCCGGCGGCGCGGCGCACGTCCGGTGTCTCGATGCCGTGGTCGATGGCGTTTCGGACGAGGTGCGTGAGCGGGTCGCCGATGGCCTCGATGATCGTCCGGTCGAGCTCGACCTCCTCGCCCTCGATGACGAGGTCGACCGACTTACCCAGCTCGCGCGAGAGGTCGCGGACGACCCGGCGGAACTTGCTGAAGACGAGCTCGAGGGGCTGCATCCGCGTCGACATGATCGCGTCCTGCAGCTCGGTGGTGATCTGGCTGATGCGCTGGCTGGCCTTCTCGGTGCTCTTGGGGTTGTCGCCGGCGACGCCCTGGAGCAGCTGGTTTCGGGCCAGGACGAGCTCCCCCGCGAGGCTCATCAGGGAGTCGAGCAGCGGCAGGGCCACGCGGACGCTCGCGGAGCGGGCGCTCCGGAGCGCTTGATGGGTCGGGCCGCCGTCGTCGGGCCGGGCCATCATCTCGGTCGCCGGGGGCGCGGCGGTGGTCGTCACCTTGCGGGGAGCGCGTGGGCGCTGGGCGGGGCGTCGCGTGGGCGGCCGGGTCGGGGGCTTCGGGAAGGGGCGCGGGTCGAGCTCGGGGACGAGGGGGCCGGCGTCGACCTCCTCGATCATCGAGAGGTCGAGCGCCTCGTCCTGGTCGGGGGTCTCGGGCGCGACCTCAGGGGGAGCCTCGGCGGCGGCGGTCTCCGCGGTACTGCGGTCGAAGCGCGCGAGCGCGGCGAGCTCCGCGTCGATCTCCCGGGTGTGCATCGTCTCGGGGGCGTTGATCATCCCGACGACGGCGTCGGAGCCGCTCAGCAGGCAGCTCACGACCTCGCTGGTGGGCACGAGCTCCCCGGCGCGGATGCGGCCGAGGACGTTCTCGATGGCGTGCGCGAGGGTCTTGACGCGGTCGAGGCCGAAGAAGCCGGCGGCGCCCTTGACCGAGTGCATCGCCCGGAAGGCCTTGTTGACGAGGGTGAGATCGACGTCGGCGCCGCGCGCCTCGATCTCCAGGAGGTCGGCCTCGATGCCGTCGAGGTGCTCGCGCGACTCTTCCAGGAAGACCGCGAGGAGCTCGTCATCTTCGCCGGGCTGTTGAATGTAGTCGCCCATTCAGCGCCATCGCTCGGTGAGGGGGAGGACCGCTCTCGGGGTCACGGCAGGGCCCCGGACGAATCGCACCTTGATCTACGGGCGAGGCTGGGCGCGGCTTAACGTCGAAATCGCGGATGTAACCAGAGCGTGAAGGCGACGCCCCGCACCCGGTCGCGGGGTCGTTCGCGGACGGTCTCAGGATTCGCGCTCAAGCGGTGGCTCGGATCGCTCGAAAGGGGAGTGGAGCCATGACCAGTCCACGCGTCCCCGTGCGCGTGCGTTGCCGAGGAGAGCCCGTGAGCGACCCGAAGGACACCGAGCGCCGCGTATCCCACCGCGTCAAGATGATCGCCTGGCCGGCGTCGTACTCCTTCGACGACAACCCGACCGTGCTGACCGAGGCGGAGATCCAGGACTTCAGCCCGGCGGGCGCGTTCCTGTCGGCCAGCCCCGAGGAGTGCGAGCGGGTCATCCCCGGGCGCATCCTGACCCTCCACGGCGAGATGTGGGGAGCGCCCTTCACCCTGCCGGCCGAGGTCCGCTGGGTCGGCTGGAGCGAGATCCACGACCGCTACGGCTTCGGCGTGGAGATCGACCGCGAGGTCTCCCTCTGGCGCCTCCTCCACAGCCCCTCCGCCCCGATGGGCAAGTCCGGCGGCTCCGAAGACAAGGGCTGAACCGAGGAAGTATTAGATGGCAGGGTCAGACCCCGTCATCTAACACTTTTCGACGCTGCGCCGAGCTCACGCTCAGGCCCCCGCGCCGCCCAAGCTCACGCTCCGCCCCCGGCGCCCACGCTCACGCCGCCGCGCCGCCCAAGCTCACGCTCCGCCCCGGCGCCCACGCTCACGCCGCCGCGCCGCCCAGGCTCCGGGCCCCGCGCCGCTCACGCTCCGGCCCCACGCGTGCTCCGGCCCCCGCGCCGCTCACGCTCCGGCCCCCGCGCCCCCGCGCCCCCGCGCCGCTCCGGCCCCGCGCACGCTCACGCGCCGGCCCCCGCGCCGCTCACCCTCCAGCTCCGAGCCCGGCGGGCGCTACCAGATGGGGCTGGGGAGGCCGAGGACGCGCTCGAAGGCGGTTCCGAAGCGGGGCTCGGTGAAGAGCCAGCGGGCGGGCCAGAGCGGGGAGCGGCAGTCGGCCGGCGAGAGGCGACCGGTCCAGAGGTCGGCGAAGCCCTCGGCGGCGATGGCGCCGAGGCGGTCGAGGATCTGGGCCCCGGCCTCGGGGCTCGCCAGCGACGGCGTCCCCGAGTACGTCTCCTGGTGGTAGTAGCGGAGCTTCTCGCGGAAGCCGCGGACCAGCGTCCCGAGCCCCTGCCTCTTCCCGGGGGGCGCGAGCGGCGGCTTGCCCTCTTCGGCGAGGGTGTCCTCGACCGTGCGGCGGCCGAGCTCGCGATAGACCGGGTCGACCTTCTGGCCGATGAGGTGGAGCATCAGCGAGGTCTCGAGCGCGCCTCCGTGGGAGTCGCCGACCAGGTCTTCCTTGGTGATGCCCGCGACGTCACCGAGGACGTCGGACAGGTCCGTCGAGCCGCCGGTGAGCCGCGTCAGGAGCAGCGAGAAGAGGCTCGCCATCCGCGAGCCGTGGCGCCGGTTGACGCGGTCACAGGCGACCTCGATGGGCACGAAGTGGCGCGGCCCGCCGTGGAAGTTGGTGACCCAGACGTGGCGGAAGCCCTGCTTCGCCAGGGTCCGGCCGAGGTCCTCGATGACCCGGAGGACCGTCGTCGGCCGGAAGGCCAGCGAGCCCTTGTGCGGCAGCACGTCGGCGGCGACGTAGACCGGCGGGACCTCGACGTGGACGACCTCGGGGAAGCGCTTGGCGAAGTGGTCGATCGCGGCCCGGGCGATGCCGCGGGCCTCGATGTTGTCGGTCACCGTCGGGAGGTGCGGGCCGTGGACCTCGCACGGGGAGCAGCTCACCCAGACGACCGTCCGGCCGGGATCGAGGGCGGCGATCTGCCGGCCGGTCAGGTGCTTCCAGGCGATCAGCTCCGCCATTACGGGGTGTTGGGCTTCGCGGCAGGCGCGGCGGCCGGAGCAGCTGCGGGCGCGGCGGCCGGCGCAGCAGCAGGCGCGGCGGCCGGAGCAGCGGCAGGCGCGGCGGCCGGAGCAGCGGCAGGCGCGGCGGCCGGAGCAGCGGCAGGCGCGGCGGCCGGAGCAGCGGCGGCCGGAGCCGTGGCGGCGGGCGCCGTGTTCGTGTTCGCCGTGTTTGCGGCCTTCGCGGCGGCGGCGACGTTCTCCTTGAGGCGGATGAGGTTGCTCGTCCCGCTGTCGACGACCCGGAGGGCCTCCTGGACCTTGCCGACCAGCGCCCCGCTGGTGTCGATGCCCGGGCCGCTCAGGAGGCCCTTGGCCTTCTCGACGGCGTTGTCGGCGAGCTGGATGGCGGGGTTCACCTCGCCGGCGCTGAGGGCGAGGATCTCACGGTCCTTCTTCAGCGTCTCGACCTTGAGCATCGTCTGGTCGAGCTGGCGCAGGGGCTTGAGCACGAGCATCAGCTGGTCGTTGGCGACGCTCAGCGCCTTCGCCTTGGCGTCCTCGTCGCTGACCTGCTGGGCGGCGTCGTAGGCCTTCTGCGTGGTGGTGATGTGGGCGGCGATGGCGGTCTTCAGCCCGGGGTACTTGCCCGAGTAGGACTCGAGGTCGAGCTTGTTCTTGTTCCAGGTCTTGGTCTCACCCTCGACGCTCTTGCCGCAGCCGGCGACGGCGAGGACGGACAGGACGAGGAACGACGCGAGAACGGTAACGACGAGGCGGTTCGTCATGGCGAGGCGGCTCCTGATGAAGGCGGCCCACCGAGGCGGGCCGGCGAGCGGTTGGCGGCGAAGTTAGCCGGGCCCGCGGGGCTGGTCAAACGCGGCGCGAGCCAGCGTAACCGCGGGTGAGCGGGCGCAGCGACTCAGGTGACCTGGCGGACGACGGCCAGGGCGTCCGCCGGGTCCATGTTGGCGTAGATGACCTTCATCAGCCCCGGGTAGTACTTCGTCGCCGTGGTCAGGTTGGACTCGAAGAGGTTCTTCATGAAGGTCGGCGTCAGCGCGATGGACTCGACGTCGGCGCTGGTCTTGAAGCGGACGAGCCCCATGTCCATGTCGAGCTCGAAGTTGCCGAGCAGGATCCCGAAGTTGGCGCGGGTCAGGTACTCGGCCGCGGCGAGGCGCTTGTGGTCGGGCACCAGCGCCGGGTAGGTCGCGAGGAGGCAGACGCGCTCGGTCTCCTCGTAGGCCTCGAGGGTGCACTCCACGCGGGTGTGCTCCGAGGTCACGATGAAGCGGACCTGGGGCGGGTTCTTCGCGGCGAGGACCGACAGCTCCCGGTCGTCCGCCGAGAAGAACGCCACGGCGGCGTCGAGGAGCCGCCCCATCAGCCGTCGAACTGCTTGATCTGGGTGGTCTTGACCGACTGCGTCCGCGGCTGCGCCTTCGGCATGCCGCTCTTCTCCTGCGGGACGAGCCCGGCGGCGTACTCGTAGGACCGCTGGACCCAGTGCTGAAGCACCCGGGAGTCCCTCAGGACCGACGGCGGGAGCACGATGTACTCCTTCATCGGCCGACCGGGGATCGCCTCGAAGACCTCGGCCCCCGGCTGGCGGAGGAGCTCGGTCCGGTGCGCCTCGGACAGGCGGAGGACGAACTGCGTGCGCCGCACGCGCATGAACATGTTGCCGTTGACGACGGCGGCCGGGCTCCCGCCCATGGTCCGCTCTTCAGCACCGCGCGGCTTCACCGTTTGGAAGAGGTTGTACAGCTCCTGCGGCCCCAGCTGACTCATCGACGTCTCGCTCCGGTGACGGTTGTGCCGCCTGCTCCCCCACAGGTCGGCGATGCGCCCTGGGCACGCTGGCCCCGGCTCGGGGCCGAGTATGCGTGTGCCCCGGGCCGGCCGCAAGACCGGCGCGTATGCAGAGACACCGGACCGCGCCGGCCCTCGGAGCAAAATGTTAGATCGAGGGGTCCGACCCCACCTTCTAATATCTATCGCCGATCACCTCGCTCGCCGCTCCCCTCCGCCCCGCGCCCGCCAACGCCCCTGTTTCCCGCGCCGCATCCGCATCCGCCCTCGCCCCGCTCCCCGCCCACCGCCCTGCTCCCCGCACCGCATCCGCCCTCTCTCTCCGGACCGACGCCCCCGCTCCCCGCACCGCATCCGCCGTCCCCCTCCGCCCCGCGCCGGCTCTTGCTCCCTCCCGCCCCACGCCCGCCCTCGCGCCGGCGCCCGCCCTCGCGCCGGCGCCCGCCCTCGCGCCGGCGCCCGCCCTCGCCCTCGCGCCGGCGCCCGCCCTCGCGCCCACGGGACCGCCGTCGACGGGCTCGGTGGCCCGTGCTAAACCGCGGCGGGAGCGCCGGGCGCTCCGCGCCTCGGATCGTATTGCGAAGGAACCTTGAGCCGAAGTCGACGCCGCTCCCCGCTCGCCCTCGTCGCCGCGGCCGTGACCGTGGCGCTCGCCGGGGCCGCCGCCCACGCGGCCCCACCGCCGACCCGAGTGGTCGCGCTCGAGGTCGTGCGCGACGCGGGAGCCGAGGTCTGCCCCGACGAGCGCGCCGTCGCCGCCGACGTCATTGGGCGCCTGGGGCGGGACCCCTTCGTCGCCGCCGCCCCCGAGCGCGTCCTCGTCAGCCTCTCCCCCGCGCGCCGCGGCTTCGTAGCCCGCATCACCCTCATCGGGGCGCCGCCGTTCCAGGGCGTCCGGACGCTGCGGACCCGCGACCCGGCCTGCGCCGAGCTCGGCGAGACCGTGGCCCTCGCCATCGCCGTCGCCATCGACCCGCTGGTCCTGACCCGCCCGACGCCTCCGCCGCTCCCGCCCGGCCCCATCGGTGCGCGCCGCGGCCGGGACCTGGCCGAGGTCCGCCGCCCCATCACCCGTCGCTCCCCGGAGCCGACGCCGCCCCCACCGCCCCCGACGCCGCTGGTCACGGAGCTCGGGCTCGCGGCGAGCTCCGCCATCGCGCTGTCGCCCGGCGTGACGGTCGGACCGCGCATCTGGGGCGGCGTGCGCGGTGACGGCTGGTCCCTCGCCGGCGGCGTCGTCATCCACCTCCTGGGCGAGGGGGACGTCCCCGGCGGCCGCGTCGCGGCGAGCTTGATCGCGGGCGAGCTCGAGGGCTGCCTCCGCGTCGGCCCGTGGTCCGCCTGCGCGACCCTCGGCGTCGGCGGCCAGAGCTTCGGCGGCGACGGGGTGACCGGCGGCCAGGAGGCGCTCTGGATCGCCCCCGGGATCCGGGCCGGCGCCCGCGCGTCGCTGACGCCCGCCCTGGCGCTGGAGGTCACGGCGGCGGGCAGCTTCCCCGTGACCCGCGCCCGGGTCCGGGTCGACGACGCCGTGGTCTGGGAGACCCCGGCCGCGACGTTGGTCCTGGGCCTCGGGCTCGTCCTCGCGCTACCGTGAGCGGCGATTTTCGGGGCGCGCCGTGACGGATCCGCGCGCCCCGGACCAATATCTCCACGTGGACGCCTCGCTCCCAGAGCCGGTCACGCCCGACCGCGACGCCTTCCGGGCCCTGTACGAGCAGGAGTTCGCCTGGATGCACCGGACCCTCCGGCGCCTCGGCGCGCGCGAGCGCGACCTCGAAGACCTCGCCCACGACGTCTTCGTCATCGTCTACAAGAAGCTCGCCGACTACGACCCGTCACGCCCGCTGCGCCCGTGGCTCTTCGGGATCGCCTTCCGGGTCGTCAGCGACTACCGGCGCCGGGCGGCGTTCTCACGCGAGGCGGCGATCGCCCCGGAGGTCGCCGACGTCACGCCGACCGCGCCCCCGCAGGAGGCCGCCGTCAGCCGAGGCGAGGCGCGCGACCTGGTGCTGCGGGCCCTCGACGGCATGGACCTCGACCAGCGCGCGGTCTTCGTCCTCCACGAGCTCGACGGCCTGTCCATCCCCGAGATTGCGACCACCCTGACCGTCTCCCACAATACCCTCTACTCGCGTCTGCGCCTGGCCCGCGCCAAGTTCGGCGAGGCCGTGGCGCGCTTGCGTCCGCGAGGTGGCTCATGAACGACTCCCTGCCCCCGCTCTCTCCCGACCTCGAGGCCCTCCTCGCGGCCGAGCGCGAGATCCCGGCGCCCCCGCCGGGCGCCGCCGACCGCGTCCTGGCCCGGGTCGAGCAGACCGTCGCCGTGCCCCCCGGGGGCGGCGGCGCCGCCGCGACCGTCGCCAAGGCCGGCGCCGGCGGGATCTCCCGCGTCGCCCTGTGGAGCGCCGTCGCGACCGTCGTGGCCGGCGGCGTCGCCGTCTACCTCGCGACGCGGCCGGCCGAGCCCGTCGCGGTCGTCAGCGAGCGCGGGCGGGTCAGCGAGCGCGGGGTCGCGGGCGCGGGCGAGGGCGGGCTCGCGGGCGAAGGCGAGCGCGTGGGCGAAGGCGTGGGCGAAGGCGAAGGAGAAAGCGAGGGCGGAAGCGGAAGCGAAGCCGAGGGCGGAAGCGAAGGCGAGGGCGGAAGCGAAGGCGAGGGCGGAAGCGAAGGCGGAAGCGAAGGCGAAGGCGGAAGCGGAGGCGAGGGCGGAAGCGAAGGCGAGGGCGAGGGCGGAGGCGAAGGCGGAAGCGAAGGCGAGGGCGAGGGCGGGGGTGCGAGCGTAGACGAAGGAAAGCGCGGCAACATCGCCCCGGGGACCGTCCCGTGGCCCGCGGGCGGGCAGGTCTTCGTCGACGTGCCGTCGCAGGAGAGCGACTCGGGCGAGCGCGTCGAGAGGCCGGCGCCGCGGCCGACCCAGGATCTCGCGGCGGAGCGGAAGATCCTCGAGGACGCCCGGAAGCTCCTCGCCGCCGGCGAGCCGAAGCGCGCCTACGCGGTGCTCGGGCGCCACAGCCGCGAGTACCCGCGCGGCGCCCTGGCCGAGGAGCGCGACGTCCTCGTCATCCACGCGCTCGTCCGGAGCGGCTACCGCGACCGCGCGGAGCAGAAGCTCGCGCGCTTCGAGCGGCGCCACCCGTCGAGCATCCACCTGCCGGCGCTCGAGGCCCTCTTCGAGCCGGAGAACTAGGTGCCGCGGGCCCCGCTGCTCGCCCTCCTCCTCGCGGCGCTGACCGCGGGGAGCTGCGTGTCCGAGGTCGATCTCGGGCAGTGGCGGCAGACCGCGGACGCCATCGATCCGACCGATACGTCTCCGCCGGTGCCCCCCGAGCCGTGCCTCGTCGCCGCCCCCTACATCGTCGACTTCGGCTTCGTCCAGCGCGAGCAGGTCGGCCAGACCTCCGTCATCCTGCTCAACCGGTGTGACGAGGACCGCCTGTGGCTCGGCATCAAGCTCGCCGGCGATCCGGGCTTCACCGTCATCGTCGACGACGCCACCTACCGCCCCACGACCGAGCTCGCCACCACCGGCGTCAGCTGGCCTCAGCCGCGCGTCATCGCCCCCGGCGAGAGCGTCACCATCCAGGTCGCCTACACGCCGACCGCCGCCGGCCGCGACCGCGCGAACCTCATCATCCTGACCGACGACCCGGGGCAGCTCACCGGGCTCGCCATCCGCCTCGAGGCCGGCGGAGACCAGCCCTGCCTCGCCATCCTGCCAAAGTCCGTCGACTTCGCCGGCGTCATGGTCGGCCGCAGCGCGACCGAGACCGTCGAGCTGAGCTCGTGCGGTGTCGTGCCGCTCGAGCTGACGAAGCTCACCCTGACCGATTCGGGCTCGACCACCCCCAACCCCTTCGCCCTCACCAACGGCGACGCGTTCACCCTGCCGGCCACCCTCGACCCGGGAGAGCGCCTCGAGGTCGCCCTGACCTATGCGCCGAGCACCGTCAGCCCCGGCACCCCGGAGAGCCGGGTCTGGGACGTGGCGACCCTGTCGCTGGTCGCCAACGACTTCGAGCGCTTCCACGACGTCGACGTGCGCGGCTTCGGCGTGGACGACGCCTGCCCGACCGCCCGGATCTCCGCCGGCGACGACGAGGCCGTCCCCGTCGGCACCACCGTGACCCTCAGCGGCGCCGACAGCACAGCGCTCAACGGCACCCTCGAGCGCTTCGCCTGGTCGGTCGAGGCGCCCTACTCCGCCGTCTCCCCCTTCGAGCCCGACGACGCCGCCGTGGACGTCAGCTATCGCCTCTCGGTCGCCGGCGAGTACACCTTCGCCCTCGACGTCGTCGACTCCGTCGGGCGCCACGCCTGCGCCCTCGCCTACCGCACCGTCCGCGCGGTCCCCCTCGCCGACCTGCGCGTCGAGCTGATGTGGACCACTCCCAACGACCCCGACCCCTACGACTGGGGCCTCGACCTGGGCGCCGATCTCGACCTCCACGTCGTCCACCCGTACGCCGTGGGCCCGGACCTCGACGGCGACGACGTCGGCGACGGCTACTTCGACCTGCCCTACGACGCCTTCTTCGACAACCCCGAGCCGCGCTGGTACCCGACCTCCGGCGGCAGCGAGGACCCGGTCCTGATCGAGGACGACGTCGACGGGACCGGCCCCGAGGTCGTCGAGGTCGAGTCGGTCACCCCGAGCCAGCTCGAACCCCGGATCGGCGTACACGTCTGGGACGACCACGGCTTCGGGCCGAGCACCGCGATCGTCCGCGTCTACGCGCGCGACGAGCTCGTCTACGAGAGCCCTCCGGTGACCCTGCTCGAGGACGAGCTCTGGGAGGTCGGCGAGCTCACCTGGGCGGTCGACGCGACCACGCCGACCCTCGTCCCGGCGACCGACGGCGGCGGCCCGCGTGTCTACTCCGGGGTCCGGGACCACGCCGGCGCCGACAAGCGCTGACGCGACGGCGCCGACCCGATAATCTGAAGGCTCTCCCAGCCTCGAGGTGCCCGTGAACCCGCTCCTGTACGGCGAGCTGACCCCCTGGTACCGCCTGCTCGACCCCACCGAGGACCACGCCGACGAGGCCGAGACCTACGGCGACGCCCTCGTCGCCGCGGTCGACGGCGAGGCGCGGACGCTGCTCGAGCTCGGCAGCGGCGCGGGCAACAACGCGGCGTTCCTCCGGGCGCGCTTCGACTGCACCCTGACCGATCTCTCGCCGGCGATGCTGGCCCTCAGCCGGGCGCTCAACCCCGGCTGCGAGCACGCCCTCGGCGACATGCGCGACCTCCGCGTGGGCCGGACCTTCGACGCCGTCCTGTGCCACGACGCGGTCTGCTACATGGCCACCGAGGCCGACCTCCGCGCCGCCGCGCGCACCGCCTTCACCCACCTCCGCCCGGGGGGCGCGGCCGTCTTCGCGCCGGACTGCGTCGCCGAGGGCTTCCGCGACTTCAGCGAGCACCACGAGGCCGCCGCCGGCGACCGCGCCCTGGGCTGCCTCGCCTGGACCTGGGACCCGGACCCGGGCGACTCGCGGTACACCGTCGACTACGCCTTTCTCCTGCGCCACGGCGACGAGGTCCGCGCGGTCCACGACCGCCACGAGGAGGGCCTGTTCTCGCGGGCCGACTGGGCGCGGATCCTCTCCGAGGTGGGCTTCGAGGTCAGCGAGGCCACGCGCCCCCTCGACGACCACGACGCGGCCTCGCCGTACACCGACATCTTCTTCGTCGGCCGCCGCCCCGGCTGACCGGCGGCGGCGTGACAGGCCGCCACGCCGGTGATACCGCCGATCTCGACGTACACCGACCAGCCCGAAGGCGACCGACATGACGAGCACCGAGCCCACGCAGCCCGACCCGAGCCTCCTTCGCCTCTTCGTCGGCGCGTGGACCTTCGACCCCGAGCGCTCGGACTACGGCGAGCAGCCGATGGCCGAGGAGGCCCTCTACTCCATGGTCCCGCGCGGCGACGGCCTCGCCTGCGAGGTGCGCTGGACCGACGCCGAGGGGCAGCGCCTCCGCGTCGGCTACGACCTCGTCCCGGACGGCGTGGCGCGCCCGCTCCCCGGTCTCGACGGCGTGTCCCTCCGCGGTCGCTGGGAGCGGGGCGAGGACGGCGGTTGGGCGCTCATCTCCGAGGCCCTCGCCGGAGACGCCGTCGCCCAGCGCGCGGTCCGCCGGGTCGCCGACGACACCTTGACCATCGTCCAGCAGGACCTCGCCAGCGGGACCCGGACGCTCGGCGTCTACGCCCGCGCTCGGGTGAAGCAGGTCATCCTGTATCGCCGCGACCTCAAGATGCGGAAGGGCAAGATCGCCGCCCAGGTCGCCCACGCGTCCATGAAGGCCGTGCTGCTCCACGACCGCGGCGCCGGGCCGACGGTCTCCCTCGAGGCCCCCGGGCCGATGGCCGTGTGGCTCAGGACCTCCTTCGCGAAGGTCGTCCTCAGCGTCGAGACCGAACAAGACCTGGTGAAGGCGTGGGAGCTCGCGCGCGAGGCCGGGATCCCGAGCGCCCTCATCACCGACTCCGGTCGCACCGAGTTCGGCGGCGTCCCGACGCGCACCACCGTCGCCCTCGGCCCGTGGACCGCCGAGGTCATCGATCGGATCAGCGGCCCCGAGGGGCTGGTCGCCACCAAGCTCGCCTGACCAACCGGTCAGTGAGATTCTTCACAGCGCTCACGCAGCAACCGCGCGGTGTTCCGGTCCGGACCGGCCGGCCGACCGGTTTGCGACTTGTAACCCGGGCGAACGGCGCATAGGATCGCGCTCAACGGTGGTCGGGGCCCCCTGTCGCGAGCTTTGAGATCCAGCCCTCACCGCTCGTATCCGGTTCGCCGGATGAACGCGACGGGGGGCCACGCCGAACCACCGGGACGACCTCGAGCGGCGGCTCGATGGGCTCGCCGTCACGCGCGAGTCGCCCGCGTGGGAGCCGTCGACGCGACCGGTCCGAGGTCGTCGCGTGGACGGCGAGCGCACGGGGACGGTCGAGACGACCGCGCGCCGAGTAGGCGTCGAGGTGCGACGTCGGTCGCCTGGCGGAAACCTGGCGATACGACCAGCACTTTCACCACCGAGACACGAAGACACAGAGGACCACGGAGAGGCGAACCCGCAGCCAACTCCGTGAAGCCTCCGTGCCCCCTGTGCTCTCCGTGGCAAAAAGCCTCATGAAATCAGTGGCATGAGCCAAACCGATCAGCATTACCTCTCGCAGGACGAGCGACCGCAGGCCAAGGCGGGCTACGCCGACGCGCGCGGCTCGAACTAAGGAGAGCCCCCTCGGCCATGGCGGCCGAGGGGGCTCGTAGGTCACCCCCCGATGACCCTGTTCGATACGCGCTCGCTCAGCCGCGGGCGCGGCGCCGGCGCAGGAGCGCGAGGCCGAGGAGCAGGCCGAGCAGCCACGCGGCCGGGGTCGTGCCGCCGCCGGTGCAGCCGCCGCCGCCCTGGACGAAGAAGTCGTCGCTGCCGAGCTCGGCGTTGAGCGGATCCGTCCCAGCGCTCACCTCGGCGCCGTCGAACACGCCGTCGCCGTCGGTGTCGCCGGTGAGCGGCCCGGTGCCGAGCGCCACCTCGAGCCCGTCGTCGAGGCCGTCCTCGTCGCTGTCCGGGTTGCGCATGTCGGTCCCGCGGAGCTCCTCCTCGACGTTGTCGAGGCCGTCGCCGTCGAGGTCGTCGTCACAGGCGTCTCCGAGGCCGTCGCCGTCGAGGTCCGCCTGGTCGGCGTCGGCCGCCTTCGGGCACAGGTCGTCCCCGTCGGCCACGCCGTCGCCGTCGTCGTCACCGTCGCAGGCGTCGCCGAGGCCGTCGTCGTCCGTGTCCGTCTGGTCCGGGTTGGCGATCTCGAGGCAGTTGTCGACGCCCGCGAGGACACCGTCACCGTCGCCGTCGCCCTCACAGACCGACGGGCTCCCGGAGCACGTCCACCCCGGCTCCACCCGGCAGCTCGCCGAGCAGCCGTCGCCGTCGTCGAGGCCGCCGTCGTCGCAGCCCTCGACCGCCGCGGCCACTTCACCGTCGCCGCAGGTCGCAGCGCACACGCTCTGCGCCCCGGCGTCCCCGCCACAGGCCCAGCCGAGCTCGACCTCGCAGGCCGCCGAGCAGCCGTCGCCGTCGACGTCGTTGCCGTCGTCGCAGGCCTCGGCGGGGGCCGCCAGAGCCCCGTCGCCGCAGCTGTGGACGCAGGCCTCCCCAGCCTCGCCGCAGGACCAGCCGGCCTCGACCTCGCACACCGCGGAGCAGCCGTCGCCGTCCTCGGCCGCGCCGTCGTCGCAGCCCTCGTCGGCCACCACGAGCCCGTCGCCGCAGACCGCGCCGCAAGCGCTCGGGCCATCGTCGGAGGCACCGCAGGACCAGCCCTCCTCGACTTCACACGTCGCCGAGCAGCCGTCGCCGTCCTCGGGGGACATCGGCCCGTCGGGCCCGACGCCGCCGTCGTCGCACTGCTCGTCGCCGACGGTGACGCCGTCGCCGCAGGTCGTCTCGCAGATCGTGCGGGTACCCTCGCCCTCGCAGCTCCAACCGTCCTCGATCTCGCACTCGGCCGAGCAGCCGTCGCCGCCGTCGCCGGCGACCGGGACGCCGTCCGCGTCGAGACCGCCGTCGTCGCACAGCTCGTCGCCGTTGAGGACGCCGTCGCCGCAGACCGGGGCGCGGCACGCGCCGTCGTAGCAGACGCCGCTGGCGCAGTCCGTGGCGACGACGCAGCTCGCGCCGGCGTCACAGGCCGAGCAGGACCCGCCGCAATCGACCGCGGTCTCGTCGCCGTTGTGGACCGCGTCGTCACAGGCCGCGGGCGCGCACTCGCCGTCGGCGCAGACGCCGCTGTGGCAGTCGCCACCGTCCTCACAGGCCCCGCCGTCGGCGCACGGGCGGCACGGGCCGCCGCAGTCGACGTCGCTCTCGCCGCCGTTGTGGGCGCCGTCGTCACAGGTCGCGACCGCGCAGGCGCCGTCGGAGCAGACGCCGCTCTCGCAGTCGACCGCCGCGCCGCACGCGCCGCCGTCAGCGCACGGGGCGCACGAGCCGCCGCAGTCGAGGTCGCTCTCGTCGCCGTTCTGCACGCCGTCGTCACACCCGGCCGCCGCGCAGGCGCCGCTCGAGCAGACGCCGCTCTGGCACTCGGAGGCCGCCGAGCAGCCGGCGCCATCGGCGCACGGGCCGCAGGAGCCGCCGCAGTCGAGGTCGCTCTCGTCGCCGTTCTTCACGCCGTCGGAGCAGGACGCCGGGTTGCAGACGCCGTTCGCACCACAGACGCCGCTCTGGCAGTCGCTGGCCGCAGCACAGCCGCCGCCGTCGCCGCACGGGCCACACGGGCCGCCACAGTCGACGTCGCTCTCGCCGCCGTTGACTTCGCCGTCGGTGCAGCTCGGCGCCTGGCAGACGCCGTCGGTGCACACGCCGCTCTGGCAGCTCCCGCCAGCGATGCAGGCCTGGCCGTCGTCGCAGGCCGCGCACGGGCCGCCACAGTCGACGTCGCTCTCGCGGCCGTTGGCGACACCGTCGAAGCAGGACGGCTCGGCGCAGGCGCCCTTGCGGCAGACGCCGCTGCTACAGTCCGCGCCGCCGTCACAGGCGCCACCGTCGGAGCACGGGCCGCAGGAGCCGCCGCAGTCGAGGTCGCTCTCGTCGCCGTTCTGCACGCCGTCGGCGCAGCCCGCCCCGGCGCACACGCCGTCGGCGCACACGCCGCTGCCGCAGTCGGAGGCCGCCGCACACCCGGCGCCGTCGCCACAGGTGCCGCAGCTCCCGCCGCAGTCGAGGTCCGTCTCGTCGCCGTTCTTCACGCCGTCGCCACAGCCCGCCGCCTGGCAGGTGCCGTCGGCGCAGACGCCGCTGACGCAGTCCGCCGCCTCACCACAGCCCACACCGTCGGCGCAGGGGGCGCAGGCGCCGCCGCAGTCGGTCCCGGTCTCCGCGCCATTGTCGACGCCGTCGTCACAGGCCGCCACCTGGCAGGTCCCGTCGGCGCAGACGCCGCTGACGCAGTCGCTCGCCTCGCCACAGCCGGCGCCGTCGGCGCAGGGCCCGCAGGCGCCGCCGCAGTCGAGGGCCGTCTCGTCACCGTTCATGACGCCGTCGTCACAGGCCGCCGCCTGGCAGGTCCCGTCGGCGCAGACGCCGCTGACGCAGTCGCTCGCCTCGCCACAACCCACGCCGTCGGCGCAGGGGGCGCAGCTCGCGCCGCAGTCGGTCCCGGTCTCCGTACCGTTCATGACGCCGTCGTCGCAGGCCGCCGCCTGGCAGGTCCCGTCGGCGCAGACGCCGCTGACGCAGTCGCTCGCCTCGCCACAACCCACGCCGTCGGCGCAGGGGGCGCAGCCACCACCACAGTCGGTCCCGGTCTCGGCGCCGTTCCGGACGCCGTCACCGCAGCCCGCCGGCTGGCAGACGTCGTCGTCGCAGACGCCGCTCTGGCAGTCACCGGCGCCCACGCACCCGGCACCGTCGACGCACGCCGGGCAGGCCCCGCCGCAGTCGAGGTCGCTCTCGGCGCCGTTGGCGACGCCGTCGTCGCAGGCCGCGACCTGGCAGGTCCCGTCGGCGCAGACGCCGCTCACGCAGTCACCGAGCTCACGGCACGCGCCGCCGTCGGCGCACGGCCCGCAGGAGCCGCCGCAGTCCACGTCGCTCTCGTCGCCGTTGGCCGCGCCGTCGGCGCAGCCCGGGGCCTGGCACACACCGCCGGCGCAGACGCCGCTGCCGCAGTCGTCCGCCGAGTCGCAGCCCTCGCCGTCGCCGCAGACCTGACAGCCGTTGCCGCAGTCGACGCCGCTCTCGCTGCCGTTCATGACGCCGTCGTCGCAGCTCGGGACCTGGCAGACGCCGCCTTCGCAGACGCCGCTCTGGCAGTCGGCGGGCCAGTCGCAGCCGCCGCCGTCGCCGCAGGCGTCGGGGCAGAAGCGGCCGCAGTCGACGCCGGGCTCGCTGCCGTTCATCACGCCGTCGTCACAGCTCGGCGCCTGGCAGACGCCGTCGGAGCAGACGCCGCTGTCGCAGTCGTCGGCCGAGTCACAGCCGCCGCCGGCCGCGCAGGGCTGGCAGCCGTTGCCGCAGTCGACGCCGCTCTCGCTGCCGTTCATCACGCCGTCGGCGCAGCTCGGGGCCTGGCAGGCGCCGCTGGCGCAGACGCCGCTCTGGCAGTCGCTGGCCGCGGCGCACGCCGCGCCGTCGCCGCAGAGCGCGCAGGGCCCGCCACAGTCCACGGCGCTCTCGCCGCCGTTCTTCACGCCGTCGTCGCAGGACGCGGCCTGGCAGGTGCCGTCGCCGCAGATCCCGCTCTGGCAGTCGCCGGCCACGGAGCAGGCCGCGCCGTCGCCGCACGGCAGGCAGCCGCCGCCGCAGTCCGTCGCGGTCTCGGCGCCGTTCTTCACACGGTCGCTGCAGCTCGGGGCCTGGCAGACGTGGGCGCTGCAGACGCCGCTCTGGCACTCGCTCGCGCTGTTGCAGCCCTCGCCGGCCGAGCACGGGCCGCACGGGCCGCCACAGTCGGCGCCGGTCTCGGCGCCGTTCTTCACGCCGTCGTCGCAAGCCGCGACCTGGCAGAGCCCGTCCTCGCAGACGCCGCTCTGGCAGTCGTCGCCCGAGTCGCAGCCGCCGCCGTCGAAGCACGGCTGGCAGCCGTTGCCGCAGTCGGGGCCGGTCTCGTCGCCGTTCATGACGTCGTCGGTGCAGGTCGGGACCTGGCAGACGCCGCCCGAGCAGACGCGGCTCTGGCAGTCGCGGTTGACGCCGCAGCTCCCGCCGTCGGCGCACGCCCCGCAGGAGCCGCCGCAGTCGAGGCCGGTCTCGGCGCCGTTCTTCACGCCGTCGTCGCAGGCCGGCGCCTGGCAGACGCTGTCCGAGCACACGCCGCTGACGCAGTCGCCGGCGACCGCGCAGCCCGTCCCGTCGGCGCAGGGGGCGCAGCTCCCGCCGCAGTCCGCGCCGGTCTCCGAGCCGTTGGCCACGTCGTCGTCACAGGTCGGGACCTGGCAGACGCCGCCAGAGCAGACGCCGCTCGCGCAGTCGCCCGCCTCGCCGCAGGCGCCCCCGTCGGCGCACGGCGAGCAGCCGCCGCCGCAGTCCAGGGCCGTCTCGCTGCCGTTCTTCACGCCGTCGTCGCAGGCCGGGACCTGGCAGACGCCGTCAGCGCAGACGCCGCTCACGCAGTCGCCAGCGACCGCGCAGCCCGTCCCGTCGGTGCACGGGCCGCAGCTCCCGCCGCAGTCCACGCCGGTCTCCGAGCCGTTGTCGACGCCGTCGGCGCAGGTCGGGACCTGGCAGACGCCGTCGGAGCAGACGCCGCTCGCGCAGTCACCGGGGACCGCACAGCCCGTCCCGTCGGCGCACGGCGAGCAGCCGCCGCCGCAGTCCGAGTCGGTCTCCGAGCCGTTCTTCACGCCGTCGTCGCAGGCCGGGGCCTGGCAGACGCCGCCGCTGCAAACGCCGCTTACACAATCGCCCGCGACGCCGCAGCCGGTCCCGTCGCCGCACGGCGCGCAACCACCACCGCAGTCGAGGCCGGTCTCCGAGCCGTTGTCGACCCCGTCCGCGCAGGTCGGCACCTGACAGACGCCCTCGCCGCAGACGCCGCTCACGCAGTCACCGGCGACCGCGCAGCCACCGCCGTCGGCGCAGGGCGCGCAGCTCCCGCCGCAGTCCGCGCCGGTCTCCGAGCCGTTGGCGACCCCGTCACTACAGGTCGGCGCCTGGCAGACGCCGTCAGTGCAAACGCCGCTTACACAGTCGCTCGCCACGGCGCAGCCGGTCCCGTCGGCACAGGGCGCGCAGCCGCCGCCGCAGTCGAGGCCGGTCTCGGCGCCGTTGGCGACGCCGTCGTCGCAGGCCGGGACCTGGCAGTGGCCGTCGGCGCAGACGCCGCTCTGGCAGTCGCCCGCGACGTTGCAGGGGGTCCCGTCGGCGCAGGGGCCGCAGCTGCCGCCGCAGTCGGCGCCCAGCTCGGCGCCGTTCATCACGCCGTCGCTGCAGGTCGGGGCCTGGCAGATGGTGTTCTGGCAGACGCCGCTCGCGCAGTCGCCCGACACGCCGCAGTTGCTGCCGTTGGGGCAGCCGTCGCAGGAGCCGCCGCAGTCGCGCCAGGTCTCGTCGCCATTGATGACGCCGTCGTCACAGCGCGGGGGCTGGCAGATGGCGCCGGTGCAGACGCCGCTGACGCAGTCGCCGGCGGCCGCGCAGCCGCCTCCGGCCGCGCACGGGGCGCAGGTCGGGCCGCCGCAGTCGACGCCGGTCTCGGAGCCGTTCGAGGTCAGGTCCGAGCAGGTCGGGGCCTGGCAGACGCCGCCCTCGCAGACCGCGCTCGCGCAGTCGGCGTCAGCGCCGCAGGAGGCGCCGTCGGCGCAGGGCTCGCAGCTCCCGCCGCAGTCGACGTCGGCCTCGTCGCCGTTGTGAACCGTGTCGTCGCAGGCCGGGGCCTGGCAGACGCCGCCCTCGCAGTAGCCGCTCTGGCAGTCGCCCCAGACGTCACAGGACCCGCCGTCGCCGCACCCGGCGCAGACGTCGCCACCGCAGTCCACGTCGGTCTCGGAGCCGTTGGTGGTGCTGTCGGTGCAGGTGGTGACGGCCACGGTTCGGGCGTCGCTGAGGGAGACGTTCGGATCGCCGTCGAGGCCACCGTACTCCACGACGTAGCCCTGGATGGAGCCGTTGTTCTCCTTGTAGTCGTTCCAGAGGCCGGTGACGTAGAAGTGGGCGTAGTCTTCGTCGCCGCCCCAGTTGTTGGGCTCGCCGGCGGACCAGCCGTTGTACTCGCCGTTGACGGCGCTGCCGCCGCTGCCGGCCTGGGTGAAGAACCAGCGGCCCTGCCCGCCGTCCTCGAGTCCCTCGGGGCCGGTCACCCAGCGCCAGGTGTTCTCGGAGCCGGCGTCGGAGGCGCCCATCCAGCCCTGCCCCTGGAGCTTCGAGGCGACGAAGCCGTTCTCGGTCGCGGACGTGATCGTCGCGAGGTACCCCTGGAGCCCGAAGTAGCGTCGGACGGCCGCGGCGTCGCGGGCGGCGTGCCAGGTGACGGTCCCGGTGACGAACTCGTAGAAGTGGCCGGTCGCCTCCAGATAGAGGCCCGACTGCCCCAGCGAGAAGGTGATGGTCCGGTCTCCGCCGGTCGGAGACGTCATGTTCGTGTTGCGGTAGGTGACCGTTCGGAGCGCGGCCTGGTAGGCGGCCGGCGAGGCGTTGCCCGTCAACGTGAGGATGCCGAGGGAGCTGTTGAAGCTGCCGCTGATCCCACCCTGACTGGTGAAGGCCAGCACGTCCTGACCGGGGACGTAGCCGCTGGAGATCATGACGCGCGCGCCGTCGACCGTGCCGGCGCCCTCGACGGTCAAGCCGGGGTCGACGACGACGGCCGAGCCGCCCTGGCCGAAGTCGGCGGCGCCCGCGGTGGCGGTGACGGTGAGGGCCGCGGCGCAGGTTGCGTCGATGCAGGTGCCGGACTGGCAGTCGCCGTTGACGAGGCAGCTCGCGCCGTCGGCGCAGGGGCCGCAGGAGCCGCCGCAGTCGACGGCGGTCTCGTCCTGGTTCTGGGCGCCGTCGTCGCAGGTGGGCAGGGAGACGCAGCTGCCGCTGGTGCAGAGGCCGCTCACGCAGGCGCCGTCACGCTCGCAGGGCCCGTCGGCGGGGACGAGGGCGACGCAGCGATCGGCGGGGCCGCAGTAGTCGTCGGCGTCGCAGTCGCTGTCGTTGGCGCACACCAGCTCGATGCAGCTGCTGGGGCTGCCGACGTCGCAGCTCCAACCGAACTCGACCCGACACGAGGGGGAGCAGCCGTCGCCGGCGGTCCCGTTGCCGTCGTCGCACTCCTCGACGCTGCCGAGGGTGCCGTCGCCGCAGCCGCCCTCGCAGGAGCTCGGCTGACCGAGGTCGTTGGTGCAGGCGTAGCCGGTGAGCACCGTGCAGAGCGCGGAGCACCCGGCGCCCCCACCGTTGTCGCACTCCTCGCCGCTGTCGGAGACGTTGTCGCCACAGGACTGGCGGATGCCGTAGTAGAAGCTGCCGTTGACGCAGTCGCTGACGTGGTTCGACGGCGCGAGCTCGATGTCGACGACGGCCGCCGTCCGGGAGTAGGCGTGGGAGGCGTAGTCGGTGCTGTTGCCGGCGTTGAACCCGATCTGGGCCGGCGTCCCGCCGAGGCCGCCGACGCCCTCGCTGGCGTTGCCGGTCGTCCAGTTGATGTCCTCGAAGCGGTACTCGACGTCGAAGTCGCCCTCGGCGATGTCCGGCCGCGCGGTCAGGATGACCTGGAAGGTGTTGGTCCCGGGCGCGTTCGACTGCGAGTAGTAGTCGACCCGGTACCAGGTGACGATCAGGCGCTTACCGACCGTGTCGATCTCCCAATAGATGTTGTTGTCGTTGCCCGAGCGCGAGGCCCGCGTGTCCACGTCCGCGAAGAACGGGGCGATCATCGGGTTCGAGCTGGTCGGGAACGCGTACGGCGTGAAGGTCGAGAAGGCCGCGCCGAAGGTCATGTTCCCGTTGATGTTGATGTAGACCGACGTGTAGGTCGTCCCGAAGTAGTTGAGACCGCTCGGGAAGATCGGCGTCAGGTCGACCGATTGGCTGGGTGAGTCGTCCCCCTTCGACAACGTGTGCGTGCCGTAGCCGGCGGCGCCGCCGAAGCCGGTCTTCGCGGGGCACTGGGCCTCCGCCGACCCGGGCGCGAGGACGGTCACCAGGACCGCCAGGACAATCAGGAGGGTCGTGCGAGTCGGGACGAGTCGCGTCGACGGCAAGAACATGGTCGACCTCACAGCATCGGGGGGGCTCTGGACACACGAAGTCGCGCGCTGCGGAGCGGGTCCGCAGTCGGTGCCGCGTGTGGCTGGGCCGGTGACTCCACGCGAGGCGGAGGCCGGCCACGGGTTCGCCAGACACGTTCGACTGATCTGCAGATCGCTTGAGGGCGAAGTACGACGCGCCCGGTGCATTGTGGCGAAGACACCGGCATCCACTGCGGAATCGCTGAAACCACGCCGCGCTCCGACGAAAGAGATTAGATGGCGGGGGTGTGATTCATACCCCGGCTGACTCTTCGGTGAATTGGCTCGCTGCGGCATGCGGGACGGCGCGCGAGCTGGTGCAGGGGGACGGAAGCGGAAGCGTGAGTGTGAGTGGGGTATGAGCGGGTGCGCTGGGCGTGAGTGGTTCGGGAGCGGAGGGAGCGCCGCGAGCCTCGAGGGGCCCAGCTCTCGCTCAGCCGCAGGACTGGTGCATCGGGGTCGAGCGGCCGGACGCGATGCACATCCGGCCGCGGCGCCCGGTCAGCGCGTGAGGTTGACGAGCGTTCCGATGACGTGGCGCCCCGCAAGGCTGCGGCGAAGCCGCACCGCCCGGAGCCGCCCGGAGCCACGCGCAGCGCAGCGAGCATGGCGAGCACCTTCGCTGGGGCGGGGCGCCGCATCCCGGGCCTGGCCTTGCTGGGCGCGAGCACGAGGTCACACTGAGGTGTCCCACGCGCCCCCCCTCACATCTCCTCCGGCCCGCCGCGCCGCGCCGCTCACGCACACGCCCCCCGCGCCGCTCACGCACACCCACAGGCGCCGCTCACGCACACCCACACGCGCCGCTCACGCACACGCCCAAGCGCCGCTCACGCACACCCACAAGCGCCGCTCACGCACACGCCCCCGCCGCCTCTCCCACCCCACCGCTCCGCGACCGCGACCGCGCGACGAAGTGACACCAGAATACCGAATAGAAACGGCAGATCAGAACCCATGCAGCCATCATCATGCCTCGCAGACCGAGCTGTGCCGGCTTGTGGATCACACCCGAGGGCAGGGTCAGACCCCAGCTTCTAACATTTTTCTACCAGGGGCCACGGTCAGCCGTCGACGCGGCGCCGCCGGGTGGCCAGGGCGAGGAGCCCGAAGAGCGCGAGGAGCCAGAGGCCGCTCCAGTCGCCGCCGGCGCCGCTGCAGCCGCTGCCGTCGCCGGCGGACGCGCCGTCGAAGAAGAGCGGGTCCCGGTCCGCGTTGAGCTCGGCGCCGTCGAACATCCCGTCGTGGTCGGTGTCGGGCTCGCGCGGGTTGGTCCCGATCTCGAGCTCCATCCCGTCGTCCACGCCGTCGTTGTCGCTGTCGGGGTCGAGCGGATCGGTGCCCTCGAGGAGCTCGTCGTCGTCGCTCAGCCCGTCGCCGTCATCATCGTCGTCGCACGCGTCACCGGCGCCGTCGCCGTCGGTGTCGCGCTGGTCGGCGTTGGCGTGCAGCGGGCAGTCGTCGTCCGCGTCGCGCACGCCGTCGCCGTCGTCGTCGTCGTCACACGCGTCGCCCCTGCCGTCCTCGTCGGTGTCCTCCTGCCCCGGGTTCTTCTTCGTCGGGCAGTTGTCGTCCGGCGCCAGCACCCCGTCGTCGTCGAGGTCACCGTCGCACACGGACGGTCCCCAGCCGTCGCAAGACCAGCCGGGCTCGACCGTGCACCCGCGCGAGCAGCCGTCGTCGTTGACGCTGTTGCCGTCGTCACACGCCTCGATCGGGATGTCGACGACCCCGTCGCCGCAGGTCGAGCTGCACACGCTCGGCCCGCCGCCGGACGCCAGGCACGCCCAGCCGCCCTCGACCGCGCAGCCGGCGCAGCCGTCGCCGGCCGCCGCGTTGCCGTCGTCACAGCCCTCGGCCCCCTCGGCCCACGCGCCGTCACCGCAGCTCGCCGCGCACACGCTCGCGCCGCCGTCACCGGCCTCACAGCTCCAGCCGGGCTCGGTCTGACAGTCCGCCGAGCAGCCGTCGTGCTTCTTCTTCGCCCCGTCGTCGCAGGCCTCGTCGCCGAGCACCTGCCCGTCGCCGCAGACCGCCGTACACGCGCTCGCCCCGGTGTCGAGGTCGAGGGTGCAGAGCCAGCCGTCCTCGACCTCGCAGGTCGCGGCGCAGCCGTCGCCGCCGACCGGGGGCGTCATCGGATCCGCGCCCGGCACGCCGTCGTCGCACTGCTCGCCGCCGGCGACGATCCCGTCGCCGCACGCCGTCTCGCAGCGGCTCGCCGTCTCGCCGTCGCCGACAGCGCAGCTCCAGCCGACCTCGACCGTGCAGTCGCTCGCGCAGCCGTCCCCGGGGAACGCCGGCGTCGGGACGCCGACGTCGCTCAGCGCCCCGTCGTCACAGACCTCGTCGCCATTGACGACGCCGTCGCCGCAGATCGGCGCCCGACAGGTCCCGCCGAAGCACACGCCGCTCTGGCAGTCCGCCGCGTCGCCACAGCGCGCGCCGTCGCCGCACGCGCCGCACCCGCCGCCGCAGTCGAGCCCGGTCTCGTCGCCGTTCTGAACGCCGTCGTCGCAAGCCGGCGCCCGGCACTCGCCGCCCTGGCACACGCCGCTGGCGCAGTCGTCCGCCGCACCACAGCTCGCCCCGTCGCCACAGGCCGCGCAGGCGCCGCCGCAGTCCACGTCGCCCTCGTCGCCGTTCTTCACGCCGTCCGAGCAGCTCGCCGACCCGCACGCGCCGCCCTGGCAGACGCCGCTGTCGCAGTCCGCCGCCGCGCCGCACGCCCCGCCGGCCGCGCACGGGCTGCACCCGCCGCCGCAGTCGACGTCGCTCTCGTCGCCGTTGCGCTTGCCGTCGTCGCAGGCCGCCGCCTGGCACACGCCGCCCTGACACACGCCGCTGTCGCAGTCCGCCGCCGCGCCGCAGCCCCCACCGGCGCCACACGGCGCGCAGCCCGGGCCGCAGTCCACGTCGCTCTCCGAGCCGTTCCGGACGCCGTCACCACACTCGGCCGCGACGCACGCCCCGGCGGTGCAGACCCCGCTCAGGCAGTCGCTCGGAGCGCCGCAGGCCCCGCCGTCGGCGCACCCGGCGCACCCGGGGCCGCAGTCGAGGTCGCTCTCGCCGCCGTTCTGCACGCCGTCGTCGCAGGCCGGCGCCTGACACGTCCCGCCGGCGCAGACGCCGCTCTGGCAGTCGCCCGCGTCGGCGCAGGCCGAGCCCGTCCCACAGGTGGCACAGCCCGGTCCGCAGTCCACGCTGGTCTCGGCGCCGTTCTGGACGCCGTCGAAGCACGTCGCCGCCGCGCACGCGCCGTCCGCGCAGACGCCGCTCGCGCAGTCGCCACCGACGCCGCAGGCCCCGCCATCTGCGCACGGTGTACACCCGCCGCCGCAGTCGAGCCCGGTCTCGGCGCCGTTCTGAACGCCGTCGTCGCACCGCGGCGTCTGGCAGACGTCGCTCTGACAGACCCCGCTCGCGCAGTCGGCCGGGCCACCGCAGGCGGCCCCGACGACGCACCCACTACAGATCCCGCCACAGTCGGTGTCGGACTCGTCGCCGTTCTCGATGCCGTCGCCACAGCTCGCGAGCTGGCAGAGCCCCGCGTCACAGACGCCGGTCTCGCAGTCGCTGGCCATGAAGCACCCTCGCCCCGTCGGGCACGGCGAGCACGGCCCGGCGCAGTCCACCCCGGTCTCGCTGCCGTTCTTCACGCCGTCGTCGCAGGCCGGCGCCTGGCAGACGTCGCCGGCGCAGACCCCGTTCTGACAGTCGTCGGGCGAGTCGCAGGCCCGCCCGTTCGGGCACGGGACGCAGGAGTTGCCGCAGTCGACCGCCGTCTCGTCGCCGTTTCGGACCTGATCCGAGCACGTCGCCGGCTGGCACACGCCGTTCGTACAGACCCCGGTCGTGCAGTCGCTGGGCGCGCCGCAGCCCGCCCCGGGCCCGCAGGCGCCGCAGTCGGCGCCGCAGTCGACCGCCGTCTCGGCGCCGTTGTGGACGCCGTCCGAGCAGGTCGCGGCGACGCACGCGCCAGCCACGCAGACCCTACTCTGGCAGTCCTCGGCCAGCCCGCAGCCGCCCCCGTCCGGGCACGGCCCGCATGGCCCGCCGCAGTCGACGCCGGTCTCCTGACCGTTCGCCACGCCGTCCGAGCAGCTCGCCTGACCGCAGGCCCCGCCGACGCACACGCCGCTGCCGCAGTCGTCGCCGACGTTGCAGCTCGCGCCGGTCACGCACGGCCCGCAGGAGCCACCGCAGTCGACGTCGGTCTCGTCACCGTTGGCAAAGCCGTCGCTGCAGCCCGCCGAAGAGCAGTGCCCCGCCAGGCACACGCCGCTGCCGCAGTCGAGCCCGGTGTGGCAGGTCGCGCCGACCCCGCACGGCCCACACTCGCCGCCGCAGTCGATGTCGGTCTCGCCGCCGTTCTGCTGCCCGTCGGTGCACCCGGCGCCCTGGCAGAAGCCGGCCTCGCAGACCCCGCTGATGCAGTCCTCCGCGCCCAGGCACGGCGCCCCGTGGCCGCAGGGCCCGCAGCCGCCGCCGCAGTCGAGCCCGGTCTCGGCGCCGTTGTTGACGCCGTCGTCACAGGTCGGCGCGAGGCACAGCTGGTTCTGGCCACAGACGCCGCTGTCGCAGTCGTGCCCGTGGCGACACGCCGTCCCGACCGCGCACGACGGACAGGCCCCGCCGCAGTCGAGCGCCGACTCGGTCCCGTTGAGGACGCCGTCGTCGCAGGTCGGCGGCAGACACGCGGCGCCGTCACAGACCCCGCTGATGCAGTCGCCGTGGACGCCGCAGGCCTCGCCGGGCAGGCAGCCCAGGCAGCCGCCGCCGCAGTCGACGCCGGTCTCCGCGCCGTTCTGGATGCGGTCGAAGCAGTTGGAGCCGGTGCAGGTGTAGCCGGTGCAGACGCCGCTCTGGCAGTCCTCGCCCGAGTCGCAGCCCAGCCCGTCGGAGCACGGCGCGCAGCCGTTGCCACAGTCGAGGCCGGTCTCGATGCCGTTGATGACGCCGTCGCTGCAGCTCGGCGGCTGACAGACGCCACCGGTGCAGACGCCGCTCTTGCAGTCGTCGCCGGAGTCGCAGCCGACCCCGTCGAGGCAGGCCGGACACCCGTTGCCGCAGTCCTTTCCGGTCTCGACGCCGTTGCGCAGCCGGTCGCTGCAGCTCGGCGCCTGGCAGACCCCGCCGGTGCAGACGCCGCTCACGCAGTCGGTCGCCGTCTCGCAGCCGATCCCGTCGCCACACGGACCGCAGCTCAGCCCGCAGTCGAGCCCCGTCTCGTCGCCGTTCATGACCCCGTCCGAGCAGCTCGGCGGCTGGCAGGTGTCGCCGTCGCAGACCCCGCTGGCGCAGTCCGTCCCGACGCGACAGCCGGCGCCGAGGACGCAGCCGGCGCAGTCGCCGCCGCAGTCCGGCCCGGTCTCGTCGCCGTTCATGACGTCGTCCATGCAGCTCGGCGCCTGGCAGACGCCGTCGACGCACACGTAGCTCGCGCAGTCCTGGTAGCGCCGGCACTCGGCCCCGTCGGCGCAGGGCGTGCACGGGCCGCCGCAGTCGAGCCCGGTCTCCGCGCCGTTGTGGACCCCGTCATCACAGGCCGGGACCTGGCAGACGTCCCCTACGCAGCGCTTCGAGTGACAGTCCGTGGGGACGAGGCAGCCCCCGCCGTCGACACAGGCCCCGCAGGCGCTGCCGCAGTCGACGTCGGTCTCGTCGCCGTTCATGACCCCGTCCGAGCAGCTCGGCGCCTGGCACTGACCGGCGACGCAGACCCCGCTGTCGCAGTCCGTCGCGATCGAGCAGCCCCCGCCCACCGCGCAGACCCCGCAGCCAGCGCCGCAGTCGACGTCGGTCTCGGCGCCGTTCCGCACCCCGTCCGAGCAGCTCGGCGCCTGGCAGATCTCGGCCGCGCACACGCCGGAGGCGCAGTCGCTCGGCCCGTCGCAGCCACCGCCGGCCACGCAGCGGGTGCACACGCGCCCGCAGTCCACCCCGGTCTCGAGCCCGTTCTGCACGCCGTCCGCGCACGACGGCGCCTGGCACTGGCCGCCGACGCAGACGCCGCTGCCGCAGTCCTCCGCCGAGTCACACCCGTAGCCGTCGTCACACGGGTCGCAGCCGTTGCCGCAGTCGATGCCCGTCTCGACGCCGTTCTGGACGCCGTCGTCGCAGCGCGGGATGCGGCACAGGCCGTCGCTGCAGACCCCGCTCGCGCAGTCGTCCGCCGAGTCGCAGGCCACCCCGGCGCCGCACGGGCCGCAGCCGTTGCCGCAGTCGACGCCCGTCTCGACGCCGTTCTGGACGCCGTCGTTGCACCGCGGGACCTGGCAGCCCCCGTTGACGCAGACCCTGGACGCGCAGTCCTCCTTCGAGTCGCAGCCCCGCCCGTCGCTGCACGGCGCGCAGCCGTTGCCGCAGTCGAGATCGGTCTCGACGCCGTTCTTCACGCCGTCGTCGCACGCCGGGACCTGGCACTCACCGCCGAGACAGACCTTCGAGGTGCAGTCCTCGACCGAGTCGCAGTCGCCGCCGTCGGCGCAAGGCCCGCAGGAGTTGCCGCAGTCGACGTCGGTCTCGTCGCCGTTCTGGACGCCGTCGCCGCAGCCCGGCCCCTGGCAGAGCCCGTTGGTGCAGACGTGCTCGGCGCAGTCTGCCGGGACGTCGCAGCCCTGGCCCGCGCCGCACGCGTTCGGGCAGACGCGCCCGCAGTCGACGCCGGTCTCGAGCCCGTTCATGACGCCGTCGTTACAGCGCGCGGCCTGGCAGATACCGTTGCTGCAGACACCGTTGACGCAGTCGTCGTGCGAGTCGCACTGGGCGCCGTTGACGCACTCGGGGCAGCCGTTGCCGCAGTCGACGTCGGTCTCGTCGCCGTTTCGTACATGATCCGTACAGACCGGCACCTGGCAGACGCCGTCGGCGCAGACGTGGCTCTCGCAGTCGGCCGCGTCGTCGCAGCCGCCGCCGTCGGCGCACTCGGGGCAGCCGTTGCCGCAGTCCGTGTCGGTCTCGACGCCGTTGGCGACTCCGTCGGAGCACGTCGGCGCCTGGCAGATCCCGCCGGTGCAGACGCCGCTCACGCAGTCGTCCGCCGAGTCGCAGCCGCCGCCGTCGGCGCACTCGGGGCAGCCGTTGCCGCAGTCCACGCCGGTCTCGAAGCCGTTGTCGACGCCGTCGGTGCAGCTCGGGACCTGGCACTCGCCCGCAGCGCAAACGCCGCTGACGCAGTCGTCGGGAACCCCGCAGCCGCCACCGTCCGCGCAGCGCTCGCAGGTGGGCCCGCCGCAGTCGACGTCGGTCTCGGCGCCGTTCGCCACGACGTCGTCGCAGGTCGCCGGCTGGCAGACACCCCCGTCGCAGACCCCGCTCGCGCAGTCGCCCGGCCCGTCGCAGCTCGACCCGGGGGCACAGGCGTCGCACTCCGGGCCGCCGCAGTCGGCGTCGGTCTCGGCGCCGTTGGGCACGCCGTCCTCGCAGGTCGGCGCCTGGCACAGATCGCCCAAGCAGACGGCGCTGACGCAGTCTCCGGCGCCGTCACACCCCTGCCCGGCCGCGCACCGCCCGCAGGTCGGGCCGCCGCAGTCCACGCCGGTCTCGGCGCCGTTGGAGACGCCGTCGTCGCAGGTCGCCGGCTGGCAGACGCCCCCGTCGCAGACCCGGCTCGCGCAGTCGGCGGGGACGAGGCAGCCGCCGCCGGCCACGCACGGCGCGCACACGCCGCCTCCGCAGTCCACCCCCGTCTCGGCGCCGTTGACGACCCCGTCGTCACAGGTCGGCGCCTGACAGATGTTTCCGGTGCAGACCCCGCTCGCGCAGTCGCTCGCGAGGGCGCAGCCTGCGTCGGCTCCGCAGCCGTCGCACGACGGGCCGCCGCAGTCGACGTCGGTCTCGTCGGCGTTGGTGACGCCGTCGTCACAGGTCGCGCCCTGACACAGGCCCCCGTCACAGACGAAGCTCACGCAGTCGGCCGCGCCCGCGCAGCCCTCGCCCGCGCCGCAGGCCGAGCAGCTGCCGCCGCAGTCCGTCCCGGTCTCGTCGAGGTTCCGGACGCCGTCGCCGCAGCACTCGCCGGCCGCGTCGCAGGCGTCGCCGAGCCCGTCGCCGTCGCAGTCGACCTGGCCGGCGTTCGGGACGCCGAGGCAGTTGTCGCAGCCGTCGGGGACGTCGTCGCCGTCGTCGTCGAGGAGCCCGCCGTCGAGGGGCAGGTTCGCCGGGACGACGCCGTCGGGGCAGTCGTCGTAGCAGCCGACGATGCCGTCCTCGTCCTCGTCGTCGTCGGGGGTCCCGCAGCCGCAGATCCCGGGCTCGGTCTTGCCCTGGTCGTCGGGGCAGTCGTCGAGGCAGTTCGCCGTCCCGTCGAAGTCGGTGTCGTCGTCGGGGGTCCCGCACCCGCACACGCCGGGGGTGGTCTTGCCGCCGTCGTTCGGGCAGTCGTCGATGCAGTCCGGGGTGTTGTCGCCGTCGCCGTCGACGTCGGCGTTGCCGCAGCCGCAGATCCCGGGGTTGAGCTTGTCGGGATCGTCGGGGCAGTTGTCGGTCTGCAGACAGTCGCTGATCCCGTTGTTGTCGATGTCCTCCTCGACGAATCCGCAGCCACAGTCACCGGGGGAGAACTTGTTCGGGTCGTTCTGGCAGAGGTCGCAGGCGTCGCCGGCGCCGTCATTGTCGCTGTCGTTCTGGTTGGGGTTGGAGGTGTCGGGGCAGTTGTCCTCGCCGTCGGGGATCCCGTCGAAGTCGAGGTCGACCGCGGCCGGCGGGAAGCCGGAGAAGTAGCCGGCCGCGCCCACCGCGCCGTTGACGTTGAAGATGGCCACGGCGACCGTGTCGCTCGAGACGACGGAGACGTGGGAGGTCAGGCCGCTCTTGCGGTAGGTCACCCACTCGCTGGTGCCGGTGACGGCGGTCGGCGAGACGTTGATGGGCGAGCCGTTGAGCGACACGCTGGCGCCGGCGCGGGCGACGATGCAGACGGTCGCCGAGCCGATGAGGTCGACGTCGTAGATGTTGTCGACCATCGTCTCGGAGCCGACGCCGAGGGGCGGGATGAAGTTGAAGCCCGGGGTCGCGGTCGACGACGAGCCGCCGATGGTCTGGAACATCAGGACCGGCTTGTCGGCGGTGACGAGCAGGTTGCCGCTGCCGTTGTACTTGTTGTTCAGCCACAGGTAGTCGCCGGCGTCGATCGTCGCGTGGGGCGAGGCGCTGCCGTTGAGGTAGACCTTGGTGTCGTCGACGGTCGCGATGACCATCGGCGTCTCCTTGGGGTCGCCGTTGGGCGCGTTGCCCTTCATCACGACGTACTGGGTGCCGGCGAGGGCCTCGGGGGCGAGCTCGTCGACGCCGATGTCCTGGCCGGTCGAGGCGCCCTCACCCGCGAGCCAGCCGCCCGAGGCGACGGCGATGGGCTTGTTGGCCGTGATGAGCGTCCCGTTGACGTCGTTGATGTTGGCGCTGCCGGTGTACTCGGCGTGGCGGAAGCCGATGATGTACGACTCGTTCTGGTTCAGCGTCACGGAGAAGGGCTGGGTCGTCCGGGGCGAGCCGCTGGCCGCCGTCCCGTGGAAGATGATGCCGGGCTTGATGTCGCCGAAGCTGATGGTCGTGTTCGGCTGGGTCGCCATCACCGAGATGAAGTCGCCGCGGTAGCCCTGATTGCCGAGGGAGTCGCGCATGATGCCCGCCCGGAAGCGCACGCCGAGCGCCTTTCGCCCCTTGGCGGTCAGCGAGGTCCCCTGAGCGCTCGTGAGGTTTCGGATGTTGGCGTAGACCGGCCTCGTCGCGTTGACGACCAGGCCGTCCTTGAGGGGCGTGGCGAGCTTGGCGCTCCCGAAGACGAGGTTGCCGGAGCCGCTCGTCGAGCTGGAGAACGTCGACCCGCTGATGCGCCCGAGCTCGATGCGCTTCGGGTTGGAGTTCGAGACGGTCCCGCTCCACACCGTCGTCCCGTTGCCGTCGGTGACCGTCACGTCGACGTTCGCCGCGTCCGGGGTCGTGATGATGAGCCAGTGGACGTTGGCGGCGGAGGTCGACTCCTGCGACGACCAGAGGGCCGGGATCCAGTGGCGCGTATCGAGCTGGGCGCGCGCCTCTCCAGCTCCCGCGAGGGTGACCGCTCCCCAACCGACCAGCACCGCGAAGAGGAAGACGAAGGGACGTAGGCGCCGACCTGCGTTCGAGCGGATACGCCCCCGTGCGTGGCGTGCCGTCGCGTCGCGCATGATGACCTCGAGAGTGCGAATTTTCTGGGTATTGGGCGGTGCACCGGAGGGGGGCTGGCGCCCCGTCCAGCGCTCAGGTTAGCGACGCCGCGGAGGTGGGGTCAACGTCGGGACCGGCGCCGCGGAGACCGCTCTGACGCGATGCGCAAGGCGACGTCACCGACGCGCCGTTCAACCGTCGTTCGAAACAGGATCCCCGCACCGTGCGGTCGCAACGACGGGCGCACATCGGAGGATCTTGGACCGCGGGGTCCGACCGACAACGCTGAGCTTCGACGCTTCATCCATTCTCGGTGCCGCCAGGCATGGCAGCTCAGTCCCACTCGCCGCCGATCGACAGCGAGAAGTAGTAGCGTTGGAAGAGCTCGGTGTGTCCGGCCCAGCGGAAGGGGTTGTCGCTCATCCCGAGCTCCAGGAAGACCCGCTCCTTCCTCGGCCCGGCCGAGGCGCCGAGGTGGACGGCCCAGCCGTGTCGCTCGATGTCGGTGGTCGCCGTCGCTCGGAGCGAATAGCGCGGCGCGACGTACAGCACGAGGTCATGGCCGAAGCGGTAGCCGAGCTGGAGCGAAGCGTCTATCGGGACGAAGGCCGACCCGCCGGCGCGTCCGCTATCGGATCCCAGCGCCTCCCTCGTGAAGACGAAGTGGCCCCCCACCGATCCCCTCACGGCGACGAGGGCGCCGTTCTGCCACGCGTCTCCGAGGAGCCCCCACTTGAGCCCGAGCTCGAGGCTCCCCGGCAGCCCCCAACGCACCTGCAGCTCGAGGTCCTCGGCCACACCGAAGTGACCCCACATCGTGAAGGCCCAGGGCAAGAGCCCGGTACCGCCGACCCCGACGCGAGACTCGCCTTTCGCCAACGTCGACGGGTCCTGCAGGTTCGCGGTGTAGTTCATGCACGCGGTCGATAGAGGCGCGAGCGCGATCAGCAGCAAGACGGTCGAGAGTCGCCAGCGAGGCGCCGTGTCCAGAGGTCTATCCATCATCGCTTCTCCGGGCAGACCCGGCGACAGCGCAGGTCTTCGCGGCACCGTATCGGCAACCGCGGACCGGAACAACGTGGCGAGTATCGCCGCCGTCGCGGTGAGCTCAGGTCCCTTCAGAAAACGCAAGAACGCGGCGCCCCGGGGTGGGCCCGAGACGCCGCGTTCTGCCAGTATCTACCTGGCTATTCGACGGTCACGAAGTCGGTGTGACCGCGGCCGAAGGTCTCGGGGTGGTACATCTCCTCGGCCTTGGGCGGCGGGACGACGAAGCGCCCCGGCGTCGTGGCGCGGGCGACGTAGCTGTAGGTGTAGACGCCGTCCCAGAGCAGCGACGTGAATGCCTCGGCGCGCTCGTCGCGGAGGTTCTGGTGCTCGTACCACGGGCCCCACCACCACCAGCGGCCGCGCGCGCCCGAGGACGCCTGCTTCTTCGCCGCGACGTTCGCCGTGCCCTTGATGGCCGGGTTGAGGGCCTCGAGCCCCGCCGGCATCGGGTCGACCAGCGCCACGTGATAACGCCGGTCCTTGGTGAACATCGTCAGCTTCACCTCGACGAGCGCCCCGGCCTTGATGGTCCACGAGCCGTCGTCGTTCTTCTTCACGTCGCTCGGGTCGTCGACCGCCGTGTAGACGCGCTCGACCGTGAAGCCGTGGTCCGCCGGGTCGAGCTTCAGGCTCTTCGGCGCGTACTTCATCCCCAGCCGGTAGTAGAGCCGCCCCGGGCCGGTCTTGGAGACGACCAGGTTCTGTGGGTCGGCCGACTTCGCCAGCCACGCCATCGGGATCTCGACCAGGTGCTGCTCGGTCGTCCGGCCCTTGAAGGCGTGCTCACCGGCGAACCCGTCGCCCAGCCACACCCGCGCCACGAAGTTCGGCGTCGTCTTCTCGTAGGTGTTGAAGTACTTGTCGAGCGCCAGCAGCACCCACGCGCTCTCCTGCGTGTTCGCCCAGCGCCCCTTCGTCCGGTGCGCCAGGAGCCCCCGCACGATCTTCGGGATGAGGTCGCTGTCCGGCTGGTCCTTGATCAGCCCCTCGAGCAGGATCCCGTCCACGCGCCGGTTCGAGTGCAGCAGCAGATACGCCCCGTCGCTGTACGACGTCGTGAAGTGCGCCGTTCCGGCCTCCTCGCGGACGGCGTTGTTCAGGAGCCGCCGGATCTCGCTCAGCTGCGCCTTGTACTTCTCCGCGCCGCTGAAGGTCGGGTAGAGCCAGCCGACGGCCTCCAGGCCGAGCTTCTCGAGCCCGCCCGCCTCGTCGACGATGTCCCACGCCTTCTTCGCGTCGGTCTTGCCGAGCCGGTCGAGCACGTAGAGCGCGTACGCCCGGATCGTGCGCCGGATCTCCGGCCCATAGGCCTCGGGGAAGCGGCGCTCGATGCTCTGCAGGTAGTCGACCGCCTGGTTGAGCATCTGTGGCGGCACCGTGAAGCCCTTCTCCTGGGCCCGCGCCAGGGCGTGGGTGACGTGCACCGTCAGGAACGGCCACGACGGCCGCCCGCGCTGCCAGAAGCCCCAGCCGCCGTCGCCGTTCTGCATCCCCTGGAGACGCTTCATGTCGCGCCCGAAGGCCGCCAGCATCGCCTCGGGGCTCGGCAGCTCGTCGGACTGGAACGCGCTCAGCACGTCCTTCAACGCTGCCACGCTCAGCATCCGCGAGCTGACCTGCTCGGCGCACTCGAAGGGGTAGGCCTGGAGATAGAGGACCGCGTCCGTCAGGGCCTGGAGCTGCGTCGACGAGGTCGTGACCTCGAGCCCGCCGAACTGCGACCAGACCTCGCCCGGCGTCTTGACGGGCTGGGCGATGGCGCCCTTGTCGATCTCGCCGTAGGTCGCGAAGGCCTCGGTCGTCGCCGGCGTCCACACCGGGAGCTTCACCTCCGCCGCGTCCGCCCACGCGCCCGACGCCGCCCCCGCCTGGAAGCGCGCCGTGCCCGCCTGCTCGGCCGCCGCCGGGAAGCGCACCTCGACGCGGTCGTTGGCCGGGACCTTCACCCGCCGCCCCTGACCCTCGGTCAGCGTGGCGTTCGTCGCCTTCACGACGACGTCGACCTCCATCGCCGCGTCGGTCTGGTTCTGGATGACCACCGGCAGCTCGAAGCGGTCGCCGAAGTTCAAGAACCGCGGCGGCGACATCCGCACCATCAGCGGCAGGCGCGCCGTGATGGTCGACTCGGCCGAGCCGAAGCGCTTCTCGCCCGCGACGGCCACCGCGAAGACGCGGTACCGGGTGAGGTTGTCGGGCAGCGCGATGTCCACCGTCCCGCGCCCGCTCTGATCCGTCACGACCGTCGGCGCGAACACCGCCAGCGGCGTGAAGTCCTTGCGCACGGCGATGGGCGCGTCGCCCCCGTTCTTGCCGCCCGGGGCCTCGTCGGCCGCCATCGCCCGCTTCGGCATCGCCGCCGCGGTCGGCGCCGGCATCACCTCGCCGCCCGCGGCGCCCTCGGCCTCCTTCATCATAGCGTCGTCCTGCCTGAAGCCGTCCTGGTCGCGGTCGGCGCTGGCCAGCAGGTCGTCGAGGGACGCCAGGATGAGGCGCGAGCGGAGCAGCGTCGGCCGCGTCCGGTCCCCGCGCCCGGTGTAGAAGACGTCCACCGGGCTCGGCACCCGGTAGCCGGTCAGCGCCAGCACCGCCTCGTCCACCGCGACGATGGCGACGGCCGCGTCGGCGACCGGCTTACCGTCGGGGTCGGTGATGACGACCGACACGCTGGTCTTCGCGCCGGGCTCGGTCTTCGGCGCCGCCGGCGTGACCTCGACCCCGAGGGTCCGCAGCTTCGGCGGCACCCGCAAGGCGATCGACCCGGCCGCGTAGGCCGGCCGCCGCGGCAGGTCGGCCTTCGCCTCGCCGTTACCGTCGAGGCGCTCGGCCGAGCCGTTCACGTTCACGTTCACCGTGAAGCCGGGGATCATCCACTCCTCGACCGGGATCTTCACCGTGTGGGTCGGGCCGTCGAGGTGGAAGCGGAGGATCTGCGCGTGGTCCTGCCGGACGATCCGCGCCACGCCGTCGGCCGGGAAGAAGGGCGACTGCACCAGGATCTCCGCCGTCTCGCCGGGCTGGTAGTCGCGCTTGGCCGGGATGAGCTGGAGCTCCTCCTGCTCGAGCTTCGAGCTCTGCGGCACCTCGCCGCCGGCGACCCAGAAGGTCAGCGTCGACTGGTTCTTCCGCTGCTCGCCGTCGGTGATGACCGCGCGCACCCGGTGCGTCCCGCCGGTCTTCGGCGTCAGCTCGCACTTCACCGGGTCCTTCGTGCTCTTCAGCTCGCAGGTCTGCGACTCGACCTCTTCCTGGATCCAGTCGTGCTTCTTGGTCTTCTTCCACGCCATCCGGACCATCTCGATGGCGATCGAGCTCCCCGCGATGCGCTCGCCGTCGATGTTCGCGACGACCGCCGAGATCTCGACCTCCTCGCCCTTCTGGTAGAAGGACTTCTCGGTCTTCAGGCCCACGTAGTGCGCGGCCGGGTGGACCAGCACGCTGCTCGACGCGCTCCACGCCTGGCGGTTGACGTCGATGACCGTCGCCTCGCCGCTGATGGTCACCGGGCGCGGCGGGTCGACCTCGGGGAAGTCGAGCTTGATGGTGTGCTCGCCGCCGGCGTCGGTGCGCCCCTCGAAGGACTTGTACGACCGCATGTCGTCGCCGCTGCGGTACTCCCACCACGGGACCCACGTCCCGAACACCCAGCCGCCGTGGTTCGGCGGGCTGTACGAGCCGCCCGCCGAGGTCACGCTCCAGTTGACGTCGGCGCCCGGGAGCGGGCCGCCGGCGAAGTAGGCCGCCTTGACCGTCATCGTGGCGCTTCCGCCGATGATGTGCGGGCCCTGGCTCTGGCGCGCGGTCACCTCGAACTCGGGGCGCCGGAACTCCTGGATCTGGAAGCTGTGGCTGTAGCTGCTGCCGCTGACGCCGCCGCGGAGGTCGCTGTCGAAGCGGATCGAGGCGTAGCCGAGGTTCGGCGTCTTCGGGATCTTCCACTGCAGGTCGAAGCCGCCGAAGCGGTCGACCTTGGCCTCGCCCTTGCCGAGCTCGTTGCCGCGCGGGCCGGTCACGGTCCAGCGCACCTGGGTCAGCGCGCCCGCCGGAAGCGCCCCGACGTCGCCCTTCACGCCCGGCGTGATCAGGCGGACGAACCCCTTGACCGAGACCGTCTCGTCCGGCCGGTACATCTTGCGGTCGTCGAAGACGAACCAGCGCGCCGATTTGCTGTCGGTGCGCTTCACCCACGAGCCGCCGTCGCTCCAGTACGAGGTGTCGTCGGGCAGGAAGGCCAGGTCCCCGCCCTGCTTCGCCAGCAGCATCTGCCGCCCGCCGGCCGTCCCCGGGAGCGGGATCCGCGCCAGCCCGTCGGCGTCGGTCTTCACCGTCGTCTGCTGCGGCATCAGCGTGACGTCCACGCCGGCCAGCGGCGAGCCGTCCTTCAGCGACGTCGCCCACGCGACGAGCGTCTCGCCGTCGGCGTACGCGTCGAGGCCGATGTCGGTCGCCTCGGCCCACGCGATGACGGTGTGCGAGTCCTCGTGCCACTGGTCCTCGGCGCCCACGGGCTTGGCCACCAGGACGACCTGCCCCTTGCCGGAGTCGAGCCCCGGCGCCAGGTCGATGGCCAGCTCGTTGAGGACCTCGTCGGCCCCGCCGGTCGGCATCCGCTGGGAGAAGACCTTCTGCCCCGGCGGCTCCTTGGGGCCGTCCTTTCGGCGCCGCTCGCGCTGGAACGTCATGAAGGCGCCCCAGTCGCTGGGCTGGACCTTGTAGAGGGCGACGTCGACCTCCGCGTAGTTCATCGTGTAGACCGACAGCCGCGGCCGCTTGGCGGTCGGGTCCAGCACCACGAAGCCCTGGTCCGGCGCGCCCATCATCTTGTCCGACGGGCCGACCTCGAACTCGAGGGTCTCGGTCGAGCCGAGCTTCTGCCCGTAGACGTCGGTGATGTCCTTCGAGAGCGTGACGGTGTAGGTCGTGCGCCCCTGGGTCAGCCCGCGCAGGTTCAGGCGGTCGCCGTACACGTCGACGGCGAAGCCCGGGACGGCCGGGGAGACCTGGATCATCTCGGCGGCGAGGGCGTCCTCGTTCACCGGGTTGGTGAAGCGGATCATCCACGGCTGCATCGGGCGGCAGACCTTGCCCCAGCCGCAGCGGTGCTCCTTCACCTCGAAGGGCCCGTAGGTGCGGAAGGTGAAGCCCTGCTCTTCAGTGGTCTTGCGCGGCCCCTCGGCCGACGGCGTGCCGGCCGGGAAGCTCACCGAGATCTGCGTGTCCTTGGGCAGGTCGGCCTTGGCCTTGAAGGCGATCCAGCGGCCCGCGATGTCGGCGCTGCGGGTGTTGTCGGCGTTGGCCTCGGGGAGCTTGGCCCGCTCGGCGTCGGTCAGCGGGCGAACCGCGACCGCGTCACCGCCGGCGGTGACCTGCATCGCCGCCATGACGGCCTGCTCGTCGATGCGCTGGTCGAACAGCGCGAAGAACACCGGGTCGAGCGCCTGCCCCGAGCCGCCGGGGCGGGTCTGGAGGACCCGCGGCGGGGGCGTCGAGAACTTGAACGTGGTCGCCTCGGCCAGGGCGTTGCCGAAGGCGTCCTTCACGCCGGCCGGGACCTCGACGGTGTAATCCGTGGCCATCGGGGCGCGCCCGTCTGGCTCGAAGAAGATGGTCTTGGTCCCGACCCAGCGCCAGTGGCCGGCGATCTCCGGGCTGACCTTCACCGGCACGGCGTCTTTGGCGAGATCGGCGTGCGAGGTCAGCGCGACCATCGGGTTGGAGAACGTCACCGAGATGCGCGGCGCCATCGGGACGTCGCCCTCGGGCTGAAAGCGCAGCACCGTCAGCGGCTGGTCCTTCGGGGTCGGCGCGACGCCGTCCGGGGCCACCGGCGGCGGGAAGGTCCCGGTCACCGTGTCGCCGGTCCGCGGGGGCGGCGTGGTCGCGGGCCGCAGGGCGAAGTCCTTCTTGTCGCCGGCCTCGGCGCCGACGTCGGGCAGCCGGGCGAGCAGGCGCAGGGTGGCGTCCTCGGCCAGCGCCGTCGCGGCGACGACGTTTCGGTCCTGGGCGAGCGCCTGGGGGTTCCCCTCGGACACGCTCCAGACGAAGCCCTTCGCGGGTTCTTTCACGGTCGTGCCGCCTTCGGACTCGGAGCTCGACAGGCGCGGGACGGTCCGACCTCCGTCGACCTCCCCGCCGTTCGTGGTCGTCCCGGAAGAGCAGCCCGCCGCCAGCAGCAGCGCGGCCGCCAGCGCGGCGTAGCGCGTTCTCATGGCAATCCTCCTGAGTGAGCCGCCAGGAGTATGTCAGAGACGCTGGCGGCTGTCTGTGCGTCCCCGGGTGAACGCACGGGAGCACGGAAAGGTCTCGAGGCGGACCCCGAACCGGGTCCCATGGAGCCTCTCCGACGGGGTTCGCGGGTCGCGAGGAGACGTCGTGGCTGCAGGACGGGCCCCCCAACGCCAGCGAGCGAGCTGCCAGGGGGAGGGGGAATCCTCCCGTGCGCCCCGGATGCGCCCGCGGTGTATGCTCCCCGATGAGCGCAGCAACTTCCGGGGGGACTACCCGCGATGTCTTGGCTGGATCTCGTCATCACCTTCCCACCCCACGAGGCGCGGGCGACCCAGCCCGGGGTTCGCTTCGCGCCGGGCGAGGCCGCCACGCCGTGGGACCCGCTCGTCGACGTGCCCCTCGCCGAGTGGGGCGCCGCGTTCACCACCCGCTGGCGACAGGTCGACGCCCTCGCGCTCCTCGAGGAGGACGAGGACGCCCGGGCGCGCCACGACTTCCAGCTGGTCGACGACGACGATCGTTGGCGCACGGCGCAGACCTACGGGTTCCCGCCGCCCCACCGCTCGAAGTTCCAGGCGAAGGGGCTCGGGCACCAGAGCGGGCGCGCCGAGCTCACCTTCACGGGGCTGACGCCGGGGACGGACACGCTGCTGGTCGTCCTCACGTTCATGCGCGACCTGCTTCCGGAGCGGATCCTGAGCGTCGACGGCGTCGAGCTCTGCACGCTCCCCGGCCGGCCGTGGCGCTCGGCGGGCTGGTCCAACACGATTGTCGAGCTCGCGGGCCGCTGGATCACGTCGCGCAGCGTGCGCTTGGCCCTGAGAATCCCGGCCGGGAGCGACGCCTCCTACTTCCGCCTGTGGTGCTTCCAGCGCCGCTGACCCCGGGCGCTCCGTGGGTGGGCGTCCTGGACGGCACGCCCGGCGGCGCCCCCGTCCTCCTGGGAGGCCTCTTCGACGGTCGTCGACCTCGTCGACCTCCGGGGCCGTTGAAACGACGCCGGCGATGGCGACCTTCGGCGCACGCCTCTGCATGACCGTCCGGTCAACCCGCCCGGCCCGGCTTCGTACGCGCCGTCATCGGCAGCGACGGCCTGCCGCTCCTCGTCTACGAGAACGACACCGCCAAGGCCCTCCGAGCGGCCTACTGCGACGACGCCGTCAGCAACTCCGCGACCATCGAGGACGGCCTCGACGACGGCGAGGACCTCTGGGGCCTCGGGGTGTCCGTCGGCAGCGACGGCCTCCCCTCATCGTCATCAACGCCCTGTCCGGCGGCCAGTGGAAGCTCCGCGCCGTCCACTGCGGCGACGTCTACTGCACGCCGCCGTGATCCGCGTCAGCGCACGAACCACCTCATCGTGAAGGCGCCGCCGTCGTCGTGTGAGCACGACGTCTCGTAGAAGAGCGGCGCGCCCGTGCCGTTCTTCTTCATGATCCAGTCCTTCAGCGTGTTGGACATGTCGTGCGCGTCGCAGGGCGGGCAGGTGTTCGCCCACGGGAGCGTCCAGTTGCACAGGCCGTTGCTCGTGTACGTGCCGTCGGGGTCGATGACGTACTCGCGGCTCGTCGTGAAGCCCAGGTCCCGCCACGCGAGACAGCTGGTCGGCTGGGGGAAGACCTTGTCGACGTCACCACAGATGAAGCGCGCCGCGGTCGCCCCCGGCGACGGGCTGTCGGTCCAGCTGGTCGCCGCGCCGCCGCCGTCGAAGGCGTAGGCCATCGACGCGTCGACGGCGTTGTCACCGTCGGGCTCGGCGACCGCCGCCAGCTCGCTCACCCAGAAGAGGCCGCCGTCACCGGCGACCCAGCCGCAGCTCGGGTTGCCCGAGGCGAGCGCGGTGTTGGCGCAGGTCGCCCCGGAGCTCGCCGGATAGACGCCGAGGATGGTCAGGTAGGCGTCGCTCCCATCGGGGCCGAAGCCGGCGTCGGTCGCGACCGACCAGGCGGCGGCGAGGTGCGCCGGGGTGCGCGGGATCAGCAGCTGCATCCCACGGGCGGCGCAGTACGCCTAAACGTCAGTGGGAGATCGACCTCACGCTTCGACGCAAGCGACCGCGACTTCGCGATCGGGAAGAGATAAGCTCGTCCGGGCGACCTGACTGATCAAAGCCAGGTAGGGAGTACAATGAGCCGGTGGCGCCATCGTGAAACTCCTATCTCGATTCCGGCAATCCTCTTGGTCCTGATTGCTGGGGGTTCGGCACACGCTAGCACGCCGAACCAGCATGTGCCTGCCGTGAGTGCCCGCCCGGCGGGTCCTTGTCCTGGAAACGAACCAGTGACAGTTACGGGTTTCAGTCTCCGAGAACCCTATCTGCAGTACGAGTTCACAGTTGGTTCCGTGCGCGCCCCGGACGGTGAGTGTAGTGGCTTCTCGGCGCTTGCCACCAAGGTATGCGGTGACGACACCCCACTGTTCTTGGTTCGCCGAACGAAGGATGAATACGCGACGGACCTCGATTTGGGCCCTAATATGCTCGGCCCTCTCCTGTACCCCGTCCTCTCAGAGGTCGACTTCTTGAGCTCCCGCATCGGCGTCGATCCAACCACCCACGACTTCACGCTGGGTGGTTTCTCGTGTCAGGATGCACGAGGGAGGCGCATCGGCACGGAGATGATCTGGCTCGTCCAAGATGGTGGGATACCGCTCGACGCGCCCAGATTGGCTGGAATGGCGACATGGGTTGACGGGCAACTCGATGGCTACTGTGCCGAATACCATCCATCTGGCGCGCTGGCTTCGATTCGTAAGTACCGAACTGGCAGGCTGGACTGGTATCTGTATACTGTCGCTCCGACCAATACGGCCTTGGTGGCGTGTGCACCAGAATCCTCGACACGGAATGTTCCGTTGGTGGAGCTGGCCGGGATGGAGCCGGAAATCGGAGCGATCTCCGAAATGTGCGACAACTACCGCAGAGGCCGACTCGATGGGCTGAAGATCATTCCTCCGTACACGAATGAGCCCTGAGGTGAGCCCTGGAGTCGTGCACGGTCGAACCCGCCATTGTCTCTACTCCGCGTGGACGTTCGCGCTGGCGCCGCTGACGCCTGCGGCCGCGCCGCTCGCCTGGCCGGAGGGGCCGGCCGCGCCGCCCTGGCCGCCGGTGCTGCCCGGCGGGCCCTCGAAGGCGACGGTCGCCGTGACCTGGTTGGACCAGCCGGCCTGACCGCCGTAGACCGCCACGCCGAAGCTGGCGCCGCCACAGCCGCCGCCGCCGCCGCCGCCCTCGCCGCCGAAGCCGCCGCGGCCACCGTCGCCGGCGCGGAAGCCGACCCAGAAGTTGCGCGAGTCGCCGCCGCGCCCACCCGGGCCGCCCGCCCCGCCGCTACCGCCATAGCCGCCGATCCCGCCGTCACCGCCCTTCGAGCGGGCGACCACGCAGTCCCGGATCGTCGGGGGCGCGGTGACCGCGCTGGGTCCGCTGAAGGCCACCAGGACGGCGATGCTCGCACCGCCCGATCCGCCGCCGGTCCCGCCGGTCCCGCCGCAGCCCCCGGCCCCGGCCCCGCCGCCGCTCGCGCCGAGCTTGTACGCCACGTCCGTGGCCGCGCCGACGTCCGCGGGCATGTCCTCGGCTGGGGCCGTCGCGACACCGCCCGACGGCGCGCCGGCGCCGCCCCGGGCGCCCGGATCTCCGGCCTGGCCCGTGGCGCCGGGAGCGTTGGTCCAGTCCCCGGCGACCCAGGCGCCGTCGCTGTCGGCGCAGCCCGCGCCCTGGAGTCCCAGGTCGCCGTCGCCTCCCGCCGCTCCCGAATAGCCCTGGAGCTGCTTGATCTCGTCCGGGAAGCCGGCCTCGGTCAGGTGGCCGTTGCAGGTCCCGGCCGTCGTCCCAACGTCGCGCGTCCACGCGTAGCCCGGCGCGCCGTCCTTCCCCGGCACCGGGGGAGTCCACGAGGCCTCCTCGTAGGTCGGGCAGGTCGCTGCCCCACCCGCGATACCGTTGGCTCCCGAGCACTGCGGGTTGGTCCCCGCCGCCCCACCGGCTCGCTGAGCCCCGCCAGGACACGCCCCCGTCGCGGTGCAGTTACCTGCGCTCTGCTCGACGTTCTGTCCGTCGCCGCCCGTCAGCGCGTCGCCGCCGGGTGAGGCCGCGCCGAAGCCGTTGCCGCCCGGCGCCCCCGACGCGCCATCACCGCCCACACCGCCGACGATCTCGCAGTTGGCGATGACCAGGGAGTCGTCGCAGTCGTGGAGGTAGAGCCCGTAGGAGTTGAACCCCGTCGCCGAGGCCGCGATCGGTCGCGTGCCGACGTCGTAGCCGCGGATGACGAAGCCGGACACGATCGTCGCCGTGGTGATGCCGCTGGCGTAGACCGCGCCCGGAACGACCGACGAGCCCAGGAAGTCCGGCTCCTGCCCGACGATGCGGGTGGGGAAGGTCACGATGTTGCGGCTCCGGAAGTCGGGCGCGTAACCCCCGTGGAGCGCGACCCCGGCCGTCAGCTGCAGGTTCTCCTCGTAGTCGCCGCCGGCCACCAGGATGTAGTCCTTGCCGGAGCCCGCGAAGGCGGACAGCGCCTGCCCGATCGTCCGATACGGGTTCACAAGGCTCCCGTCACCCGCCTGCGGGTTGCCGGCGCTGACGAAGAGCGCGTCACCGATGACGCCGTCGACCCCGTCGCAGTTGGCGTCGGCGTAGACGGTCTGCGGGGTCGGAACGCCGCCGAAGTCCACGTCCGGCAGGTCGCTCCCGGTGTTGCCCTGGAGCCGCCGACACTCACAGCCGTCGCCGCTCAGGCCGTTGACGTTCACCCACTCGTAGGTCTGCCCGCCCTCCTGCTCGGTCGTGCAGCTCGTGATGACGCAGGCCGGGCTCGCGCCGCCGCTGCACGCGCCGACCGCGTGGTCGACCGCCGCGGACCAGCGCAACAGGCAGTTGTTGCCGCACACGCCGCAGTTCTCGTCGGTCGGGTAGACCCCGCCGACCAGGAAGCCCTCGTCGGTCTGGCCGTTGCAGTCGTTGTCTGCGCCGTCACAGACCTCGGGGATGAGCCCGACGGCGCTGCAATCGGTGAACGCGTAGGCGCCGCCGTCCGCCTCGCAGGTCTGGAGCCCGGTACACGCGCCGACGGGGCAGGCCCGCGCCACGCCTACGGTGTCCGGGCCGCACTGACACGACCCGCCCTCCGGCTGGCACAGCGACGTCCCGCCAGGACCGGCGGCGCAGGTGTAGCCCGTCGGGCAGCCCGTCCCGTACGGTGAGTCGCCGGCGCAGGAGCGGGCGCAGAAGGACTCGCTGCCCGTGTCGACGCACCGGCTCGACGGGACCAGGCAGTCGGCGTCCACCGAGCACGCCTGGCAGAGGTTGTCCGGTAGCGCCAGGCACGCCCGGCCACCGTCGAAGGGGTAGAACCCGTCGGCGCAGGCGGTCGCGAGGCAGGTCGGCGCGCCCCCGAGGAGGCCGCAGGTCGTCCCGGCGTTCTGGGCGACGATGGCGTCGCAGTCGAGCCCGCAGCCGCCGCAGTGGTCGACGCTCAGGTACAGCCCGCTGGCCGCGTCCCGGAAGCCGTTGTCGACCACGCCGTCGCAGTCGTTGTCGTGTCCATCGCAGATCTCGTCGCTGGGGGTCGCCGCGCTGCACTGCCAGCCCCCCGCCACGCAGGACCAGCTGCCGACGCAGCCCGGGCCGTTGTCACAGGCCGCGTTCCCGGTCGGCGTCGTGCTCAGGTCGAGGGAGTCGTCCGCCGCGTCGTAGAGGCCGTCGCAGTCGTTGTCCGACCCGTCGCACACCTCGGCGGTCGGCGTCGGCGCGGTACACGCCGAGAGCCCCGGGCTCGGCCCATCGAGCTCGCACACCTGGGTGCCCACGCACGTGCCGAAGCCGTTGTCGTCGGTGCAGGTCGTCACCGCGCCGTCCTCGACGCAGCGGCAGGAGCCCGAGTCCGGGCGGCAGACGCGCGCGCCGTTGCCCCCGTCCTGGCACGTCGCGCCGTCCGGGCAGCAGCCCTGCTCGCCGAGGGTCCCGGTGCACGGCGCCGCCGCCGTGTCGTAGATGGCCCCGGCCGCGCAGTCCCGGGCGCAGAACGCGGTCTCCGCCGACGCCTCGTCCACGCACAGGTCGCCCGGGCCCTGGCAGTCGCTGGCGCCGCTGCACGGGGCGCATTGGTTGGCGCTCGGGACCGCCAGGCAAGCCGCCCCGAGGTGCGGGTAGTAGCCTTCCTCACAGGCGATCACCGTGCAGCGCGGCACCGCCGGCACCGGGTCGCAGGCCACCTCGCCGTGGTCGACGGCGGGGCAGGCGTAGTTGCACGCGCCGCAGTGCTCGGCCGACACGCCGTACTTCAGCGCGCCGCCGACCAGCGTCGCGAAGCCCTCGTCGGTCTCGCCATCGCAGTCGTTGTCGATCCCGTCGCAGACCTCCGCGGCCGGCGTCGCCGCGGTGCAGACGATCCCAGCCGAGCCCGCGCACAGCGTCACCCCGGTGCACGTCCCGAAGTCGTTGGCGTTGTCGCACGCCGCCCCGACCTCCTGGTCCTCGTCGAGGAAGCCGTCGCAGTCGTCGTCGACGCCGTTGCAGACCTCCTCGCTGGGCTCCGGCGCCGAGCAGTTCCCCCAGCCGGTCGCGGGGTCACAGGTCTCCTGGCCGAAGCAGGTCCCGACGTCGTTCTGCCGCGCGCACGCCTTCACCTGGCCGGCGTTCGCCTCGGTGCAGTCGCAGCTCCCGGTGACCGGCAGGCACTGCGCGGGGCCGCCGCCGTCGTCGACGCAGGCGTAGCTCGCCGGGCACTCGGTCGTGAAGCCGCTGCCCCCCGAGCAGTCCCGCCCGCAGAAGGTCCGCGGATCCGTCGGGCTCGGGGACAGGCAGCGCGACCCCTCGCCGAAGCACTCGTCGTCGTCGCCGCAGGGGTTGCACAGGGTCGCGTTCTCGCTGATGCACGTCGCGTCGTTGAAGAGGATGTAGCCCGGCTCGCAGCTGACGAGCTTGCACGCCGGCGACTCGCCGCTCAGGTCGCACGCGACCTCGGCGGCGTGGTCGAACTTCTCGGCGCAGCTCTGCCCGCACGCCCCGCAGTGCTCGACCGTGTAGTAGACGCCGTCCTCGTCGACGAAGTCCTCGTCGGTCTCGCTGTCGCAGTCGTCGTCGGCGCCGTTGCACGCCTCGGCGCTCGGCTCGAGCGCCGTGCAGACCCGCCCGGCCGAGCCCTGGCAGGTCTCGGTCCCGGTACACGTCCCGAAGTCGTTCGAGCGCTCGCACGCCGTCGGCGCCTGGCCCTCGTCGGTCTGCCCGTCGCAGTCGTCGTCGACGCCGTTGCAGATCTCCTCGCCCGGCGTCCGCGCGGTGCAGTCGACGAAGCCCTGGTCGGGGTCGCAGACCGCGCTCCCGACGCACGTCCCGAAGGCGTTGGTGGCGGTGCAGGTCTTGACCAACCCGGCGTTCACCGGAGTGCAGTCGCAGGTGCCGTTGGCGGGCACGCACTGCTGGGTGCTGACACCGTCGAGCTCGAGCTCCGTGCAGTCATAGCCCGACGGACACGGGCTCGTCTCGCAGTCCCGGCCGCAGAAGCGCCCGCCTCCGATGTCGAGGCAGCGGTTGCTCCCGGCCGCGCCGCACTGGTCGTCGACCTCGCAGGCCCCGCACAAGCGGTTTTCGTCCTGCGCGCACAGCTCGATCGGGTCGATGAAGCCGCTGACGGTCTTGCAGACCCAGTCCGAGGGGCAGCCCTCGAGGCAGGTGTGGGAGCAGTAGCCGCCGCTCGGCGAGTCGACGCACCACCCCGACGCGCAGTCGGTGTTGTGCTCGCAGAACTCGCCGAAGCCAGCCGTCCCCGTGGCGCCGATGTCCTGGCTCGTGTCGGTCGTGTCCTGGGCGGTGTCGCCCTCGGTGTCACCCGTCGTGTCGACCGGCACGCCCGTGTCGCCGACCACCGTGTCGGCGGGCGAGGTGTCCTCGACCACGTCGTCGATCACGTCGACGCCGCCGCCCGCGACGCAGGCGCCGTTGACGCACTGCAGCTCCCCCGGGCACTCGTCGTTGAAGACGCAGGCGCAGGTCTCCTGCTGGCACTTCTCCACCGTCCGCCGGTTCACGTCGCGGGCGTCGCGCTCCGGGCAGCCGCCGAGCGCCGCGGTCAGCAAGAACAGCAGCAGCGACCCAGCGAGACCGCCGAGCGCGCTCGATCGAACCATCGGGTCCTTCGTGTGCATCGCGTTCTCCATGGGTCAGAAGCTCTTCAGGTTGGCCGACGCCCCGCCGGAGCCCGGCGTCCCCTCGCGCCCGTCGACCGGGCTCAGGCCGCCGCGCCCACCCGCGCCGCCGGTCGCCTGACCGTCGGGCACCGGGAAGACGTTGCTCGCCCCGTAGGTCCCGGTCGGCACGCCCAGGCCGGCGATGCCCCAGGCCGGGCCGCCGCAGCCTCCTCCTCCGCCGCCGCCGTCGCCGCCGTCGCCGCCGCGCCCGCCGTCACCGCCGACCCCGGCCGCCCACGCCGGCCAGCCCGGCTTGCCGCCGAGGCCACCCGCGCCGCCGCGCCCGCCGGTGCCGCCGTTGCCCCCGTCGCCGCCCGGGCCGCCGCGGCCCCGCACGATCATGTTGTGGGTGATGTCCGGCGTCCCGCCGCCAGCCACGAAGATCGCGATGCTGGCGCCGCCGCTCTGGCCCGGGGCGCCGCCCGTGCCGCCGCAGCCGCCCGCGCCGCCGCCCGCGCCGCTGCCGCCGATGTCGCCGTAGTTCGCTCCCGGGGCGGGGATGGTGCAGTCGCTGCCTTGGTTGTTGCTACACCAGCCGCCGGCGCTGCCACCCTGGCCGCCGTCGCCCGGCGCGCCCTGACTGCCGCTGGCGGCGCTCGCCGGGACCCAGAGGCCGCCGCTGACGCTCCCGTCCACGTCGTCGCAGCCGTCGCCGCCCCCGCCGTCGGAGCCCGGCGGGCCCGCGACGCCGTGCGGACCGGTCTGGTTTCCGCCGGGGGTGAAGTCGTACTTGCAGTATTGAGCGGAGCCGTTCTGGTAGGTGCCCTTGTCACCGCCGGCCGCGTAGGTGCATCCCTCGGCGGGGGCGTCGGCCTGCTGCGGGTCCTCGTTGGTGTCGGCCTCCATCCCGTCGCAGCCGCGCGCCACCTGGCAGGCGCCGTTGGTGCCGCCGACACCGCCCGCCTGGGTCTCGCTGCCGCTCGAGCAGCCGGCGTCGGCGCACTCGCGGGTGTCGAGCCCGTTGGCTCCGGGGCCGCCGTTCTGCCCGGTGGCGCCGTTCGTCCCGGAGGCGCCGGCCCCGCCCCGCCCGCCGGCGATGCGGTTGTTCACGATGTGGAGCGCCCCGCCGGAGCCGGTGACGTAGACCCCGTAGCTCGCGGCGTTGGACGACGTGACGTCATAGCCGAGGATCGTGAAGCCGGCGAGCACCGTGTTGCTTTGCACACTCTCCACGTAGACCGTCCCGGGGTTCACCGGCCCCGGCCCGGGATCCGTCCCGGCGATGACCGTCGGGAAGAGCACCACGTCGCGCTCGGTGAAGTCGGCGCCGTAGCCGCCGTAGAGCTGCACGCCGTCAGGCAGCGCGATGCGCTCGCTGTATACGCCCGAGGCGACCAGGATGTGGGTGTCGCCGGGACCGAACGCGGCGATCGCGTCACCGATCGTCGCGTACGGCGCGGCCAGCGTCCCGTCGCCTCCGGCCGATCCCGAGGATACGAAGATCGCGGTCGCCGCGTCGCCGTCGATCCCGTCGCAGTTGGCGTCGACGTAGATCGCGCCGGGGAGCGGCGGCCCGTCGAGCACGTCCGGCGTGTCGAGGGTCAGCCCGTCGGCGGCCGGACACTCGCAGCCGTTGCCGGGGGCGGTGTCGAGGTCCACCCAGTCCCAGGTGGTCGTGCAGGCTCCGGACAGGCACCGCGAGGTCTCGCCGAAGGCCGCCTGGCACGGCCCGTCGCCGCCGCAGGTCGTCGCGCAGAGCCCACCGGCGCAGGTCTGCCCCCCGCCGCAGTCCGCCGGCGACGAGCACGCCCGCATGCACTGCAGCAGCACCGGATCGCAGACCCCGCCCGCGCAGTCCCCGTCGACCCGGCAGCTCGCGCCGCTCGCGAAGTCATCGGAGAGGCAGCCGCCGATGGCGCAGGCCGGGCCGCCCGCCGCGCCGTCGTCGCAGACCCCGAAGACGTGCTGATCGTCGGCGCTGTAGGCCAGCGCGCAGTTCTTGCCGCACTGGCCGCAGTTCTCGGTGGTCGCGTAGACGCCGCCGGTCAGGAAGCCCTCGTCGGTGACGCCGTCGCAGTCGTTGTCGAGGGCGTCGCAGACCTCGACGTTGGCGTCGAGGGTGCAGCTCCCCCAGGCGTAGACCCCGCCGCTCTGGGCGCAGGTCTCGGTGCCGAAGCAGGTCGTCGTCCCGCCGTTGCCGGTCGCGCTGCAGACGCGCGAGAGACCGGCGGTCGCCGCCGAGCACTGGCAGCTGCCGCTGTCGGGCTGGCACAGGGCGGCGCCGTCGACGTCCTGGCAGGTGAACCCGGCCGGGCAGCAGCCCACCTGACCGAGCGCGCCCGTGCAGCCGGGGTAGGGCGCCGCGGCGTCACACCGCTGGGCGCAGTATTTGCCGTCGTCGCTGCCGACGCTGACGCAGCGGTCGTCGGCGAAGCCGCAGTCGGCGTCCCCGGAGCAGGGCTGGCAGCTCTTGGCGGCCAGCGGCAGGCAGAAGCTGGCCGTGCCGGTGGTCGGGAAGGGCACGAAGCCCGGCGCGCAGGAGCTCGGGACGCAGGTCGGCGCGCCGGCGACGAGCTCGCAGCTCACCGCGCCCGCGGCCACCTGCCCGCCCGACATCGCGAGGTTGGCGACCGACTCGCGGCAGTCGAGGCCGCACGCCCCGCAGCGGTCGACGGCGAGATACCGCCCGTCGCCGTCGACGAAGCCGTTGTCGACGACGCCGTCGCAGTCGTCGTCGAGGCCGTTACAGACCTCGTCCACCGGGGCCCGCGCCGAGCAGGTCCAGCCGAAGCTCGCGCCGTCGCGGGCGCAGGTCCAGGCGCCGGGGCAGGCGTCGGAGACGTTGACGCAGGCCGGGTAGCCGTCGAGGGCGCTGACGTCGAGGGAGTCGTCGGCCTGGTCCACGAGGCCGTCGCAGTCGTTGTCGACACCGTCGCACACCTCGGGGCCGGGCGCCGGGGCGCTGCACGCCGACCAGCCGGCGTCGTCGCCGCTCGTCACGCACATCGAGACGCCCGCGCAGGTGCCCGAGGCGTTCGTGCTGGCGCAGGTCCGGAGCTTGCCGTCCACGTCGCAGTCGCAGGCGCCGCTCTCGCGTCGGCACTGGCCGTCGTCGCCGCAGACGAACTCGTCGGGGCAGCACCCCTGCTCGCCCGGGACGCCGGTGCAGTAGCCGTCGTCGCCGACGTCCCCGACCGAGTAGATGCTGCCGATCGAGCAGTCGCGGCCGCAGTGCGCGCCGTCCTCGTAGTCGTCGAGGCAGCGGTCGTCGGGGCCCTGGCAGTCCTGGTCGCCGGCGCAGGGCAGGCACAGGTTCGCGCTCGGCAGCGGCAGGCAGGCCCGCCCGTCGAAGGCGTAGTAGCCGGGCTCGCAGGCGTCGACCCGGCAGAAAACGCCGTCCTCGCCCGCCGCGCAGCTGACCTCGGTCGCCGGCGCGTGGGCGACGCAGGGCAGCCCGCAGCCGCCGCAGTTGGCGTCGTCGAGGCTGTAGACCAGCTCGACCACCTGGCCCTGACCATCGAGAACATTGACGGCAAAGGGCTCGTCGGTCTCGCCGTCGCAGTCGTCGTCGACTTGGTTACAGCTCTCCACGGCCGGGTCGGGGCCGGCGCAGGTCAGGGTCTCGGCCTCGGGGTCGCAGCGCTCGACGCCGGTGCAGGTCCCGGCCGTGTTCTCGATGGTGCAGGCGCCCCCGCCGAGCCCGTCGTCGGTGACCCCGTCGCAGTCGTCGTCGAGGCCGTTGCACGCCTCGACCGACGGCGTCCGAGCGGTGCAGCCGGTCCACCCGGTCGCCGGGTCGCAGGTGGCCAGGCCGAAGCACGTGCCCGCGGCGTTGGCGATGGTGCAGGGGCGCGTCTGGCCGGCGTTCGCGTCGCTGCAGTCGCAGGAGTCGTTGACCGGGACGCACTGGGTGACCTCGGTGCCCGCGAGGTCGAAGGTCTCGCAGGTGTAGCCGTCGGGGCAGTCGGTGGTCCCGTAGACGTTGTCGGGGCCGCAGTCCCGGGCGCAGAAGTTGCGGGTGTCGGTCGGGTCGATCGCCAGGCAGCGATCCTTCGGCCCACCGCACGCCGCGTGGGTCGTGCACGGCTCGCACAGGTGGTTGCTCGGCCGGACACAGGTGCCGTCGGCGCTGGGAACGAAGCCCGCGACGCAGCTCACGATCGCGCAGACCGGGGTCTCGCCCGTCGCGTCGCAGGTGACCTCGTCGGCGTTGGCGAAGCGGCCGACGCACGAGGTGTTGCAGGCGCCGCAGTGCTCGACCGTCACGTAGTGGCCCGCCGCGTCCCGGAAGCCCTCGTCGGTGTCGCCGTCGCAGTCGTTGTCGAGGTTGTCGCAGATCTCCTCGGCGGGGATCGACGCCGTGCAGACGCTGCCAGCCCCGGCGATGCAGAGCTCGTCGCCGGTGCAGGTGCCGAAGTCGTTCTCGCGGGTGCAGGCGACCACCGGGACGGTGTCGTCGGGGAAGCCGTTACAGTCGTTGTCGAGGTTGTCGCAGACCTCGGGCGCCGGCGTCCGCGCTGTGCACTCGCCCAGGGCCGGGACCCCGCCGTCGTCCATGCAGGGCTGGACGCCGTAGCAGATCCCGGCCTCGTTCTCGACGAGGCACGGAACCTGGGTGCCGACGGTCTCTGCGGTGCACGAGCAGACGCCGCTCGTCGGGACGCACTGGGGACCCTCGGTGCCGTCGACGCTCGTCACATCCTTACATGTGTAGCCGTCGGGGCAGTCGACGAGCCCGCACTCCTGGCCGCAGTGGAGCGAGCCGCCCACCTCGACGCAGAGGTTGTGGGATCCGGGGCAGCTCGAGTCGTTGACGCAGGCCTCGCACAGGCGGTCTCGCGGCGGCACGCAGAAGAACTCGATGGTGCCCGCGGCCGTGTCGAGCCCGCGGCAGCTCCACTCGACCGGGCAGTCCTCGAGGCAGCGCTTGGTGCAGACGCGGCTGCCGTCCTGGAGCGTCACGCAGCGGTTGGAGTTGCAGTCGCTGTTGGCCGTGCAGGGCCAGCCGAGCTCGCCCGCCGAGATCGACGTGTCGGAGCCCGTACCGTCGGGGGGGACGCTGGTGTCTTCGACGTCGGCGTCGGGGGTGACCGTGTCCGTGGGCGTCGTGACCGGCACGCAGGCGCCATCGACGCACAGCTCGCCGAAGTCGCAGTCGACGTTGACGGCGCACTCGCAGCGGCCGGCGTCCTTGCAGCCGTAGTCGACGAAGCGCACCGGGCGCGTGTCGTGGCATGCCGACAGGATCAGGAGCGCGAATCCCAGGCTCCAGGCTCTCCACACACCTGTTCGTCCTTGGCGTCGCATCGACCACCTCCCGACCTGCGGCCCCCCCGATGCGGAACCACGGTGCCTCTGATCCGCGCTCGGCTCAAGTGAGCATTTGTGAATGGAGCGCATCCCCGCGTCACGATCCCGGGTCGTGAGAATACACCTGGCGCGAGCCCGCCGCGGTGTGGTCGTCGAGTCGCGCGAGACGTCGATGGGCAGGGCGTCGTCGGCGCTCCGGGGTTTGCGGAGAACAAAAACCACGGTCCGACTTTTTGCATCGCGTCAAGGTCCCGTGGATCTTGACGGCGGCGATCGCCGTCGCTTGCCGTTGGAGTCGAGACGTTGCTCCCCCACGCTTCACGCACCGTGGACCTCCTGGGTTCGCGCCCCTCTCGGATGCCGATCGCCCTGGTCGTCGCGCTGGTCCTCGCCTCGGGCGCGACCGTCGTCGCGGTGGCCGCCGACGGGCTCGGCGTGGCGCGGTGGGTGCTCCTGGGGGCGATGCTGGTGGCGCTCAACGCGCTCGTGCTGCTCTTGCTCGTGAGGGAGCGGCGGGTCCGGCGCGACCTCTTCGAGCGCTCCCTCGAGCTCGGCCAGCAGGCCGCGCGCTTCGAGCTGCAGCGCGGGCTGGTGGCCTCGGAGCACCTCTTCCGCGTGATCGTCGAGCACGCCCCCGAGGGGATCATCGTCAGCGGCGATGACGGCGTCATCCAGGCCGCGAATCCAGCGGCGCACGCGCTCTTCGGCCATCGCGACGGGGCGCTGGTCGGCGCCCGCGTCGGCACGCTCATCGGGACCGAGCCCGTGGCGACGGACGTGGTCCCGGACGACGGTGACGGGGCTCACCCGGTGCTGCGGGCGGGGTGCCGGGCCGATGGCGGCGAGCTGGTCGTCAGCGTGACGACGCGCGCCGTGCAGCACGGCACGCGCGACCTGACGATCTCGCTGGCTCGCGACATCACGCCGATCATCGAGCGGGCACGGCACGCCGACGCCGAGCGCCGCGCCGCGCTCGACCGCGAGCGAGCGCACTCGGAGCTGCTGGCGACGATGACCCACGAGGTGCGGACCCCGCTCGGCGGGGTGATGGGGATGGTGCAGCTCCTCGCGGACGAGTCCCTCACCGAGGACCAGCAGGAGCTGGTGCTCCACATCCAGCGCTCCTCGCGGGCGCTGGTCGAGGTGCTCGACGACATGCTGAACGCCTCGACCCTGCGCGGGGCCGAGCTGGTCTTCGACCAGGCGCCCTTCGACATCCTGGAGCTGGTGGAGGAGGTCGTCGTCCTGCACCACGACGGCGCGGACAGGAAGGGCCTCGAGCTGGTCCTCGGCGCGGCGCCCGAGCTCCGCCGCGAGCTGGTCGGCGACCCGCACCGCGTCCGTCAGGTCATCGGCAACCTCGTCGGCAACGCCATCAAGTACACCCACGCCGGGCACGTCCGGGTCGACGTCGCGACCCGCGAGCTGGCGCCGGGTGAGATCGAGCTGATGGTGACGGTGCGGGACACCGGTGTCGGGATCCCGGCCGAGCGCCTCGAGGACATCTTCGCGCGCTACGCCCGGGTATCCGACGCCAGCACGCCGACCGTGGCGGGCACCGGGCTGGGCCTCGCCATCGCCCGCGAGATCGCGCGCAAGATGGACGGCGACGTGACCGCCCGCAGCACGCCGGGCGAAGGCTCGGAGCTGACCTTCGTGGCGCGGGTCTCCGGCGGTCGGGAGGTCGTGCCGACGCGGCTCATGGCCGGCGCGCGGGTCCTGGTGGCGCTGCGCTCGCGCGTCTCGCGGGAGCTGGTCACGAGGCTCCTCGCCGGTCACGGCGCCCACTGCGTCACGGCGTCGGGCGCGCGACACCTGACCGAGGCCCTCGAGCGCGCGCGCGAGCGCGGGCAGGCCTTCTCCGTGGCGCTGGTCGACGTCGAGATCCTGGCCGCGGCGCCGGCGCTGCACCTCGGCCGCGTCCCGCTCATCGCGGCCTATCCCCTCGGCGACCGGGACTCGGCGCGCGAGGCCTCCAAACGCGGGGCCACCGGAGCGCTGCGCAGGCCCCTGCTGCCGTCCCAGCTACTCGAGGTGTTGGCCGCCGCGGCGAGCGGAGAGCTGGCCGAGGCGCCCATGACCTCACGCGTCCGGCGCCCGTCACGACCTCGCGACGCGCCGGCGCGCTTCGCCGGGCGGCGGGTCCTGGTGGCCGAGGACAACCCGACGAACCAGCGTGTGGCGGTCGTGATGATTGGCAAGCTCGGCTGCGAGGTCGAGGTTGCGGTCGATGGCCGCGAGGCGATCCGCATGGCCCGCGACGGGCGCTACGATCTGGTCTTCATGGACTGCCAGATGCCCGAGCTCGACGGCTACGACGCGACCCGGGAGATCCGTGAGTGGGGCGGCGACTTCGCGGCCCTGCCGATCGTCGCGCTGACCGCCAGCACGAGCGACGCCGACCGCGCGCGGAGCCTCGACGCGGGGATGTCCGACCACCTCACGAAGCCGGTGACCCGCGACGCCTTCGAGCGCGTGTTGGCGCGCTGGCTCGACGACGGCCGGGGGCGGGATCAGGCCATGGCGGCGTCGAGGTAGGCGCTGTCGCGGGACACCCACGCGCGGGTGGCGTGCCAGCCGAGGTCCCCGGCGAGCCAGGCGCCGACGGCGGCGGCGTTGTGGGGGTGGTGTGGGACGCGCAGGAAGGCCTCGGCGTCGTAGACCCGGGCGTCGGCCTGCTCGACGTGGCGCCAGCCGTAGTAGGTGGCGAGGGCGGACTGGAAGAGGGCCTCGTCCTCGACGAGGGCGTCCGGGAAGAAGGCGTCGACGTCGGCCAGGAAGACCTCGATGGGGAGGTCGGCCTCGGCGCAGTCGTAGAGGCGGAGCGAGTTGTGCGCGGTGACGGGCAGGGCGAGCCGCAGGAACAGCTCGTCGCGGAGCAGGAGGAACTCGCCGAAGACGGCCAGATCGTCCTCGGGATCCTTGCCGGCGAGACGCGCGGTCACGTCGCGGAAGCGGGCCCAGGCCGAGGTGAGGTCGTGACGTCGCTGGAAAGGAATCATCGTCATGGCGGTCTCCTTGGTGCCGAACCCTGTCTCTCTGTCCCGCGGCTCCACTGCAATGCCCAGGCCAAGCCCGCGGATCACGATTTCACAGGGGAATCGGGCCGCGGGTGGCCTGCCAGTCGGCGTGGAACGGGGCCGGGAGTGACAAATCGTCAAAAAAGGTCGATCCCGGTGGCGGACGGCTGCCCGGATGGCATGTCTCAATAACGAGACGGAGCGCGAAGGGATCACCGCGCTCGTGAGACGCGAGCTGTGAGGAACAGGGAGAGAGCGATGTCGCCGTGGTTTTTCGATGGGTTCACGGAGCGGCCGGGCAGCGTGGCGTTCGCGGCCGGGGGGACGCAGCTGACGTGGCGAGCGCTCGAGGCGCGGGCCGCGGGCTGGGCGGCGGCGTTGGCTCGGCGCGGCGTCACGGCCGGCGATCGCGTCGCGGTGACCGGGCCGTCGGGGCTCGGGATCGTCACGGCGCTGGTCGGGCACCTGCGGAGCGGGATCGCCCACGTCCCCGTGAACTCGCGCTACCGGGACGCCGAGGTGCGGCACATCCTCGAGGACAGCGGGGCGAGCCTGCTGGTCGCGCCCGAGGACAGCGAGGCCGCTGCGACGGCGCGGTCCCTCGGGCTCGAGGTCGTCGACCTCGACGCGCCGGAGCTGTCGGACGAGTCGGGTACCGACTGGGCGGTGTCGGTGCCGCCGCCGGAGACGCTCGGGCTCATCGTGTATACGTCCGGGACGACGGGACGCAGCAAGGGGGTGGCGCTGTCCCAGCGCGCGCTGGCGGCGAACGTCGGGGCGACGACCGGGCTCTGGCGCTTCTCGCCCGATGACACATTGGCGCTGGCGCTGCCGCTCTTTCACGTCCATGGGCTGGGGCTCGGGGTGCTGGGGACGCTGCTGCGGCAGACGCGGACGCTGATCCTGCCGCGCTTCTCGGTCGACGCCGTCGTCACGGCGTTCAGGGAGCGCGGGGCGACGGTGTTCATGGGCGTGCCGACGATGTACCGCCAGCTCCTGACGTGGTTGGGCGAGCACCCGGAAGGCGGGGCGGCGTTCTCGGGGGCGCGGCTCTTCACGTCGGGGTCGGCGGCGCTGCCGGCGGCGGACCTCGAGGCCTTCGAGGGGCTCACGGGGCAGCGGATCCTGGAGCGCTACGGGATGACCGAGACGGGCTTCGTGCTGTCGAACCCCTACGAGGGCGAGCGCCGGGCGGGGACGGTCGGGCGGCCGGTGCCGGGCTACGAGGCCCGGGTGGTGGACGAATCGGGCGCGCCGGTCGAGGTCGGGGCGAGCGGTGAGCTCGAGGTCCGGGGCGACGGCCTGATGGACGGCTACTGGCGGCAGCCGGAGACGACGGCCGCGAGCTTCCGGGAGGGCTGGTTTCGGACCGGCGATGTGGTGACGGTGGACGCCGACGGGGTCTATCGGATCGTGGGGCGGAGCTCGGTGGACATCATCAAGTCGGGCGGCTTCAAGCTGTCGGCGCGGGAGATCGAGGAGGTGATCGCGGAGGACCCGCGGGTCGCCGAGGTCGCGGTGGTCGGCGTGCCGGAGCCGATGTGGGGCGAGCAGGTGACGGCCTTCGTGGTCCTCGAGCCGTCGTCGGCCCCTGTCGCAGAGGCGGAATTGCTCGACCGGTTACAGGCCCTCGTCTCGTCGCGGCTCGCAGACTACAAGAAACCCCGGGCACTTAGCGTGATTGACGCGCTGCCGCGAAACGCGCTCGGCAAGGTCCAGAAGCATCGCTTGCGCGATGGGTGCCGAACGTGAGTCAATGGCGGCGCGTGTGAGGATGGTGCGGGTTTGGGGTCAGGCGCCCTAGCCGGCGCCTGATCCCGCCTACCCACGCCCCCGCGGTCACCCGCGCCCCGTCGACCTCGTTCTCGTCGCTCCACGCGGCGGCGTTCGCACGTCCGCGTTCGCCCGCGCTGCCGCCTCCGCTCCGCCCGCGCCTCCACGCCCGCTCCGCCCACGCCCTTCCGCGCCCGCTCCGCCCACGCTCCGGCGCCCACGCGCCCGCTCCGGCGCCCACGCGTCCGCGCCGCCCACGCGCCCGCTCCGCCCACGCGCCCGCTCCGCCCACGCCCACGCCTACGCGCCCGCTCCGCCCACGCGCCCGCTCCGCCTACGCGCCCGCTCCGCCTACGCGCCCGCTCCGCCCACGCCCACGCCCACGCGCCCGCTCCACCCACGCGCCCGCTCCGCCCACGCGCCCGCTCCGCCCACGCGCCCGCGCCGCCGCTCCGCGCGCGCTCCCGCTCGCGCTCCCGCGCCTGCGCCAGCCTACTGCGGGTTGGCGACCGCCTCGAGGTCCGCGAGCGACGTGGCGCAGAAGCCGAGGGTCGGCGTCCCGCCGCTGAAGCGCTCGGCGATGAGGTCGACGGCGCTCGAGCGCTCGATGGCCCAGTACATCAGGCAGTCGGAGCTGGCGTCGTGAGCGGGATGGTCGGGGTCTTCGTGGTCGACGACCATGGGGGTGCCGTTGTTGACGAGGCCGAAGAGGTGGCCGAGCTCGTGCAGCAGGACCGAGGCCTCGGCGTGGGCGCAGATCTTTTCGCGCAGCGCCGACAGGATCGGGCCGGCGATGACGGTCGAGCTCTCGCAGGCGCGGGTGATGTTGTCCTTGAACATCACCATCCAGCTGCCGCTGTACGCGAAGCCGAGGACGCTGCCCTGGTTGGTGTCGTCCTCGTAGTGGCCGTCGACGTAAAGGACGTGGATCGACGCCGCGCCGTCGTCGAGGGCGAGGTTGCGGTAGGCCTTGCCGAGGGTGTCGAGCTCGCTGAAGGTCCAGACCTTGTCGGCGCTGCTCGCGGGCAGCGCGTCGTCGAGGGCGAGCTCGATCCCGTCGGGCTTGGCGATCTGCCCGTCACCGCGCATCCGGTCGAGCGCCTCCTGGAGGTCGCTCAGCGCGGTCCCGTTCGGGCCCTTGCCGGTCACGAAGTCGATCTCGACGGTGAGCTTCGAGTACTCGGCGCCGGAGAGGTGGTCGACCGCCGAGAAGTTGGACTTCGGCGGATCGGGGTTGTCCGGCACGTCGAGGCCGACGGCGTCTCCGGTCGTGCTCCCGTCTCCCTGGCCGCACCCGACGGCGGCGATGGTGACGGCGAGCAGCGCGATACGAGCGAGCGTGTAGCAGGACATCCGTGATCCTCTCCGAGTCCGAGCGCGTTCCGAGTGCCCGACAGGGTGCGGCCGCAGTCGCCTCGGGACAACCACGCGGCGCGCCGCGGCCAGCTCACGGCAGCCGCGTCACGGCACCGCGAACAGCACGACCAGCGCACCGACGAACCCGGACACCGCGCCGACACCGAGCCACGTCGCGGTGCTGTCGAGCTCCTCGACCGTCACGGCGTCGACCTCCGCGAGCGAGAAGCGCTCCTCGCCGAGCCTGTCCCTCATCACGAGGGTGTCGTCCGCGATCTCCGGGAGAAGCGGGGGCGTGAAGACGTACTCGAGTCCGTCCGACTCGACCTTGACCGTCGCGTCGTCACTGACCGTGGCGACGCCGCCGTCGGCGGTCACCACCTTCACCGAAGTCGTCATTCGCCCGCCGACGGGGATGAAGGCGCTGCCGGCATAGGCCAGGCCGAAGTAGCTGCCGGATTGCGTTCGAGCGAGCTTCGGCAGCTCGGTCGGGCGCACCTGGTGGCTGTGATAGCAGCCGCCGAGCGCGAGCACGAGCAGCCCGATGGACAGCGTTTTCGTCGAGAGCATGCGGGGCCTCCGGCTGGGGAGTCGCTCACGATCGCACGGCGCGCCGCGACGGGCAAGGCGCAGCCCGGCCGCCACATGACCTCGGCGCGACCACCGCGACCACCGGCGCCGACTTGACGGCCTCGACACATCCGTGTCTCGTGGGCTGTCGTCGGTGATCCATCCGCCCGCCGGCGTCCCAAGTCTCGCGAAGCACTACGGAGGACGAAGATGCCGCTTCGAGCCCCCCGCCCGGCGTTCACGCTCACGCTGGCCGCCGTCGTCTCGACGCTCATGACGGGCTCGGCCGGCGCCATCACCCTCGCTGACGTCATCCGCCAATCGCGGGAGGGCGTGTCCGCCGACGAGCTCCTCGCGGAGCTCCGCGCGACCGACCCGCCGTTGACCCCGACCGAGGGAGAGCTCGAGCTGCTCGAGGCGTCGCAGGTATCTCCGCGGGTCATCGCCTTCCTCCGGGGCGAGACCGACGCGCCCCCCGAGCCGGCGCCGGCGCTCGCGCCCGACTCGACTCCGGCGTCAGACGCCGGGCACGACATCGCGCCAGGCGTCCGCCACCGCGCTGGTACGCCTGTGTCCAGGCCTTCGGGCCCCGGCGGGTGGGTCCTCGGCGCCGGGCTCGGCGGAAACCTCTGCTTCGCCGACTTCGGCGGGTCGTGCGACGGCCTCCACGCCGGGCTGACGCTCGACGCGCTCTTCGGATACCGCTTCCCGTGGCTGACCTTGTCGATCGACGTTCAGGCCGGGACTCTCTACGGCGCCGGCGACGAGGAGACCGCCGACTCCTATACTGATCACTCGGTCATGCCGACCGTGCGCCTGAACCTCCGGACGGGGGGCTTCGAGCTCCAGCTCGGCGGCGGGGTGGGGTACGTCGCGGAGTACAGCCATGGGCTGCGACGCCTGGCCTCCGGCTCCGTGTACGGCTGGCGGATGACGGAGTCCGACGGCGAGTGGCGCGGCTTCGTCGGTGGGAAGGTGCTCGTCGGGGCTTTCGCCGCGGACGTCTACCCGCGGCTCGACATCGGCGTGGTCGGAACCCTGCTCCTGCGTCCGAACGAGGGCCAGACCTGCTACACGCCGGCGTCCGTGCTCGAGGACCTGTCGAAGTCGTGTGACTCGGTCGAGGAGGCACCCATCAACGAGCGGGTCACCGTCTCGCTCCAGCTCATCTACCGCTTCCCGAACTGACGCCGCGCTCAGCGGTGGCGGGCGAGGAAGTCCTCGACGAGTTGGGCGACGCGGGCGCGGGTGGCGTCGTCGAGGTGGCGGGCGATGAGGTGGCCGCGGCGCCGGGTGATCAGCGCGACGCCGTGGCGCTTGCCGTGGCCGCTGCGGACGTCGGCGTCCACGCCGCGCAGCTCGTCGAGCGAGCCGTGGGCCTGACGCCAGGTGAAGCCGAGGACGCGGCGCTCGATGGACCAGCCGTTCGCGTCGAGGTGGAGCTTGGCGTGGGCCGTGCCGCCGGCGATGAGCGGCCAGCCCTTCACCACGAAGAGCCCCACGGCGACCGCCGCGAGCAGCACCAGCGGCAGGAGCGGCCGCTTGAACGCCCCCTCGGCGACCGTGAAGGCCAGGATCCCGAGCAGGACCCCGATGGGGAGCGCCATCCAGCGCGCCTGGGCAGGCGCACCGTCGGTCAGCGCGATCTCCAGCCGGTCGCCGCTCCTGTCCGGCGCGATCTCCAGGGCGCCCGAGCGCGTCGGCGGCGCCTCGTCCAGGCTCCGCAGCGCGTCGAGGGCGGCCTGGGCCGAGGGGAAGCGGTCCTCGGGCGCGGGCTCCAGCATCCGCTCGAGCCACCGGCGCAGCGCCCCGTCGAGGTTGGTCGCGCCGCTCAGGTCGATGCGGAGCCGCCGGTGCGGGAGCTCGCTGGGCCGCCGCCCCGTCAGCAGATGCGCGAGCGTCGCCCCGAGGTTGTAGAGGTCCGATTGTGGCCGCGCCGCGCCCTGGTACTGCTCGGGCGCCATGTAGCCGTAGGTCCCGACCACCGAGCCGAAGCTGCTCTGCCCCGCGATGCGGTCCCGGACGGCGCCGAAGTCGACCAGCATCACCTCGCCGTCGTCGCTCAGGATGAGGTTCCCCGGCGTGATGTCGCGGTGGAGCACCGGCGGGGCCAGGCCGTGCAGGTGGACCAGGGTGTCGAGGACGCTGGCCGCGATGTCCTTGACCGCCGCGACCTCCGGGCGCCAGCCGTCCGCCATCCGCCGCGACAGCGCCCGGCCCGGCGCCAGCTGCTGCACCAGCACGAAGGTCCCCTCGGGGCCCGGCGCGGGGGCGATGAAGTCGATGTAATCCGGGATCCGCGGGTGCTTCAGCCCGCGCAGGACCCGCGCCTCGCGCTCGAAGTGACGGATCGCCTCCCAGTCCGGCGCCCGATCCAGACGGAGCTCCTTCACCGCGACGCGGCCCCCGTCCCGGAGGTCGGTCGCCGCCCACGTCACCGCGAAGCCGCCCCGGCCGAGCATCTCGTCCAGGCGGTACCGATCGGCCAGCACGGTCCCCGGGGCGCGCGTCTCCATCTCCGCCACCCTATCATGTATCCTCGCCCGCATGAGCCGACACAACGCGCAGCGCGACGCCTGGTCCCTGGTCTCCCTCGACGCCATCCCCACGGGCGGGCTCGGGCCCCACGTCCCCGACGCGCCCATCCCCGGCGCCGACGTCCGCGCCGACCTCGCCGTCGGCCTCCTCGCCGCCCTCGTCTTCCGCCGCGAGGCCTCCGCCGCCGAGGTCCAGGGCCTCTACGAGCGCCTCTGGGTCGAGGTCGTCGGCCGCGACGGCGACCGCTACGAGGGCGAGCTCGAGAACCAGCCGACCTTCATCCGCGGCCTGAAGAACGGCGCCCCCGTGACCTTCGGGCCCGAGCACGTCTTCGCCACGATGACCCCACGCCGGCGCCACTGACCGCAACAGACGAGACGTCCACGAACCGAGCGGCGATGCCATCTCACCAGAGGGCGTCTCGAGCGCCGACCCGCCAGGAGCGACTCTCGACGGCCTGTGCTCGTCCCGGCGCGGGAACGGTCAGCCGCGGGGGGCGGCCTCGGCGAAGTGCATGACGTCGAGGGCGAGCATCAGGAACATCGCGCGCATCAGGTGCAGCTCGTCCTCGGTGTCGGCGACGCGCTCGACGGCGCGGGCCACGGTCCAGCCCGGCTCGATCGCCTCGATGGCGGCGGTCTCCTCGGGGGACAGGCCGATCGAGCCCATGCGCAGCAGCGGCGCCGGGCGCATCCGGACCACGCGGTCGAGGTGGTCGTCGAAGATCTCGCGCAGGAGCTCGAGGGGGTAGTGCGTGCGGACGGCCGGGCCCAGCATCGTCAGCACGTCGAGCGGCTCGGGGTGGACGATGGGCGGCATCGGAACGCCGTCGTAGAAGGCGAAGCTGCCTTCGCGCCAGGCGAAGACCTCCAGGAAGCGCCGCCGCTGCTGCTCTCGTAGCAGCGCCGCCAGCCGCCCCTCGTCGATGGCGCCGATCGCGATGAGCCCCTCGCCGATGGGGAGCCCCTGGGCCTTGGCCGTGTTCAGCGCCGCGGTGACCTGCTCGCCGGTGACCGCGCCCTGGTTCAGCGCGACCGTCGCGAGGAGCTCCCCCTTGATGTTCGACTGGATGTGGATCAGCGCGCCGTCCCGGTAGTGCAGCTCCTTTCGAACCCAGCCGCGCGAGAGCTGGAGCATCCCGGTCGCTCCCGCCGCCGACAGCTGGTGGAAGAGCCGCGGCAGCCACGACGCCGCCAGCGGGCCGCTGTAGACCGGGCGCTCGGGCAGCGCGAAGAGGTCGGGGCTCAGGTGACGTACCTGGCTCTGCGAGATGCGCACCCAGGCGCCGCCGTCGACGCTGACGTGCTCGTCCTCGCTGACCGCGCGGTTGTGGAGCAGCCGCTCGAAGGTCGTCAGCGTGACCGGCCCGAAGAACTCGTCGTCCTCCGCGTCGCCCTTGAGGCGGAAGCGGCTCTCGGGGTCGACGTCGCGCGGGGCGTCGTCGCCGATCTCGAGCTCATCCGAGTCCGAGTCCGACTCCGAGCTCGCCTCGTCGCCGACCGGGGTCGGGCGTCGCGTCCGCCGCGCCGCGACCTGCCGCTGGGCCGCCATCTCGCGCTCGATCGCCACGAGCAGCGCGTCCACCGGGTCCGCCGCCGTCATCGAGGGCGCGCCAGGCGGAGCGACGCGGACCGTGTCGGGGCCACCCGCGATCTCGGCGTCGTCCGCGCCGTCGGGCGGGTGCTTGAGCCCCGAGACCTCGTCGAGGAGCGCGTCCTCGTCCTCGTCCACCAGCGACGGGCGCCCGGTGCGCTCGGTGCGCATCTCGTCGTCGACCAGGACCGGTTCGTCCTCGACCGTGTCCCCACGGCGGCGCCAAGGGGTGACCACGCGCGGCGTCGAGACCCGCGGCGCGCGGCTCGGGAACAGGTCGATCAAGAAGCTCGCGACCTCGGCCGGCCCCACCCGCAGCCGCTCCTCGTAGAGGTAGTCCTGGAGCGCGTCGTACAGCTCCTCGGCGCGCTGGTAGCGCCCGCTCGGGTCCCGCGCGAGCGCCGTCCGGATGATGTCCTGGACCGGCCGCGGGATGTACTCGTGGCGGGCCATCCTGCGGGTGATGCGCGCCTTGCGCACGTTCGCCATGGTCTGGAGCTCGCTCTTGCCCATGAAGAGGCGCTTGAGCGTGAGCATCTCGTAGATGAGCGTCCCGACCGCGAAGATGTCCGAGCGGTGGTCGATCTCGACGCCGCTCACCAGCTCCGGCGACATGTAGCTGAGCTTGCCCTTCAGCCCGTCGTGGCGGACGACGGCGGCCGCCCCGCGCCGCGTCTCGGCCTCGAGGTCGGCCCGCGCCACGCCGAAGTCGGTCAGCTTCACCTCGCCGCGGTTGCCGATCATCACGTTGGCCGGCGACACGTCCCGGTGGATGATGTTGAGCGGCCGCCCCTCGTGGTCCACGGCGCTGTGGGCGTACGACAGCCCGCGGGCGACCTCGCCGGCGATGTAGAGCGCGACCTCCGTAGGCACGCGCACGCGGCGCCGGGCCGCGCGCTGCAGCACGCGGAGCAGGTCGACCCCGTCCACGTACTCCATCGTGACGTAGTAGACGCCGTCTATCTCGCCGAGGTCGAAGATGGGGACGATGTTCGGGTGGTGGAGCGCCGAGCAGAGCTTCGCCTCGGCCACGAGCATGTCGATGAACGCCTTGTTCTTGGCGAACATCGGCAGGATCTTCTTGACCACCAGGATGCGCTGGAAGCCGGCCGCCCCCGTCGCGCGCGCCTTCCAGACCTCGGCCATCCCGCCCTCGCCGATCCTGTCGAGCAGCTCGTATGGTCCGAAGTGTTCACCCATGCCTAGCGACGTCCTCGTGTTCCGCGCTCTTGTGCGGCGCAGCATACGGGGCCCCCGAGGCGGTGTCATCCTGCGCGTCGGGCACCACGCGGCGCTGCTCGGTGGCGACTCCTCGCGTCGGGAGCGCTCAAGGGCTCCTAACGCCCCGTCGCGCCGGCCGTCAACGCCTGGATCTCACCGACCCTCAATCGCCGCCGGGCACGGCCACCAGATCACGCGCGTCGCGCCGAAACACGCCCTGGGCGCCGGGATCGGGGATCCGCAGGGCGAGCCGCTCGACGAGGTACGGGTAGAGCTCGCGCGTCACGGTGTGTGGGCTCTCGCCGAGGGCGGCGAGCTCGCGCTTGAAGACGGCGCGCGCGCTGTTCGCGCCGATGTGATGGGCCAGCAGGACCATCAGCTCCTTGAGCACCGTCAGCCCGACCGGCGCGCCTCGGTCGGGGCTCATCTGCGCCGTCGGCACGCTGACCCGCCGACCGTGGCCTCGCGCCGGCTGCATCCGCGCCGCCAGCACGGCCAGGGCGACGTCGAGCATGGCCGTCCGGGGCGCCCCGCGCCCGGTGACGAGCAGGGTGAAGCCCCCCATCCGCCGGGACAGGATCCAGCCATCCCCGCTGCGCGCGAAGATCCCGCCGGGCGGCGTGCCCTTGCCCATGATCGTCATCGCCCGCGCCAGCGCCTTGGCGGCGTCGTCGAGGCTGCCTCCCGCGCCGCCGCGCTCGATCGACCGCGCGTCCACCCGGTGGCCGGCCTCGTCGTAGAGGACGCAGGCCGTGACCCCCGGGACGGCCGCGACGCCGGCGACGGCGCTCACGACGTCGGCTCCGGGCCGAAGACCCGCAGCAGCGACCCGCCCGGGGTCGTCTCCGTCGGGGCGCTGACGAGGGCGAGCGCGTCGCCCTCGCGGAGCACGTTCCAGCCGAGGGTCTCGAAGTCGATCGACCAGCGCGTCGGCGCGGCGAAGCCGACCGCGGCCATCGCCGCCCGGACCTCGGCGTCGGCGGTCGCCGTGGCCGTCGCCATGCTGGGGGCGTCGATGGGGCCGACGCTGGCGAGCACCGCGCCCTCGCCGCCGACCACGCAGGTCGCGATGACCCCGGGGACGGCGGCCAGCTCGCGGGCGCGGCGGCGGTGGGGATCGTCGTCGTCCATGACGTCGCGCGCCGGGGCCGCGGTCACGGGCTCGGGCTGCGCCTGGGCGATGGTGTCCGCGCCGGGCCCGACGACCCGACGCCCGCGGCGCGGACGCGGGCCCGAGGGGGCCTGGAAGAGCGGGACCTCGTGGGTCTCGTCGGGGGCGCCATCGTCGAGGGCGGCGACCGCGTCGGGGAGGGCCGCGCGGAGCTGGCCGAGCAGGGTCGTGACGACCAGGCGGTGCGTCTCCCACACCCCCTCGCCCCGGGCGGCCGTGGCGGCGTGGGACGGGGCGCCCTCGGCGTTGAGCTGGTGCTCGAGCTCCTCGATCGGCAGGCAGCGATCGCGGTCGCGCTGGTTCCATTGGAAGGCGAGGGCGGCGCGGCGGCCGACCGAGGCGAGCACCGCGCGCAGCTCGGCGAGGGCGTCGAGGTTGTCCTGGCGCCGCCCGGGGGCCGAATCGGCCACGAACACGACGCCGTCGGCGTACTCGAGGATGTCGCGCCGGGTGGTCGTCAGCTCTGGTCGTCCGGGCGCAGAGACCACGTCGAGGCGCACGCTCCAGCCGTCGATCTCGCCGAGCTCCACCGGGAAGTAGTCGAAGAAGTGCGTCTCCTCGACGTCGGTGTCGAGCTTGACGAGCCGCCCCCGCCGCGCCTCCGGGTAGCGCCCGTGGAGGTGCTGGACGTTGGTGGTCTTGCCGCTCCGCTCCGGCCCCCAATACACGAGCTTGAGGGACACCGCGCGGCGGCTCGGGTCGAGCTGCGCCATCGCCCGGAGTGTCCGCGGAACCCGCCCGCTCGGCAAGGCCGACTTGCCCGGCCGAGGGCGGTCGCGCCGCTCCCCGCGTTGCCGATGAGGGGCGACGCGGCGTACTGTGCTCCGACCCCCGTCCAACCACGAGGTCCTCTCATGACCCGCTCGCGTGTCGCCTTCGGCCTGCTGGCCTGCGTCGGCTTCCTCTTCGTCGCCCCGACCGCGGCCCACGCCGACGAGTGCGGCGGGTTCCCCGGCGTCAGCTTCTTCCGCTTCGGCTCGGACTGGCGGGCGCAGGGCCCGGGCGCTGTGGCGATCGCCAACGCCTTCAAGAGCGCGCACGACGGCGGGGTGCGCGGCGCGGGCTTCCAGCAGAATCCCCTCGGCGAGGCCGACATCGGGATCCGCGGCAACGTCACCGTGACCATCCACTCCGGCAACCAGCAGGCCCAGGGCGGGCGAGAGAACGCCGAGGGCCCGTCCGCGCCCGATCCGGAGGTCTACTGCACCGTCTTCTACACCGCCCAGGTCGCGTGGGTGGACAACGCCGAGCTCGCGCTCAACCTGCGCGGCGAGGTCACGCTGCGGGCCAACGGGACGGACACCGGCGCGCTCGCGGAGTGCGCGGCCGCCGCGGGCGCTCAGCGCGGCACGCAGGACGGCCGGGCCATCCTCGACCGCCTGAGGCAGATCTTCGAGCAGCGGAAGCTCACGATCCACACGGTGCTGCTCGTGCCCGACTACGAGCATGCCCGCGCGGTCACGCGGCAGATCTCGGGCGCGAAGTGCGTCGAGAGCGTCCGCGAGACCGGCTTCACCCAGGGGCCGAAGCAGGCGACGCAGGTGCTCGACCTGAAGTCGGGGCTGACGGCCGAGCGCCTCATCCCCCACCTGCGCGCGGCGGCGCCCCAGATGACCCTGACCTTCCGCGGCTCGGCCTACGTCTCCGGCCAGTGGAAGGGCGGCGAGAAGTAGCGCGCCTCGCCCGGCTCAGCGGAGCCCCAGCCCTCGGAGTCGCAGCAGGAGGCCGCGTCGGGACACCTCGAGGTGCTCGACGGGGCGCTCCGCCTCGCCCGGACGACCGGCGAGGAGCTCGCGCTCTCGCGGATCGCGCGGGTCCGCGCCGAGTGCCTCGCCAGCCTCGCGGAGCCCGAGCGAGGCGGCGCGGTCGCGCTCCTCGAAGGGGCCATCGCGAGGGCTCGGGCCGACGACGCCCGCCTCTACGAGCTCCGCGCCGCGACCGCGCTGTGTGATCTCGACCCGTCCCCCCCCCCAGCTGTCCGCGTCGCGCGAACGCGTCGGCGCCCTGCTGTCCGTGGGCTCGCCCTTCGACGGTCCTGCGACGGGCGCGCGTGGCGCTCCGCGGCGGCGTCGCCCCCCCGCGCCCTTGACGCCCGCGATCGCCTCAAAGATACCCGTCCGGTAACGAGGACCAGCACGGTTTGGAGGCACTATGGATATGGGCGACGTCCGCTGGACGGAGGTTCTCCGGGCGCAGGTGAAGCCGCGCGCGGGTGGGGCGGGGACGGCCGAGCCGACGCGAGGCTCGGTCGACGCGTGGTTCACCGTCGTGCGGGAGTTCTTCGAGCGCTACGCGGCCCAGTGGAGCAGCGCCGCCGCCGAGCCGGAGCTGGGCGCCTGGATGGACGCAGCGGCAGCCTGGGCGCGCGCGGAGGCGCCGGGGCCGGTCGCGGTCGGCCCGCAGGCGTGCCTCGCCATCATGACCGGCGCGGGCGGGTCGCTGTCACGGCGCTCCCGTGATGACCACCGGCGGCACCAGGAAGACCTCGTCGGCGCCCTCGTCCCCCTGTGGTGGGAGCTCGGCGGGCCGGAGTTCTGCGTCGAGACCCTGGCGCTGGTCACGGCGCTCGGGCCCTACGGCAACGCGAACGACCTCGCGGCGCGACCGCGCGAGGGCGCGGCCGTGGTCCGGGCGACCGCGACCGTGCGATCGATGCCCGCGGACGCCTGGATGGAGCTGCGCCGCCTCCTCTCCCTGGCCTCCGCCGCGCAGGTCGAGGCCGCTCGCGCGGCGGCGCGTGAGGCCTGGGCCGAGGCCGATTCGCGCACGCGCGCGGCGCTCCTGGAGGCCTTCCCCGACGAGACCGAGTGGGCGGAGGCGCTCGGCCAGGAGTGGCTCGACAACATCGAGACCTGGTCGCGAACGCGCTGGGTGGGGATCCCACTGGGCGTGCGCTACCCGGACGCGATGGGGCTGAAGATCGTCGAGACGTTCTACGCCGGCTACGGGCGCCGAAACGCGCTCGGCGACGGTACCGCCCTCGCGGTGCTCGATCTCTACGGTGTCGACGCGCTCCCGATCCTCCGCTACGGCGCGGAGCGCAGCGAGTGGGACGACACCCGCAGCGACTGCGCCGTGGCGATCGCTGCCATCCGGACCCCCGAGGCCCGGCGCTTCCTCGCCGGCGAGCTCGACGACCGGGTGCTGCGCGAGGTCGCGGTGGAGGCCCTGCTGGACTCGCCGGAGCTGGCGGTCGACGCTCTCGCGGCCGTGGTCGCGGGGCGCGGCCGCGCCGCCGACATGGCCGAGCTCCTCCTCGCCCGCATCGACGCCGCGCACCCCGGCCTGGTGGACGCGCGGCTCGAGGTCCTCGAGCCGGCGCCGCGGGCCGCGGTGCTGCGGCTCCGCGAGGCGCTCGCCGTGGTCGATGAGGCCGATCCCGCCGCGCTCCCGGTGGTGCTCTCGGCGCCGCCGTGGACCGGCCCACGGAAGAAGCAGCCGAAGCCGGTCGTGGTCGCGCTCGAGCCGCTGCCCTTCGAGGAGGAGATCGTCTGGACCGCGCGGGACGAGCGCCGGGCGCTCCAGCCCTGGGAGCTCTGGAGTCGCCGGAAGCGCGACTTCGCGACCCTCGACGCTCGGGTGAAGGCGGGCGATCACGTCGACGCCAACAACTACGGCGGCCAGGCGCTCTACTACCTGCCGGGGCTCGACGACGCCGACGCCGTGAAGGCCTTGTCGACGTGGCCCGCGGACGAGTTCCGCTACGCCGAGACGCTCCTGCCGGGGGCGCTCGCCAAGCTGGGGCTCGCGGCCCTCCCCGGGGCGCTGGCGATCGCGTCGGTGGCCCCGATCACGGTGGCCGCCGCGCTGACCCGGGTGGCGTCGCCGCGGGTGGCGCCCGTCATGGCGCACGCGCTGAGCGGAAAGGCCGCCCGCGCCCACGCCGAGCGGTGGCTGGAGGCGTTCCCGGAGGCCGCCGCGATCGGGCTGGTGCCGCTGGCGCTGGTCAAGAAGCCGGCGCGCACGCGGCGTGAAGCCGAGCACGCGTTGCGCTGGCTCGCGGCGCGCGGACACGAGGCGCTGATCACCGAGGTCGCGGCGCGCTACGGCGATGAGGCGGCGGTCGGGATCGCGGCTGCGCTGGCGCAGGATCCGCGTGAGCTGTTGCCGAAGCGGCTCCCGAAGATGCCCGATTTCTGGACCCCGGCGGTCTTTCCGCGGCCGCGCCTGGCCTCCGGGACGGCGCTGCCGGAGGCGGCGGTCGAGGCGATCGGCGTGATGCTGGCGATCTCGACCCCGGAGGCGCCATACGTCGGCCTCGACGATGTCCGCGAGGCGTGCGATCCGGGCTCGCTCGAGCGCTTCGCGTGGGCCCTCTTCAACGCTTGGCGCCTCGCGGGCGCGCCGCCCAAGGAGAGCTGGGCCTTCGAGGCCCTCGGCACATTTGGCGGTGACGAGACGGCGCGGCGGCTGACCCCGCTCATCCGTGCCTGGCCCGGTGAGCGGGCTCAGGCGCGGGCGGTGGCGGGGCTGGACGTGCTGGCCGCCATCGGGAGCGACGTGGCGCTGATGCATCTCCACGGCGTCGCGCTGAAGCTCCGGTTCAAGGCGCTCAAGGCCAAGGCCGCGGCGAAGGTCGACGAGGTCGCGGCCGAGCGGGGGCTGAGCGCCGAGGAGCTGGCCGACCGCCTCGTCCCGGACCTCGACCTCGAGCCCGACGGGACGCGGATCATCGCGGTCGGCGAGCGCCGCTTCACGGTCGCCTTCGACGAGCACCTCGCGCCGAGCCTCCGCGACGAGGCCGGCAAGGTCGTGAAGGCGCTCCCGAAGAAGGGCGCCGACAAGGCGGCGCTCAAGGAGGCGAACGACACCTGGAAGGCGCTGAAGAAGGACGCGAAGGCGGTCGCGAGCGGCCAGATCACCCGGCTCGAGCTGGCCATGTCCAAGCGGCGGCGGTGGTCCCCGGACGCGTTCCGCGACTTCTTCGTCGGCCACCCGCTGGTGGTCAACCTGGCGCGGCGCCTGGTGTGGGGCGTTTACCGGGACGGCGTGTTGGCCGCGACCTTCCGCGTCGCCGAGGATCGGAGCCTCGCCGACGTGGGCGACGAGGTGTTCACGCTGCCCGACGGGGCGGAGGTCGGGGTCGCCCACGCCCTGGAGCTGGGCGACCTGCAGGACGCCTGGGGACAGGTCCTCGGCGACTACGAGATCGTGCAGCCCTTCGTGCAGCTGGGCCGTGAGGTCCACGCTCTCCGGGACGACGAACGCGGCGGCCGCGAGCTGGCGCGCTTCGACGGCGTGAAGGCCCTCACCAAGCGTTTCTACGGGCTCGACGTGAAGGGGTGGCGGCGCGGCCCGGCCCAGGACTCCGGCGGCGTCTGGACCTACGAGAAGCCGCTGACCGACGAGCTCGTCGCGGAGCTCGCCCTGGTCCCCGGCCTCGCGGCCGAGCGCGCGCTGGACGAGGAGCACCAGACCCTGGGCTCGATCGGGCTGATGACGTCGGACGACGAGCTGACGCCGACCTGGGCCGACGTCGACCCCGTCGCCGTCAGCGAGCTGATCCGCGATCTCACCCAGTTGACGATGTGAGCTTCGGCTCCCCCGGGGCGAGCGCCGCTCGCGGCGCCGCGCGGTAGGCGTCCGCCGCTCGGAGCCGGATCGCGACGCCGTCACGTCCGGCTGCGACCGTTGCGCGGTCACACCGATGGATCGTCCGCTGCGCTCGAGAGGCTCAGCGGGGCTCGGGCTCGAAGGTGTGGGCGTAGCCGGGATCCGAGGGCGTGTCGGTCGTGGCGTAGCCCATCGTGATCGGGCCTCCGGTGTTCAGCGACGCCGGCGTGCAGGTCTCGGTGGACACGGGGATCTGCCAGCGCGCCTCGGGGTAGACGTGGCGGACCGGAGGGATCCAGCTCGAGCTGCCGAGGAGCGGCATCTCAGGACCGGGATACGCGGTCGCGCGCGCCTCGAGGGTGCAAGGGCCCGCTGGGGGGAGCAGCTCGGTTCGCCAGGTCGCGCGAGCCGGCCCATCGGGCGGGGTGGAGACGCTGAGCTCGGCGCCGCCCCAGGCGTCGAATGTCGCCGGTGCGCGGCCGTCACAGGTGAGCGTGATGTCATCGAAGAGCAGCGTGGGCGTGGTCTCTCCCGCGCAGGACCAGGTTAGGGACGGGAGGTCCGAGACCCCGGCCTCGGGGCAGGTCCAGCCGGCCTCGCAAGTCAGCCCGGCGAAGCGGGCGGCGACGCCGTCTCCCGACCGATCGACCCGGGCGACGGTCAGCTCGTGCACGAGGTTGCGGTCGGTGTTCTTCATGCACCTCTCGGTCCGGGAGAGCGGCGGCGGCGGCCACAGCTCGAGCGGCTCGGAGGTCGGGACGATCGGGTCGAAATAGCCCGTCCCGCGGCTGACCCCGGTCCCGAAGACGCCGTCGAGCGCGATGGTCAGCGTGTTGTCGGCGGCCGCCGGGTCCCCGTCGCAGGGGCCGACGAAGGAGGCGCTCCCCGCGCCGTCGCCGAACCAGCTCGAGCTGATGTCCTGCTCCCACACCCTCGCCGGCGGGGCGTCGCCGTTGACGACCGAGAGCTGCCAGACCGCGTCCTTGACGTCGTCTCCCGCGTCGAGGCGCACCGTGATGTCGAAGAAGCCCTGCTCGGCCGGCTTCATCAGCGAGATGTCGAAGCGAAGGTAGACCTCCTCGCCTGCGACGCACGTGACGTCGTCGAAGCTGACCACGCCCGGGTCCTGGTACGGGATGCCCTCGGGGACCGTCTCGCCGAACGCGCCGATGTCGTCGACGACGTCGGTGTAGACCCCGACGACGTGGGCCTCGACCCGGTGCGGGTTGTTCCGGACGTCGCAGGGCAGGACGATGCGGGCGAGGGCCTCCTGGGCGGGGCGCCACAGGGCGCGCGTCTGCGCCCAGCCGTCGTCGCTCGCCCGTGGGCCGGCGCCCGCGTCGATGATGACGGACCTGATCCCGCCGAGGTTCAGGGTCGCGAGCTCGGCGACGAAGATCCCCTTGTAGGCCGCGTCCGTGTCGACGGTCCCCGCGGTCCCGTCGTCGAGGCAGCCGGCGAGCGAGAGGGCCAGGAGGCCGAGGTACGGAGTGACTTTCATGGCGTCTCCTGCTGGGCGCCCGCGGGGGCGAAGACGTGGTCGTAGTGGGTGCCGGATACGTGATCGTCGTTTGTATAGGTGACGGTGATGGGTCCGTCCACGTCCAGCGCCGCCGGTTGACAGTCCGCAGCGTCACGCATCGGGATCGACCAGACGAAGCGAGGGTGCACCATCCGCCCGACGGACGCGCTGACCCATGACGGATCTGGGGGCGGTTGAGGGCTGGGGAGGTCCGCGGTAGCGGCTCCTTCGAGCGAGCACCGACGGTCGGAGAGCGCAGCGCTCGGAGCAGGCGAGAACGCCCACTGCGTGGCTCGGTGAGCGCTGTCCTCGACGACGACGACGACGTCGTCTGCGGACGGAGCCACGCGTTCGACCTCTTCTCCGTCACATCGGACGACCAGATCGTCGATGTACAGCGTGGGGGGGGCGCCATCGTCGCGGACGCAGTTGATCACCAGCGTCGGCCCCTCTTCGTCGCGTCCACAGGACCAGGTGACGTCGCAGGTGACGTCACCCAGTCGGGCACGAGGCCGCGCATCGTCCAGCTCGCGCTGCGCGACCGTGATGTATAGCGACGCCCAGCCGTCCACATCGGTGATGCAGTGGAAGATCTGGGGGACCGTTGGCGGCGGCCAGATCTCGAGCGCGTTCGGTGGAGCCTCGGCGCCGTACGTGCCCGGCCCCGTCACTTCGTCGGCGAACAGGCCCACGAGCGCCACGGTGAACAGGTTGTCTTCGTATCCAGGCGCCGAGTCGCAGGGGCCTGTGTAGCTCGCGCTCCCGAGGCCGTTGCCGTAGTGCGACGACGCGATCCGCTGGTCCCAGACCGGCTTCGAGGGGGCGCCGCCGCTCACCACGGACAGGTCCCACACGGCGTCGCCGGGCTCCCCGACGACGTTGATCGCGACTTCCATCATCCCCTGCTGCGCCGGGCGCATGAGCGCGACGTCGAACTGGACCGGGGTCTCCTCGTCGGCGACGCACTCGACGGTGCGCGTCAGCTCGCCGGGGTTCTGGAACTCGCTCCAACCCTCGGGCGCGGCTTCTCCGAAGGCGCCGAGCACCTCGGGGAGCTCGGCGTAGGGGCCGACCGGCGTCACGCGGACCTCGTACGGGTTCAGCGCCGGGTCGCACGGAAAGACCACGGTCCCGTTGTCGTCCGGGGCGAACCACGCGACGCGCTCGGCCCCGAAGACCTCGTCAGGCGAGCCCTCGAGCCCGAGCGCGACGTCTGCGACCCCATAGTCGGCGTCCTGCAGGTTCAGATAGAAGACCTCGACCCGCAGCGACGTCGTGGGAGCCGATCCGCCGGAGGAGCAGCCGGCGACGAGGAGCGCGGCGCCGAGGGCCGCGAGCGTTCGAGTCTTCGTCATTGGAAACCCCGGGGTGGCGGCCTGCACACGGCCGCACCCCGTAGGTTAGCTCAGGGTGTTACGCGACGCCATGCTCGGGGCGTTGTTGCGTCGCGATAGGCGCTCGCCCGCCTACTTGAAGACGGCGTCGCGGCGGCTCTCGAAGATGCCGGGGACGAGGTCCTTCTTGAGGCTGAGCAGCCGGGCGAACTCGACCCTGCGGTGGCCCTGCATGACGCCCATGCCGGGGCCGCGGACCGTGCCGTCGAACCGCAGGGAGTCGAAGACGTAGAACTGGCTCGAGGGCTCCTTGTCCGGGGCCGCGGCCGAGGCGACCGAGGGCGCCGCGAGGGAGAGCGTGACGAGGGCGAGGACGGTGCGGGCGAGCTTCATGGGAGCTCCTGGGTGTGGTGGGTTGGGGTTACTTGAAGGTCTTGCGCCGCAGGGACTCCGCGAGCGCCTCGAGCAGGTCTTTGTCGAACGTCGCCGAACGGAGCGCCACGCTGGGCGGCTCCTGTGCGAGGCGCTGGAGGTCGCGGGCGGGATCGGTCGCCGCCGGCGCCGGGAACGTCACCTGGACCGGCGTGGTGAGCGTCGTCTCGCGTCGGGGGGACGCCTCGCGAGCGGGCCGCGCGCGAGTCCGTCGCGCCCGTGGACGTTCTCTGGTGAGGGGGCGGGCCGGGGAGGTCGCGGCGACCGCGGGGGCGGTTCGCGCGACCTCGACCCACAGCGGCTCGAGCGGGGAGTCGGTCGCCACGGTCGGCGACAAGACCGGCCGTTCTGACAGATCCCGCGAGTCGACGTCCGCGATCGGCGCCTCGCGAACCGGCGATGACGTAGGCGCGAGCTGGGTCTCCGCGGTCTCGGCCGGGGTCGTCGGATCGGCCTCGGGAGCCCCGGCCAGGGCTCCGGCGATGGCGCCGCCGACCGCGACCACGACCAGCCAGTGGCCGAGGCCCGGGCCGCCGCGGGTCGGCGACAGGCACGGCGCCTGGCCGCGCGCCACGGCGCCCATCACGCGGCGCTTCAGCCGCGGCAGATCGTGGTGGGCCAGCGCCTCGGTCTCGGCGCTCAGGTCGACGCCGGTCTCGGCGAAGAAGGACGGGTCGTCCCGCAGTCGTCGGGGGCCGTTCATCGCTCGCCTCCCGGGGCCAGGCCGCGCTTGGCCAGGAGCCCCTTCAGCCGCTTTCGGGCCGTGTGCAGTCGGGTCCACACCGTGTTGATCGGGACCTGCAGGAGCCGCGCGATGTCGGCGCCCTCGAGCCCCTCGAGCTCGTAGAGCACGACGACCTCGCGCTGGCTGTCGGGGAGCGCCTCGACGCAGGCCCGGATCCGCGCGCCGAGCTGACGCCGCGCCGCCGCCTCGTCGGGCGGCAGGGTCGGCTCGGCCTGGAGCGGCGAGGTCTTCCGCGGACCCCAGAGCCGCCACAGCCCGTCACGCCGGCGCCCGCGCTTGCGGTGCTCGCGGCACAGGTTGACCGCGATGCCGTAGAGCCACGCCTTCGGGCTGTCCGCCGCCGCGAGCGTCTCAGCCCGGCGGTGCGCGACGAGGAAGACGTCCTGGACGACGTCCTCGACGTGCCCGCCGGCGCCCGTCAGCCGCTCGACCAACCGCAGGAGCGCCGCGGCGTGGGCGTCGAACAGCGCCCCGACATCGACGAGGGCGTCCGTCGCCCCGGTCGTGATCGGCTGCTGCGTTCGGGCTGTGGCGTTCGCGTCCATCACCCTCCAGGTGGCGCGAGCCCCGGCTCGCCTTCGATCTTTTTTCGCGGCGCACCGAATCGCGCCGCCGTCGCCTCTCCGGTGCGACGCACCACGGCCGCGTTGGATCTACACGCGGCCGAGCGACCGAGGGCAGCGCTCTTTCCACGGTCGAGCTGGAGCACCCCCAGCGACTCGAGCCCGCGCTCGAGCGAACCGAGAGATTTCTGAAATCACAGGAAAAATCGCGAGAAAACTGACCGCTTGATTGACAGCCCAGAGGTGAAAATCTCCTTCGGCGAGGTCAAGAACGTCAAATTGGCCATAGCGGGCGCTGGCGGGCCGCTGGTGGGCGTGATCGGCGAAATAGGTCTCGCGAGGTGGGTTTGGACGTGAAACGGCCGTGACGGGGCCACCCTGAAGTCGCTCAGAACCGCATGGTATAAGGGTCGCGTGAAGAATCAGACGACAGACTCCGGCGCTCCAACCTGGCTCCTCGAGAAGGACCGGCGCCTCGTCGCGCTGTCCCGGTCGGCGGGGGCGCTGCGGCTGGCGATCGGCGACGCGCTGCGTCTGCTGCGCGAGACGGGCGGGTATCTCGAGCTCGGGTTCTCGTCGGTCGGGGCGTACGGCTTCGAGCGCATCGGGCGGAAGCCGCGCTGGGTCGACGAGTCAGCCCGGGTCGCCGGCCGGCTGGCTGGGCTGCCCGGCCTGCGAGGCGCCCTGAAGCAGGGGCGACTCGGCTGGTCGATGGTCGAGCTGCTGGCCCGAGAGGCGACGCCGGAGAACGAAGCCCAGCTCATCGCGGAGGCGCGCGGGATGACCGTCCGGGCGATGCGCGAGCGATTGGCCGGGCGCTCCGATGGCGATCTCGAGCCCGCTGCTCCCGAGCCTGGCGACGAGCAGCGGACTCTACAGGTCAGCGTGGACAGCGTGACGGCCTGGGCCTTCGAGGCGACTCGGAGCCTCTTGCGGACGCGCTTCGGCGTCATCGGCGACGACGCGATGGTCGAGGCGCTGCTGGCCGAGGCGATGTCGACGCTCCTGGCCCGGCACCCCGAGCTGACTTGTCGGCTGGACAGCGCGACGCGGGCCGAGGCCTGGGACCAGCGCCGAGAGCTCGAGCGCCGGCTGGCCGAGCTGCTGACCGAGGACGGCCTCGCGGGACAGGTCGACGACCCAGGTCTGACCGAGCTGATCGCCGGGCTCGTCGACGACGTCGAGGCCGGCGAACTACCGCGGACGCCGGTCGCGCTCGACGCGCGCCTTCGCGAGCTGAACACACGCCTTCAGACCCGGGACCGGAGGATTGGCGAGCTGGCGTCCGAGGTCTGGGGCTGCTCGGGGTGGCGGACGCTGGGCTACGCGAGCGCTGCGCAGTACGCCAACGAGCGGCTCGGGTGCTCGCTCGCGTCCGTCAAGGCGCGGATGACCCTGGCGCGGCGATGTCGGCAGTTCGTCCCCGAGGTCGCGCTCGCGCTGGACGACGGCGACATCGGCTACGAGGCGGCACGGCTGGTCGCGCGGGTGGCCGATCGGGACACCGTCTACGCCTGGCTCGACCGGGCGGCGGCGAGGACCACCAAGCATCTCAGGGAGGAAGTCGAGATCGTCGAGGCCGTTGCTCGCGCGGAGGGGGCGACGCCGGTCGGGTGCGAGCCGCCGGACGAAGCGCTGGTCGCGGCGTTTCAGGACCTGGAGCGCGGGATGCTCGACGGCACCGTCGCCGAGCTGGTCGTCAACGGCGGGCGCGTGTCGGGCGACGGGGCGAGCCAGACATCCGTCAACCCGGACGACGAGGCGAGCCAGATATCCGTCACCGATGACAGGCGCGGTCGCTGGGCGGGGCTCGTTCCGCTGCGGATGCGCCTTCGGAGCGAGACGGTCGGCTTCTGGCGGGACATCGCGCGGCTGTTCGAGGCGTCGGGCGAGGCCGGAAGCTTCGTCGACTTCTTGATTCGCGCCTTCTGGAGCGTCTGGCTCCGCCGAGACCCCGATCGCGTGGCCTACCAGGACGTCTACGAGCGCGCCCGGCTGCGCTGCGAGTCGCCGGTGTGCTCGAATCGGGACCTGACGCCCCATCACCTGAAGTTCCGCGGCCACGGCGGCGGCGACGAGCGCTCCAACCTGGCCGGCCTCTGCGTGGTCTGCCATCTCGAGATTCTGCACCAGAACCGCATGAAGGCGGCGCCTCCCGCGCACGATATCCACTGGTCGTTGGGCCGCGACGGCTTCCTCGAGGTCCGCGGTCGCGAGCTGCTCGGGTGATGTCGTCCAGCCAGGGTCCGAGGAGACCGCGCTGTGGAGATGACGTCGGTGACGCCCCTGTGGACAACCCGCTCGCCCGGGGGGCTCGCGGGTTCCCCACGAGGGGCTTGGAAAACCCCGCTCGCCCGGGGGGGCTCGCGGAGTTACCCACACCGACTTGGAGAACCCCGCTCGCCCTGGGGGCTCGCAAGGTTCCCCACATCCCCACGAGCGCCGACGGCTGCGGTTTTTTCTTTTCTTCGAGGGGGCCGTTGGCCCGCGGACGGCTTGTCGCCTCGGCCGCCTCACCGGATGGCTCGCGACGTCCAGTTCGCCAGCGCCGTGGACAACGCGCGCTGTGGAGATGACGTCGGTGACGCCCCCTATGGACAAGCTGTGGACGGCGACTGCGTCCCCGCCCACGAGCTTGTCCACAGGGGGCTTGGATAACTCCGCTCGCCCGGGGGGCTCGCGGAGTTACCCACACCGACTTGGAGAACCCCGTTCGCCCGGGGGGCTCGCAGGGTTCCCCACATCCCCACGAGCGCCGACGGCTGCTGCTGTTTTTCTTCTTCGGAGGGTCTTTGGTTTGGGGTCCTGCTCGATGCCTCGCGGACGTCCCGTCCGCCCCGGCGGGAGTCACCCACACCAACTTGGAAAACCCCGCTCGCCCGGGGGGCTCGCGGAGTTACCCACACCGACTTGGAAAACCCCGCTCGCCCTGGGGGCTCGCAAGGTTCCCCACATCCCCACGAGCGCCGACGGCTGCGGTTTTTTCTTTTCTTCGAGGGGGCCGTTGGCCCGCGGACGGCTTGTCGCCTCGGCCGCCTCACCGGATGGCTCGCGACGTCCAGTTCGCCAGCGCCGTGGACAACGCGCGCTGTGGAGATGACGTCGGTGACGCCCCCTATGGACAAGCTGTGGACGGCGACTGCGTCCCCGCCCACGAGCTTGTCCACAGGGGGCTTGGATAACTCCGCTCGCCCGGGGGGCTCGCGGAGTTACCCACACCGACTTGGAGAACCCCGTTCGCCCGGGGGGCTCGCAGGGTTCCCCACATCCCCACGAGCGCCGACGGCTGCTGCTGTTTTTCTTCTTCGGAGGGTCTTTGGTTTGGGGTCCTGCTCGATGCCTCGCGGACGTCCCGTCCGCCCCGGCGGGAGTCACCCACACCAACTTGGAAAACCCCGCTCGCCCGGGGGGCTCGCGGAGTTACCCACACCGACTTGGAGAACCCCGCTCGCCCGGGGGGCTCGCAGGGTTCCCCACATCCCCACGAGCGCCGACTCCGGCGGCTCTTCTTTTTCTCAAGAGGTTCGGGGCCATCGGGGGCCGACGAGCGCTCTCAGCTCTGGTCTTCGATGCGGTCGCCGGGGTAGCGGACGAGCTCGAGGCTGCCGTGCCCGTCGGTGCGTACGAGGTCGCCGCGGACGCCGGCGGCGCGGAGCTTCTTTCGGAGGCGCAGCATGGCGGCGTCGAAGCGCCCGCGGAGCTCGCCGGGCTCGGCGTCCTCGCCGTCCCAGACCTCGCGGGCGATGACCTCCCACGGGGTCGGGACCTGGGTCGCGACGAGCTCGCTGACGATGCGGGCGCTGATGCCGCTGAGGACCAGGACCGGGTCGGGGTCGCGGTGGATGTGGACCGTCTCGTAGCGGGCGAGGATGCGGAGGGGGCGGCCGACGGCGCCGTCCGCGACGGTCTCGTTCTCGGCGGCGACGTGGAGGTCGACGGAGACCGCGCGGGCGATGTGCCCCCCGACCGCGATGGTGTCGCCGGGGCGCAGCGGTCGACCCTCTTCGTTGCGGGACCGCGTGTGCCAGGCTCCGTCGACGTTGAACACCCACGCGGCGGCGTCGGGATCGAAGCGCGGCGCGATCTCGAGGCCGTCGGGGGTCGCGCTGAGCGAGCAGACACCGGCCAGGACACGACGCCCGAGCCCGGGGCCCTCGAGGGCGAGGACGCTGTCCGGGAGGTGCAGCTCCGACACGGTGAGGTGGGTCTGGCGCGAGAGCTTGATGCGCTGGCCGACCTCGAGGACGAGCTTGCTCAGCGGCTTGACGTCGGTGACGAAGCGGCCGCGGAGGCCGAGCAGGAGCAGGTCCTGACCGCGCAGGCTGACCATCGCGTGGGCCTCGCTCACGCTGGGGTCGGCGAGGCAGAGGCGCGCCGCGCCGAGCCGCCCGATGATGTCGCCGTGGCCGAGGTCGACGTGTCGCCCATCGGGCAGCTGAAAGCGAACGAAGGCACGCATGGCACGAACCGTACCAGAACCGGCTCGGCCCCCCAAGCCCGTCAGAACCGCGTCAGAAACCAGAACGGGCGGGCTACCGCCGAGGCGACGCCGCCGTCAGTCGAGCGACGAGAAGAAGTCCGCCAGCGCGGCGTTCATCTCGTCGGGGAGCTCGGTCTGGGTGTAGTGGGTGCCGCCCGGGAAGACCACCAGGCGGCTCCCGGCGATGCGGCGGTGCATCGTGCGCGCGGTCTCGATGGGCGTCATGCGGTCGGCGTCGCCGGCGGTGATGAGCGTCGGGACGCGCACCTCGTCGAGGTACGGCGCGGCGCTGTGGGCGTTGATCGCCAGCATGATGCGGAAGTAGACGCCCCAGTCGAGGGTCGAGAAGTCGCGCAGGACCTCGCCGAAGAGGGGGGTCGAGGTCGCCAGCAGCCCGAGCCGCGGCATCACCTCCGGCCCGAGGCGGACGGCTCGCCCGATGAGCCCGCCAAAGCGCCCGCCGGCCCAGGCCAGCCCGCGGAGCGCCGTCTTCAGGGCGCCCTCGAGGCCGGGGTGAAGCGCCGTCCGGAGCACGTGCTCGTAGGTGCCGTTCAGTAGCACCAGCGCCTCCACCTGCTCGGGGTGGCGGTGGTGGTACTCGAGGCTCGTCTGCACCGCGAGGGACCAGCCGCCGAGGATGAAGCGCTGCAGGCCCTCGGCCGCGACGATGGCCTCGAGGTCGTCGGCGTGGTCCTCGACGGCCAGGCGCACGAGATCGCTCGGGACCGCGGAGCGGAACGTCCCGCGGAGGTCCCAGGTGATCATCGTCAGCTCGCGCCCGAAGCGGGCGAAGACCTCGCGCCAGGCCGACGGCGGCGTGCCGAGCCCGGGCGGGATCACCCAGGTGCGCGGCCCGTCCCCCACGACGTAGTAGGCGATGGACGTCCCGTCGCGGGAGCGAACACGGCGCGCGACGGTCGGCGCGACCTCCTGGAGGCGTTGGACGGCGTCGTTCATGGGGACAGATTGCACGTCTTCGGGGCTCGAGGCGAGCGCTGCCGAGCGTACGCCCGGTCGCGCTCTGCTGCATCGCACCGTCCCGGAGGGTGGCGGGCGCTGTCCCCGGCGGGTCGCGGTGGTATAGAGTCGTCCCTGCCCACCGACCATGAGGCGCGCGTGCCGAGGCCCCGATTCCAAAAGCTGTCCCCCGAGAAGCGGCGGACCATCCTGGACGCCGCCGGCCGCGAGTTCGCCGCCCACGGCTACGAGCAGGCCTCGCTCAACAGCATCATCGCCGAGGCGGGTGTCTCGAAGGGCGCCTTCTACTACTACTTCGACGACAAGGCCGACCTCTTCGCGACGGTCGTCGAGCAGCTGGACGCGGAGTTCAACTGGCGCGCCGCCCTCGACGTCGCGGGGCTGACCGGCGAGGCCTTCTGGGGGCGGCTCGAGGAGCTCACGCTCCGGACCTTCGCCGACGCCCGCGAGCGGCCGTGGCTGATGGACGTCGGCAAGGCCTTCTACGGGATCCCGCCCGAGGTGCGCGCGGGCGGGCGGATCGCCGAGCTCTTCGCGTCGATCGAGGCCGCGACCCTCGGGTTCATCCGCCATGGGCAACAGATCGGCGCGGTGCGCGACGATCTGCCGGCCTCGCTCCTGCTGAGCGTCTTCTTCGCCCTCGATCAGGCCTACGCGGCGTGGATGTCCGACCACCTCCCCAGCATGAGCGACGACGAGCGCACCGCCTTCATCGAGGCCGCCTTCGACCTCGTGCGGAGGGTCGCCGCGCCGGGCTGATCCCGCCTCGGCGGGGCGAGGCGCGCGTGGTGCGCGTGGCCGATCGCCCTCCGAGGCGCCTACCGCAACGCTCCGAGCAGGAGCGCGCGCGGAGTCGTTGACGCCGTCCGCGAACGTGGCTAGCGTTAGACCAGCTGGTCGAACCTTGTGGTTCAGTGACCCGAGGAGGAAAGCGATGAACCGCTCCCGCACTCGCACGCACCGACTCTGGAACACCGCGCTGGCGGCGGCGCTCGTCGCTCCGCTCGCCGTCGCCGGGCCCGCCCTCGCCGGGGACGGCGAGGCGCTCCCGACCGTCAAGGAGGTGACCGAGCGACTCGACGCCCTCTACCGATCGGACTCGTCCCACGGGACGATGAGGATGGAGGTCGTCACCAAGCACTACAGCCGGATCCTCGAGATGGAGGCGTGGACGAAGGGCGAGGACCTCGGCCTCGTCGTCATCCGAGCCCCCGCGCGAGAGGCCGGGAACGCCAGCCTCAAGACCGAGGAGGGCATGTGGAGCTATGGCAAGCGCTCGGATCGGCTGCTCCGGATCCCCCCGGGGCTCCTCGGTGAGAGCTGGTTCGGGAGCCACTTCACCAACGACGACCTGATGCGCGAGTCCTCGTACACGAAGGACTACGAGACGACCATCGCGCGCGTCGTCGACGAGGGCGAGGACCGGCTCGTCCTGCGCATGATCCCGAGGCCCGACACGGCCATCGTCTACACGAAGCTCGAGTACTTCGTGACCCCGGACACGCTGCTCCCGGTCCGCCTCGACTTCTACGACAAGGACACGGTCATCCGCCGCATGCACTTCGAGGACGTCAAGGACCTCGGCGGGCGGCGGATCCCCTCGGTGCTTCGGCTCGTGCCCACGGACAAGCCGAAGGAGCACACCACCGTCACCTACGTCGAGATGACCTTCGACGGCCCCGTCCCGGCGCGCACGTTCACCCCCCAGGGCCTCCGCCGGGCGGCCGCGCGATGATCCGCCTCGTCCTGCGGAGCCTCAGCCGCAACCGCTGGCGCACCGCGCTGACGGTCGGCGGCGTGGCCATCGGCGTGGGCATGATCGTGTGGGTCACGGCCTTCACCGACGCCTACCTCGACGCGATGGCGCGCGGCGCGACGTCGGGGCAGCTCGGCTCGCTCCAGCTCCACGACGCCGACTACGCGAAGAAGCCGTCGCTCTGGGAGACCCTCGACGACGACCCGAAGCTGCTGGCGGCCATCGCCGACGTCGACGGGGTCGCCGGCGCCTCCAGGCGCCTCATCGGGATGGGGCTCGTCGGTCACGAGCGCCGCTCTCGCGTCGCCGTCGCCGTCGGCGTGGACGCGCGCAACGAGCCGCTCGTCACCGCGGTGAAGAAGGGGCTGAAGGCCGGTCGCTGGCTCTCGGACACGCCCCCGGAGCCTCCAGAGCGGCGGCGCGAGGCCGTCCTCGGCAAGGGGCTCGCCGACCACCTGAAGCTCGGCCCGGGCGACGAGCTCGTCATCGACCTCGTGACGGCCGACGGCTCGAAGGGCGACGACGCCGTCGAGGTGGTCGGCGTCATCGAGACGGGCAACGTCGCCGTCGACCGCTCCTTCGTCTACCTGCACCTCGCGGACGCCCAGTACCTGATGGCGCTCACCGGGCGGCTCCACGAGATCGCCGTCGGCCTCGCCCGCGGCGCCGACCTCGAGCGGGTGCGCGCGGCCCTCGTCCCCATCGTGCCTGAGGGAGCCGAGCTCGAGACCTGGAAGGAGCTGGTGCCCGATCTGGTCCAGCTCATCGACGTCTCCCGCGGCTCCATGTGGATCTTCTACCTCATCATCTTCGCCTTGATCGCCCTGGGGATCCTGAACACCCAGCGGATGAGCGCCCTCGAGCGGCGCCGCGAGTTCGGCGTCCTGGTCGCCATCGGGACCACCCCGAACCGCCTCGGCGTGCAGCTCGTCCTCGAGAGCGTCTTCCTCTCGACCGTCGGCGCCGTCGTCGGGGTCGGCCTGGGCGCGGCGCTCGTCAGCTATCACGCGGCTCACGGCCTCGACATGAGCGCCTTCGCGTCGTCGGGGACGGGGCAGGGGGTCTCGTGGGCGGGGATCTCCTTCGACGACCTCATCTTCTTCCGGCTCGACGTCGAGAGCCTCGGCCCGCCCATCCTGTGGACCGCCGTCGTCGCGCTGCTCTGCGGCCTGTGGCCCGCCATCAAGGCCGCCCGAGCCAACCCGGTCACGGCCATCAGCGGCCGCGGGTGAGGGGGAGACCATGTGGAAGCTCGCCTGGCGTCAGCTGCTCAGAAACCGAACCCGCACCCTCATCACCGGCTCGGCCATCGCCCTCGCGGTCGCCATGTTCCTGATGAGCCTCGCCCTCGGCGACGGCATGTACGGCAAGATGATGGAGGCCGCCGAGCGATCGGCCGGCGGCGGCGTCCTGATCCACCACGATGGCTGGTGGAAGGGCCGCGAGAGCGACGGCTTCGTCGCCGACCCTGCCCGCGTCGTCGCCGCTGCCGAGAGCGTCCGCGACGTCCGCGGCGTCGCGGCCCGGGTGATCCTCGAGGGGGTGCTCACCTCGGCTTCCAACGACGGTTTCGCGCCGGGCGACGTCCGCGGCGTCGACCCCGAGGCCGAGCGGCCGTTCAACGACCTCTCGCGCTTCCTCGAGCGCGGGACGTTCCTGACGGACGACGACCCGCGGGCCATCGTGCTCGGCGAGAAGCTCGCCGACGACCTCTCCGTCGACCTCGGAGATCGCGTCGTCCTGCGCTTCACCAACGCCCGGGCCGAGGGTGACCAGGCCGTCTACATCCTGCGCGGCGTCGTCGCGACCGGCTCCGACGAGGTCGACCGGCAGGTGGCGCTCGTCAGGCTCGCGACGGCGCAGAAGGACGCGGGGCTCGGCGCGGGGGTCACCCAGATCGGCGTCCGCGGGCCGGCGGACCTGCCGCTCGAGACGCTGAAGGCGGAGGTGCGCACGGCGCTGCAGGGGACCGACGGACAGGGCGCCGCGGGGCTCGAGGTCCTGACCTGGCGCGAGGCGATGCCCGAGCTCGTCGGCTTCATCGAGATGGACGGCAACATGAACGTGCTGTTCGCCCTCGTCATCTTCGTCATCGTCGCCTTCGGCATCGCCAACACGTTCTTGATGAGCGTCATGGAGCGGGTCCGCGAGCTCGGTCTCTTGTCGGCCCTCGGCGTCACGCCGGCCCGGGTCGGCGGCCTCGTCCTCCGCGAGACCGTGCTGCTCGCGCTCCTCGCGATGAGCCTCGGCTTCGGGCTCGCCCTCGCCGGCCACGGCTACCTCGCGACCCACGGGCTCGACTACAGCCAGTTCATCGGCGGGGACATGGATATCTCCGGGGTCATCCTGGACGACCTGATGATCTACACGAAGCTCGACCCGACCCGCTGGATCGGCTCCGCGGTGGCCGTCTTCGTCATGATCCTGCTCAGCTCCCTCTACCCGGCGTGGCGGGCCACCCGCCTCGACCCGAGCCAGGCCATGAGGACCTACGAATGACCGCAGCAGCTGTACGAGCGACCGATCTCCACGGCGTCGACGTGTCGGCCACCGACCTCATCACCGTGCGCGGCGTCACCAAGGTCTACACCCAGGGCAAGGTCGAGGTGCCAGCGCTCCGCGGCGTCGACCTCGACATCGGCAGCGGCGAGTTCGTCGTGCTCGCCGGGGCGTCGGGCTCGGGCAAGTCGACGCTCCTCAACCTCGTCGGCGCCCTCGATCACCCGACCGACGGGACCATCCACGTCGCCGGGCGCGAGGTGACCCACCTGTCGCGCACCCAGGCGGCGAAGTTCCGGCTGGCGTCCATCGGCTTCGTCTTCCAGGCCTACAACCTCGTGCCGGTCCTGACCTGCTACGAGAACGCCGAGTACACCCTGGCGCTCGCCGGGGTCCCCAAGGAGGAGCGGCGCCGGCTCGTGGTGCCCTTGCTCGAGCGGGTGGGCCTCGGGGATCTCTTGACCCGAAAGCCCCACGAGCTCTCCGGCGGGCAGCAGCAGCGCATCGCCGTTGTCCGCGCCCTCGCGTCGCGGCCGGCCCTCGTCCTCGCCGACGAGCCGACCGCCAACCTCGACTCCGAGACGTCGAGCAACCTCCTGGACCTGATGCTCGAGCTCAACACCGAGCAAGGGACGACCTGCGTCTTCGCCTCCCACGACCCGGACCTCATCGCCCGGGCGCGGCGGGTCGTGCGCCTCAAGGACGGGCTGATCGATGGCGACGAGCGGCGCTAGCCTCAGGGCGGTCGCGGTCGCGCTGCTGTTGGTCTCGGGGGGCGCGGCGCGGGCCGAGATCCCGATCTTCGACGGCGACGACGCGAGCTTCAGCCTCGGCGGCTACGCGCGCCAGCTGAGCGGCGTCCAGGTGCCGGCGATCGAGGGCGCGGGGCTCCCCGACAGCCTGGGCCTGAGCCAGGCCCTCGTCCGGCTCGAGTGGAAGCTGACGCTCGGGCGGGTCGCGACGGTCGAGATCCACGACCGCCTCGCGCTGACGGTGACGGGCTCCGACGCCGCGCTCGCCGGCGGGCTCGGGGTCGGCGTGACTCCGGCGCCGAAGCGGTCGCTCGACCTCCGCTCGGTCATCGTGGACGAGCCGACGACGATCCTGGAGCACGACCTCGATCGCCTCGTCCTGCGGCTGTTCCTGGGCACCGTCGACGTGACCGTCGGGCGCCAGGCGATCACCTGGGGGACCTCCAACCTCTTCACCGTCGCCGACGCCTGGGCGGCCTTCAGCCCCTTCGACCTCGACACCTCGCAGAAGCGCGGCGTCGACGCCCTGCGGGTGGGGACGCCGCTCGGCGAGCGCCTGGAGCTCGACCTCGTCGTGGCGGATCGCGGCAGCGTCGACGACCTCTCGGGCGGCGCGCGGCTGACGGCGTACCTCGGTGACGCGGACGTCTACTTCGCGGTGGCCAAACAATGGCGGGAGCTGGCGGTCATGGGCGGGATCTCGGCCGCGGTCGACGAGGTGAAGCTCCGCGGTGAGGTGTGGTGGGGGGCCTGGGATCTGGCCCGCGAGGAGGTCCTGAACCCGCGCGCCACCCTCGGCGTCGACTGGTTCCACGGGGATCTGACGCTCTCGGTCGAGGCGCACTACAACGGCGCCGGCGCCGCGGACAGCGACGACTACCTGACCCTGGCAGCGACGAGCCCCGAGCTGAACCGGGGCGAGGTCTTCTGGCTCGGCCGCTACTACCTCGGCGCGGCGTCGCGGTACCTCCTGACCCCGCAGCTCGAGCTGAGCGTCTCGCTCCTGTCCAACCTCGGCGACCCGAGCCTGCTCGTCGTCACGCGCCTCCGCTACGACGTGGCCGAGAACGTCGATCTCGGGATCGGCGCGTTCGACGGGTTCGGGGGCGGGGTGGATCTCGGCGCCGGCCGCTTCGACAGCGAGCTCGGAGCGTACGGACACCTCGTCTACATCGACCTCTCCGCCTGGTTCTGACCCGAGCGCGCGAGCCGCGTGACGACAACCGTACCCCGCGGTCCGGTTTCCTTGGTCATGGGTCAAAGTGTGTGCTATCGCACACCCAGTCACTTCGGAGGCCCGTGCGGGGCCGATGGGAGGTCGCTATGAGAATCGTCGTCACGCTGCTCGCCCTCGCGCTGGTCGCTCCCGCCTGTGGGGGAGAGGACGCGCCGACCCCCGCGCCGTCACCGGCGCCGGTCACGCCGGCGGCCAACACCGCCGCGCCGACCACCGGGGCCGTGGCCGCGAAGCCGAAGACCCTCGAGGGCACCGTCGCGCAGCGCCTCGACGCGTCGCAGTACAGCTACCTCGAGATCGCGACGGCGGACGGCAAGGTCTGGGCCGCGGTCCCGCAGGTCGACGTCGCCGACGGCGCCAAGGTCACGGTCGTCGACCCGATGCTGATGACCAACTTCGAGAGCAAGGCCCTCGAGCGGACCTTCGAGCAGGTCTACTTCGGGCGCCTCTCCACCCAGGGTGGCGGCGCGGCCGGCGCGATGGGCATGGGCGGCGGCAAGATGGCTCCCCACGGCGCCAAGGGCGGCGATCCCCACGCCGGGATCCCCGGGGCCCCGCCGGTCGGCATGGGCAAGCCCGCGCCGAGCCAGGTCGACGTGGATCAGGCGATGGCGGCGCACGGCAAGCCCGCCGCGGCCCGCGAGGACGTCGACGTCGAGAAGGCCGAGGGCGGCCTGACCATCGCCGAGGTCTGGGCCAAGCGCGGCGAGCTGAAGGACCAGCAGGTCACCGTGCGCGGCAAGGTCGTGAAGTACAACGGCAACATCATGGGTCGGAACTGGCTCCACATCCAGGACGGCTCCGGCGACCCCGCCAACGCCACCCACGACCTGACCGTGACCAGCAAGGACACGGCGACGGTCGGCGACGTCGTGACCATCACCGGCAAGCTCCAGCTCGACCAGGAGTTCGGCGCCGGCTACAGCTACGAGACCATCGTCCAGGAGGCGACGGTCACCCAGAAGTAGCCGCCATCAGCCGAGAAGCACGAAGGGCCGGGACTCACGTCTCGGCCCTTCGTCGTGTCTCGGCCTCAGGCGACGCCGGACTCGCGCTCGTCCTGGCCGCCGACGGCCTTGGGGCCGCGGCGGAAGCGGTGGACGAAGTCCATCACGTCGTCCATGACGCGGTCGGCCTCGAGATCCTGCAGCATCTCGTGGCCGCTCTGCTCGTACCAGCCGATCTCGCGGTGGCGGGAGCTCACGCTGGCGTAGATGGTGTTGGCGGCGACCGGCGCGATGACCGTGTCCTTCTTGCTGTGCAGGACCCGGATCGGGACGTGGACCTCGCCCAGGCGCGCCTCGATGTGCTTGGCGTAGCGCCACAGCTCGCCGAAGGTCGCGGTCGGAAAGCGCGGGTAGTTCCGCGAGCGCGACGCCAGGTTCGGGTCGTTGAAGGCGTTGGGGCTCGGCCACGACGGGACGATCCGCGAGAGCAGCGGCGTCAGCCCCGCCAGCGGATCGGCGAAGCGCAGCGCCGCGGCCACGGTGCACAGCCCGGCGATGAGCTCGGGGTGACGCATCGACAGCTCGAGGCCGACCAGCCCGCCCATCGAGAGCCCGACCACCACGACGCGGTCGACCTTGGCGGAGAGCTCGACCAGGGCGCGCTCGGCGTCGGTGTACCAGTCCCGCGCGGTCACGCCGGACAGCTCGCGCCAGTGGGTCCCGTGGCCGCGGAGCCACGGCATCGCGTACGGGATCCCCGCCGCCTCGAGGTGCGGGACCAGGCCGCTGACCGTGTCCGTGTGCGAGGTGAAGCCGTGGAGCAGCAGCACGCCGACCTTGTCGAAGGTCGCCGGCGGCGCGATCGGGACCTCGAACGGCACGTAGTTGGCGCGGTGGTCGACCAGGTCGCTGATGTCGGCCATCAGGCGGTCGGTCACCTCGCGCACGAGCGCCCGGTCGTGGGTGCGCCCGAGGTAGTCGTCCATCGTGATCGGCGCGCCGAAGCGGATGCGGATCGGCGTGTTCGCCGGCGGCCGCAGGACCTCGAGCCGGGGGTAGGTCTCCGGCGGGAGCGCGCGCCCGGTGCCCGAGACGCCGACCGGCACGATCGGCACCCCCGACATGAGCGCGAGCCGCGCGACGCCGCTCTTGCCGCGCAGGAGCCCGGTCGCCGGGTCGACGGCGCTCCGCGGGATGTCCTCCTCGCCGGGGATCGTGCCCTCGGGGTAGATGCCGATGGCCCAGCCCTTCCGGAGCGCCTCGGCCATCCGCTCGAGGGTCTCGTCGTCGCCGCCGCGCTTGACGAGGACCGACTCGGAGAGCCGGATCAGGTGCCCGAGCCCCGGCCACGAGCCGAGCTCCTCCTTCGCGAGGAAGTGGACACGCCGGGGGCACGCGGCGCCGAGGACCTGCACGTCGAGCCAGCTCTGGTGGTTCGAGGCGAGCAGCACGCCGCCCCGGGTCGGGACGTTCTCCGCCCCCTCGATGACGAGGCCGTTGGCCAGCGAGAACTGCGCGCGCAGCGCCACCTTCATCGCGCGCATGACGAGCTCGGAGGCTCCCTCGAGGAGGCCCGCGGCGGCCAGCCCATCGACGGCCCACCCCATCGCCGTGTCCATCGGTGCCAACAACCCGTTCACCAGCCGCTCGCGATCCATCCTGTCTCCTGTTCGTGACATCAGCGTCACGAGGATGATGCACTGCGTCATCGGCCGCGTCAGGTAAGAACTGAACCGTCCGTGGATTTTTGGCGGCGCGCCATGACCCCGATGAGGTCGGCGTCGTCGCGCCGTCGCCCGGCGACTGGGCTAGAACGTGGCTTCTATCGCGGCCGCGAGAAGATCGTAACTCGACTCGTAGTGACCCGCGTTCGAGGGAACGCCGTCCCAGCCGCCGTCGCATTGATCGGGGCACGGATCGAGCGGGCGCTGCTGGTAGACCTTGCCGTAGCGCTCGTCGACGTCGCGCGACCCCTGGAAGACGTGGCTGTAGGCCAGGGTGACGCGCAGCGCGCCGATCGTGGCCGTGGCGCCGACGCCGAGCCCGACCCGATCGAAGGCCAGGAAGTCGAGGTGCTCGTAGTTCTTCGGGACGGTCGGGCTCTCGTAGTAGGCGCCGAGCGAGAGCTGGAGGGCGTTGTCGCCCTCCTGCCAGGCGTTCCAGCTGCCGCCGAGGCGGACCGACAGGGTGTCCATCCAGCGCTTCTCGATGATGGCGTCCGGCGCCTCGGCGTCGACGAAGAGGTTGATGATGCCGTCGAGCTCGACGTTGTAGCGCTCGATCATCGACCACGCCTCGTAGACGACGTTCAGCTCGAGATCGAAGACCTCTCGCTCGCCGTCGAGGCCGCGGTAGCGGACGCCGGCGCGGGCGGTCGGCGGGATGGTCAGGTCGAGGCGCGCCGCCGAGCCGGTCACCTCGAGGTCGTCCGCGGCGAACTGTGACTGCCCCGGGATGTTGTGGAGGGTGAACTCGCCGTCGAGGTCGAGGTTCGCCGGGACGACGCGGCCCGACACGCCGAGCTCGAGCTCCGGCGTCGGTCGCCACCAGGCCCCGAGGATCGCCGAGAAGCTGGTCATGTCGCTCAGCGCGATCTCCGCCTCGACGTCGTTGCCGCTGTAGTACGCGTGCAGGTCGCCGTTCTGGGACCCGTCGACCACGAGCCCGAGCTTCAGGCTCGGCGCCATCACCCACTGCAGGGTCAGCCCGACGCCGAAGGTCTCGCGGTCGCCGTAGGCCACGGCGAGGCTCGGGTAGAAGAGGATCGCGTCGAGGCTGGTCAGCATGTAGCGCTGCCCGCCCTCGGTCGGCCACTGCTTCTTGCCGTGGGCGTTCGGCCCGTAGATCCCGGCGCCGAAGGTGAAGTCGTCGAGGCCCAGGTCGCTCGTCACGAGCAGCATCGCGCCGAGGGGGAAGAGCGGCTCGGAGTTCTCGACCTTGGCGAGCGGGTCGAAGCCCTCGCTCGAGTAGTCGGTCCCGGGCGGCAGATCGCTCGGCTGGCGGGTGAAGCTCGCGTTCTCCCAGACCAGCACGTGGTTCAGCAGCACGTGCGTCCCGCGGAGGCGGATCATCGCGCCGGGGTTCAGGAACAGCGCCGACGGGTCGTCCACCCCGACGGCGAAGGCCCCGCCGCGGGAGAGCGCGCGGGCGCCCCCCTCGGGCAGCTCGAAGCCGCCGGCGGTCGCCGCGGGCGCGTCGGCGCCGATGGCGAGGAGAGCACAAGCGGCCACGGCCGCGACACGAGAGAGCCTGGTCATGCGCGTGTTCACCGGGCGTTTGTGACCCATCCCGCGCCGTCGTGCAAACCCGTCGTGGACGCGCCCGGCCTGGTCAGTCGCAGACCGGGGTCGGCGTCAGCTGGAAGAGGAAGGGGTCGAGCTGCGCCGGGTTGATGGTCGTGGTGCTGACGGCGAGGTCCGCGACCGGCACCGACGGAGAGGTCGTGCCGAGGCTGACCGAGATGCTCGAGTGATCGGCCGGGATCCGCCTCAGCTGGTCGCACGCGGCGTTGTCGGGCAGGTCGCCGCCGGCGTCGAGCTTGGCGACGAGGCCGTAGTCCCAGATGCCCGGCCAGCGGACGTAGCCGACCGCGGCGAGCCCGCCGCCGGCCGCCTCGACCAGGGCGCGGACCTCCGTCTTGGTGCCGGTCTCGACGATCCGCGCCCAGGCGGCCTCGCCGGCGTGGTCGAACGCCACGAGGAAGCCGTCCATCTCGCTGCCCTCGGTGTAGTCGGGGAACGCCTCGCCCTCGTTCCAGTCGTCGCCGTAGTCGTACGCGTAGCCTCCGACCACGACGCCGGCCCCCGTGGACATGACGCTCGTCGCGACGCCGCCGATCGAACGGGTCCAGACCAGCTCGTTGAAGAAGTCGATCTTGGCGACCAGGCCGTTGTAGTAGACCGGGTCGTCGTAGGCCGTCGGGTGGAAGCTGACCGTCCTCCCGATGGCGTACAGGACCCCATTCGGGCCGGTCGCGACGGCGCGGAAGTCGTCGTCGAAGGTGGCGGTGAAGCGGCGGGCTTCCCAGACCTCGCCGGTGTTCCAGATCTCGACCAGCAGCGGGTCGTCCTGGGACTGGGTGGAGTCGGCGACGCGCCCGACGATGCGCTTGGACGCGCCGTCCCACGAGGCGACGTCGTTGAACTCCTCGTAGCCGGCGCCGCCGTAGACCTTGGACCCGTAGGCGGTACCGTCCGTGTCGGCGTGGATGACCCAGCCCTGGTGGCCGCCGTTGTTGTGAACGTAGGTGCGGCCGACGGCGAGGATGGCGCCCTGACCGTAGATGGTGACGCCGTTGAGATCGTCGGGGGTGTTCGGCAGCCCGTAGGCCTTGGCCCACGCGATGTCGCCGTTGGCCTCGACCCGCATCAGGAAGGCGTCCCCGAACCCGACCCCGATGTCGCCCGAGGTGGTCCCGGTCACGATCGCGTAGCCGCTCGGCCCGATGGCGACCGCGCGCGGGTAGACACCGCTCAGCTCGCGGTTCCACACCGGGACCATGTCGCCGTCGAGCTTGCTGATCGTGTTGCCGGACACCACCAGATAGCCGCCGTCCGGCGTCCGCTCGATGTCCTCGTAGATGACGGCCTCGCCGCTCTTCTTATGGTGCTCGACGAACCCTGACCCGCCGACGTGGAAGGCGGACAGGTGCAGCGACGACGCGTTCCCCACCGCGTCGGTCGCCGTCACGGTGCAGGCCGTCACCGACGTCGTGCCCTCGGCGGTGAACGTCACGACCGTCTCGCCGACCGCCACGGCGTCGACGTCGGCCGGTGGGCAGCCTGCGGAGAACGTCAGGGTCGCGGCCTCATCGGAGCTCAGCGTCACCTGGCGCACCGGGTCCTGCCCGTAGGTCACCGCCGGCGTCGTCTCGACCAGCGTCGGGGCGGTCGCGTCGACGGTGAACGCGGCCAGGGTCTGGGGCGGGCTCGCGTTGCCCGCGTGGTCCCACGCGAACAAGGCGCAGTTGGCGTGGACGCCGTCGGCGAGCGGGCCACCCCCGCTGGCGACCAGCGCGACGGTGTGGGTCCCGGAGGTGACCGTGCTCGGCGTCGGCCGGCAGCCGCTGCCGCCCAGGGTGACGTCTTCTGCGGCGGTCACCTCCGCGGTCGGGGCGTTGGTCGTCCCGACCGGGCCGGTGACCGTGAGCGTCGGCGGCGTCGTGTCGACGTTGAACTGCGGCAGCGTGATGGTGGCCGAGCGCCCGGTGACGCGGGTCAGCGTCAGGCTGCAGGTGTAGGCGCCGTCCGCCAACCCCGGCCCGCCCGTGGGGCCGCCGAGCCCGATGGTCCGCTCGCCCGCGTCGATCGAGTCGGGGGTCGCGGCGCAACCGCCGGTGGCGCTCAGGCTGCCGGCGTGGGTCGCGTAGACGGTCACCTCGGGGTGAGGATCGTTGCCCCAGGTCGGGGGCTGCTCGAGGACGTCCATCATCGGCGTGTCCACGGTGAACGCCGGGATCGCGAGCGCGTCGCTGGCGTTGCCGGCCGCGTCGATCACGCTGACCCGGCAGTCGGAGTAGACCCCGTCCGCGAGCGGGTCGCCGCCCGGGCTGACGAGGGACAGCCGGTGAGACCCCGGGGGGACCTCCGTCACGTTGGTGTGACAGGCGCCGGAGACCTGTACGGCCCCGCCGTCGTCGCTCGCGATGACGATGGAGACGACGCTGGTGTTGCCGTCGGCGGGCGGGGACTCGGTCAGCGTGAGCGTCGGCGCCACGGTGTCGATCACGAAGACCGGCAGGTCCACGCGCTCGGAGGCGTTGCCGGCGTCGTCGCCGAGCTGCATCCCGCACAGGTGCTCGCCGTCCTCGAACGGCTGGTCGCCGGCGCGGTGGAGCGCGACGGCGTTCGGTCCGGCGGGGAGGCTGGTGGACGCCGAGGCGCAGTCACCGTCGAAGCTGAGCCGGGCGTCTTCCGACAGCGTCAGCTCCAGGATCGGGCGCGGGTCGTTCCCGAGCGCCGGCGGCGGTACCACCTCCGAGGCCACCGGGGCGATGGTGTCGATCTGGAACGGCGCGAGCGCGAGCGTCGCCTCGTGCCCCGCGCGGTCGACCGCGCGGAGGGTACAGCCGACGAGCGTCCCGTCGGGGAGGTCGCCCCCCGTCGGGGCCGCGAGCTGGAGCGTGTGCTGGCCCGCCTCGAGCGCCGCCGGGGTGGCGGCGCAGGGCCCGGAGGTGCTGATCTCGACGGCCTCGCTCGCCATGACGGTGACGATGGGCTGGCCGTCGTTGCCTGGCGAGGGAGGGGCGGTGACGAGGGTCAGCGTGGGCGTGGCGGCGTCGACGGAGAACGCCGTCAGCGGCAGCGCGGCGCTGGCGTTGCCGGCCTCGTCGCGGGCGGTGACGACGCAGGCGTAGTCCCCGTCGGCGAGCGGACCGCCATCGTCTGCGCTCAGGGTCACGGTCTGGGCTGGTCCGGCCGCGAGCTCGGCCGGGCCCGAGCAGCCGGCCCAGGTGGCTGCGCCAGGCTCCGACACGGCGAGGACGACGACCGGGTGGCCGTCCGGCGCGACCGCCGGGGGCGGCGTCACCTCGGCCAGCGTCGGGGCGACGGTGTCGATGGTGAAGGGGGGCAGCGGCACCTGGAAGCTGGCGTTGCCCGAGGCGTCGACCGCCCTCACCGCGCAGTCGTCGTAGACCCCATCGGGCCACGGCGCGTCGCTCGCGAGCGCGACGTCGTTGGAGCCGGCGGACAGCGGGAACGAGCGTTGACCGCAGGTCCCGAGGAGCCACAGGGTGGCGTCCTCGTCGCAGCCGACGACCAGGTGTGGCCACGCATCCGAGGTGACGCCGCTCGGCGAGGCGACGAGCGTCAGGCGGGGCGCGACGTCATCGACGACGTCGGTCGGAGCGGCGTCGCCGCCCTCACCACCCCCGCAGGCCAAGCCCACGAGCGCGGTCGCCATCAGCGGGAGCCAAGCTGCGCGGGCCACGAGGAGCTCGAGCCGATCGTTCATTCGCGCTGCCTCCGTGTCACGGACCGTTGAGCGCGCGATCGACGTCGGAACGCGATCGCCAACACGTGAGCGTATCTGAGCGACGGCGGGCCCGACAAGCGCAACCTCGGGTCGCGACGATCTCGCGGGCGCTCGTCGTGCCGCCCCTGGACCTTTGACCTCCGGGCGGCGCTCGGGCAGGCTCCGTCACCATGACCGCACGAACCTGGATATCGCTGGCCTTCCTCGCGCTCGGCGCGTGCTCGAACCCGGTGGACGACAGCGAGAACAAGCTGCCGTACCAGTCCGAGCTGGACACCGCGTCGACCGAAGACGCCGACGTCGGCGCCGGGGGCTGCGACTGCCTCGCCGTCGGGCAGTGGTTCCGCTTCGACGCCCTCGCGCTGACGAGCCTCGACGGCGGCGAACACAGAGTCATCGAGACCCTCAACGGCCTGTGGTCGGCGGACATCGGCAAGAACGAGCTCAACATCATGCTCGAGGTGACCGCGCTCAGCGACAGCGAGGTCACGGTCCGCGGGACCGTCGGCGCGAGGCTCGACGGCACCGACGACATCTGCGTCATCGACTCGTCGGCGCAGGACTTCGTCTTCCCGCGCGAGGGGTGCCAGCTCAAGGCGTCGGCGCCGGCGTCGATCAACGTCTACGCCGGGACCCAGACCTACCCGAAGAACTGCGCGGTGAACCTCCCGGTCCAGCACGCGATCCCCGTCAACGGCGCCGTGCTCGAGGCGCGCGTCACCGACAGCTGCGACGCCATCGTCGAGGGCAACGTCCCCGCCGGCGTCCTCGGGCAGGACGCCCTCGGCAAGGTCTGCACGTGCCTGCTCCTCGGCGAAGATCAGGCCGAGGCGTGCGAGCCCCTCGACGCGAGCTACGCACCAGACGGCGCGTGCCCGGGCTGTAACGACAACTACAAGAGCCTGAGCGCGCTGCTCACGACCTTCGACGAGGTGAGCTGGTCGTGCCAGACCACCGAGGGGGATCCGGCGACGTGCCTCACGGCGTCGTTCTCCGCGGAGCGCCTGCCCACGGCCCCGGCCTCCTGCGTCGAGTAGTCGTCGCTACTCGAGCAGGATCTCGGGCTCCTCGAAGTCGTACGCGGGCTCCCAGGAGCTGCGGGGCTGGACGACCTCGCGCTGGACGCCCACGTCGTAGAGCTCGCCGCTGTCGGTCCGGATCCGGAGCTGGACGGTCGTCCCCGCGTCGCCGCGCAGGCGTAGCAGGAGTTCGTTCATCGGGAGCTCCGCCGCCGGCACGCCGTCGATGGTCGTGATCGTGTCGCCGGCCTCGATGCCCGACATCTCGAGCGGCGTCCCCTGCTCGACGTCGACGAGGCGCACGCCGAGCGAGTCGAGGGAGACGAGCCCGCCGATGCCGCCGTAGGGCTCGTACATCTGCCCTGGGGGCTCCTCGTCGGCCGTCCGCATGACGATCGTCCCGACGTCGCGCGCGGCGCCGGCCGCCATGGTGATGTTCCGCCGGGTCGTCGTCTCGTAGCGGCCCGCCGGGTCGTGGAGGCCGATGTCCCAGGCCCCGGCCATATGCGTGTCGACCTCGAGCGCGAAGCGGCCGTCGGAGTCGCTGGTGCCCGTCGCGTCGAGGCTGCTGACCGAGATCCCGGGGATGGGCCGCCCGTCGACGTCCACGACGCGGCCGCCGACCTGCATCTTCCCGGCGTCGCCGAAGGTCATGACGAGGTCGTCGCCCGGGTTGAGGAAGGCCGTGCCGACGTAGGTCTCGCCGCCGTCATCGCCGAGGATGACGATCTCGTAGGAGAAGGACGCGCGCACCGCGATCCGCGCGCCGATGGCGCCCGTGGCCGCCTGGGAGCGCTGGCCCGCGGTGGCCGGGAGCCCGGCGAGGTCGAGGGGGGCGTCCTGGTAGTCTGGATAGACGAGCTCGCCCGCCTCGGAGTCGACCACGATCTCGTCGAGCTCGACCCGGGCGTCGTCGTTCGACACCCACTGCGCGTCGTCCGGGTCGGCGTAGTCGACGCCGACGACGGGCTCGGCGACCTCGACAGCGGCGGGCTCGTCCCACGCCGGCTCGGCGGCGACCGCGTAGGGCTCGGACTCCGGGAGCGGCTCGGCCTCGGCGTCGTCCCAGGCGCCGTAGGCAGCCTGGCTGGCCTCGAGCAGTGACTTGCCGGACTGCACCTCGGCGGCGAGCTTGCCGAACATCTCGAACTGCTCGGGGTTGTCGCGCATCTCCTCGGCGACCAGCTCGCGCAGGAAGGCCTCCTCGGCGACCGGGTCGGTCGGGAGCTCGCCGCCGCCCTCCATCGCCAGCGACTCCCGCATCTCCGGGAGCTCCGTCATCATCGTCTGGAGCATCCGGACGACGCTCCCCTCGGGGTCCGTGGAGTCGTAGTCGCGCAGGACACCCTCGAAGACCGACATCATGTGGTCGACGTCGGTCGAGAGAGACGACTGGTATGCGGGGTCCTCGATCTCGCCCACGTCGTCGTACGTGTCGTCGTAGACGCCGGGATCGTCGTAGATGGCCGGATCCTCCCACAGCCCGGCGTCGCCCAGCCCGGCGGTGACCGGCGGGCCCTGCAGGCCGTCGGCTCCGTGATAGCGCGGGTCCCAGCACCGCAGCACGACGCGCCCCTCGAGCTCTGGCGCCAGCACGGTGATGTGGGCCGTCGGCTCGAGGGTGAGGGTCAGCTCGCGCCGGGTGGCGTCGGACTCCGCGACCCGCGCCGCCGCCTGGCCGAGGTCGCCGCCGTTCGCCTCGACGCGGATCGAGGCCGCCGGTACGCCCTCGAAGGTGAAGGCCCCGCCCGCGTCGGTGATGGCCAACCAGCGGGAGCCGAAGGCCTCGGCCGAGGCCGTCACGATGACGCTGGGCTGCGGCTCGCCGTTGAGATCGAGGACCCAACCCACGACGGTCCGGACCTCGCCCACGATGAGGTCGAGCTCGCGGTCCTCGCGGGGGGCGAGCTGCCGGAGCTCGCGGGTCGCCTCGTCGTCCACCCCGTCGCTCGGGATGACCAGCGCCGTCCCCTCGAGCATCGGGTCGGTCAGCAGGTAGGCGCCGTCCTCGTCGCTCTCGATCTCGTCGATGAGCTCACCGGCGACGTCCACGAGCTGGACGATCCGCTCCGGCTCCGGGATCCCGCTGCCGTCTCGGACGATCCCGTGGACCGTCGCGCCCGGGCACGCGATGATCGCGGCGCGGCCGCCGTCGGCGGGCACGGGCTCCGTGCGGTACAGACCGATGCGCGCGCGGACGGTGACCTCACCGTCGCCCTCGACGTCGATCCGTGCCAACCCGCGCTCACCGGCGCGCGCCGAGTAGGTGTAGCCGTCGCGCTCGGCGATGACCTCGACCCCGACCCCGGCCTCCCGCCGGCACGAGGTCACGGCGACCTCGATGAAGCGCGCGGCGTGGCCTCGAAGGGCGTGGGAGGTGACCTCGGGCGCGCGCTCGCCGCTGCGGTCGGGCTCCGGGGCACCTCCGGCGGGGCCGCTGAGCGCCGGCGCGTCGGGCCAGGCGAGCCACACGAGCCCGACGAGGGTGAGCGCCGCGAGACCTCCGGCCCACATCGTGCCACGTGCCATGTCGTCCGCCTCCGCCGCCTGAAGGGATGTGCCTTGTGAACGCACCACCCCGCCAAAAGTTCCGCCGAATCGAAGTGTCGAGTCGCGCCGCCCAACACAGAGACCGGACGCGCGCCGCCGGTAAACCTCACACGCCGCAGTGGACCACAGGTCGGCCCTCGAGGATGCAAATCGGACGTAAAAGCCACGCCGTCGAGCTGCCCAGCGGTCGTCCGGCGCGGCGTGAGTAGTCCTACTCAATCGCGCCGAGTGCTCTCGAATCGCGCCCCGCGATGGCGTCTCCTGCGACGGTCGGCGTTCCGACCAGCGCCCCCCACGTCCAGAAAAGGAGACCCACGTGCTTCGAGCACCCCTGCAAGCTCTGCGCGCGCTCGCGCTTTCCACGGTCCTCGTCCCCTTGGCCGCCGGCGCCGCCGGACCGACGCCGACCGGCGAGAAGGTCAACATCCAGTGGAAGGACGCCACGGTCGACTTCGGCAACCTCCACATCTCGGCGAACCTCGTCGGCTACGAGCTGTCGTCTCCGGACGGCGGCCCGGTCTCGTCGCTGATGGGCGCCTTCGAGCTCGGCGACTCGCTCATGGTCCGAGGCTCGGCCATCTTCCCGATGCTCGGCTTCCTCGGCGCCGGCGAGTCGCCGGTCCGGATCGAGGCCGGCGTGAGCTTTCACACGAGCTCGCTCAAGAAGGAGGCCGAGTCGATCACCCTCGAGTCCCACAGCGACGGCGACTACGTCCACACCAAGTCGATCAACGTCCCGGTGGTCAACCGCAACAGCTACGGGCTCGGCGCGGGGCTGATGTTCCGCAACAACGGCGTCGAGACCAAGGTCGACGGGAAGAACGAGGACATGCGCGCGACGCACCTGACCGCCTACGTCGGGTTCTCGGCCATCAACGCCGCCGGCTACGCCATCGAGGCCCAGGGCTACGGCGACTTCGGCAGCTACCGCTGGCTCAACGGCGGCCTCGACCTCCTCGTCGACATCACCCAGAGCTACGACAAGGATCCGGACAAGGATCCCGGGCGCTTCGGCGGCCGCCTCTGGGCCGAGTCGATCCTCGCCCAGGACTGGGGGATCAGCGGGCGCCTCGAGATCGGCTACATGCCCGGTGACATGGGCTTCTACCTGATGGCGAGCCTCGGCGTGGGCCTGAACTTCGACATCTGACGTCGGCGACCGCGGCGCGGCGGGATATTGCGCCGCAGCGTCCCCGACGCCATGGGCTTGGTGCGGCGGGACGATGTGGTAGATTGGGCGTCGCTCGCGGCGGGTCTGCTGCGACGCACTCATCTCACCGTGGAGCCGCCATGCGAACGCTCGCCCTCGCGTCGTCCTGCGCCGCTGCGCTCGCTGCGTGTACCGCCGCCACGCCGTCCGACGGCGGCCGGCTCTCGGTCGCGGTGGCGCCGCTGTCCCTGGCCGGGGTCACCGACGTCCGCTACCGGATCGACGTCGACAACGGCGCCGGCGACCGGATCTGGACCAAGGAGCTGACGTCGTTGGCCTATGGCGCAGGCGACGGCTCGCTCTCCTACGTCGGCACCTGCGACGCCGACGCGCCCGCGACGTCCGTGACGCTCACGATCCTCGAGCTGCGCACCGGCGCCGGCGGGGCCAGCGTGCTCGACGCCGGGAGCTGGCGCGATCCGGGCCCGATGACGCGGACCGCGACGTGCCTGCCGAACGCCGACGTCCCGGTGACCTTCGACGTGACCGTCGCGCGGCGGGCGGAGCAGGGCTTCTTCGACGTCGCGGTCAGCTTCGCCGACGTCTTCTGCTCGGCGAAGCTCGACTGCGTCGACGCCGACGGGGACCCGCTGCTGCTGCTGCATGACGGGACCGGCGCGCGCGGGCGGACGGTCGTGATGGGCCTGGCGTGCACCGGCGGCGCGGGCGCGACCGAGACGACCCTCTATCGCAACGACGTGGTGGTCGACTGCGGCGGCGCGGGGGCCGTGACCGTCGATCCCTCGGCCGGGCCGGGCAACCTCTCGGCCGGCGACGGCATCTCCGGGACGACCGGGCTCCTCTTCGCCGCCCAGGTCACCCGCGGGCGGGAGCAGCTCTACGAGAAGCGGTACTGGAACGTCATGCTCGGCCTCGCCGCGCAGACCACGGCGTGTACGCTGACCGGCCGGGCCACCGCCGCCGAGACGCCCTTCGACGCCCAGACCACGCCGGCCGGCACGACCTGGCCGGTCATCGTCTGGGACGTCGACCTGACCGGCCCGACCGGCGCCCTCTCGTGTACGCAGCACCCCGTCGACGGGACCGGCGAGCACGCCGGCGTGGCGACGACCTACACCCAGGACGAGGTCTTCGCCTACGCCTTCGCCGGGGACGCCGTCGTCAGCGCGGGGCCGACCCTGTGCCTGGATGCCCAGACCGACTGCGCCTTCGCGAGCTGTCAGGACCTGAAGGCCGCCGGGCCGGCGCTGCCGAGCGGGACCTACTACATCGATCCCGACGGCGCCGGCGGGGGCGACACGATCGCGGTCCACTGCGACATGGAGACCGACGCCGGCGGCTGGACGATGGTCGCCAGGGCCTCGGACACCAACGGGGTCGGCGACGACTACGAGTTCCGAGCCGCGGCGGGGGCGCACTCGCTGCTCGGGACGACCTTCGACCTCGGGACCCCCGCCGACCCGCAGTACACCCTCGGCCTGGCGCAGCTCATCCCCGAGGATCAGGTCGACGTCGACGTCCAGTACTACTGCTACGACAGCCGCGACGAGGCGGGGACGGCGTACTGGGCGAAGGCCGAGCGGGTGCCGGTGGACTGGCTGATGGCCGACCTGTCCGCCGCCAACCCCGACCTGCTGTACGCCGCCCAGCTGACGAACAAGGACGGTGACAGCGGCGTCGGCAACTTCGCGTTCTTCGGTCGTGGCTCGGACGGGACCGAGTCCTGCGGTAACGGCTACGCCGGGCAGTCGGGTCTGAAGTTCAGCTGCGCGACGAACGGGCAGCAGCCGCTCGCGACGCCGAGCGTCTGGATGCTGACCGACTGGTCGAGCGCGACGGCGTTCACGGAGGTCACCTCGTGTGGCGAGGTCGGCGCCGCCTCGCTCCCCTACTACGTCGGCGAGGTGCGCCTGCGCTTCCCCGAGCCGCCCGCCGCGCTGTGTACCGCCGGACAGCAGCCGTGCCGCTTCACGAACTGCAAGGCGATCCTCGACAGCGGCTTCGCCACGACCAGCGGGACCTACTACATCGACCCCGACGGCGCCGGTGGCAGCGGGACGATCCCCGTCTACTGCGACATGGAGACCGACGGCGGCGGCTGGACCCTGGTCGCTCGTGCCTCGGACACCAACGGCAGCGGCGGCGACTACGAGTTCGCGGCGGCGGTCGGCACGACCCACAGCCTCCTCGGCGCGAGCTGGGACGCCGGCACGCCGGCCAGCGCGCAGTACACCCTCGGGCTCTCGAAGCTCCTCGACGACGGGCGGCCGACGGTCGAGGTCCAGTATTACTGCTACGACGCCGACGACGAGGCGGGGACGTCGTATTGGGCCAAGGCGTCGGCGATCGACACGGCGACGCTCCTGACCGATCTCTCGGCCCCCAACCCCGACTTCCTGTACTCGGCGCCGCTGACCAACCAGGACGGCGACGCCCAGACCGGCAACTTCGGCTTCTTCGGCCGCTACACGACGGGGACCGCGAGCTGCGCCAACACCTACGCCGGCCAGAGCGGGATGAAGCTCACCTGCGTCAGCGGCCAGACGGCGATGAGCCCGTATCACGGCGTCTGGTACCTGACGCACTACAGCGGCAACTACACCGAGGTGACCAGCTGCGGCCCCGTGGGCGCCGCGGTGCTGCCCTACTACGTCGGCGAGGTGCGGGTCCGCTGACCCGCGCCGAGTCGCGTCGCCCGCTGGGCTGACGTAGGATGGCGCCATGACGACCGCGCGACCCCGCATCGACCTCGACGGCGTGCCCCTGTCCGACCCCGCCCGGGACGGCAACGCCCTGGCCATCTTCCGCCGCCGGACGACCGCGGGGCTGGTGCTCCTCATCCCGGAGAGCGCCGACATCACCGTCCCATGGGAGTCCATCGAGCGCGCCGACGTCGACCTCGCCGCCGGCCGCCTCGCCGTCCGCTTCGTCGCCGCCTACGCCGCCCGACAGAACTGGCTCCGCGGCGCCCGCGAGCTCGTCGGCGAGTGGACCGACCGCGTCGTCATGGCGTGACGGTCGCGCTCGGGATCGTCAGCAGCACCTCGCTGTCGTCGATGACGCGCCAGCTGGGAGCCTCGGCGCCGAGCGCGCGGGTCTCGCGGACGATGACGGGGACCCCGTCGCCCTGGGCCTCCATGAAGTAGCCCCGGCCGCTCCCCTGTCCGGCCTCGCCGACGCGCAGCTTCACCATGATCGACTTGATGGCCTCGTTGCGCGTCGACTGGCGCAGCGCCATGCTCTCGACGGAGAGCGTGTTGGGCAGCGGCCCCGGCGAGTAGAGCTCGAGCCGATCGTCGAACATGAAGAGCCGGACGCGCGAGCCGTAGACCGAGTAGTCGCGATGCACGACCGCGTTGACGATGGCCTCGAACAGCGCCCGCTCCGAGAACTGCGGGACCTCGACCGCCGGCGGGCCAGGGCGGACGGCGCGCTGCATGTTGCGTCGCGCGAAGGCGTAGAGCTGGAGGATCTGCTGGTCGAGCGGGCCGCTGATGTCCGCGCCGTCGACCTGCCTGGTCGAGTCCTGGGCGGTCCCGCGGAATCGGACGGCGCGGGGGTTGGCGCCTGGAAGCCACTGCTCGGGGTGCTGGGCGCAGAGCAGGACACCGGTGACCGTCGGCCGCTCCTGCCCGTCGTGGACCGTCAGGACTCGGCGCTTGTGGAGGGTCCGGACGGGATCTTCGATCTTCGGATCCGTCAGCCGTTCCCAGAGACCCCGATCGAGGTCGTCGAGGGTCGCCTCGGGGACCGCCTGCTCGTCGAAGCGGATGAGCCGCGCCTGGCTGCGTTGCTGAAACAGCCGCGCGAGGAGCTCCGGCGCCATCTCGCGTTTACTGCTGCCGACGCGATGGAGGTATCCGCCGGGGCTCCGGTGCACGAAGAGGCTCCGCGGGACGTCGACCCTCAGCACCGGGCTCGAGCCGCCCGACGCTGTTGGGAGCTCGAGCCGGAGGATACGGACCCGCAGCGGAGGGGTGACGCTGTCCTGACAGATCTCGCGGACGAGCGCCTCCACCGCGTCGAGGGCCGCGAGCGGTATCCCGGTGACCTCGCGCGTCGTGTCGTCCACCCCGAGCACGCACACGCCGTCGGAGGTGTTCGCGATGGCGGCGAGCTCGTCCGCCAGCTCGTCGCGCCGCGGCCCGACGACCTTGGCGCCGCGCAGACGGACCCGCTTCAGCTCGAGCGCGTTGTCCTCGCCGAGCCGGATCTTGTCGAGCAGCTCCTCGGTGGAGTCGAACACCACGCCTCCGTGGCGCTTCGCCGGTCAGAGTCAGACCAGTCATCGCCAGTCGGGCAACCGAGGTCAACCCCCGGCGAGCTCCGAGCGGCTCAGACGACGACGCCGGGCGCCCCCTCGTTCAGGGGACGCCCGGCGTCTGTTCGGTCACCCTGGCGCTAGCCCTTGGCGGCGTAGGCGCTCGGGAAGCGGGCGATGAAGGCGACGGCGAGCTCGATCTCGCGGGCGTCGACGGCCTCGCCGATCTTGTGGGTGTTCTGCTCGATGCCCGGGCCGAAGCCGAACATGGCGGGGTGCTTGACGACCCCGGAGGTCACCCAGTTCTTGCCGTTCGTGTCGATGGTCGTGTCGTCGGCGGGGATCGGGAAGCCGACCCCGTCGGTCGAGAAGATCCAGCGGTCGACGCGCGGCGCGTCGCGGAGCTGGCCCTTCGTGCCGCCCGGCTTCACCGACGGCTTCACCACGCGCCCGTAGACGTCCACCGCGGTCTGGATGGCCGGGTGATCCTCGGGGGTGATCCAGCCGGGGTAGATCTGCGGGTTGCCGGGCTTGTAGCCGCGCCAGGTCAGGTCCGCGTAGGTCGGGACCGAGACGTCCACGGTGAGGCCGGCCGCGCGCGCGGCGGCGACGCTCTCGAGGGCCTCGACGTCGGCGACGGCCTGCTCGGCGGACTCGCCGACGGTGAGCCGCCGGTCGAAGCGGACGACGAGCTTGTCCGGCACCGCGCAGTCGCTCGGCGTGTCGAGCCGCGACCACGACGCGGTGCGCGTCCCGTGGCCGAGGAACTCGTGGTCGAGGAAGCCCTCGCGCGCCTCGTACTTCCTGGCGGCCTCGGCGACGATGGCGCCGCCGAACTCGAGCGGGTTCAGGCCCTCCCACGGCATCGAGCCGTGGCAGCTGCGGCCGGTGACCGTCATCTCGATCTGCATCCGCCCGCGCTGACCGCGGTAGATGCCGAGCGCGCCCTTGTTCGAGTCGCCGGTGCCCTCGGTCAGGATGACGACGTCGGCGACCACGCCCGGCTCGGCGCCCGGCCAGACCTTCGACGTGACGTACATCGGGCCGGCGCCGTCGTTGTCCTCCTCGGCGGCGGTCGCGTAGCTGCGGACGATGGCGCCCTTCAGCGCGCCCTCGCCGCGGAGCTCGAGCATGATCTTGGTCGCGATGACCTGGCTGCACACGCCGCTCAGCTGGTCGGCGGCGCCGCGCCCGAAGACCATGTGCTCCCACTCGGCCTTCGGCGGCAGGTGCCCGAGCTCGCGCTGCAGGAAGGCCTCGTCGGCGGCGTCGGCGTCCTTGAGCCCGTCGTAGGCGTCGATGCCGGGGCCGATCTTCTCGGTCCACTGGCCGCGCAGCGCCCGCACCGTGTCGGTGTGGCCGTCGAGGTAGATGACCTTCTTCTCGGCGACGGGGATGCCGTCGTCGGGATCCATGACGTGCCAGACGAGGTTGCCGTACTCGTCGAAGCCGACGTCATCGGGGTGGGCGACGGCGCCGAGGGCGATGACCTGCTCGCGCAGGTGCTCGAGGCGCGGGCCCTCGTGGTTGGACAGCCCGCAGTCGGGGTCGCCGCCCGCGTTCTTGGGCTTGTCGACGTAGTCCGCGGGGATGCGGATGACTTCTTGGAGCAGCTTCACCGCCAGGGGGCGGTACTTCGCCGCGAGCTCGGCTACCCGAGCGTCGAGGTTCGACATGGTAGACCTCCTTGGGTCGTCGAATCGTGAACGTGCCGGACCGGGCGGGGCTCAGGGCAGGAGCTGCCCCAGGCGCGCACTCAGGTCCGGGATCTTGGCGCCCGCGAGCAGCGCCATGATGACGTAGACCTTCTTCTGCGCCTCGCGCGCGACGTTGACCTTGTGCAGGTCCATCACGCCCTGGGTCACCTCGTCGCCGATATCGGCCGGGAGGCAGTGCATGTACAGGGCGTCGCCGCCGGCGGTCGTCGCCATCCGGCGCTCGTCGCAGATCCAGTCGGTGAACTGCTTGTTGCGGGTCAGCGCCCGCTGCTCGATGTCGGCCATGGCGGCCTTGTCCTTCGCCTTGTTCGCCGTCACCCGCTCGAGCATCAGGTCGTAGGGCCCCCAGCTCTTCGGGTAGACCACGTCGGCGCCGGCGAAGGCGTCGTCCATGCTGTCGGTCACCCGGAAGCTGCCGCCGCTGGCCTTCGCGTTGGCCTCGGCGTGCGCGACCGTGTCGGGGATGAGCCCGTAGCCCTCGGGGTGGGCCAGGGTGACCTCGGCGCCGAAGCGCGTCATCAGCGTGATGATCCCCTGGGGCACGCTGAGCGGCTTCGCGTACGACGGCGAGTAGGCCCAGGTCATGGCGATCTTCTTGCCCGCCAGACCCTCTGGGAAGCGCTCGCGCAGCCACAGCAGGTCGGCCATCGCCTGGGTCGGGTGGTCGATGTCGCACTGCAGGTTGACCACCGGCACCCGGCGCGGATCCTCGGTCGCGGCGAGGTAGTCGTCGATCCCCTGCTTCACGTCGCGCATGAAGGCGTTGCCCTCGCCGAGGATGAGGTCGTGGCGCACGCCGAGGGCGTGGCTGTTCATCCCGAGCATGGCGCCGGTCTCGGCGGCGGTCTCGCCGTGGGAGACCTGGGTGGAGCTGCCGTCGACGATGACCGGGGCCATCCCCAGGCGGGCGGCGGCGCCGGCCCAGGCGCTCTTGGTGCGGGTGGAGTTGTCGAAGAACATGGCGTAGGCCAGCTCGCTCTCGCACAGCGGGGTCTTGATCCCGCGGCGGTCGAGCTCGGCGAAGAGCTCGGCGAGCGCGATGAGGCTACCGAGGCGCGCGTCGTCCCAGTCCTGGGTCAGCAGCATGCTCTCGCCGAACAGGGGTGCGGCGACGGCCATCTCCAGCAGCTTCGCGACGTCTTGGCTCATGAGGTCCTCCTCCCTCCGGAAAGTGCCGGACCCTAGCCAACTCGCGATGCAGTGTCACGCTCCTTTAGAGGCGTCGCGTGTATCCTGGAGGGCGTACCCGGGCCGGTTATGGGCGCTCGCCCGGCGGCGGCCACTGATCCCCCGCCTCCTCGTGGTGCGCCCGGAAGTCGATGGCCGAGTTCATCGAGTGGAACAGGTCCGCGAGCAGGCCGTAGCACGGGCTGACCTTGCGCAAACCGTACTTCCGCTTCGCGCGCCGCTCGATCATGTTCAGCCGCCAGCCGATGGCCTTCGCGTCGTCGCGCATCTCGGCGAGGGTCTGGTTACCGCGGCTCTTGACCCAGGCGTCGACCTGGGGCTTGCGGTCCTGGCTCGTCTTGCCGTGGGTCGTCATCGCCAGCTGCTCGACCAGCGACAACACCTGGCGCTGCCGCGGCGAGAGCGTCGCGTAGGGCTCGGCCCCGGCCGGCGTGGCGAACCCCTCGGGGCCGCGGACGCAGGCGCGCGCCCAGACCGCCTTGTCCCCGCTGGCGACCCTCGGCTCGTGCGGCACGACCTCCACCGGGGGAGGGGTGCTCGCGCAGGCGGACACGAGGATCGCGAGGACGAGGGTGAGGGCGAGACGCATCTTTCGGACCTCCAGCGGCTCAGAGCGGCCGGAAGATAGCACAGGCCGCGGCGCGTGTGGCCTCCAACCGGCTCGGCGCGCTCCCTTCCCGAGGGCATTCCGGAGCTTGCCTTCGCGTTCGGCGTTCGCTATCGACCGTCGACCGCTCCCGGAGGCTCGCCGTGAAACGTATCGTCCAGGCCGTCGTCGCCGCGCTCCTCGTGACCCTCGTGGCCAGCTCCCCGAGCACCGCCCGCGCCGAGCGCGGGACCTGGCGGTTCAAGGACGACACCCGGCCCATCAAGGCCGTCGTGGTCGGGGGCTCGGTGACCGCGTGGCCCCGCGGGAACTTCGGCCACTTTCTCGAGGCCGCCTGCCCGCGGGTCGAGATCGCGCTCAAGGGCAAGGCCCGGCTGGGCTCCCGCGCCCTGGCCCAGCGCGTCAAGGACATGGTCATCCGCAACTACCGGGTGAAGGTCGACGAGTACGAGGAGGCCTGGCTCATCTTCCAGAGCGGCCTCAACTCCATCGGCACCCCGGAGATGGTCAACCGCGACCAGGCGGCCGTCTTCGAGATGGCCCACGAGCACGGGATGAAGGTCGTCGGGCTCACCGTCGGGCCCTGGGGTGCCGAGCACGACGGCCGGCGCTGGGCGTGGACCCACGGGCTCACCTACGCCGGCTACACCCGCATGACCGTCGACTTCGTCCTCGGCCGCCTCACCCCGGAGCAGGCCCTCGGCCGCTACGCCAAGGACCGCCAGAGCCCCGACTGGACCCCCGCCGAGCGGCCGGACATCGCGGTCGACCTGTATTACGACTCGCCGCTACGCGACAAGGACGCCGAGCTCCGGGACGAGGAGCGCACGCGCCGCTTCGTGCAGCGTGACCGGGCGGTCCGAGCGGAGCTGAAGGCGCTGCCCGACGACGCCGCGCGCGAGGCCCGGCTGGCCGAGCTGGTCGCCCAGGTCCGTGAGATCCCGCGCTGGTACATGAAGCAGGACCTCCACGCCTTCGACCACATCCACCCCAACATGGAGGGCCACCGGCTGATGGCCGAGACCATCTGCCCGAAGCTCCCGGCGTCGTGGAGCTGCGACTGCGGCGCCATCGCCTCGATGGAGTGGCAGAGGAAGGGCGGCGGCGTGGGGCCCAAGGTCGAGCTGAGCGCCGCGCCGGCTGCCGAAGATGGCGCCGTCCCGAACTGAGTCAGCGGACGTACATCACGAGGTCGCAGCCGGCGCTCCCCGGGGTGCACCAGTCGGAGTTGACGGCGTTGTTGCCCGCGTACCAGCCCTGGTCGGCCGCGGCGCCGCCGTCGCTGAAGCTGGTCAGATAGTGGACGTAGCCCCCGGACTGGGTCGTCGAGCCGGCCACGATGCCGTAGCGAGACGTGTTCGTGGCCGAGAGCTGTGGGTTCGACAGGTCCGAGGCCGTCGACCAGGTGCGACACCCCGTCGAGGTCCCGGTGTGGGCGTAGACGCAGCTCGACGAGATGTAGATGGGCGGCGGGGTCACGCTCGGCGGGGGGCTCGAGCCGTTGAACGCGACGCGGTAGATGCCGCCGCCCCGGATGGCGTTGATGGTCGTGTCGGAGAGCTTGTAGCTCGCGCTCATGGTCGGTGAGGGTTCAGCGGCCGGGGTCACCGCGCCGGCGGTGAACCAGCCGGCGTTGTCGCCACCATATCCGCGCATCACCAGGGTCCAGCCGGCGTCGCCCGGGGTCATGTCGCAGTAGACGCGGAAGGGGTTGTCGCCGCCGACGCCGTCGGGGTCGATGAGGTACTGGCCGCTCTCGGCGGTCGGGTCGTCGCTCAGGACGTCGGCGCAGCTCGTGGCGGTCGTCTGGGCGCGCACCAGGATGTCCTGGAGCGACGCGGCGGAGCCGTAGGCGTCGAGGAGCTGCGGCTCGGCGGCGCCGGTCTGGATGAAGGCGAAGAGGCCGGAGTCCGACGCGCAGTGCGAGAAGTTGTGGTAGCCGTAGACGTAGCCGCCGTAGCTGTCGTTGCAGTTCGTGGTGCTGTCGTCGGGCTGGCGATAGCCGTCGAAGAAGGGCGCGGCGCCACCCCAGCGGTGCCACGGGTAGTTCTGTCCGGTGCTGTCGCAGAGGCCGCTCGAGACGAGCTCGACGCAGGCCGGGGTCCCGAAGGTCGCGCTGTTGGTGACCGCGTCGTAGTCGAACCCCTGGTAGGCCAGGGCGCGGGTCATCGGCCCGGCGAAGGAGTAGTTGATCTGTCGGACCTCGGCGCCGCCGTCGGTCAGCGCGTCGAAGTCCAGGAGGCTGATGTAGAAGTCGCCGTCGCTCTCCCAGGTGTGCGCGGCCCACTCGTCCCAGGTCCCCGCGCTGCCGTTGCCGATGACGGGGGGCGGCGTCGAGTAGACCTGGTACTGGACGCGCGCGACGACCGTCCAGCCGCCGCCGTCGGTCTCCATGTCGCAGGCCATGGTGATGGCGGTCAGGGGGCCGGGGCCGTCGGGGTCGATGACGTGGTCGCCGTCGGCGCGGACGCCGTCGGCGTAGTAGTCCTCGCAGGAGGTGTGGTCGCAGGTCGTGGAGCCGACCGAGCAGTCCACGACCGGCGCCGGGACCGTGCCCGCGGAGCTGTACGCGAAGGCGATGGGGCTGGCGGTGTAGAGCGTGGCCACGCCGGCCTCGTCGCCGCTGCCGTCGACCGGGTGGTGGCCGCAGCTGGTGCCGCCCGAGCCGTCGGTGAGCGCCACGTTCCAGTCGATGTAGGGCCAGGCGCTGCCCTCGGGGGTGGTGTTGTCCGCGAACGTCCCGCTCGTCGCGGTGGCGCGGGTGGTGAGGGTGCAGCTCTGGGCGCCCGGGGCGAGGCCGAGCAGGACGTTCCAGTAGCGCTTGTCGTAGCCGAGCTGCTCGGCGCCCTCGTGGACGGCGGCGCCGAACAGCGGAGCGGTGCCGGTCGAGGTGATCCCGTCGCCCTCGGTCAGGTTGCCGGGCCCGGCGGTCGGGTCGACGACGGCGGTCCCGTTCGAGCAGGTCACGGTCAGCGCGTCGCGGTAGAGCGTCGTCCCGCCGGCGTTGGGGCCGCCGGTGCAGGCCAGCGCGACCACCGCGGTGCGCGCCCGGGCGCCGGTCGCGTCGAAGAGGAGCTCGAGGGGCTGCTCGTCGGCGCCCTCGCAGTCGAGCTTGGCCGAGCAGAAGATGTCCTCGAAGGCCACGGCGACGTCGAAGAACCCCTGGTTCGCGGCGCGCGCGAGGGTGATGTCGAAGGTCACCGGGACGTCGCGCCCCTCGACGCAGGTGAAGTCGCGGCTGAGGGGGCTCGGGTCGCGCCAGCTGCCGGGGGCGATGAGGGTGTCGCCGGGGCCGCGCAGCTCGTCGACGGTGAGCGTCACGGTGTTGTCGTTGTCGTCGGCGTCGCACGGGGAGACGTACGACAGGGAGCCGTCCCCGCTGCCGTAGGCGCTCGACGTCAGCGTGCGCGTGACGACGACCTCGCCGCTGTCGTTGGTGACCGTCAGGGTGTAGGTGGCGTCGGTGATGCCCGGCAAGGTCAGCGGCGCGACCGTGATCGCGACGCCGTCAGCGGGGTCGCCCGCCGAGGTGGGGCCCACGCACGACATCACCAGGGGCGCGGCGAGCGCGCCGAAGGCCAGCAGCTTCATCATCTTTCGGATCCGGGTGACGGTGGGGCGGACTGTCCGGGCGGCGCGTCATGTTGCATCGCCGACGGGCCGAGCCTAACCGATCGGACTCACGACCCTCAAGCATCGTCCGCCCACCGCTCCGACGCCGCTTGCTGCGGCGCGGTGGCCCACGGCGTGCGCTCGCGACTTCAGTCGGTCGCGCCAAAGGCCGCGGTGAGGCCGGCGGTGGCGACCCAGCTCGCCGCCTCGCCCTCGTGCCAGCCGGCGCCGACGCCGACGCTGACCACGCGGCCGGGGCTCACGTGGAAGAGGGCGCCGGCCATCAGGTCCAGGCCGGCGTGTTCGGCCGTCGCCAGGGATAGCACCGCGTCGACGCCGAGGTGAACGACGTCGTTGAGGCCGGTGGACGCGCCCGCGGCGACCTGGAACGTCGTCCGACCGGCGCCCTGGCCCGTCTCTGAGACGACGCCGGCGTTGGTGCCCAGGGTGCTCGCGCCCACCACCCAGGTCGCGGCGACGAGGCCGGCGAGCTCGTGTCCCGTCGGCGCCGGGCCGTCGACGGCGGGGCGCCAGGCGAGCTTCATCGCGACCCCCGGGCGGGCGCCGTCCGGGTCCGACAGGCGCAGCTTGGCGTCGACCACCGGGGCCGCCATCGCCGAGCCCCAGCGGCCGTCGGGGCCCGGGGTGGAGTCGAGGCCCAGCGCGGCGCCGAGGTCGAGGTCCTCGGTCAACCCGACGTGGAGCACCATCGAGAGCCCGACGCAGCCGACCTCGGGTCCGGCGCCGTCGACCGCCGTGGCGAGCTCGACCTCGGCCACGCCTCCGCCGACGGTCCCCGCGTCCTCCGAGGCGAAGGGGTGCGCCCCCCAGGCCGCTCCGCTGACGCCGAGGAGCCCCAACCAAGTCCCGAACCCGATGCCCGCCGCTGCGCTCATGTGAGACCTCGATGGTAATGAGAACCGTTCTCAAGAGAGGCTCTAGCGCAAGCGCGGGCGCGGGACCTTGATGTCGATCAAGGTCGGTCGTTTCCGGTCCGAATCTGTCGCGAGCGATGGCGGCGTCTCCGGTCCGACCCTGCGACCGGGTGTGATCCACGAGCCGGCGCAGCTCGGTTTGCGAGGCACGGCGATGGCGGCGTGGCGCCTGAGATGCCGTCTCCGCTCGGTATTCTGGTGTCGCCCCGCCCGGGTCGCGGAGGCCGAGCCGGAGCGAATGCGACAGCAAGAGCGGCGCCGGGAGCGAGAGCGGAGCGGGGAGCGTAGGTTTGGGCGCGGGGGGGCGCGAGCGGCGCGAGGACGCGTGTCGTGTGGTGCAAGAGCGAGAGCGACGGTCTCGTCTCGACCGCGGGCGCGCTCGCCTCAGGAGCGGCCGACGATCAGTCGGGCTCTTCCCCGGTGCGCCGGAGGACGGCGCGCTCGTAGAGCTGCTCGTACTCCCGGGCCGAGTCCTCCCAGCCGAAGCGGCGCGACATGCCGCGCCGGATCATGCGGGTGAAGGCCTCGGGCGCGTTGTACCAGGTGTAGATCGCCCAGCCGACGGTGTCGTAGAGCGCCGCGGGGTCGAGGCTCCAGGTCTTGAAGCCGGTCCCGGTGTCGGCGGCGGCGTCGAAGTTCTCGACGGTGTCGTCGAGGCCGCCGACGGCGTGGACGATGGGCGGGGTCCCGTAGGCGAGGCTGTAGAGCTGGTTCAGCCCGCAGGGCTCGAAGCGCGACGGCATCAGGAAGAGGTCCGCTCCGGCCTCGATGCGGTGGGCGAGGGCGTTGTCGTAGCCGATCCGGCAGGCGAAGCGGCGCGGGTGGTGGGAGGCGACCCAGGGGAGGTGGGTGTGGGCCCACGGCTCGCCCGAGCCGAGGATGACGACCTGGACGTCCATCTCGAGGAGCCGGGGCAGCATCGCGGCGACCACGTCGATCCCCTTCTGCCGGACCAACCGCGAGACCATCCCGATGACCGGTACGTCCCGCTGCGGCAGGCCCATCTCCGCCTGGAGCGCGCGCTTGCAAGCGAACTTCCCGGCCAGCTCGTCGGCGTCGTACTGCGCGGCGATGTAGGGGTCGGCGGCCGGGTTCCACTCGCGGTAGTCGATGCCGTTGAGGACGCCGCTCAGGTCCGCCGCGCGATCGCGGAGGACCCCGTCGAGCCCGTGACCGAAGGCCGGGGTCTGGATCTCGTGGGCGTAGCCGGGGCTGACCGCGTTGATCAACGTCGAGTGATAGAGCCCGCCCTTCAGCAGGTTCACCTGCCCCTCGAACTCGAGCCCCTGGGCGTGGAAGTGGTGCCAGCCCACGCCCAGGACGTCCATCAGCCCGGGATAGAAGACCCCCTGGTGCGCCATGTTGTGGAGGGTCAGGAGCGTCGCGGCCCGCGCGACCGGCTCGTCGCGGTACGTCGTGTTCAGGAAGACCGGCGTCGCGGCGGTGTGCCAGTCGTTGACGTGGAAGACGTGCGGTCGCCAGTGGAGCATCCGCGTGAGCTCGATGGCCGCGCGGGACAGGAAGATGAAGCGGTTGTCGTTGTCCGCGTACCCCTCGTGGGTGACCGGGTCGGTGTAGAGGCTCTCGCGCCCGAAGTACTGCTCGTGATCGACGAAGTAGACCGGGACGGCGGTGTTCGGCAGCCGCCCCTCGTAGACCCGCGCCCACTGGGTGCCCAGGACGCCCATCGGCACGCCCAGCGGGTGAGGGAGCGGCGTGAGCCCGTCTCGCGGCACGCCGTAGTAGCGCGGCATGATGACGCGGACGTCGTGGCCCAGCTCGGTGAGGAAGCGCGGGAGCACCCCTGCGACGTCGGCGAGGCCGCCCGTCTTGGCAAAAGGCACCGCCTCCGAGGCGACCATCAGCACTCGCATACGCGCTCCTTCGCTCGCTGGCCGGGAGGTTCCCGCCCACGCTTCGGGCGGTCAAGGACTAATGTCCGTGTCGCCGCAGTGCGTCAGGGCGCATTCCCTTGCGCGTCGTCGCTCCGTTCTCGTAGGTTGTGTCCAGTAGGATCATTGCGATCCGTGCGATCTCCTCCCCGCACGACCAACCGAAGAAAGCCGGAGCGATCATGCGCTGCACACGCGTCAACCACCTGGCAGCCACTCTCGCCGCGATGTCGAGCCTCGCCCTCTTCGGGTGTGGCGGCAGCGACACCGACGGGAGCTCCACCACCGACACCGACACCTCGACCGTCGTCGAGAACGCGGCGCCGGTGGTGACGATCCGGGTTCCGACGGACGGCGCCATCCTCCCGGCCGGGGAGCCGCTGACGTTCACCGGGACCGTCACCGACGACCACGACGCCGCGGACGCGCTCACCGTGCTGTGGCTGAGCGACCGCGAGGCCAACCCCCTCAGCCAGGCGCCGGCCAACAGCCTCGGCGGGACGACCATCGAGGTCACGAACCTCGCCGCCGGGGCCCACGTCATCACCCTCGGCGCCACGGACAGCGGCGGCAAGACCGGCACCGCGGTGATCACCATCACCGTGAACAGCGCCCCCGGCGCGCCGGAGGTGACCATCACGCCGCCCGCGCCGACGACCGGCGACGAGCTCGTCGCGGCGATCTCGCGCGACGCCCAGGACCCGAACCGCGCGCCGAGCGAGCTCACCTACGGCTTCCGGTGGTTCAAGAACGGGACCTTCGCGAACCTGACCTCGGCGACGGTGCCCGCGGCGCTGACCGCCAAGGGCGACGTGTGGGAGGTCCGCGTCACCGCCAACGACGGCGTCGTCGACGGCGCCGAGGGCGTCAGCGCCGTGACGGTCGAGAACACCCCGCCGAGCTGCGACGCCGCGGCGATCTTCCCGACGGCGGCCAACACGACCAAGGACATCACCTGCACCTGCGACGGCTTCTCGGACGCCGACGGAGACGACGAGGATTCGACCTGCACGTTCTACGACGGGGCCACGCCGCTCGCGGGGGACGGCTCGTGCACCTTGGGCGCCGACGACACCGACAAGGGGATGCAGGTGCGGTGCTCGCTCGTGCCCGGCGACGGCGACGACGACGGCGCCGCCGTGACCTCGGGGGAGGTCCCGATCATCAACGCCCCGCCGGGGGCGCCGGTGGTGGCGCTCACGCCGGACACCGCGGACGCGACGACGACGGTGGCGTGCAGCCTGGCGACGCCCTCGTCCGATCCCGACGGCGACAGCGTCACCTACGAGGTCACGTGGCTGGTCGACGGGGCGGAGAACACCGGCGTCACGGTGTCGAGCCTGGTCGCGGGGACCCTCTCCGATGGGCTCGGGGTCGCGGCCCACCGCGGCTCGCGGGTGTCGTGCCGGCTGCGGGCGGACGACGGCGAGGCGAAGTCGGCGCCGGCGACGAGCGCCGAGCTGGTCCTGGGCAACGCGCCGCCGGCCATCGACAACGTCATGATCAGCTCCGTCGACGGCGCGCCGATCGACGAGAACGCGGTGCTCCGCTGCGTCGTCGGCGACGCGGCCGATCCCGACGACGACGCGCTGACCATGAGCTACGTCTGGTACGTCGGCGGCGACGAGGTCGCGGGCGTCACCGGGCAGAACCTCACCGGCGCGAGCTTCGACAAGGGCGACAGCGTCAGCTGCGCCGCCCGGGCCGACGACGGGCAGGGCGGGCAGACCGCGCTCCAGACGTCGAAGTCGCCGGTGGTCATCGGCAACGCCCTGCCCAGCCTCCTCGGCGCCAGCCTGGACAAGCTCGCGCCGAGCGCCTTCGAGCAGGTGACCTGCATCCCCGAGGGCTGGCAGGATCCCGACGGCGACGCCCTCGAGGTCGTCTACGCCTGGTACGCCGACGACGGCGGCGGGCTCGCGGTCATGACCGGGCAGACGTCGTCGAAGATCACCCCGGATACGCTGTCGCCCGGCGACCAGCTGGTGTGCCAGGTCACGCCGAAGAACGGCCAGGACTACGGGACGCCCGTCCAGAGCGCGCCGGCGACCATCTCGCCGCCGTCGCCGACCGCGCCGGTCGTGACGGTCACCGCCCCCGACGGCGCCGACGGGGCTGTCCGCTGCGACTTCGTGCAGCCGGCCAAGCACTTCGCCGGCGCGGTCAGCTACACGTTCTACTGGCGCCTCAACGGTGGCGCCGAGAACCTGGGCAACGCGACCATCACCGGGCTCAACGACTGCGACCTGGCGGCGTGCCGCGCGGTGGCGACGGACGGGACGACGACGCTCTCGAGCGAGCCGGCCGAGCTGCTGCTGCCGGTCGGGTCCGACTGCGCCACGGGCAACGCCTGCAAGACCCCGACGTGCCAGCCCGGCGGCGGCTGCGACTTCGTGCTCGCGAGCGACATCGCGTGCGATGACGGCAACGACTGCACCTCGGGCGACCACTGTGAGCTGGGCTTCTGCATCGCGGGCGGCTTCGCCGACGACGGCGCGGCGTGCGAGGACGGCCTCTACTGCACCGACGCCGACACCTGCGACGGCGCCGGCACCTGCAACGGGGGCGCCGACCCCTGTCAGGCGACCGCGGGCGGGTGCCTTGTCGGCTCCTGTGACGAGCTGCAGGACGAGTGCATCGTCGACGCGAAGCCCGTGGGGACCCCGTGCAGCGACAAGGACGGCTGCACGACCGGCGACAGCTGCAGCGCCGCCGGGGTGTGTCTCCCCGGCGCCGCCGTCACCTGCACCGGCACGGCGGACGAGTGCAACGAGGCCACCTGCGTCAGCCTCAGCGCGACGACCCACAGCTGCGAGACGCAGCCCAAGCCGTCGGGCGCGCCGTGTACGAGCAGCGACTTCTGCACCGTGAGCACGACCTGCGACGGGGCCGGCAACTGCGGCGGCGGCGAGCCCCGCGACTGCGAGGCCGAGATCGGCGACGACTGCAACAGCGCGACCTGTGACCCGACGCTCCAGCGGTGCCTGCCGATCCCCGCGGTGACGGGCTCGCCGTGCGACGACGACGACGCGTGCACCATCGTCGACACCTGCGTCAACGGGACGTGCGAGGGGACGGGCAACGCCTGCGTGGAGGAGCAGATCAGCCAGAATGGAGGTGACCAGCGGCCGACCATCGTGTCGATCGGCTTCGGGCGCTACGTCACCCAGTGGTGGTCGACCTCGGTGGCCCCGACCTTCCTGCGCTACAGCGACGCCTACGGATCGCGCGAGAACGAGGAGGCGTCTACCCCCGCGACCGGCCGCACGAGCACCTGGGACACGCGGATGGCCGCGAAGTCCACCGGGACCATCGCGGTCCCGTACTACGACGGTCAGACCTACGCGACCTATGGGAGCAGCTGCTCCTACAACAACCCTCGCGTCTACATCACCGCCAACCTGAAGGGGGTGGCGCACGACGTCTCCGGCGCGCGAGTCGCGAGCACCACGATGTTCTCGAGCAACTTCGAGTCCAACGCCTGCAGCGGCCGGTACATCTCGATCCCCCAGGCGAAGATCCAGTCGCTCACCCTCCCGAACGGTGACTTCGCCTTCGTCTTCGCCGAGATGAACGGCGGCAGCGGCACCAGTCAGTCGGCGACGATCCCGAACAAGACCATCTTCTTCTACCCGCCCACCGGGCTCATGACGACGGGCACGCGCATCGAGCTCGTCAGCGCCGGGAGCACCGCCGACGGCCTGCTCTGGGACGCCAAGCCCACCAACGACGGGACCGGGACGTTCCTCCTGGCCTGGGTCGACGCCTCGAAGACCGTCATCTACGCGCGCCGCTACACCTCGCAGGGGCAGGTCGACGCAGGCAGCTCGAACCCGTGGACGATTCACACCGCCTCCGGCGGGACGGTCGAGCAGGTCCGGGTGGTCGGGCTCAGCGATTCACGCTTCATCGTCGTGTGGGACGTGACCAACGCCGACGGCAGCGGGCGTGGGGTCTTCGGCGCGCGCTTCGACAGCGAGGGCAACATGATCGGCAGCGCCCCGTTCCGCGTGAACACGCAGACGCCGGGCGACCAGCGGCTCGGCGACATCGCGCGCTTCTCGAACAACGACTTCGTGGTGGTCTTCGACGACGCCAACGGCGACACGAACGGCTGGGGTGTGAAGGCGCGGCTCTACACGAACACCGCCCAGGCGAAGGGCGGCGTGATGGACGTCAACACGCGAACGGCGGGCGCGCAGTACCTGCCCACGGTCGAGGTCCTCGACACCGACGAGTGGGTCGTGGCCTTCGTCGATGGCAGCAAGCGGGTCTGGACCCGGCGCTACCTCGCCGACGGCAGCCCGTCGATGGGGCGCATCGAGTGGCAGCTCAACGCGACGACGGCCGGCGGACAGAAGGGCGTGGTCGCCGCGCGCGCGGACGACGGCGCGGTGATGGCGGTCTTCGAGTCGCCGGTCTACGGCAAGCAGGAGGGGGAGATCCTCGGGCGCGTCATCGACCCGGCCGGCCCCTCGGTGGGTGACGAGCAGCTCGTCAACCAGACCGACGCCGGGCCGCAGCTGAACCCGGCCATCGCCGGCGGGGCCGGGCACTTCGCCGTGGCCTGGGAGTCCGGCCAGCAGGACGACGCCGACAACGGCGTCTTCGTCCGCTTCTACGACACCGACGGGAGCCCCGTGACCTCGGAGATCAAGGTCAACATGACGGTCGCGAGCTTCCACCGGAACGCCGACGTCGCGATCACCGCCGGAGACAACGCCGTGGTCGCGTGGGGCGCCGCGGTCGGCTCCGGCTCCATCGCCGACGTCTTCATGCGGGTCGTCGGGCCGACCGGCGATCCCGTCACCAGCGAGATGATGGTCAACAGCACGACGGCGGGCATCCAGGACAAGCCGGCGGTCGCCATCGGGCCCGACGGCAACATCCTCGTCGCGTACCAGTCCAACGGACAGGACGGCTCGTACTACGGCGTCTACGTCCGCAAGCTCGACGCCAACGGCAACGGGCTCAGCGACGAGGTGCTCGTGAACACGACCGTCGACCTCGACCAGAAGACGCCGTCGATCGCGGTCTCCCCGTCCGGCGACCGGTTCACGGTGTGCTGGGAGTCCCTCGGCCAGGACGCGCCGAACTCGCTCGGCGTCTATTGCCAGGTCATGGACTACGGCAACCTGGCGCGCTTCGCCGACGAGGTCCGGATCGGCGGGCTGACCGCCGGCGAGCAGCGGAGCCCCGACGTGGCCTACATGGCGACCGGCGAGATCATCGTCGCCTGGGACTCGGAGGGCGTCGACTCCGACCAGTTCGCCGTCCAGTTCCGCCGCCTGACCGCCGACGGCGCCCCGAGCGGCGCCCGCGTCGTCGGAAACCGCACCTGGGCCGGGAGCCAGGAGCACCCCGCCATTGTCCCGCTCAGCGGCGCCGGCGCCCTGGTGCTGTGGGAGTCCACCGACCAGGACGGCGACGACAAGGGCGTCTACTTCCGCTCGATGTCGACCTACTGAGCACGCGATGGGAGGGTAGACGGCGCGCCGATCGGGGGAACGGCGCGCCGTCTCGAGCCGGTCAGGGAGTCCAGCGGCTCCCTGCCGGTGCGCTCGGGTCGTAGATCTCGACCATGTGGGAGCCGGCCTGGTAGCCGCCGCCGACGACCACGCGCCCGTCGCCCAGCAGCACCGCGCCGTGGGAGTAGCGCGTGCCAGGGATGGGATCTGTGGCGCTCGGGCCCGAGCTCGGGTCGTAGATCTCGGTCGTGGTCGCCTTGTCGCCATTGGTCGCGCCGCGGCCGCCGACGAGCAAGACCGTTCCGTCGTCGAGGAGCGTGGCCGTGTGCGACGTGCGCTCCTCGCCGAGCGGGGTCAGGTCGCTCCAGGCGTTGGTCGCCGGGTCGTAGCGCTGCACGAGCCGCCCCTCGTACTGCGCGCCGCGAGGATAGTCGTAGCCGCCGGTGATGAGGACCGTGCCGTCGCCGAGGAGCGTCGCCGTGTGTCGCTCCCGGGAGGAGGTCAGCGGCGCGGCTGTGCTCCAGCTGTTCGCGATGGGGTCGTAGATCTCCACCGAGGTGGCGACGTCCGCGCCCTGCTGGCTGTTGGACCCCACCACGATGACCCGACCGTCCTGGAGCCGCGTCGCGGTGTGCGACCGGTGCCCGCCCGCCATGCTCGCGGCCGACGACCAGCTGTTGGTGGTCGGGTCGTAGAGGTACGCGGTGCTCACCCCGCTGAACGTCCCCATCCCCCCGGTGACCAGCACGCGGCCGTCCGCGAGGAGGGTCGCCGCGTGCAAGTAGAGCGCGGCGGGCATGTCGGGCGTCGCCGTCCACTGGGAGCCGGGCGCGGCCGCGGGGTCGAAGAGGAGCGCGGACGACAGGTGGGTGTTCGAGATATCGCCACCGGCGACGAGGACCCGGCCGTCCGACAGGCGCGTCGCCGTGAAGTCACGCCGACCGCCAGGCAGCGGATCGGCGAGGCTCCGCTGAGCGATCCCGAAGCTGTCCGGGTGGACGATCTCGACGTCGGTGACATATTGGTTTCCGTCGCCGATACCCCCGATGAGCGCCACGGTGCCGTCGTCGAGCCGGGTCGCCGTGTTGAAGGCGCGATACGTCCAGCCGACCACGCAGACGTTCTGCTGGTAGTCACACGTGTCGCCGGCCTCGTTGCCGGCGCAGTCCGCGTCGGCCGCGCACTCGACGCACGAAGAGAGCCCAGGGCCGTCGTAGACGCACGTCGCGGTCGCCCCGCTGCAGCCGCCGTTGTCGTTCAGGCACCCGTTGTCGACGGCGATCCCCATCTCCTGGAGACACGCATCGTATTGCTCCGTCGACAGGTCGGACAGGTTCACGTATCCCGCCGACTCACCGTTCGCGGTCGCCTCGTAGGTACAGCCGGCGACGCCCCCCATGAAGCTGGCCGACGCCTGGAAGTAGTTGGTGAAGGTCTGGTCCCAGGCGTAGGCGTCGGTCTGGGAGTCGTCCCCGGAGTTGTAGACCGAGTAGTCCATCTCATAGGTGCTCGGTCCGCCGGCCGTGATGGCCTCCGTCAGCGCGAGGAGGTCGGACAGCGTCCAGCACGGACAGTCGACCTCGGGGACGCTCCCCGGGCAGCCGAGGCCGGAGGTCGCCCCGGTCCCGTCGCCGTCGGCGAAGGAGCACATCGGCGCGAAGGCCAACGCCCCCGGATTGGTGCCGTGGTAGGCGGTCGCGACCGCGCCCCCGTCGTCGAGGGCGTTCTCCTGGCAGGAGGCGCCGGAGCCGGACGTCGTCAGGGTCGCGTCGACGTCGATGTAGGGGTAGCTGAGGCTATTGGCTGGCAGCCCGTCGGTGAAGGCGGTGTCGCCGTCGGTCGCGGTGGCGCTGAACGCCAACGTACACGTCTCGCCCGTCGCCGCGAGGTCGTCGAGAGACAAGGCCAGGTTCCAGTAGGCCTTGTTGCAGCTCTCGGTGACCTCGGTGGTGCTCGGGTCGTCACAGCTCAGCTGCTCGACGCCGCGGTAGATCCCGTAGTGCAGGGTCGAGCCACCCGCCGAGGCGCTGTTGTTGCCGTTCGGTCCCAGCGGGTCGATGACGTAGGTCGTGTCGCCGCATTCGACCGCCATGGCCCCGTAGTAGAGGGTGGTGTCGGCGTCGCCGGTGCCGGCCGTGCAGGCGAACCCGAAGACGGCGGTCCAGTCGCGTTGGCCGTCGGCCCCGAACAGGAGCCGGATCGGGTCCGCCCCGTAGCAGGTGTCGAGCTTGGCCGAGCAGAAGATGTTGTCGAAGTTCACGGCGATGTCGAAGAAGCCCTGCTGGGCCGCGCGCATGATGCTGAGCTCGAAGCTCGCCGGGCTGTCGCTGTTGTCGTCGCAGTCGATCTGCTGCACGCAGCCCGACGCGCACGGATCCTGCCAGTGGCCGAGCTCCGAGGTCGCGCCTGCGTCGTAGAGCCCGTCGACCCAGAGCGTGACCGTGTTCTGGACCCCGGCGCGGCTCGGATCGGTGTCCGCGCCGGCGCTCGCGTCGCACGGGCCGACGTAGGCCACGCTGCCACCGGCGCCGTAGGCGTCCGAGCAGAGGGTCTCGGCGTCGAAGGAGCCGGGCGTCGTCACCGCCGGCAGGTCGGGGTCGGGGGGCGCGGTCTGGTCGTGACCGAGGCGCGTGAGCGCGACGTCGCCGCGCGCCCAGACCGTCTCCGACGAGCCGGTCGGTCCCGCCGTGACGGCGACGTCGTAGCAGGCGACGCCGACGCCGCTCAGGCTCAGCGGGGCGACCGCCAGCTCGACCCGCGCCCCGGTGTCTACCGGCGCCGGCGTGCCTGACGCACCGCAACCGGCGACGCCGGCCATCAATAGAATACACGAAGCCGTCGATCCCGAAGGTCGCATCGTCTCGCTCCTGGCTGGAGGAACATCGGCCTGCGCGCCTTCCGTAGCGCGGCATCCGCGCCGACGGAGGCGCCCCTCGCAGAGCGCCGCCACAGCGCGCGATCGCGCGGCGCGGACGACTGACCGATGGGTGGTGAAAGGTGTTCACCAAGATGCGTGCCGCGCCTCGCCGCCGCAAGCACGGACCACGCGACGTCAGATAGGGAACCGATCGGTCGGCGGGTCAGTCGGCCTCGTCTCGCGGGAGCGCGTCGAGGACCGCCGCCAGGTCGAGCGCGTAGCGCCCGGCGATGTCCTCGATGAGCAGGTCGACGGCGGCGTCCACCGCGTCGAGGTCGCGGAACCTCAGCGTCCGATCCCAGCTCCCGGAGGCGAGCCAGCGCCCCTCGGGCCCAAAGGCCACGGCGCGCACCCGCTCGACGTCGTCGGCGTAGCGCGCGCACGGCGCCGGCTCGCCGGCGCGCCAGAGATAGACCGCCCCGTCGCGCCCTCCCGCCGCGACCCAGCGGAGGTCGGCGGCCACCGCGACGGAGATCAGCGGGGCGTCGTCGGCTTCGTGGACGCCGACCAGGCCGCCGCTCGCGTCCCAGACCGCGACCTCGCCCCGGTGCGCAGCGTAGATGCTCTCGTCCACGCCGGTCGCGACGGCGACCGCGAGCGGGTCGGCGCCGACCGTGACGGCGGTCGTCTCGCCCGCCCCCAGCCGCAGGAGCGCGCGATCGGCCTCGCGCACGAACACGGCGTGCGCCCCGTCCGCCGAGGCGGCCAGGTCGATCGCCGGCCGCGGGTCGACCACGTCGATGCGCTCGTCGGTCGCGCGGCGCACGTCGCCGTAGGTGCCGAGCAGCAGCGAGCCGTCCGACAGCGACGCGAGGCGGCGTATCGCGAACGCGACGTGGCGCTCGTCGTCGGCGGCGAGGGAGGTCGGGTCGCGCCACTCGAGGCCGTCCGTCCCCGCGGCGACCACCCAGGGGCCGACGCGCACGCTGCCCTTCAGGGTGATAGAGCGGCTGCGGGCCCGAATCAGGCGCGTCGGCGTGACACGCCCGACGTACGGCCCGAACGCGAGGTCGAGGGTGCCGCCGGCGCCCGGGTCCGGGGTGAGCGAGATCACGCCGTCGTCGAGCGGGGCGCGGTAGGCCCCGGCGAGGGGCTGATCGGGTCTCGGCGCCGCGAGCCGCCACCGCTCGAGCCACGATCCGGTCGTCACGAGCTCCCGCGGCGCGGCGGGGTCCCAGGTCGCCGCGGCGACCCGACGCGGGAACGAGGCCAGCCGTCCCAGGTCGGGGAGGGTGACGAGCTGAACCGGCGGGGCCTCACCCGCGACCGCGAGCAGCGCGCCGTCCGGCGACGGCGCGAGGACGCGGACGAGGCCGCGCACGAGGTGGTCGGAGCGGATCTCCCGGCCCGCGCGATCGAGGACGACCACCTCGCCCTTGGTGGTCCCGACCACGACCCCGCCGCCGGGCAGGAGCGCCATCCGGAAGCCCTCACGCTCGGGGGCGGAGAGCGCCGTCTGCGCCGTGTCCGCGCCGCGGATGAGCCGGCCGTCCCGGCACAGCGCCGCCGCGAGGTCCGGCCCGTCGCCGCGGCCGGGGACGAGGGCCGCGTGGAGCTCGGAGTCGCACGGGACCACGCCGCGGATCGCGCGGTCGGAGACATCGGCGAGGATACTGAGCTTGGCCGTCTCGAAGACGGCCCGGTTACCGGCACGGGTGACCTTCGCGGTCGGGTTGTTGGGCGCCGCCGCGTGGACGAGGAGGCGGCCGCCCCGGTCGAACAGGTTCACGCCTCCGCCTGCTCCACCGGTGGCGGTGGCGACGCCGCCGTCGACCAGCGCGGCGACCCGCACCGGGTTCTGCTTGCGCCAGCGCAGGGTGAGCTGGAGGTCGGCGAAGCCCCAGAGCGCCAGGCCGTCGGGGCGGACGCAGAGGAGCTCCTCGCCCACGGGGTCGAGCTGAGCGCCGGGGCAGTCCAGCGGGACGCCGTCGAGCCGCGTCAACCGTGGCCCGCCGGCGAGGGAGGAGAGGACGCCGCGGGCGTCGGGATCCTCGGCCAGGGCGAGCGAGTGGGCGGCGAGGAGCTCGGCCTCCGCGCGGTCGCCGTGGTCGACCGCGCGCCGGGCTTCACCATAGAGGGCGCGGGCCAGGTAGCGGTCGGAGCGCGCGAGCGCGGCGCGGGCCTCGACCTCGGCGGTCTGGGCGCGCTCGCGTTCGTCGGCGATGGTGATGACGTAGACGGCCAGCGTCGTGGCGAGGGCGACCGCCGCGACGGCCGCGAGGGCGAGCGGGAGGCGGTAGGCGCGGACGAAGCGGCGCAGGAGCTCGCCCGCGCCGTACGCATGGGCGCTGACGCGCGCCCCGTCGAGGTAACGCCCGAGATCCGCCGCGAAGGCGGCCGCGTCGGGGTATCGCTCGGCCGGGTCGCGGGCGAGGCACTTGGCGACGATGGCCGAGAGCGCCGGCTCGGTGTCGTCGCTCCCCACGACGTCGGCGAGGACCCGGCCCAGCCCGTAGACGTCCGAGCGGCGGTCCGCGGGGCGGCCCTCGTGCTGCTCCGGGCTCATGTAGCCGGGGGTCCCGAGCCGCCCCTCGTCCATGCCGGCGAGGGCGTCCCGCACCGCGCCGGGCAGCGGGGCCGGAGCGTCGTCGAGGACCCGGGCGAGCCCCCAGTCGACGACCTGGACCTCGCCGAAGTCGCCGATCATGATGTTGGCCGGCTTGAGGTCGCGGTGAACGACGCCCCGGCTGTGCGCGTACGCGACCGCCTCGGCCGCCTGCAGCAGCGGGCGGAGGAGGCCGGCGCGCGCCCCGCGCGGCGTCGTGGCGAGGACGTCCGCCAGGTCTCGTCCGCGGATGATGCGCATCGCGAAGTAGGGCTCGCCGTCGGTCCCGAAGCCCATGTCGTAGATCGGCACGATCCCGGGGTGCTCGAGCTGCGCGACGAGGCGGGCCTCACGCAGGAGCCAGCCGCCCTGCTTCAACGCGACGTCGCGGAGGAGCCTGCGGTCGTGGACGAAGTAGACGCGTCCCATCCCGCCGGAGCCGATCTCCGGGCCGAGCCTGAAGCGACCGTCCATGAGCGGCGCCGCGGGCTCCGGCCGGTCCCCCGCGACCGACGCGATGGAGTAGGCGGCGGACGACAGTGGGCTGTCCTCCCAGGCGTCCTCGTCCGAGCTCACATCCGGTCCTCGACGGTCGCGCCGGGACCCAGCACCAGCTCGACGAAGCCGAGGCCCGTGGCGCGAACGAGCTCCGTCCCCAGGCGGCCCTCCCGGACGCGCCGCCGGAGCCGCGCGAGGCTCGAGTCCCAGCGGGCCCGGATGAGCTCGTCTCCCATCGCGTCGTCGCCCCAGACGAGGCGCGCCACCTCCTGCCAGGCGACGGGCGCGCCGATGGCGGCGAGCTCGGACACGATGCGCGCGCTGATGCCGACCAGGGTGAGCCGGGTCGGGCCGCAGACGACGTGGACGGTGTCGTAGTTGAGCACCAGGTGAAGCGGCGCGCGCACCTCCGTCGGGTTCACCGTGGGGGTGTCGTGGCGGGCCGCGAGGGCGAGGGTCGTCACCTCGAGGCGCGCGCCGGCCACGGTGAGGACGTCTCCCTCACGGATCTCGCGCCGCTCGTGGCTCGCGTCGCGGAGGAACGTGTCGAGGCCGGAGGTCCAGAAGACGGCGTCGGCGTCCGGGTGGAAGCCGGCGACGAGCACCGGCGGCGGACCTGCGCGGAGCGAGCACACCCCCGGCAGCGGCGTCGGTGGCAGGCCCGGTCCGGTCAGCGCGAGCACGCGCTCCGGGAGGAAGACCTCGTCGACGAGGAGCGCCGTTCGCGACGCCAGGACCACGCGCTGCCCGGCGCGCAGCGCGACCTGTGCCGTGGGCTTCCCGTCCACGCTGAAGCGCCCTCGGAGCGCGAGCAGGCGGAGCTCACCGCTGCGCAGCGAGACCATCGCGTGCGCCTCCGAGACATGCGGCTCGTTGACGCAGAGGGCGGCGCGGTCGGAGCGACCGATCAGGTCGCCGGGCGCGAGCGCGATGGCGTCGCCGTCGGGGAGGGTGATGCGTACGTAGGGGGTCATGGCGGGCCGCGTGACGGGGCGGGCCGACGGCCGTCGAGGCTGGAGGCGACGGTCGCTGCACGTGTGAATCACGCTCAGGCTCGCACGAACGGGTGCGTTCGGTCCAGGCGCGGCTCACGGGTGGCCGCGCACGCCCCTCAGCCCAGCCGGGCCCCCATGCGGTAGAGCTCGAAGAGCACGGCGCCGCCGGCGTCGAGGAGGGTGGTCGCGAGTAGCGGGTCGCCCTCGGCGGTGACGTAGAGGAAGTCGTGCTCGGGCAGGGCGTGGGGGCGGAGCGCCTCGAGGAGCGGGCGGGCGAGGTCCGGGCGGGCGACGCAGAAGGGGTAGGCGCCGGGGAAGCTCGGGGCGAAGGTCGCGTAGCCGACGACGACGTCGCCGTCGCGGAGGGCGCGCGCCACGTAGCCGGCCCGGTCGCGCTGGGCCGCGACACGCTCGATCGGCAGCGGAAGAGCGTCCGCGATGCGCGCGTCGTCGTCCGCCGTGGGACCGAACGCCGTGACGGTCTCCCAAGGCGCGGGGAGGTCGGCGACGCGGGCCCAAGGCAGGCGAACGTTGATGCTCTCCTGCTCGACGGTCATCCCCGAGCGCTCGTAGAGCCGGACCGCCGCGGCGTTCTCGCGTTTGACGTTCAGGTACCAGCGGTCGCAGCCAGCCGCCGTGACCGCCTCGCGCAGCCCGTCCATCAGCGCCTGGCCGACGCCGCGTCGGCGCGCCTCGGGCGCCGTCACCACGTTCGGGATGTGCGCCGTCGCCCCGTAGAGCCGCCAGGTCGCGTAGCCGACCACGTGGCCCTGGTCGACCGCGACGATCGCCCGCGGCAACACCTCGGCGGCGAAGCGCTCGGCGTCGAGCGGCGCCTCGGGGACGCCCAGCTCGCGGAAGAGGCGCGCGTAGTGCCGGTGATCGGCCGGGGTCGCGAGGCGGGTCGAGATCATCTCCGGGGACCTGCTACAGGCCCCACTCGCGGGCCAGCGCGCGGACGACGCTGCCGACCCGGCCCGAGCCGACGCGGACGTAGGGGATGCCGCCGGCGCGCGCCCGCTGGCCGATGTCCTTGTCGACGTCGTGGCCGATGAAGCGGTGGGCCGCCAGGACCAGCTCGTAGGAGCCGCTGTCGACGGCCTGCGCCGCCGCTTGCCGCCGGCGCGTGTCCACCAGGGACAGCGTCACTTCGAGGCCGAGGCTCTCCTGGAGCTTCCGCTCGAGGTCGGGGTCCGCCCGGTTCGACAGCAGCAGCGCCCGCTGCCCCGCCGCCTTGTCGCGGACCTGGGCGGTCAGGGCGTCCTCGTCATCGTCGTCCTCGTCGTCGAAGTCGTCCTCGTCGTCGAAGTCGTCGTCCTCGTCCTCGTCGAGCCGGTCCTCGGCGAGCATCTCCTGAAGCGACGTGAGACGCCGCCGGAGCCGCCGCTCGTCGAGCTCGAGGTCGTCGTCGGTCAGCGCCAGGACGATGTCCTTGAGGTGGCCGATGTGGCGCGCGATCTTCGGGTTCGGTAGCTCGTCTCCGAGGACGAAGGCCTCGGACAGCCAGGACGCGACGACCTCGGCGGTGGCGCCCGGCCGCGGCATCCGGCGCATCAGCTTCGCCCGGCGCTTCTTCAGCGTCCGCGCCTTCGGGTCCTGGCCGGCCTCCCGCGACCAGTCGCCGTGAGGGCGGTAGGCGGGATCGAGGACCGCCTTGAGCGCCGGGACCCCGTTCCGGTCGGCGTGCCGACGGAGCGTCCCCACCGCGTCGGCCCACGCCTCGGCCTGCTCGTCCTGGAGATGGGGGCGGAGCCAGCGGAGCTTGCGCGCGTGGTCCCGGAGCGACGCCTCGCTCGCGTGCTTGGGGTCGATCGCGGCCGTCACGCCCTCGAGCAGCGCGGCTACGTCCTTTGGCGCCGGATCGCACTCTCGGTCGTCCGCCCAGCCGGTCTCGCTGCACTCCGCGCGCTCCCGGAGCGACGCCTTGGCCTCCTCGACGAGCTTCGCCGCCTCGGACCAGCATTTCGGGGTCGCCTTCACCGGGATGGGCACCTCACGCGCCACGTCCGCCGGGGTCGCCCGCAGCTGGAGCGCCCGGACCGAGCCCGGCCACCAGCGCTTGCCGAGGTCGGTCAGGTCGCGGGCCACGTCGCCGACCGCCCGCTCGACGATGAGGTCACCGGGGTGCTCGTCGGTGAAGGACCGCGCCCGGCAGATGGTCGCCAGCATCTCGAGCCGCAGGAGCTCGGGCGCCAGCCGCGCCAGCCGCGGCAGGTCGCGCGCCAGCTCGCGCTGCATCGAGGTGAGGCGCGCCAGGCTCGACGGGCGCTTCGGGTCCGGCGGGCTCGCCTTGGGTGCCGGCGGCGCGGGCGTCAGGTGCGGGACGCTGCGCGCCACGACCTGGGCCACATAGGGCTCCTCCGTCGGCGCGTCGGCCGCGTCCGGAGCCACCTCGGGCTGCGACGCCTCGGCCCGGACCGCCTCGGGCTGCGGGGGAGCGGCCTCGTTCGCGGCCTCGGGCTCGGGTGCCGGCTCCGGTGGCGCGGTCTCCTCGGCGTCGGCCTCGTCCGCGGCCAGGTTCGGCTCGGGGGGCGCGCCGTCGTCCACAGGCGCGTCACGGCGCCCGAGGCTCTCGGCCCAGAGCTGCCGCGCCAGCGCCGACGGGAGCATCTGGGCCAGCGCGTCGTCGACGGCCTCCTCGGCGGTCAGCCCGCGCCCGAGCCAGCGCTCGGACCCGCGGAGGACCAGGCACTCGACCCACCCCGACTGACGCAACGCCACCCGATAGCCCCGAGCCTCGAGGCCGGCCCGCTTCGCGCCGGCGTCGTCGTCCGCGTCGGCGGGCGGGTCTGTCGTGTCGTTCCGCGTGGTGTTCACGTTGGCTCCCCGTCCTCGAATCTACACCCTTACGAACCGGCGGAGCCAGACTCAATAGTCCCCCGCGCCACGAGGAGCCAGCCGTGAAACACGCCGGTCACGTCGGCGTTGCCCAATGGTAATCGCGGTGATAGTCAATTCCGCGAACCGAGCATCGTTGCAGCGCAGCGAGGAGCCGCCGACCATGAACGACCCGGCCAAGACCACAGACCCGGTGACCGACCCCGAGGCGAACCGCTACCCCGCCGGCATCCCCTACATCGTGGGGAACGAGGGCGCCGAGCGCTTCAGCTTCTACGGGATGCGCGCCATCCTCTACGTCTACCTCGTCGGGCTGTTCACGCGCTTCCTCCCCGAGGGACAGGTCGATCCGGCCGCAGCCGACGCCGCCAAGGCGCACGCGACCGAGATCGTCCACATGTTCATCGCGGGGGTCTACCTGTTCCCCCTCATCGGCGCCGTCGTCTCGGACCGCCTGCTCGGCAAGTACCGGGTCATCTTCTGGGTCTCCATCGTCTACTTCGTCGGCAACGCCGTGATGGCCGCGGCGGGTCACCTCGGCGAGATCGGCGACTACGCGGGCGCCGAGCTCGCGGTCTTCGGCGGCCTCGGCCTCATCGCTCTCGGCTCGGGTGGCATCAAGCCCTGCGTCTCGGCCAACGTCGGTGACCAGTTCACCGCCAAGAACGGGCACATGGTCTCGAAGATCTTCCAGATCTTCTACTTCATCATCAACTTCGGCTCGTTCCTCTCGACGCTGCTCACGCCGCTCCTCTACAGCGTCGCCGGCCCGGTCGTCGCCTTCGGCGTCCCCGGTGTCCTGATGGCCCTCGCGACCCTCGTCTTCTGGATGGGCCGCAAGCGCTTCGTCCACGTCCCGCCGAGCCCGGGTGGGCAGCTCGGGCTCCTCGACGCCTTCTCGACGCTCCTGCTGCTCGCCCCGATCTTCGGCCTGCTCATCGGCTTCTTCGGGATGCGCCACAGCTTCGAGGCCGACCCGACCGCGACCTTCTTCGGGCACTTCGGCCTGCTCATCCTCGCGGTCGCCGGGCTCTTCGCGCTCGGCATCTTCCTCGCCGCCGCGCGTCAGCGCGCCAAGCCCCAGGCCGGCTTCTTGTCGGTCCTCGCCTGGTCGCTCTTCAACCAGAAGCTGAAGAAGCCGGGCCAGGGCTTCTTCGACCCCGCCCGCGAGCAGTTCGGCGAGGAGGCCGGCGACGGCCCGCCGTCGGTCCTCCGCGTCGTCCTCGTCTTCTCCGCCGTCATGTTCTTCTGGGCGCTCTTCGACCAGCACGCCTCGACCTGGATCGAGCAGGCCAGCCAGATGGACCTCCACATGACGGTCCCGCAGAGCTTCGGCTTCGCCGTCCTCGGCGCCGTGGGGATCCTCACCCTCTACGGCGGCACCTGGGTGATGCTCCACGTCTCGAACATCGCCATCCCGAAGAAGATCACCATGGCGGTGCTCGGCGTCATCGTCGCCGCGCTCGCCATCACCGGCGTCATCGACCTCATCACGGGCAACGAGCTCCAATTCGAGATCGACGCCGCCCAGATGGCCGCGCTCAACCCGCTGATGGTCATGCTCATCATCCCGCTGCTCAACGTCGCCCTGTGGGGCCCGCTGAAGAAGCGCGGCAAGGACCTCAAGCCCCTCGTCAAGATGGCCATCGGCATGTTCATGGCCGCCGGCGCCTTCGGCATCGCGGCGCTCGTTCAGCAGGTCATCGAGGCGAAGGGCCCGGGCGAGGTCCACGCCGTCTGGCAGGTCTTCCAGTACCTCATCATGACGACCGCCGAGGTCCTCGTGAGCGTCACCGGCCTCGAGTTCGCCTACACCCAGGCCCCGCGCGCGATGAAGTCGACCCTCATGGGCTTCTGGCTCTTCTTCGTGGCCGCCGGCAACATGATCGTCGTCGCGATGGCGCCGCTCCAGGCCTCGCTCGAGCTGTCCGAGTTCTTCATGGTCTTCGCCGGGCTGATGGTCGGCGCCGCGCTGCTCTTCTCGCTCCTGGCGAGCTTCTACAAGGGCAAGACGTACCTCCAGGCCTGACCCGAGACGGTCGCCCTCCACGCTCGGTCAGGCGGGCGCCGCGCGGTGATGCCGAGCCCGCGGCGCCTGCCTCGATCGGCGTTTTGCTGCGCGTGCAGCAACAGGGTGTGTACCGACCTGTCTAGCCGGCCCAGCGCGGACCCGCAAGGGACGCGACCCGGCGCTGATTTACGCCGCGCAGACCCGCACTATTCCTTTGCAAGCGGGATCGGACGTTCTAGACACCACCCGTGAGCGGGCGACGACGCCCCTCCCAACGAAGTGAGGATCCCCCATGAAGCTCGACCCGGCCTGGAAGTCCCGTGAGATGTCCGCCGAGGACGCCGTCTCTCTCATCCAGAGCGGTCATCGTGTGTTCCTCCACGGTGCCAGCGCGACGCCGACCCCGCTCATCGAGGCGATGTCGGCCCGCAGCGACCTCGAGGAGGTCTACCTCTACCACCTGCACACCCAGGGCCCGCACCCCTTCGCCGAGCCGGAGCGCGCGGGTCACTTCATCTCGAACTCGCTGTTCGTCGGCGCGCCCATGCGCAAGGCCGTCCGCGACGGCCGCGCCGACTTCACGCCCATCTTCCTGTCGGACGTCCCGCGCCTCTTCACGAGCGGCCGCGTCCCGCTCGACGTCGCCATCGTCCAGCTCTCGCCCCCCGACGAGCACGGCCACTGCACCCTGGGCGTGTCGGTGGACACCGCGCTGGCCGCCGTCCGCAGCGCCCGCATCGTCATCGCCGAGATCAACGACCAGATGCCGCGCACGGCGGGCCACTCGGTGGTGCCGATCAACTGCGTCCACGCCTTCATCCGCACCAACCGGCCGCTCATCGCGCACCCGTGCGGCAAGGAGGGCGAGATCGAGTCGCAGATCGGCTCCATCATCGCCGACCTCATCCCCGACGGCGCGACCCTGCAGATGGGCATCGGGAACATCCCCGACGCGGTGCTCCGGCGCCTCGGCGACAAGCACGATCTCGGCATCCACACCGAGATGTTCTCCGACACCCTCATCCCGCTCATCGAGGGCGGGGTCGTGACCAACCGCTACAAGAAGGTCCACCCCTACCGGACGGTCACGAGCTTCGTCGCCGGCAGCCAGCGCCTGTTCGACTTCGTCCACAACAACGCGCTGGTCGAGTTCCACCCCTGCGACCGCACCAACGACACCTCGCTCATCCGCAAGAACCCGAAGGTCGTGGCCATCAACTCGGCCATCGAGATCGATCTGTCGGGCCAGGTCTGCGCCGACTCCATCGGCCACAACATCTTCAGCGGCATCGGCGGCCAGATGGACTTCATCCACGGCGCCGCGCTGTCCGAGGGCGGCCTGCCCATCATCGCCATCCCGTCGACCGCCAAGCAGGGCACGCTCTCGCGCCTCGTCCCGCGGCTCAAGAACGGCGCCGGCGTCGTCACCACCCGCGGCCACGTCCACTGGGTCGTGACCGAGTACGGCGCGGTGAACCTCTGGGGCATGACGCTGCGCCAGCGCGCCGAGGCGCTCATCTCCATCGCGCACCCCGACTTCCGGGCGGAGCTCCGCCGCGAGGTCAACGAGCTGCGCAGCTTCACGCTGTCCTGACCGTACAGGGGTGCGCCGCCACCCCCCATCGGGTACCCTCCGGCGGGCCAGCAATCGGACCGTCGGAGGCTCCCACTTGTCCAAGTCCTTTCAGCTCGAGCTCACCGTCAACGGTCGCCCGGTCTCCCTCGAGGTCGACCGTGACGCGTCGCTCCTCGACACCCTGCGGGACCGCCTCGGCGTGCTCAGCGTCAAGGACGGCTGCCAGCCCCAGGGGCAGTGCGGCGCGTGCCTCGCGCTCATCGACGGCAAGCCCCGCGTCACCTGCGCGACCAAGGCCGTCAAGGCCCACGGCAAGGACATCGTCACCCTCGAGGGGCTGAGCCAGGCCGATCGCGACCTCGTCGCGCGCTGCTTCGTCGCCGCCGCGGGCCTCCAGTGCGGCTTCTGCATCCCGGGGCTCGCGCTCCGGGCCCACGCGCTGGTCGCCGCCAACCCGAACCCGACCCGCGACGAGATCGCCAGGGGCGTCGACGTCCACCTCTGCCGCTGCACCGGCTACACCAAGGTCATCGACGCCGTGGAGCTGCTCGCCCGGGCCAAGCGCGGCGAGGGCGAGCCCGAGATCCTGGCCGACGGCGGCGTCGGGGCGAGCCTCCCGCGCTACCAGGGGCCGGAGATGGTCCTCGGCGACCGCGCGTACGTGGACGACCTGCGCTTCGACGGGATGCTCCACGGCGCCATGGTGCTGAGCGAGCACGCCCGCGCGAAGGTCCGCGGGATCGACGTCAGCGCCGCCGCCGCCCACCCGGGGGTCGAGCGGGTGCTGACCTGGCGCGACGTGCCGGGCGAGCGCTGGTACGGGCTCATCTACAACGACTGGCCGGGCTTCGTGGCCGCGGGCGAGGAGGTCCGCTGCGTCGGCGACTTCATCGCCTGCGTCGTGGCGAAGGACAAGGCGACGGCCTTCGCGGCGGCGGCCCTGGTGAAGGTCGACTACGAGGTCCTGCCGGCGGTGCTGACGCCCCAGCGCGGGCTCGAGGCCGACGCCCCGCGGGTGAACCCGAGCCACGCCAACGTCCTCCAGCGGACGAGGTTCGCGCGGGGGGACGCCGAAGACGCGCTCGCGAACAGCGCGTTTCGGGCCGGCGGGCACTTCCAGACCCAGCGCATCGAGCACCTCTTCCTCGAGCCCGAGAGCGCGGTCTGCGTGCCGAAGCCCGACGGGGGGCTGCACCTCTACACCCAGGGGCAGGGGATCTTCGACGACCGGCGGCAGGTCGCGCGCTTTCTGGCCATGGACGAGGACGACATCTTCGTCGAGCTGGTGCCCAACGGCGGCGCCTTCGGCGGTAAAGAGGACATGTCGATCCAGGCCCACGCCGCGCTCGCCGCGCGGGTGACGGGCAAGCCCGTGAAGGTCGCCCTGACCCGCGAGCAGTCGGTCCGCGTTCACCCCAAGCGCCACCCGCTGACGATGGACTACGAGGTCGGCTGCGACGCCGAGGGGCGGCTCACGGCGATCCGGGCGCGGCTCGTCGGCGACACCGGGGCCTACGCCTCGGTCGGCGGCAAGGTCCTCGAGCGGGCGGCCGGCCATGCCTGCGGGCCGTATCGGGTGCCGGTGGTCGACATCGACGCGGTCGCCGTCTACACGAACAACCCGCCCTGCGGGGCGATGCGCGGCTTCGGGGCGAACCAGGCGTCCTTCGCGATCGAGGCCTGCCTGGACATGCTGGCCGAGCAGGTCGGCGTCGACACCTGGGAGATGCGCTGGCGGAACGCGGTCGAGATCGGCGACAAGCTGGCGACCGGGCAGGTCCTCGAGAAGTCGGTGGGCATCAAGCGCACGCTAGAGGCGGTCAAAGACCGCTACTACGCGCTCAAGGCCGCGGGTAAAGCGGTCGGCATCGGCTGCGGCATCAAGAACACCGGGATCGGCAATGGTGCTGTCGAGTGGGGCAAGTGCCGCCTCGTCGTCGAGGACGACCTGAGCGTGTCCCTGCATCAGGGCTACACCGAGATGGGGCAGGGGCTCCTGACGGTCACCCAGCAGTTCGCCGCCGAGGTCACGGGGCTCCCGGCGGCGACGTTCCGGCCGCGGGTGGACGCGACGTTCTCGCTCGGGTGCGGGCAGACGACGGGGTCGCGGGCGACGCTCTTCGCGGGGCGCGCGGTGAAGAGCGCGGCCGAGAAGCTCCGGGCCGAGCTCGACCAGGGCCAGACCCTCGAAGACCTGCGCGGGCGGGTCTTCGCGGCGGACATCGTGGTCGACGACACCACGCCGCCGGACGTCGTCGTCGACAACCCGAAGACGCACACGGCCTTCGGCTACGCGACGCAGATGGTGGTGCTCGACGAGCATGGCGCGCTCGAGCACGTGGTCGCGGCGCACGACGTGGGGCGCGCGGTCAACCCGGCGCTCTGCGAGGGGCAGATCGAGGGCTCGGTGCACATGGGGCTGGGCTTCGCGCTGTCCGAGGAGCTGCCCTGCGAGGACGGTATGCCGGTGACCGTGAAGATGCGCGACATCGGCGTCTTGCGGGCGCGGGACATGCCGACGGTCGAGGTGCTGCTCATCGAGGAGCCCGAGCCCGAGGGGCCCTTCGGCGCCAAGGGCGTCGGCGAGATCGGGCTCGTCCCGACCGCGGGCGCCGTGGCCGGGGCGCTCTACGCCTTCGACGGCAAGCGCCGCTACACCCTCCCGATGAAGGACTCCCCGGCCTTCGACGCCATCAGCGTCGGCCGCATCAAGGACAAGGGCGGCGCCCGCGAGCGCTGGAGCTGAAAAGTGATAGATGGTGGGGTCAGACCCCCAGATCTAACACTTTCCCGGCGCCCGCCGACAAGATATTAGAGGGTGGGGTCAGACCCCAAGATCTAACACTTTCCTGACGAGGACGAGATGGACGCGACGGTGGCCGATGTTTGCGCGCACACGCACCTCTACTCGGGGCTGGCGCCGCTGGGGATGCCCGCGCCGGAGGTCGCGCCGGAGAACTTCCTGCAGATCCTCGAGCGCGTCTGGTGGCGGCTCGACCGCGCCCTCGACGAGGCGTCGCTCTACGCGAGCGCCAAGCACTACGCGGTGCAGTCGCTGCTGTACGGGACGACGACCCTCGTCGACCACCACGAGTCGCCCGGCTTCATCGAGGGCTCGCTCGACGTCATCGCCGACGCCTGCGCTGAGGTCGGCGTCCGGGCGCTGGTCTGCTACGGCGCGACCGAGCGCAACGGCGGTCGCGAGGAGGCCAGGCGCGGCCTCGAGGAGTGCCGCCGCTTCGTGCTCGCCAACAAGCGCCCGAACATCGTCGGCGCGGTCGCCCTGCACGCGTCGTTCACGGTCAGCGACGAGACGGTCCGCGACGCGGGGCGGCTGTGTCAGGACCTCGGCGTCCCGATGCACGTCCACCTCGCCGAGGACGGCGCCGACGTGGTCGACGCCCAGAAGCGTGGCTACGCCGGGCCCCTCGAGCGCCTCGCGCAGCTGGGCGCGCTGCCCGCGGGCAGCATCGTCGCCCACGGCGTCCACCTCAGCGAAGACCAGGTGAAGCGCGCCATCGACATGGGGCTCTGGTTCGTCCACAACCCGCGCTCGAACGAGGGCAACCGCGTCGGCTACGCGAAGACGCTCCGGGCCAGCGACCGGGTGGCCCTGGGGACCGATGGCTGGAACGCGGACATGGCCGAGGAGGAGCGGGCGCTGCTGCGGCTCGCCGCCGAGCACGCCGACGATCTCGACGTCGTCGGGCGACGCCGGCAGGGATCGCGCCCCATGGCCGAGGCGCTGTTCGGGGCCTCGCTCGCCGACGATCTCGTCCAACGCGGCCCGGACGGCGCGCTCCGGCGGGTGACCGTCGGCGGCGTCGAGGTGGTCCGCGACGGCCGCCTCGTCCGCTGCGACCAGGACGAGGTCGACGCCCTCGCCCGCCGGGAGGCCGCGCGTCTGTGGGAGCGTATGGCAGCGCTCTGACCTCGCCGACTCTGCCCTCCGCCCGGGCGCCGGGTGTCGAAGACCCCCGCTTGACTTCATCGGGAGGTCAACGCAAGTTCCGCCCCCTTGCGGGACCCGGAGAGGTGCGAGAATGAATGGTGCGAAGGCTCTATTGCGTGGTCTGCTGGTCACCGGCGTGATGCTGGTGCCGTCTCTGTCCTGGGCGGCGACGCCCTCGGACTGCGTCACGCTGCTCAACGACGTGTACTCGGCGGTCAGCAGGATTCAGGACTGGCAGGGGACCGGCGGCGTGACCATCAAGCCGATCGGGAACAACCAGCCGGCCATCGATCGGGTCACGAAAGACCTCGACGACGCCCGCGCGGCCTACGACGCGGCCATCGCCTGCGCCAACTCCGAAGAGGTCCGCCGCTCGCCGAGCTACGCCTCGGCGCGCGAGCGCTTCGCCAAGGACTTCCCGAAGTACCAGCAGGCCATCCAGGAGGCCGGCGCGACCTATGAGGTCTTCGGCCAGGCCATCGAGGTCGACAACGGCTTGAAGGGCCTGGTTCGGCGCCTCCAGGCGGCCGACCCGGCGGCCTACGAGGCCGAGAAGGCGCACGCTGGCGAGGTCGTCGGCGCGGCGACCAAGGCCGTCGCGGCGAACCCCTTCCTGACCCAGGACTGGCTCACGAGCGTCGACAGCGCCGTCCACGACAACCTCCAGGTGCTCGCGAAGAAGAAGGCCGCGCTCGACCGTCAGGCCGCCCGTGACGCCCTCGTCGCGAACAGCGTGGTGAAGCGGCTCCCCGCGTTCGCCCGGGACGACGCGGCGGATCCCCGCAAGGTCGCCGAGGCCTTCGCGCAGATGCCGGCCGAGGCCCTCGTCGCCCTGCCGCTCGGCGAGGCCCTCGTCCACCACCGCTACACCCCGGTCGAAAAGACCCACCCGCCCGAGTCCAACCTCGCGATGAGCTACCCGAACGACGCCAAGCCCGACACGCCGGCCTTCGTCTTCTACAACCAGCGGACGGTCTTCGTGCGCTACGTGAAGGACGAGATCCCGCGGCTCGCGGCGCCGGTGCCGGGCCTGGTCTGGGACGTCGCCGAGGACGGCCAGGTCGTCTTCGTCAGCGCCAGCGGCGGCCGCTACCTGACCCGGGTCGACCACGTCGTGCCCCTCGCGGACGCGGGCGCGCCGGTCGCGACCGGCGTCGTCAACGGCGTGCTCATCCACGACGACGTCGTCGCCCTGTCCGAGCGCGGCGTGCTCGACGCCCGCTTCGGCAAGGACATGGTCGCGGCAAAGGACGCCTACACCGCCTGTGCCGAGCGCGTCTGGAAGGCCAACAAGGCCGCCTTCGACCGCATCGAGACGGCCGACATCCTCTCGGAGACCCGGCGCAACCGCCGCATGGCCCTCGACGGCAAGGTCCGTAAGACCATCGACGGCAAGTGCGGCGCCCAGCAGCGCAAGTACGCCAAGACCTGGGACAAGGCGATGGCCGCCTACGCCGAGCTCCGCGCCGCCGTCGTCACCGCCAGCGCCAAGTCCCTTTCCGCCGCGGCGAAGTAGTCACCTCCGGGAACGAGCGGGCGCCCCAGCTGAGACGCGGCATGCGCCGCGGACTCAGCTGAGCCGCCCCGCGCGCCCTCACGGTACCCAGGTCGGCTTACGGCAGGTGTGGTCGTCGCCGCAGAGGTAGCCGTACTCGCAGTGACTGTACTCGTGGCAGGGGGCGCCGGAGCCACCCTGCGATCTGCATAGCCCGGCACCGACGAACGGGATGTCGGGGCCCGACTTCACGCACCGGAGATCCTCGTCACAGTCGCCGTCCTCCTCACAGGGCGCCAGCGGTCCGCCGGGAGGGAGGCAAGCGCGGTCGGAGGCGTCGTCGTCGAGGCGGCACGCCTCGGCGACGCACTCGGAGTCGGCGTGGTCGCAGGCTACGCCGAGGGTCACGCTGAGGCAGATGCTCTCCTTGCCCGCGTTGCACGCCAGCCCCGGCGCGCAACGTCGAAGCGCGCAGCTGTCGCCCAAGTGGCTCGCGGGCGCACACACGCCGATGGCGGGGTCGCACCAGAGTGTCAGCGGGCAGTCGCGATCGTGCTCGCAGGGCTCACCGGCGCTCGCGACCGTCGCGCAGTGGCCGTTCGTACACACGAGCCCGCTGGCACAGTTGCGACTCGCACCGCACGTCGCACCGATATCGCCGTCAAACGGCTCGCAGCGCGAGTTGTAGGTCGAGACGTCGAGGCACCGACGTCCGCTGCGGCACTCGGCGTCCTCCTGGCAGTAGTCTCCGTCCGCAACGCCTCCTTCGATATGGCAGCGTCCAGCGCAGAGGGTTCCGGTTCGGCACTGGGAGGTCGTGTTGCAGAGGCCGTCCACATCCCGCACTGCGGTGCAGCCTGAATCCGTGCAGCGGAGGCCGGCGCTGCATGTTCCGGCGACGCACGGCTCGTTCGCTGTCGCGCCGTGGGGACGGCAGAAGTACTGACCATCGTCGTACGTGCATTCGCTCCGCGGGGGGCACGGGTTCCCTTGGGTGTTCTCCCCGGCGTAGCTCGCGGGGACGCATCGGTCGTCGTCGTCGACGAAGGAGGGCACGCACCAGCCATAGCGGCACGCCAGCCCAACATCACAGTGGTCCGCGGCGCCGCAGCGCTCGCCCGAGCCCGGCGCGGCGATACACGTGCCCTGAGGGCCGCAAACGAGCTCTAGCCCACATTCCTCGGTGTCGTCGCAGCTCGCGCCGCTCGCGCGGGGTGTCACGCATGCCCCGCGGGCGCACTGTAGGGGCGGCGTGCAGCTCGTGTCATCGTGGCACGCCTCGCCGAGGCTCTGGACGAAGCGCCCCATGCAGCGCCGCTGTCCGGGCTGGGCTTCGAGGCACTCGAAGTCGAGCGGGCATTGTATGTCCGCGCTGCACAACGCGCCGGCGTCCAGGCTGCCGGCGGCCTGGCAGACCGGCTGCGTGAGCCCGGTGTTGCAGGAGATCTGGCCCACACAGTCGGCGTCGTTGCCGCAGGGCTCGCCCGCCTCCGATTGCGTGCGCCACCCGCAGACCATCGGCGCACCCGAGCTGGCGCAGAACCCGTCACCGAGACAGCTGGCGTCAGCTTCGCAGCTCTCGCCGAAGCCGACCTTCACGGCGCACTCGGCGCCGGCATCGTCAGGCCGACACCAGCTCGTGTCATCGCAGATCAACCCGCGCGCCTCGTCGCAGCGGACCCCGACCGGGGCCGGCCACGGCTGGCACTGCGGCGGCTCGTAGAGGGTGTTGCAGGTGAGGCCGGGGTCGCACGGATACGCGACGGCGCTCCAGGGGACGTTCCCGCACAGGTCGCCGAGGCCCCCGGAGCTCTCGCACACCGGCGGGTCGCGGAGCTGGCTGCAGACGAGGGGCGCGTCGCAGGGGAAGTGCTCGTCGTCACAGCGGGACCCGAGCCCGCCTCGCACGCGGCAGGTCCCGGACCCAGCGTCGTGGAAGCACGCGAGCCCGGCGGCGCAGTCGCCGTCGTCGGCGCACGCGACGCCCTCGCCGGCCGCGTCGGCGCACGTCCGGCCCTCGTCGGCGCTGTGGCAGACGAGCCCGTAGTGGCACAGCCCGTCCTCGCTGCACGGCGTCCCGAGGTCACCGCAATAGATGACCTGGCACCGCGGCTCGTCGAGCGCGGTGTTGCAGCGGGTCCCGTTCGGGCAGTCCGTCCCGTCGACGCACGGCGTCTCGGAGATGCAGACGGTGCTCCCGTCCAGCGGCGCCACGACGTCACCCACGCCGCCGCTCGAGTCCGTCACGCCGTCATCGGCGACCACGTCTTCGAGCGCCGAGCCGGTGTCCTCGGCGTCGGGCGCGCCGTTGGCGCCGCTGTCCCCGCAGCCCATCGCGACGAACGCGGCCAGGAAGGTCCCCGATATTACGATCCGCCACATCGCGCACGCCCTCTCGTCGACGTCGATTCTCGCGTCGCCCGACGGACGATGCGCCGCTGAACACGCTATCGCGGAGCTGGAGAGCCGGTCAACTCGAACCTACTGCGCCGAATGGAATGTCACTCGAATTTGACGTCGCGCAAGCAACTCGGGCGATAGCGACTCCTGATAGTCCTGGATCCCGGATTCATCGTCCGCGATTCAGGACAAGTGCCGGATGGCAGACATGATCGTATCGGCGCGCGCCTCGATGCGGTAGCGTGGCGCAGAGAACCCTCGGGAGTCCGTGATGAATCGCAGCTACGCCGTCTCGACCTCGATCCTGTCCGCCTGTGTGCTCACGACCCTCGCGTTCGCGGCGTGTTCGGGCTCGACCACCCCAGGGGAGACCGACTCCCAATCGACACGGAGCGTCGGCCCGGAGGGGGCCGTGCTCACGACCGGGGCGTTCACGCTCACGGTCCCGGCCGGCGCGGTGTCCGAGCCCACGGAGCTGCGCCTGACGGTCCTCGCCGACACGCCGCCGACCGGCTATCACGCCTACTCGCCGCTGCTGCTCCTCGAGCCGGACGGCCTGCAGCTCGCGGTCCCGGCGACGTTGTCGATTCGCCTCGACCGTGAGGCCGCGGCCCCGGTCGTCTTCCTGTCGAGCCCCGACGGCCCGGCCTACGAGTGGCTCGGCGGCGTCGTCGAGGGCGAGACGATCTCCGCGCCCATCCGGCACTTCAGCACCGCCTTCGCCGGCCGCGGGGACAGCTACGTCGACCCGGCGGACCGCTCCTGCACCGTGACCCGGCTCCTCGAGGGGCGCACCCTCGACCCCTCGGCGGTCGCGCTCTTCGTCACCGTCGACGACTGCCACGGCGCGCCGATCACCGACCTCGACGCCGGCGCCTTCGCCCTCGAAGAGGACGGCAAGGCCCTGACGACCGAGTCGGTCGTGACGGTCCTGCCCCGGCGCGGCGTCGAGGTCTTCGTCACGCTGCTCCTCGACGTGAGCTCGTCCGTCTCGGGGCACATCGACGAGCTCATCACCGCGGCCAAGGCCTTCGTCTCCCAGGTCCAGGCGACGAGCGACGTGCCGGTCCGGGTCGCCATCAGCCTCTTCTCGGGGGCCGAGGAGCCGAGGCGGTGGCTCGACTTCTGGCTCGTCCCGAGCGACGTCCTCGCGACCCTCGACGCGCTCCGCGACTACACCTCGCCCGATCCGTCGTCGACCAACCTCAACGGCGCCCTCGTCCAGGTCCTGCAGCAGAGCGCCGCCGCTCAGGCCGAGTTCCGCATGCGCAACCGCGGCGGCGCCTTCACGAGCGGCTACGTGGTCGTCTTCACCGACGGCGTCGATACGGCGGCGTGGATCGACGAGGACGCCGCCCTCGAGGCGCTCGACGCCTACCCGGACACCGTCGTCGGCGTCGGTCTCCAGACCGCGGACTTCGACCGCGACGCGCTCGAGCGGCTGACCCCCGGCGGCACCTTCACCGCCGGCGACAGCGTTGGCCTGACCACGGCCTTCGGCGCCCTGGCCAACCGCATCCACGGGCAGATCGCCGGGAGCTACCTCATCGGCTACTGCTCCCCCAAGAAGGCCGGCACGCACGAGGTGGCGGTCCGGATCACCGGCTCGCAGACGACCGACGCCGCGTCCTACGGCTTCGACGCCAGCGGCTTCGGCCCGGGGTGCAGCGCCGCGGTGTTCGACTCGGCTTGCGACCAGCGCGAGTGCGGCGGGCTCGGCTGCGGGGCCTGTGACGACCGCGAGCGCGAGTGCTATCCCGATGGGCGGTGCCTGTCCTTCTGCACCACGCGCTGCGGCGACCCCGACACGAGCCCCAACCCCTTCGGCTACACCCAGGCTTGCGAGGCCGAGTGCGACGAGGACGCGATCCCGGTCCCGGAGGACACCTGCCCGTTCATGACCTCGACCGAGCAGGGCGACTACGACGACGACGGCGCGGGCGACCTCTGTGACGAGGACGACGACGACGACGGCGTCCTGGACATCTTCGACGAGTGCCCGACGGGGGCGTCCGGCTGGCTCTCGGACCTCACGAACGACCACGACGAGGATGGCTGCGTCGACGCCAGCGAGGACGGCGACGACGACAGCGACGGGATCGACGACGCGCTCGACGCCTGCCCGGTCGGCGAGACGGGCTGGACGTCGAGCAAGGCGCTCAACGACTACGACGAGGACGGCTGCCGCGACACGACCGAGGACGCCGACGACGATGACGACGGCGTCGAGGACACAGCCGACGCCTGCCCCCTCGGCTCCTTGGGCTGGGCGAGCACCGGGGACAGTGACCACGACGGCGACGGCTGCGCCGACGATGACGCTGATGACGACGATGACGATGACGGCGTCGCCGACCAGGTGGACGCCTGCCCGCGGGGCGAGGTCGGCTGGACCTCCGGGCCCGAGACCGATCCCGACGGCGACGGCTGCAACGCCGCCGAGGACGACGACAACGACGACGACGGGATCGACGACAGCGTCGACGCCTGCACGACGGGCGCGGCTCACTGGCAGCCCACGGCGGCGAACGACTACGACGGTGACGGCTGCCGCGACGCCGACGAGGACGACGACGACGACGGTGACGGGGTCGCCGATGAGGACGACGGGTGCCCGCTCGGGGCGAAGGGCTGGAGCAGCGACGCGACGAGCGACCCCGACGGCGACGGCTGTCGGGACAGCGACGAGGACGACGACGACGGGGATGGGCTCGTCAACGCCGTCGACGCCTGCCCTGCCGGGCTCACCGAAGGCGACGACCACGACGGCGACGGCTGCATGGACGCCGAGGACGGCGACGATGACGGTGACGGCGTCCCCGACGCCCACGACGCCTGCGCGACCGGGCTGACCGGCTGGACGAGCGGCCCCGACAACGACGCCGACCACGATGGCTGTCAGGACGCCGCCGAGGACGATGACGACGGGGACGGCGTCGTCAACACCCTGGACGCGTGCCCCGATGGTCTGTCGACCGGGCCCGACCACGACGATGACGGCTGCATGGACGCGGAGGACGAAGACGACGATGGGGACGGGGTCCTCGACACCGATGACGCCTGCCCCCTGGGGCCCGTCGGGTGGATCAGCACGCCGGCGAGCGACTCGAACGGAGATGGCTGCGCGCTGACGGAGGACGGCGACGGGGATGGTCTCGTCGACATCGCCGACCTCTGCCCCGACGGCAGCGTCGACTGTGATTGCGAGCTCGAGCAGGGGTGGTGCGCGGACTCCGTGCGCTATCTGGCGGGGCCCTTCGACTCGACGATGCCGCTGTCGCCGAACTGGAACGCCACCTACTCCATGTCCGCCACTGGCGCGGTGTGCGTCCTCGCGCAGCTCCCGTCCCGTGCTGTCCATCGGTGGGGTACGGGCGGTGGGTTCGTGTTCACCCAGCCCGTCGAGATCAGCGCCACCCAGGTGGTCGCGCTCGATGACGGCGGCTGTCTGGTGAGCTCAGGCAGCGCGCTCGCGCGGATCGACGCCCAGGGGACCACCTGGTCGCAGGTCGCGCCGTCCGCGAGCCTCGCCGTGCTCGCCCTCGATCTCCAGTCGGGGCGCGTGGCCTGGGCGGGAAGAAGCAGCGTGGGTGGGGCCCGGGTGATCGTCGTCGACTCCCAGGGGCAGGTGGGCTTCGACGACCAGCGCCCGGGTCCGTCCTGGACGGTCGCGGCGTTCCACCCCGAGGGCGCGCTCGTGCTCGCGGGGGACGGCGTCGTGGGGCGATTCCAGGGCGATGGGACCGGCTGGACGCGCGCCTTCGTGTCGTCCTGCGGCGCACCGACCGAGGTCTACGTCGATCCGGCCGGAGGCGTCCGAGTCGCGAACCGCCGACTTCGGGGCACGGTGAACGAGACCGGCCCGACGGCCCTGGACTGCGGGCCCGAGCCGCTGTGCGCGCTGAACGGCTACCCCATCACGACGGTGCTCGACCCCGTGTGCCGCCTCATCATGCCCATCTACAGCGGCCACGCGTTCAGGGTCTGCGGCGACGACGCCACGAGCGAAGGGGTGCCCGTGCCCATCTCCTGCGGGCTCTACACGGCTGTCTATCGTGCGGCCGCCGTCGCGCGACCAGGCGGCTTCGACGTCCTGGTCGCCCTCGATCGCGAGGAGCAGGAGACCGTGCTGACCCTGCTTCACTACGGCCCCTGCAAGGGCGGCTGCGACGACGGCGACCTGTGCACCGACGACTCCTCCGGCCCCGAAGGCGACTGTATCCACGTCCCCAACGACGCGCCGATGTGCGCGCCGCCGTGACGCTCAATCGCAGGCGGGCTCGAGGCCGTCGAGGGTCACGCTGACGCCGTCGATGAAGAGGCCGAGGGAGAGGGCGTCGTCGACGTCGGGCGTGATGAGGGCGAGGGCCAGGGGGCAGGCGTCGACGAGGGTCTCGCAGAAGCCGTCGGCCTCGTCGGTGCAGGCGCTGGCGTCGGCGGCGGTGTTGCACGCGAAGCTCGGTGACTCGCCGCCGACGAGGCCGCCGCCGGCGAAGTCCGCGCAGGCGCAGCGGCTCGTCACGTAGTCGTTGACCACCGACACCAGGGTCGACATCGGCACCAGCGCGCCGAGCTTCGCCCCGGTGAACGAGAGCCCACGGCCGTTGTCGCCGAGGGTCGTCTGGGCCTCGACGCGGACCTCCCGGAGCGGCCCGCCGAAGACCTCGGTCCCGTAGGGGACGCGCAGCTCGAAGCTCGGCGCCTGACCCCGGAGCGTCCCGTTCACGAGCGTCCCGTCGATGAACCGCGCCGCCGGCAGCGCGCCGTCGAAGGCCCCGCGCTCGACCGCGAAGCGCGAGACGCCGAGCAGGTTGTTCGACCACACACCGTCCTCGTCGACCCCGAAGAGCCAGCTCACGTCGACCCCCGGCTCGTCGTCCTCGGCCCGCCGATACTCCAGGAGGAAGCTCGAGCCCGCCGTCTCGACCAGCTCGACGAGCTCCCCGTTCACGTCGGCGTCGAAGTACGCCGGCCCGCTGAACTCGGCGATGAGCTCGCCGACGGCGTTGTCGACCACGCCGTCGCCGGTGTAGTCGAACGCCCCGGCGTCGTCGTCTCCCTGCGACGCCAGCGCGATCCGCGTGACCAACGTCGCCGCGCGGGCGAAGCGGTACTCGCAGGCCTCCGCCGGTGGACGACACTCGGCCGTCCCCGGCGCGCCGAGGCAGACCGCGTCGTGGTCGCAGAGGGTCGCCAGCTCGTCCGCCCAGCGGCACTGAGGCTCACCGCCGGACGTCACGACGCAGCTCGCCCCGCCGACGCCGCTCAGCAGCATGTCGGCCGAAGGCGCGCAGTGCGGGGTGCGCCCGGAGCACGGGTTCGGCGCGCAGGCGTTGGCGGCCTCGCCGGTATCCGCGGCGGTGGTGTCGGTCTCCGCGTCGGCGGACGTGTCGGTGGCGGTGTTCGTGTCCGCGGCCACCGTGTCGACGATGGCCGTGTCGGTGACGGCGCTCTCGCCGTCGCCGCCGCACGCCGCGAGCAGCAGGGCCGCGACGCTCGCCGCGACCTTCACTGGCCGGCCCCGTCGACGTCGTCGAGGCAGCGCTGGTCGAACAGGACGTCACTGCTCCCGAGGACGTTCTCGAGGACGAAGCCCGCCAGGTCCGAGCCGCTCTCGTTGAGCCAGTACATCACGCAGTCGGGGTTGTCGCAGTGGGCTCCGTGCGGGTCGTCCCGGTGGGAGGCGAGCTGCGGGACGCCGTTGTCGACGAGGCCGACCGCGTGGCCGAGCTCGTGGATCAGGGTCGTCTGCTCGACCTTCTTCTTCGCCGTCCCGGTGCCGGCGATGACCGGCTTGAACATCGCGATGACGCCCGTGTGCCCGATCGACACGCCGAGGACGTTCGGGTTGACGCCGTCCTGGTCCTCGAAGCGGCCGTCGAGGAAGACGATGTAGAAGGTCCGCTTGGCGCCGCTGTCGTGCTGGTTCCGGTGCGCCTCGGCGATGTCGAGGATGTCACCGACGGTGAAGGTCGTCTGGCCGGTCGCCGGGATCTGCTCCATCTCCGGCAGCGTTCGCGGGATGACCAGCGTCTTCGGGTGCGCGGCGAAGAGCGCCTCCGCGTTGGTCTCGAAGAGGTCCCAGAGGTCGCCGAAAATGAGCTCGCTGCCGGTGTAGGGCTCAGCGCCCGGCTCGTAGTCGATCTCGAAGACGACGTCGGTGACCGCCGCCGTGAAGAGCCCGTTCATCGGCGCGCCCGAGCCCGATCCGGACCCGGAGCCCGATCCCGAGCCGCCGCCGCCGCCGAAGGTCCCGCAGTCGCAGGTGTCGACGTAGGCGCCCATGAACACGGGCAGGGACAGGACGAAGGCGACGGCGACGAGGCGTCGGGAGAGAAGCATGGCGCGCTCCGTTCGAGGCGCGCGCGTCCGCTCACCGGCGGCGATGGGCCGCGGCGGGGGCGCGTGCGATGGGCTTGGAGGGCCCGCGCTGGATTGCGGGCTCTCGGTAGAGCCTAGCGGCGGCGCCTGGAGTCGTCCAAGGCCCCGAGCCCGGGGCTCGGGGGGATTGGCCGATCAGTCAGGAGAGAGCTGGATCGTCGGCCGGTCGCGGGTGTAACTCCGGCAGCGCATCGCTGACAGCCGCGGGCGGGCGTGGCAGGGTCGGGCCCGACCCTGGAGGCTCCATGCGCACCCGACACGCCCCCCGATGGACGCCGCGCTGGCCGTGGGCGCTCGCCCTCACCCTCGTCGCCCTCGGCTGCGGCGAGCCGAAGAGCGTCGGTCCGCTGCCGGCGCGCTGCGCGGCGACCTTCACCTGGCTCGACAAGGCCAAGCCCACCGCCGACGACCGGGGCGGCGTCGACCTGCCGATGAGCCTCGATCACGTCGCGGTCGACAAGCGCGTCTGGATCGGCGCCGGCCCCGACGGGCGCTGCGTCCTGACGAAGACCCGCGTCGGCTACAAGGACAACTTCGAGGGCCGCCTCTGCTGCGAGGGCGCGCTCCCCGAGGTCGTCACCCACGACGGCCACCGCTACCTCAGCGCCGGCGACGGCGTCCTCGAGGAGCTCTACGTGCGCGAGGTCCACCCGCCGAGCTGGGCCGAGGTCTACTTCGACCTGAATTGAGGGTCCGCGGAGGCCCGCCCGCTAGGGGATCTGGACGCCCCGTCCGCCCCCGCGCCGGGTGTGATCCACAAGCCGGCACAGCTCGGTTTGCGAGGCATGATGATGGCTGCATGGGTTCTGAGCTGCCGTTTCCATTCGGTATTCTGGTGTCACCTCGCCCCCGGTCGCGGAGCGGTGGGGTAGGAGAGGCGGAGCGGAGCGGGGGCTGAGCTGAGCTGTGCGCGTGCGCGTGCGCGTGAGCGGCGCGGGGAGCGTGAGCGTGAGCGGCGCGGGGAGCGTGTGCGCGCGCGGAGTGGTGAGGGAGAGCGGGGGCGGAGCGAAGGTGGACGGAGCGCCTCGTCAACCTCACCCGCTGACCGAGCGCGGCGGCCGGATGCGCAGCGCGTCCGGCCGCTCCACCCCGATGCACCAGTCCTGCAGCTGAGGGAGAGCGGGGCCCCTCGAGGCTCGGGGCGCTCCCTCCGCTCCCGAACCACTCACGCCCAGCGCACCCGCTCATACACCGCTCACGCTCCCGCTCCCGCTTCCGCGCCCCACCCCACCCCTCACCAGCACCAGCTTGCGCGCCGCCCTGCCTTCCGTGGCGAGCCAGTTCACCGAAGAGTCAGCCGGGGTATGAATCACACCCCCCGCGCTCGTCGGCCTTCGGCGATGGCTCCCGGCGCTCGCCGCTCGCCGGGAGGCGCAGGGTCACCCGCGTCCCGCCGCCGTCGAGGCGGGCGACGTCGAGGCTCCCGGCGTGCTCGGCGAGGATCTCGCTGGCGATGGCCAGCCCCAGCCCGAGCCCGGTCACGCCCTCCTGCCGGGCGCCGCGGAAGCGCCGCTCGGTCAGCCGGGCGCTCTCGGCCTCGTCGACGCCCGGGCCGTCGTCGAGGACCCGGATCTCGAGGTCGTCGACGTGGCGCGCGAGGAGCACGGCGACGTTGGCCTCGGCGTACTTGATGGCGTTGTGGACGACGTTGCCCAGCGCCTGCTCGAGCGTCAGCGCGTCGTGCTCGGCCAGCGCGGCGGCCTCGGGCAGCGCGATCTCGAGCGCGACCCCGCGGTCTCGCGCCAGCGTCGCGAAGCGGTCGCGCACGTGCTCGACGACCTCGCGCAGGTCCCCGCGCCGCCGCTCGAGGGGGAGCAGGCGCGTGCTGCGGATGCGCGCCAGCGACGCCAGGTTGGCGAACATCGCGTCGAGGTACTCGACCTCGGCCCGGAGCGTCCTCGCCGCCGCCTCGGGGTCGTCGCCGTTGGCGAGCCCGTCGGTGCTGAGCTTGAGCGACGCCAGCGGCGTCCGGACGTCGTGGGCCAGGTCCGCGAAGAGGTCGTGGAGCGCGTCGCGCTGCTCTTTTTCGGCGTCGATGAGGCTCCGCGCCCGGCCCGAGGCCTGGTTGATGACCTTGCCGATGGTCCCGAGCTCGTCCGGGCCCTCGTCGACCTCGCCGACGAGATCAGCGGCCGACAGCGCTCGCGTCTGGGTGGCGAGGCGCCGGATCCGCCGGGTCAGCGGGCGCACCACCAGCAGCAGGATCGCGCCGATGATGCCGAGCGCCAGCAAGACCCGCGCGATGACGACCTTCATCAGCGGGACCCCGGCGCGCACCGGCGGCGGCGTCAGGTAGAAGAGGGCGCACGGCCCGGCGCGGTCGACCTTCATGACCGCGGACCACGCGGTGAAGCGCGAGCCGACCCGGGCGACCTCGCCGGCGTTCGCCTGCGCCACGGCGTCCCCGAGCTCGCCGATCGCGACGTCGGCCCGGAACGGGCGGCCGTCGGACCGTAGCGGGATGACCTGACCGAGACCGCGGTCGGGCAGGGCGAAGGCGGCGGGGTCGGCGTCGCAGCGGGCGAGCGCGCCGGTGTCCTCGAGCAGCGTCAGCTTCTGCTCGTAGCCCAGGGTGAGGACCTCGCGCCGGGTCGAGTTGACGAGGCCCAGGAACACGACGGCCTCGACCACGAGGACGAGGCCGACGACCAGGGCGACGCGAAACCAGAGCCTGCGCGTCACGCGCGTCCGCCCGTCGCGAAGCGGTAGCCGATGCCCCACACGGTCTGGACCCGGGCGCCGCTCGCCCCGAGCTTCTTCCGCAGGCGTGAGACGTGGACCCGCAGCGCGTCGGCGCCGACCTCGCCCATCAGGACCCGCGCGACCAGGCGCTCGTTGGCCAGGGCCTCGTCCGGGTGCTGTACCAGGTAGGCGAGGAGATCGAACTCGGTCGGGGTCAGCTCGGCCGGCGCCTCGCCGACCTGCACGGTCATCGCGCCGAGGTCCACCACCACGTCGTCGAAGCGGCACACGGTGCCCGGCCCCGGGGCCGCCTGATAGCGGCGCGTGACCGCGGCGACCCGGGCGAGGACCTCGTCGACCCAGAACGGCTTGGTGACGTAGTCGTCGGCGCCCAGCTCGAGGGCCCGGACCTTGTCGGAGCCGTCGACCCGGGCGCTGAGCACGATGATCGGGACGCGCGACTCGCGCCGCGCCTCGGCGATGAAGTCGAAGCCGCTCCCGTCGGGGAGCATCAGGTCGAGCAGCACCAGCTCGCAGCGCCCCTTCCGCAGCGCGGCGAGGCCGTCCTGGACGGACTCCTGCCAGTCGCACGCGTGGCCCGCGCGGTCGAGCTCGCGGGTCAGCTTGCGCGCGATGGCCTCGTCATCCTCGATGAGCAGGAGGTTCATGAGTGCGCACGTCTTCGGATGTTCGTTGTGTGAGATCAACGACTACCACGCGCGCCAACGCGGCGACCACACGCGACCGTAAGATTTTCGCAAGGTCTATGGCGGGCCTACTCGTAGACCTTCTCGGCGACGTCCTCGGCGTTGACGGCGTCGGCCTCGAGGTCTCGCCCGACGGCCGCGGACCTGCGCGCCTTCTGCTCGGCGTACCACTCGTGGGCGATGATCATGCTCATCACCTCGTTGGTGCCCGTCCAGATCGACGCGAGGCGGAGGTCCCGGTGGTGACGCTCGACCGGGTAGACGTCGGTGTAGCCGATGCCGCCCATGACCTGCATCGCGTTGTGGACCGCCTTCTGGCAGCTCTCGGTGACGAACTTCTTGGTCTCGGAGATGTACCGCCGGGTCCGCGCGGCGTCCTCGCCGGCGTCCACGGCGCGCGCGGTCGTGTAGACGAGCGAGCGCGAGGCGTCGAGCAGCATCGACGCCTCGGCGACCTGGAAGCTGACGCCCTGAAAGCGGTTGATGGCGCGCCCGAAGGCCTTTCGCCGGGTGGTGTAGGCGCCGGCGACCTCGAGGGCCGCGCGGGCCGGGCCGATGGTCATCGCGGCGGTGCCGAGGCGCTCGGGGATCATCATCGTCTCGAAGACCGCCGCCCCGCCGTGGAGGCGGCCGACGACATTGTCCTTGGGGACCTTCACGTCCTCGAAGACCACCCGCCCGGTGCCGCCCCCGCGCGAGCCCATGAGCCCGTAGAGGTACTCGACCTCGACGCCGGGGCCGCGCTCGACGATGAGGGCGCTGAGCGCCTCGTGGGGTGCGGCGTCGGGGTTGGTGCGGGCGTAGACGAGGAAGTAGTCGGCCCCCTCGGCGCCTACGATGAAGCGCTTCTGGCCGTTCAGCAGCAGGTGATCTCCACGGTCGACGGCGGTCGTCGTCGCGCCGAAGAAGTCGGACCCGCCGCGGGGCTCGGTGAGCGCCTCGGCGGCGAAGATCTCGCCGGCGAGGAGCGGCTTCACGAAGCGCTCCTTCTGCGCGTCCGTGCCGTGCCGGACGATGGCGTCGCAGACCAGCTCGGCGCCGACCCCGAAGGTGCAGGCGAAGATGTAGCCGAGGGTCCCGACCTCCTCCATGACCGCGCAGGAGGCGACCCAGTCGAGCCCGCGCCCGCCCCACTCGACCGGGTGGCGGCAGCCCAGGAGGTTTCGGCGTCCGGCCTCGCGCAGGAACTCCCGGGGGAAGCGGATCTCGTCCTTGTCCATCGCGACGACCATCTCGCGCGGCACCCACCGCACCAGCTCGCGCACCTCGTCCCGGACCTTCCGCTGCTCGGCGTTCAACAGGAAATCGTACATCGTGGCTGCCTCCCCGCGTCGGCTCGCGCCGCAGTATCGCTCTGCGGGGCTTCGCGGTCACACGGAATCCGAGGTCGCTCCGGGCTGGAACATCGGCGGCCTGGCGGTGTCGGGTCGGGAGGGCTCGAGCGCACGGAGGGCGTACGATGAGAAGGCACCGCGGGTGGATCCTGGCGACGTTGACGACGTTCATCGGAGGTGTCGCGACGGCGAACCCTCCCGCGCCGCCGCCGACCCCGGTGGGCGGGGCCATCGGGGCGTCGGGCCCGCTGGTCGTGGAGGGTTACGCGCCCGACCGGCGCTGGGTCGCCCTCTGTCAGGCCCGCGAGGACACCGACGGCGACGGTGAGATGGGTGTCTCGGTCGGCTACCACGGCGACACCTTCGGCGACGCGCTGAAGCCGTACCTGGTCGTCGGCGACGGGCCCGGCCGACCCATCGACGCCTTCGTGGACGCGAGCACCGACGGCCGCTGGGTGGCGCTGGTCGAGGCCGGGCGCCTCATCCTCTGGGACAGCGTGGCCGACCGCCGCCTCGACCTGTCGACCCGCGGCGCCGTCACCCCCGCGACGACCCACGCACTCTTCCCCGGGTACGGCGCCTTCGCCTGGCGGAGCCACCGCTTCCTGTACTTCCGCGACGTCCCCGAGCCGCGCCGCGCCAAGCCGGGCGAGCGACCGCGCCGGGTCGCGGTCGTCATCGACGCCGACCGCGGCAGCGAGTGGGTCATCGACCACGGCGACGGCGACCTCTTCAGCGCCTACCTGCACGAGGGCGGCCGCCACGCCACGGTCTTCGTCGCCCCGGCCGATCAGGCGATCTTCCTCCCGCGGACGAGCCTCGCGCGCGGGGGATGTCGGGGCCCCATCACGAGCTACTCGACCGGGGGCGCCAGTAATCTGCAGGCCCGCTTCGTGCGGGTCGTCGGGCCGGCGTGGTCCGGTCGCCACCTCGCGATCCTCGGGGGGCGCGCCCTCGTCCGCACCGAGGCCGGGGCGCTCGTCTGGGACGAGGGCGGGCGCCGGAGCCCCGCGCTGCCCGCCGAGCTCGACGGCCGGGTCCTCGCCGTGAGCCGCGGCGGGGCCATCGTGCTGTGCGTCCCCGCGCCCGCGGACGCCGAGTCCTGCGACGTCCGGCTGGTGTCTCCGGGAGGCCGGACGAGCGCGACGCCGTGGTCGCGGGAGCTACCGGACGACGACTACAGCGTGCTGACGGAGCGCGTCTGGATGCGGTGGGGGGAGGACCGGCTGACCTGGCTCCTCGACACCGAGACCGGCGCGCACATGACCGCGCCCTTCGAGTCCGATCTCGAGGGCGTCTCCGGCGCGAAGGCGTTCCTGATGCGCCGCTCGGACGGCTGGGCCGCCATCGCCGACCTCGCGACGGGCAAGGTCACGGATCTGCCGATCACCACGTCGCCCTACGAGACGCACGGGCGCTACGGTGACTGGGCCTTCGCGCGGCTCTCCGATGGCGGCAACGTCGTCGTCGACGTCACCGCGGGGCGGGTCGCCGGGTTCGTGGGCGGGCCCGAGGCGGTCGGGCTCTCGGCCGACGGCCTGCTGCTGACGGCGGCCCGAGTGCCGGGGCTCGTGGTCCGCAATCGCCTCCCGGAGGGCCCGCTCCGCTGGTATCGCCCGGGGACCCTGGAGGACGGGCCGCGGTGATCACGAGGGCTCGGCCGGTCCGTCGCGCAAGCCGGTGTCGGCGGCGTCCGGTCGGCGGGGACGAGCGCTGCGATCGGGGACCGCGGCGGTTTTCTTGCGGGTTACGGCGCCGGGGGTACGCTCGGCCCCGGTCGCCAATCCCGCCCGGAGCCGCTGATGTCCGTCGTCCTCGCCGAAGCCCCGACCGCCGCGCCCGCCACCCGTGAGGAGCGCTTGAGCGCGGCCCTCGACGGCTTCGCGCTGGGCGCCGGCGCCCGCGCGGCGGTCCTCGCCGACGCCGACGGCCTCCCCTGCGCCGCCTGCGCCGGGACCGACACCGAGCATGCCGAGCTCTGGGCGGCCGCGGCTGCGCGCGCCCTCGACGCCGCCAGCGCCATCCAGGGCATCTCCCGGCGCTTCGGTCCCGTCGAGGCCAGCGTCGCGCTGGACGGGGAGCTGCGGCTCTACGCGCGCCAGCTCCGCGCTCCCGACGGGCCGGTGCTCGCCGTCGTCATCGGGCCGCGTTCCCCCGGCCACGAGGCCCTCGTCCAGCTCGAGCGCGCCGTGGCCGAGACGCTCGGTCATCATTGATCATGTGTTGATCAGGTGTTGATCAATATATGGGCGAGCGGGACGTGAGCCACGTGAGCCACCTCACTCGAGGGGCGCGGGGAGCTCGCCGAAGTGGTAGCCGAGGCCGACGGAGAACATCGACAGCTTGCTGATGGCGACCCGGAGGGACGCCTCGAAGCGGCTCTCGCGGGTGAAGCGGGTCCGCGCGGTGAGCCAGAGGCCGGGGCCGAGCCCGGTGCGGTCGAGGTCGTCCCGGGCCCAGGTCAGTGAGCTGAAGGCGGCGATCCCGCCCTCGAGGGTGAAGAGCGGCTGCTTCCAGCCGACCTGCAGCGCGAGGAAGCGCGGGTCGTCGTGGGTCGGCAGGGTCGGGATCGCGACCTCTACCCAGAGGTCCGTCCGCCCGAGGAGCAGCCCGAGGCCGGGGATGTCGGTGCGAATCGCCTGCTCGCGGTCGGTCCAGCCGGCCATCAGCACCGGCGACACGCGGAAGGCGACGCCGAAGCGGTCGATCTGGCGGCTGATCTCGAACACCAGGTCGACCCGCAGCTGGAACGTGGTGAAGCCCTCGGGGGGGCGTCGCTCCTGGTCGCGGGCGTGCCCGAAGGTGAGCGCCACCGCCCCGGACCAGCGGCCCGGGCGGTCGTAGGTGAAGCGGAGCCCGCCGGCGAGGGAGTCCCGGACCGGCGTCGGGCAATCCTGCCCCGGGTGACACGGGGCGTCGGTCGTCTGGTCGGGCTGCACCGCGAGCAGCGCCTCGAGGAGGATCACCTCCTGAGCCCACTGGGTCGCCGCGATCGGCGCCGGCGGGGCGGCGGCGGCCGGGGCCACGGCGGCCAGGGCGCCGACGAGCAGCAGCGCGAGGAGCAGACGGCACGACATCGCCGGGACGATACACACTTCGCACCCCGATGTCGGCCTCCGTGCTGTAACCTCCGCCCGGAGAACCGGAGGAGGTGCTGCGCCGTGAGCCTTGCCCCGCTGACCACCGAGGACGCCCTCGCCGCCCAGATCGAAAGCGGCGAGCTGCTCGTCGCCTACTTCTCCACCCCGACCTGCAACGTCTGCAAGGTGCTGCGCCCCAAGGTCGACGAGCTCTGCGAGCGCCTCGGCGTCCCCGGGGTCTTCGTCGACACCGTCGCGCTCCCGGCCACCGCCGGCCAGCGCCTGGTCTTCGCCGTCCCGACGGTCATCGTCTTCGGCGACCGCCGCGAGCTCCAGCGCTATGGCCGTCACCTCTCGCTGAGCGACCTCGAGGGGACCCTCACCCGCCTCGTCGAGCTCCTCACGCCGGAGCCCGGGGACGCCTGATCGGGCTGGCGTGGAGCTCGAGCCGGGCCGAGATCTGAGGCCGCGATGATGTCGGATCGTCGGGTCCGACCGGCGCGAGCGCTGGAGTGGGCGCGGAGCGCGTGCGTGAGCGGAGCGGAGCGCGTTTGCGCGAGCGGAGCGCCTGTGCGCGTACGTGAGCGGAGCGGAGCGCCTGCGCGTGGGCGTGTGCGTGGGCGGAGGGAGCGCGTTTGCGCGAGCGGAGCGGGCGCCTGTGGGTGTGCGTGGGCGGAGCGGAGCGCGCTTGCGCGAGCGGAGCGGGCGCCTGTGGGTGTGCGTGGGCGGAGCGGAGCGCGTTTGCGCGAGCGGAGCGGGCGCCTGTGGGTGTGCGTGGGCGGAGCGCGTTTGCGCGAGCGGAGCGCGTGTGCGTGGGCGGGGGCGGGGCGGAGCGCGTTTGCGCGAGCGGAGCGGAGCGCCTGTGGGTGTGCGTGGGCGAAGCGAGGGCGTGTGCGTGGGCGGAGCGGGGGCGTCTGCGTGTGCGGAGCGCGTGTGTGCGTGGGCGGAGCGGGAGCGTCTGTGTGAGCGGAGCGCGTGTGCGGACCGGAGCGTGTTTGCGTGAGCCGGACGCGCTCACGCAAACGCAAACGCGGCCCCGAGCTCCGGTCTCGCCGGTCCGAGCGGACGCGCGGGGAGTCGCGATTCCCGGGCCCCCCGCGCGGCGCCGGACGGGTCAGCGGATGGCCGCCGACGGGTTGATCCGGAAGTGCGGGTGGATGTCGAGCGGGACGTCGTCGAGGTCGGCGAGCTTCTCGCGCACGGCGGCCGAGACGATGCCGTTGCGCGCGATGAGGCGGCCGGCCCCGTCGTAGTCACCGCGGGCCATGATCTCGACCGTCTCGAGGACGATCCGGCGGACCGCCTCCGGGAGCGCCGCCGGGTTGGCCTCGAAGGCGCGGGCGCCGGGCTTGTAGCGGAAGACCCAGTGCTCGGTCAGGCAGTTGAAGATGATGGTCCGCGCGATGGCGCGGGGCTGGGCGGCGGCGAGGCGGCCGCTGTCGATGAGGGTCGCCAGGTAGGTCGCCGCGAGCTTCTCGCCGCCCTTGTCGGGGATGAGGCCCAGCTCGGCGAGCTTCAGGTAGTTCCAGAGCGCGACGGCCTCGCCCTGCAGGGCGTCGATGATGGTGTAGCGCTCGCGGAGCTGCTCGCGCGGGGTGACGACGTCGCCGCTCGGCAGGGTGATGGGGCTCGGCACGAGGGTGTGGCCGAGCTCCCAGGCGACCAGCAGGTCGAGGTAGGCGTCGGCCGAGAGCGACTTCTGCGCCTCCGTGGTCAGGGCGCGCTTGGCCAACGGGACGATGAGCGCCTCGAACTTCGCCTTGACGACGTTCTGCAGGATGACCTGCTTCTGCCCGTGGGTGCGCCGGACGGTGTCGTCGTTCGGCAGCAGGTAGGCACGGAGCTGGTAGCCCGCGCGGGCGTCACCCGCCGAGTAGAGGAGGTCGGCCACGGTCGGCTTCGTCGTCACCTGGATCGGCGAGAGCCGCGCTCGGGTCGCCTCGCAGACCGGCAACGTCTCCACGAGGTGCGGCGTCTGCTCGGCGATCTTGGCCACCCGCGCGGTCTCGGCGTCGTCACGGAGGGTGATGATGGCCTCGAAGGCGGTCTTCAGGCCCAGGAGCCGGTCCTCGTAGAACTCGTAGGGGCCGATGGCGATGTCGAGCGGGCAGGTCTTCGACTCGAGCCAGAGGCGCTCGCTCGCCTGGTACTCGTCGGTCAGGAGCGCCTGGGCGCGCGCCTCGAGGAAGCGGGCCAGCCCGTCGCACTCACAGCGGCCCGCCGCGCGCGCGGCGTCGTCGCAGCGGTAGGCGGCCGCCGCCTGGCGGAGCGAGCTGGAGGCGCGCTTGAGCAAGGCGAGGTAGGCGTCGGAGTAGGGCGTTATCCGGAAGCTCTCGCCGTCACGCCGGAGGACCGTGTACGGGCTCCGCGCGGCGCGGGCGTGCTCGGCGTTGTCGAGGACCCAGGTGTCGAGCTCGCGGCGGCTCATGTCGGCGGGGTAGAAGTTCGCCCCGGCCGGGCGCGGGCGGCCGCCGAAGAGGGGCAGGTCGTCGGAGTGGCGGTCCCACGGCCCGTAGTTGACCTCCATGAGCCCGGCGAGCTCGTGGGCGCCGGGGGCTCGCGACCGCGAGAGCGCCTGCCACACCGCGTAGCCGTCGGGAGAGACCTGCTGCCAGAAGATGGCGTCGACCGCGTCCGCGGCGTCGACGAGGTGGCGGGCGGTCCGCTGGAGCGTCGCCGGGATGGCGCTCTCGGCGACCCCGAGCTGAACCGGGACGTAGCGCGCCAGCCGCGCTCGGAGCGCGGCCTGGGAGGGGGCGTCGCGCAGCACCTCGCTCACGTCCGGTGGGGTCGCCCCGGCCGGGAGGGCCATCGCCAACAGGGCGATCGCGGCGAGTAGAAGTCGGACTACGGGTCTGCGCGTCATGACGTCGCTCCGGGTTCAGGGAGTGCGATGTCGATGCGGTGGAGACCCGACGATCCAGTCGGGGCGCGTGAGCCGTGACCTTCTCAGAGCCGATTCTTTGCGTCGTGGACAACTGGCGCTGCCAGGCCGACCGTCGGCGAGGCGGCGCCGTCACGACGGACGCCCCCGGTGGGATCGACGAGGATGCCACCGTTCTCGAGCTTCGGACGAGATCAGATTAGCACGCGCGACGGGCCGGCGACAGCGAACGGGACGAACTTGTGAACGCCCTTCAGAACCACCGCGGCGACGCGGTCGCGGCCCCGGACCGTCACACCCAGCTCTCGGCGTGGAGGCCGTCGACGCGCTCGAACTCGCGCAGGTTGTGGGTCACGAGAACTCGGCCGAGAGACAGCGCGTGGGCGGCGATGAGCATGTCGAGGCTGCCGATCAGGGTCCCGGCGCGCTCGAGACGAGCCCGTACTCCCCCGTACGCGGCGGCCGCGCGCTCATCGAAGGGCGCGACGCCGAGGGGAGCGAGCAAGGCGGTCAGCGCCTCGGCGTTCTGCGCGGGGCGCGAGCTCCTGGTGACGCCGTACTCGAGCTCGGCGAGCGTGATGGAGGAGACGCAGACGTCGCTGGGGTCGAGCTTGCGCAGGCGCTCGAACACGCGCTCCGGCTTCCGCTTGATGACATAGATGCAGATGTTCGTGTCGAGCATCCACATCTAGAGCTCCTCGCGGGAGTCGTGGGGAGGCTGGACGCGCTCGTCCATGAAGTCGTCGGTGAACAGGTCCAGAGCCGCCTCGAAGGTCGCCCAGGGATCGTCCTTCGGCATCAACACGACGCCGCGTCCGACCCGCCGGATATAGACCTCCGTCCCGTCGAACGCGAACTCCCGCGGGAGTCGGACCGCTTGACTGTGACCGTTCTTGAAGAGCTTCGCTGTCGTCATCGGGACCTCGCGGCGTCGTATATATGTATGGGTATATACATGTCGCGCGGCGAGCAAGCTTCGGACCGGAGTCTCTCGACCTCAATAGTTGGCGTCGCCCTCGGCGCCGGGGCTGCCGTCGCCGCCGGGGGCGCCGACGCTGGGGCCGCCGTCGCCGCCCGCGCCGCCCGCGCCGTCGGCGCTGAAGGCGTTCTGGGTCTTCCAGTCGGCCGCGCCGCTCGCCCCCGAGACGAAGACGCCGTAGCTCGGGCCGCCGCAGCCGCCTCCGCCACCGCCGCCGTGACCGCCGAGGCCACCGTCGCCGCCCGCGCCGCCCGCGGAGGTGCAGAAGGTGTCGTTGCCCGCCGCCGCGGGGCCACCGTCGCCACCGCTCCCGCCGGAGCCGCCGGTGCCGCCGACGCCGCCCTTGCCGCCATCGCCGCCGGGGCCGCGCACGATGGTGTTGTTCGACAGCGCCGGCAGGCTCGCCGGAGCCGACGCGAACGCCAGGAAGACGCCGAAGCTGCCGCCGCCGCCGCCGCCGCCGGAGCCGCCGGTCCCGCCGCAACCGCCCGCGCCGCCGCCGCCGCCGGAGCCGCCCAGATCGGTGTAGCCGCCGGCCTCGACGCCGCCGCACCCGAGGGTCTCGACGCCGCCCGCCGCGCCGCCGCCGCCGCCGCCGGAGCCGGCGTCACCGTCGCCGCCCATGACGCCGACCCCCGGGACCCAGAGGCCATCGACGACTGATCCACCCGCACCGCAGCCGCCCCCGGCCGTCCCCGCGTCCCCCGGCGTCCCGGACTGCCCGGGCTCGCCGCCGACGGTGTCGCTCGGCGTCTTGCAGAAGGTGCAGTTGGCGAGCGACGTCGTGCAGTCGCTGAAGGGGCCGTCGTCGGCGCTCGTGAGGCGATCCGCGCCACCCGCGCCGCCGCCGCCCGCGCCCGGGCCGGCCCCCGCCGTCCCATCGGCCGCGGGGCTGTCCGTCTGGTTGGCGCCCTGCGGGCAGGTCGCGCTCTCCTCGTTGTAGTCGGGGCAGACGGCCACGCCGCCCGCGCCGCCGTCGACCGCCACGCCGCCGCAGCTGTGCGCGCCGCCCTCGCCGCCGCTCCGGTGGTCCGCCGCGGCGCAGCTGTCCTTGCCGAGGTCGACCGCCGTCTGGCCCGAGGTGCCCGGCTCGCCGGCGCTGCCCGGGGTGCCGCCGTCGCCGTCGTCGCCGTCGCCGCCGCTGCCGGCGACGACGCGGTTGTCGCGCAGGACCAGCGACGCGTCGCAGTCGGCCACGTAGATCGCGTAGGTGCTGCCGCCGGGCTGCTTGTTGACGTAGCCGAAGACGCTGACGCCGACGAGGCCGGCCGAGCTGGCGGCGCCGCCGGCGATGCCGATGGCGTTGACGGCGCCCGGCGCCGCGGAGGTCGGGGTCTGACCGAGGATCGCCGTCTCGAAGAGGGTCGTGTCCCGCGCCCGGAAGTCGCCGGAGTAGCCGCCGTAGACGGTCACCCCGGCGGCCAGCGTGATGTTCTCCGGGTAGACCCCGGTCGCCACGTAGACGTCGCGCTTGCCGCCGGCGGCTGCGAGGTCGACGCCCTGCTGGATGGTCAGGACCGGCGCGTCGAGGGTCCCGGCGTTGGTGTCGTCGCCGTTCCGCGCCACGAAGACGGCGAGGTCGAGCTGCCCGTCGACGCCGTCGCAGTCGGCGTCGGTGCCGCCCGGGAGGTCGACGGTGTCGGTGATCTCGCACTCGCAGCCGTCGAGGGGGTTGCCGTTGACGTCGGCGAAGCTCGCGCGGCAGGCGATCCCGCACTGGGGCACGGCCCCCGACGTGTCGCAGCGGTTGTCGGCGTTGGGGCGCTCGTCCCCGGCGAGACAGTTGTTGCCGCAGACGCCGCAGTTCTCGTCGCGGAAGTAGACGCCGTCCTCGTCGACCCACGCGTCATCGACGGTCCCGTCGCAGTCGTTGTCGTAGTTGTCGCAGACGTCGTCGCCCAGCATGCAGGCGCTCCAGCCGGCGTCGCCGCAGGTCTCGAGGCCCACGCAGGTGACGACCGGGGAGCTGGGCTCGGCCGGATCCTGGTAGGTCTGCTCGCAGGCGCGCTGGAGGCCGACGGACTCGGTGTCGCAGTCGCAGGAGCCGGTCGTCGGGACGCACTGCTGGGAGCCGGCGTTGTCGACGCAGTCGTAGCCGTCGGGGCAGTCGTCGCCGCTCTCGCACGGGGTCGTGCAGTACGAGCCGTTGGCGAGCTGCGAGCACTGCCCGCCGTTGACGACGCAGTTGGCGTCGGTCGAGCACGGTGAGCACAGCCGCGCCGGGACGACGCCGCAGAAGAAGGGGCTCACCTGGAAGTAGCCGGCGGCGCACTCCTCGACCACGCACTCCGGCGGGTCGAAGCCCTCGGCGTCACAGGTGGTCAGGGCGTTGGCGATGGCACCCTCGCAGCCCTCGTCGCAGTAGCCGCAGTGCTGGTAGCTCGTGTAGCCGCCGTCCTCGTCGCGGAAGCCCTCGTCGACGTTGCCGTCGCAGTCGTTGTCCTGGTAGTCGCAGGCCTCCTCCGCGGGCTCCGGCGCGCTGCACGTCCCCCAGCCGCCCTCCTCGCAGGTCTGGATGCCGCGGCAGGTGCCGAGGCCGTTGGTCCGCTCGCAGGCGCGCACGCGGCCGACGCTCTGGGCGGTGCAGCCGCAGACGCCGGTGTCGGGGACGCAGACCTCGGCCGACGCCGCGCGCTGGACGTCGGTGACCGCCTGGCAGGCGTAGCCGTCGGGGCACTCGTCGACCGCGACCGAGCAGGTCGTCGTGCAGTAGGGCGGCTGCTCGCCGTCGTCGACGCAGCGGCCGCCGGGGCAGTGGGCGTCGGACAGGCAGCTCCCGCAGAAGTCGAGGTAGTTGGGCACGCACAGCTGCGTCGGGTCGACCTGGCCGGCGAGCACGCGGCACGAGTAGCCCTCGGGGCAGGTGTCGACGCAGGTGCGCGAGCAGATCGGGCCGTCGGGCCCGTCGATGCAGTAGCCCGAGGCGCAGTCGGGGTTGGCGAAGCAGGCCGCGCCCAGCTCGCCCGGGCCGTACTGCTGGCCGTCCCACGGGACGAAGGTGTCAGCGGCGCCAGTGTCTTCGTCGCTGGCGGTGTCCGCGGCGAGGGTGTCCTCGACCACGTCGGCCGCGGTGTCGCCCTTGGTGTCCGTGCCGCTGCCGTCGTCATCTCCGCCGCAGCCGGCGAGAGCGAGGGCGAGGGCGAGAGCCGAGGCGGCCCCGAGGCGGGGCAGGCTGGAACGCTTCATCGGTGCTCCTAGTCGGTTCCGATACCGAGCGACAGGCACTGCCCCTCGATGCACAACAGTGGCGCGCAGCAGTCGTCGCTGGTGACGCAGGCCCCGCACTCGCCGTCGACGCAGGCCTGGTTGCCGCAGTCGTCGCAGGCGTCGCAGGTGGTGCCGCCGGGGGGCTCGCACTCGACGCCGACGTCGAGGATGGCGCGGTCGTAGTGGATGTCGACCTTGTTGCTGGCGTCGAAGGCGCCGGCGAAGAGGCCGCCGAAGATCTCGATCTTGTTCGACGCCCGGAAGGAGCCGTAGCCCGCCCACAAGAAGCCACCGAGGTCGACGGTGTTCGACACGCTGATCTGCCCGTCGGTCCCGAAGTAGAGCCGGAGCAGCGCCGGGTAGTTCGGCGAGCCCAACGTCAGCTTGCTGCTGGTGTTCAGCGTCCCGGCGACGAAGACGTCGAGCTCGGCCGTCGGCGACGGGACGATCTGGATGTTGCCCGAGCCGGAGATGCTGCCGCCGACGAAGAGCGCGGTGCGCCCGGTGGCGACGATGGTGACCGCGTGGCTCGAGGCGATGTCGTCGAGGTAGTAGACGCCGCACGGCAGGGTCAGGTGGATCGGGCCGCCGGGGTTGTCGAGGACGCCGGCATCGAGGCCGACGAAGGCGTTGTCGTTGTCGCCCTCGAAGTGGTCGACGAGGGTCTGCACCGGGACGAGCTGGTCCTCGGCGCAGCGACAGGGCTGGCCGACGGACACCGGCTCGGTGACCGTCGCGCCGGTGACGACGTTGCCGGTGACCGAGGCCGAGGCCGGGACGTGCAGGGTCCCGTCGATCGTGAGGGTCGAGCCGGTGACGACGTTGCCATCGACCCAGGCGTCGAGGGCGACGTCCATGAGCCCGCTCCAGAGCCCGCCGCCGACGTGGAGCTCGCCGGCGACGACGACGTCGTTGGACAGCGTCATCTGGGCCGCCGACCAGAAGGTCCCGTTGATGACCATCTTGTTCGAGGCGTCGAAGGCGCCGCCGGTGCCGACGCCGCCGCCGAGGCCGCCGGGCTCGTAGGGGCCGAAGCGGCTGTCGTAGGCGTCGGTGAGGACCTCGTTCGACAGATCGATCCCGTCGCAGGAGCAGAGCGCCCAGGTGAAGCTCGTCTCGGCGGTGACGTCGAGGCAGGTCTCCTCGCCGTCGAGCTCGACCACGAGGGGGCCGAAGTCGGCGCAGTCGGCGGGCGGATCGCCGACGGTGATGGTCGGCACGCAGTCGCCGTCCGCGCAGCCCTCGCCGTCGTCGCAGCTGGTGACGCAGTCGCCGCAGTGGTCCGGATCGGTCAGCGTGTCGACGCAGGTCCCGCCGCAGGCGCTCAGCTCGCCCAGGCAGCTCCCCGCGCAGCCGCCCGCCGAGCAGACCTGGCTGGCGTCGCAGGTGTGTCCGCAGTCACCGCAGTTGTCGGGATCGCTGTTCGTGTTGATGCACACGCCGTCGCACAGCCGGTGGTACAGCGGGCAGCCCTCGGTGTCCGGCGGGATGACCGTGTCCCCGGGCGACGTCGTGTCGGACGCCGTCGTGTCGTCGGGTGTCGTCGTGTCGCTCGGGGTGCTGGTGTCGCCCGGCTCGACCGTGTCGCCCGGATCGACGGTGTCGCCGGGATCGAACGTGTCGTCCGGATCGATCGTGTCGCCCGGAGCCATGGAGTCGCTCGGCTCGACGGAGTCACCCGGGTCGACGGTGTCACCCGGATCGATCGTGTCGTCCGGCGCCGCCGTGTCGTCGGACGCGGTATCCACCGAGAGCGTGTCCGACGGCTCGCCGCTGTCCTCCGGCGGGGTCGTGTCCGACGGCGCGAAGGTGTCGGTCACGTCGGGACCGCTCATCACGTCGTTCTGGTTGAGGCCCGAGCCCTCGTCGTCGCCGCTGCACGCGGCGCCGGTCAGGGTGAGCACGAGCACGGCGAGCGCGAGCGCAAGGCTGCGACGCGCGCCGGAGATGAACGCTCTGGCGGGTACCGACCACATGACCACAGGTGTAGCGTATTCCCGGGGTCGGATTCCAGGCTGTTGTGCCTATGAAAGAGAATACGGCTGGCGCAGCCGGGTCGTCGCGCAGCGACCACGGCTATCTCAGCGGCTCACGCTCCGCGAGCGACGCGATCACACCGGCCGGCGACATCGAACGGTCGGTCTCGAATACGTCGTCCCGCCGGCTTCCTGTCCTACTGGGCGTCGTCGCAGGTGTCGGTGACGATGTAGTCGGTGCCGGACTCGACGGTGACGACGATGATGGTGTCGGCCTTGAGGTCGGCGGACAGCGCGTCCCAGGCCTGCTCGAGGATCGGGACCCAGTCCTCGTGGAGCGTCCAGATGTAGAGGATCTGCTTCACCCACCGGTCTTCCTCGGAGACGTTGGCGGTGCTCTCGTTGACGCCCTCGAGCTTCTTCTCGAGCAGCGTCGTGGCCTTGTCGGTGTCGTAGTCGGTGACGACCGGGCCGAGGTAGGCGCGGGTGACGGAGACGCCGACCTTCTGGCCGTCGATCTCGACCTCGTAGTCGGTGATGGCGCCCTCGACGTCGTAGTCGATGGCCGTCTCGATCTTGTAGAGCTCGGCGCCCTCGCACTCGACGAGCCACTGGAGGCTCATGACCTCCGAGCACTTGGAGCTGCCGCCGGCGTTCGGCTGGTCGAAGCGGTACGCGGGGCCGGTCGCGAGCAGGTCCGTGTCGAACTCGGCGACGTCGATCTCGTAGGTCGAGGTCAGAAAGCTCGGCGTCGCCTCGTCGAGCTCGTCGACGACGGCGCCGCAGCTCGTCCCCAGGATGGTCCCCCACTCGGTCTCGCGCTCGCCCGGGGTGGCCGTGTCCGCGACGGCCGTGTCGGTGACCGCCGTGTCCTCGACCACGTCGACGTCGGGCTCGGCCGTGTCCTCGGTGGTCGTGTCCAGCGGGACGGTGTCGTCGACGGTCACCGTGTCGGCGAGGACGTCGTCGCCGACGTCCTCGCTCGTGTCGGCGACGGTGTCCGTCGTGGCGGTGTCGTCGCTGGTGTTCGAGTCGTCCGGACACCCGGCGAGCAGCAGGGCGGCGGCCAGGAGCGTGGCGGTCGTGCGGAGCTTCATGGCCGGTACTCTAAGGCGCCGAGAGCGTGATGTCTGCCGTCATTCGGCCCCGGACGGGCTCGGCCCGGCCTCAGCTCACGAGGGCCAGCGCCGCGAGGCGGTCGTCGAAGCGCGCACGATACCGCCGCTTGGCCTCTGCGCTCAGGAACGAGCGCTCGACGAGCGCGTGGACGTCGTCGCGTCGCGCGGCCAGACGATCGAGGAAGCGCCGCGCCCGCGCCTCCTTGATCCCGAAGCGTCGGGACAGGTCCAGGAGGTCCGCGCCGGTCTCGAAGCCGTGGGACGCGACGCCTCGTGGGATCTCGTCACCGTCGAAGAGGCCGAGCGCGAGCCGCCGCTCGTCGGGCAGGTGCAGCGAGGTCGCGACGAGATCGTAGGCCGGGCTCAGCAGGAAGTCGCCGCGCGGGCCCTGGGACAGCGAGAAGTTCTTGAGGTGCGCGTCACCATTGGAGACCGCATACGAGAACACGATCCGCCGAAAGAGGCGCTCGACTTCGACCACGTACGCGGGACAGAAGCGGCGCAGCGCGCGCCCGAGCTCCTCGTAGCTGCCGTCGTACTTGTAGTTCGGGCCGTCGCGGTCGGGGGACCGCTCGAGGAGCTGACAGAAGTCCTCCTGTGCGACCCGCGCCCCGTCCGGTCGACGATCGAAGCGGCGCGTCAGGTAGGCCAGCTCGCCATCCGCGAGACGCACGCAGGCGTTCGCGGCCGTCTCGAGCCCGAAGACCTGCTCGGCGAGCTGCATCGTCAGGTGCTCGTTCGCCGGGAGGTCGTCGTGGAGCTCCGGCAGCCGGGCCCCGGGGATGGGCTTGAGGAGATAGCGCCCGCCGCCCTCCACGACCACGAAGCGCCCGCGCACGAGGTCGAGCGAGAGCTTGTCCTGCACCCCGGAGATCGACACGCGCCGCATCGTCTCGGCCCGGAGTCGAGGCAGGTCGGCCCGGGTGATCGCGAGCTCGTGAGGGACCCGGCGGCGGTCCGCGAGGCGCGCCCGGGCGCGGGGCGAGAACCCATCCCGCGCCAGCGGCGCCAGGGTGCTGTAACAGCGCCCGCTCAAGGCGCCGCCAGGGGCTCGATGGTGACGCTGCCGACGGTGTCGCCGCCCGTGGCGAGGAGGAGCCCGAAGGCGTCGTCCTCGTCGATCCGCAGGGCGCGATGCTGCAGCGCCCGGGTCGAGCCCTCCGAGAGCAGGCCGTGGAAGAAAGGAAACAGGCTCGCCGCGGCGTAGGGCTCGGCGCGGACCGGGAGCGTCAGGCTGATGGCCGGGCCGCCGTACCCCGGCTCGTAGGTGAAGCGGTAGCCGCCGTCGGGCAGCTCCTCGATCAGCCCGGCCACGAGGCCGTGGTTACGGACACGGGCGGCGCGGCCGCTCACGGCAGCGTCCGAATCGCGACCCGCAGCTCCAGCCCGAGGGGGGCGAGGAGCCGCGTCACGGTCTCCAGGGTCGGGTTGCCGCTCCCCGACTCGATGTCGCTCAGGGTGTGCAGCGACACCCCGGAGATCTCGCTGAGGCCGCGCTGGGACAGACGCAGCTCCTTACGACGATCGCGGACCATGGCTCCGAGGGTGGCGACGTTCATTGAAATGAAAATAGCACGCGCGTTTCCCCGTTTGTAAACAATCCGTCCGCGAAAAGTTCATCAGGATGAACGTATCGCCGGCGGAATGGCGGTGGCTCACCGTTCCTCGCCAAGATATTCACTATAATGAACCTTGTGGCCCCCTGAGCGCCTACCCGACGTGCTCCGCGATGGCGTCGGCCACGGCGCGCATCCCCGCCTCGTTCGGGTGAAACGACGACGCCATCGCCGACCATCGGCCCAGCCACCCCGCGAGCCACGGCTCGGCCGAGCCCAGTGCGTGGTCGGCGCTCAGCGCGGAGACCCGCACCAGGTCCGCCGCGGTCCGCTCGGCCGCGCGCTCGAACGCCGTCGCCAGCCGCTCGCCCACCGCGCGGCAGGCGGCGATCTCGTCCGGGGACAGCGGCAGCTCCGGTCCCGGCCGGGTCTCGGGCCCGACCACCGTGAAGTAGTCGACGAGCACCAGCCGCGCTCGGGGGGCCCGCGCCCGCGCCGTCCATACGATCTCGGCGAGCCCGGTGGCGACCCGCTCGACGTCGTCCTCGGTCACCGTTGGCTTCGACCCGGCGAGCGCCGCGCCCAGCGGTCGGGTCCACCAACGTCCACGCAGCTGCGCCGCCGCCGAGCGCCGCAGGAGCGCCCCGATGTAGCTCAGGTCGTTGCCGCCGGCGGTCACCGTCACCAGGTCCGCGTCCGCCGGCACGCCCGCGATCTGCGGCGGGAACAGCCTCCACGGCGCCCCCGGGCCGCGCTGCGGGTGGCGCAGGATCGACGCGGTGGTCGCGCCGGACACCGTCAGATCGGTCAGCTCGGCGCCCAGGCGCTCGGCGAGGAGGTGGGGGTAGTTGCGCCCTGAGCGCATGGCCGCCTTGTCCACGACCGGCGCGAGGCCGGGGCCGGCGGCGAAGGAGCTCCCGAGGGCGGCGACGTGACGGGGACGGGGCATCGACTGACCTCCGTAGGAGCAAGGGCAGACGATGGGATATCCCGGATCCCGGTCAAGCGCGACCGTCGCCGCCGCGTGGCCCCAGCGTCAGCGGACCCCGCGCACCGGGCGGAAGCCGTGGCTCTCGACCGCGTAGCCGGGTAGGGAGCTGGTCCGCGCCGCCGAGCGGCAGGCCTCGGGGTTGCTGTCGTAGCCGCCGCCGCGGAGGACCCGCTCGCCGTCGCCGTCGCCGAGGGGATCGGTCACCGCGCCGGTCGGGTATTCGCCGAGCTCGTCGTGGCACCACTCGGAGACGTTGCCCGCCATGTCGTAGAGGCCCCAGGCGTTGGCGGCCTTCTGCGCCACCGGCTTCGGGCCCGACGCCGCGTTACCGCAGTACCAGCCGTAGCCGTCGAGCCCGGTCGCCTCGCAGAAGCCGACGAGGCCGAGCTCGCCGGGCGGGATCGCGGTCGTCGTGCCGGCGCGGGCCGCGTACTCCCACTCGGCCTCGGTCGGGAGCCGATAGCCGAGGCAGGCGTAGGGGTCGCCGCTCGGGACGCACTTCAGCGTCAGGTCCTCGATGGTCCCGGTGCAGGTGTAGCACTCGGGCAGGCCCTGGCTCCGGGACAGCTGATTGCAGTACGCCGTCGCCTCCATCCACCGGACCTTCTCGGCGGGGCAGGTCTCGCCGCAGCTGTCTGCTGCGCTGTTGTCGTAGCCCGTCACGGCCTCGAACTCGGCCTGGGTGACCTCGGTCGCCTTGAGGCAGAACGGCCGCGTCAGGGTCACGCTGTGCTGCGCCTCGCCGGCCTCGCGCAGCTCCTCGCTCTCGGGCGAGCCCATCGTGAAGGTCCCCGCCTCGACGCGGACGTAGCCCTCGGGGCAGGTGGTCGGCGGCGCGACGCACGCGCCCGCGACGCAGACGTCGTCCCCCGTGCACGGCGTCTCCGGGCACCCGCTCGTCGAGCTGCCCGGGTCGTCGTCACAGGCCCCGAGCCCCGCCATCGCCACCAGGATCGCTCCCGTCAGGATCGTCCACCGCACCATCGTCGACCTCCGGAGTCGCGCGGGGCCCGCCGCCGCCGCGCGTGGGAATTCACTGGTCATTTAAAACATGGCCCGGTCGCGAGGTCACGAAGAACCGCGCCCGGCGCCCGAGGGCACCGTCGCCGTCGGGGTCGCCGCGATTCCCACGCTCTGGCGGTTGCGGCGCGGCGCGCGGTGTCGATGATCTCGACCTCGACGTTTTCCCCGAGTGGGTGAGGTGGACATGAGCGACGACGCCCTCGAGGCCCGCGTGACCGAGCTCGAGCTGCGCTACATGCAGCAAGAGGACCTCCTGCAGCAGCTGAGCGACCTCGTGCGCGACCAGCAGGACGCGATCGAGCGGCTCGTGCGGGTCGTGAAGGCCTACGAGTCCGAGCTCGAGGGCTCGCTGCCGCCCAACGAGCGCCCGCCGCACTACTGAGCTCGCGCGCGAGCTCAGCCCCCGGCCGCAGGACCATCGGACCGCCCCGGGGGGCGGGTTGCGTCGCTGGACCGTGCGCGCGGGTTCGTGGGAGCGTGCTCGCTCCAGACCACGCGAGCCACGGGAGGCGACGATGACCCAGGAGAAGAACCTCGGCTGGACGGCGGACGAGTACTCGGAGCTGGTCGGCTTCGACGGCGACTGGCGCGACACCTGGTGGCACCAGGACTACCTCGAGCTCATGGCGCGGCGCCTCGACCTCGCCAGCGTGCGGACCATGCTCGACGTCGGCTGCGGCGTCGGCCACTGGGGGCAGCGCCTGGCCACCGTGATGCCCCCCGACGTCGAGGTCTTCGGCGTCGACCACGAGGCGGGCTTCCTCGACAAGGCCCGCGCCCGCGCCGAGAGCCGCCCCGGGCGCCACACCTACCTCGAGGCGACGGGCGAGCGGCTGCCCTTCGACGATGACCGCTTCGACCTCGTGACCTGTCAGACCGTCCTCATCCACGTCCCCGACGCCCGCCGCGTCATCGCCGAGATGGTCCGCGTGACACGCCCCGGCGGGGTCGTGCTGCTCAGCGAGCCGAACAACCTCGTCGACCCGATCTCCAACCGCCTCGCGCTGACCGGCCTCGCCGACGACGAGATGAGCCGCCTCTTCGCCTTCGAGGCGACCTGCATCCGCGGGCGGGAGAAGCTCGGCCACGGCGACGCCGTCGTCGGCGAGCGCATGGGGAGCTACCTCCGCGACCTCGGCTGCGAGATCCGGGTCTGGAGCAACGACACCTGCGCGCCGCTCCAGCCGCCCTACGACACCCCGCGCGAGCGGATGCAGGTCGACGCCGTCCGGAGCTGGTCGAAGCAGGGCGTCTCCCACTTCGGCGGTTACGACGAGACCAAGCGTATCTACCTGGCCGGCGGCGGTATCGAGCAGGAGTACGACGCCCTGTTCCGCGCCGCCGTGAAGAGCCTCGCCGACGTCGTCGCCGCCATCGACGCCGGGACCTTCAGGACCGCCGGGGGCTTCCTGATGTACCTCGTCGCCGGCCGGAAACCCGCCTGAGGGCTTGGTCTCAGGCAAAAGTGAATACTATTTACGGTTTTCTCTTGAGGTGAGCTCGCCCGGGCGTAGGATTTGAACCACCGTTCAGATTCTACGCCGGGAGCGCAGCCATGAACCGCCTGGAGCCCGAGGCCGACCGCGTCGCGCGCATGCGCCGCCGCTATCAGACCGGAGACGCCTGGATCTCCGTCGAGCGGGCGCGCCACTTCACGGCGAGCTGGCGGGCCAGCGAGGGCCAGGGGCTCGCGCCGGAGCTCCGCGTCGCCCTGGCGATGCGCGAGGTCTACGCGCGGATGACCCACCACCTCGACCCCGACGACCGGATCGCGGGGGCCTGGACCGAGCGCTTCCTCGGCGTCCCCGTCGACATCGAGCGCGGCGTCTTCAACGCGGTCTTCGCCGCCGAGCTGACCCGCCCCCGGATGCTCCGCGCTCGCGCCGTCACGGCCGCTCGTGCCGCCGGTTATCTGGTGCGCCGCGGCGGGCTCCCGGAGTTTCTGCGCGGCCAGCGCGTCGCCCGGCGCCACGGCGGGACGCCTCTGCAGATGGCTCTCGACCCGATGCCGGCGCGGCGGGTGAACCCGTTTCAGATCAGCGCGAAGGACCGCCGAGAGCTCTTGCGAGACCTGCTGCCCTTCTGGCGCGGACGGACCCTGGTCGACCGCCTCGACGGCGCGCTCGCCGACTCGGGGCTGCGCTCGCCGGACATGCACGACTTCGTCCTCGCGCTCGCCGGCGGCGCGTCGCGTCAGGTCGAGATGGTGTCGACCTGCGCGACCGTGGCGACCCTGCAGGGCCATGTGATCCTCGACCACGACAAGGTCCTGCGCCTCGGCCTCCTCGGCATGATCGACGAGGTCCGCGAGCGCCAGGCCACTGCCCGCGACGACGCCGAGCGGACGTTCTTGCGGAGCCTCGAGATCGCCCTCGACGGCGTCGCCATCTTCGCCCGCCGCCTCGTCGAGCGCATCGACCGGGAGCTCGCCGCGTGCGCTCCCGAGCGGCGCGCGACCCTGGAGTCGCTCAGGGAGCGCTGCGCTCGCGTCCCGCTGCAGCCGGCCGAGACCTTCCACGAGGCGGTCCAAGCCCTCTGGACCGTCAAGACCGCGGTGGAGCTGGCCCACCCGGTGAACCTCCACGCCTTCGGGCGGCTCGATCAGATCCTCGGCCCCTACTACGAGCGCGACCTCGCCGCCGGCCGCGTCGACGCCGAGTCCGCGACGGTCCTGCTCGAGGAGCTGCTGCTCAAGATCATGGCGCAGAACCTGCGCCCGGAGTCGAACCTCCTCGCCAACTTCTACCACCGCTTCCTGGGGTCATCCCCCGTCACGGTCGGCGGTTCGACCCCCGACGGCGCGGACGGGACCAACGCCTTGACCTACCTGTTCGTCGAGGCCGCCGCCCGCTCTCGCGCCGTGACCAACCTCTCGGTCCGGGTGCACACGGCGACGCCCGACGCGCTCCTCGCGGCGATCGGCGGGCACATCGCCGCCGGGGCGTCGTGCTTCTCGCTCTACAACGACGGCGTCATGACCGAGGCGATGGAGCGCCGCGGCTTCGCCCCGCGGGACGCCCGGGACTACGCCGTCATGGGCTGCGTCGAGGCGACCTGCCCGGGCCGGACCGGGGGGATGAGCGCCAACGCGCTGCTCCTGAGCCGGCTGCTCGACATCACGCTGCGCGACGGCGACTCGGCGCTCCTCGCCGGCGTCATCCGGGGTGAGGCGCCCGCCACCGGCGCCCGCTTCGAGACCTTCGAGGCGCTCCTCGACGCGCTGGTCGCCCGGGCCGCGTGGTTCATCGACAAGATCGTCCGGGCCTCGAACCTCCGCGACCAGCTCTATGCCGAGCATCTGCCGGCGCCCTTCATCTCGGCCTTCATGGAGGGGCCGCTGGACGCCGGGCGCGACGTGACCCGGGGCGGAACGCGCTACGATCTGTCCGGGATCTCGCTCATCAACGCCGTCGCCAACCTCGTCGACGCCCTGCACGTCATCCGGACCCTGGTCTTCGACCGTCGGGCCATGACGCTGGCCGAGCTCCTCGCCGCGGTCGACGCCGACTTCTCGGGAGCCGCCGGCGAGGCCGTCCTGGCGCAGATCGACAGCGTCGCCGGCCGCTGGGGCAACGGCGACCCGGAGGTCGACCGGCTCGCCCACGACGTGATGGCGCGGCTCGCCGCCGAGGTGCACCGTCACCGCTCGTTCCGGGGCGGTCCGTTCGTCGTCTACGCCATCAGCATGATCACCCACACGATCGACGGTCGGCTGTCGATCGCCGGTCCCGACGGCCGCCGCGCGGCGACGCCGTTTGCGGCCAGCTGCAACCCGGCCAACGTCGAGCGCGCCGGGGTCACGGCGGCCCTGCGATCGGTAGCCGCGCTGCCGTTCACCGACATGCTCGGCGCCGCGGTCAACCTGAAGCTCCACCCCAGCGCCATCGGCGAGAGCGCCGCGGCGCGGGCGAAGTGGGTCGCTCTGGTGCGGGCCTACTTCGCTCTCGGGGGCGGGCAGCTCCAGCCGACGGGGGTGTCGGCCGAGACCTTGAGAGCCGCGCGGCGGGACCCGGAGGCGTATCGCGACCTGGTCGTGAAGGTCGGCGGCTACTCGAGCTACTTCGTGGACCTGGGCCCCGAGGTGCAGGACGAGATCATCGCCCGCACCGAGCACGGCGCGTGATGGGCGTCGTCTACGACGTGCAGGGGTTCGCGGTCCACGACGGGCCGGGGATCCGGACGGCGGTCTTCATGAAGGGCTGCCCGCTCCGCTGCTGGTGGTGCCACAACCCGGAGTCGCAGCGCGCCCTCCCGGAGGTCGACGCGGACGGGCGGCGGATCGGCGAGGAGGTAGACGCCGCCTCGCTCGTCGACCGAATCTCGCGGGACCGCGCGTTCTTCGAGGCCTCCGGCGGCGGGGTGACCTTCACCGGGGGCGAGCCGACCGCGCAGATGTCGTTCCTGATCGCCGCCCTCGATCGGGCGCGGGAGGCGGGGATCGCGACCGCGGTCGAGACCTGCGGGGCGTTTGGGGGCCGCTGGCTCGCGCCGCTGGCCGAGCGTGTGGACCTGTTCCTCTTCGACCTCAAGCACGTCGATCCCGACGCCCACAGGCGAGGCACACGGGCGGGCAACCGGCGGATCCTCAGGAACTTCACCTGGCTCCTGGGCGCCGCGGGGCCTACGCGCGTGACCCCACGGATCCCGATCATCCCCGGATTCAACGCCGATTCTACCTCGCGCCGGGCCCTCGCGGGCTTCCTGCGCGCCCGGGGCTATCGCGGCGAGGTCCACCTGATGCCGTACCACGGCTTCGCCCGCGACAAATACACGCGGCTCGGTCGGGGCCACGACTTCCGGTCGGCGCCTACGCTCACGGGCGCCGACCGGCTCGCCGTCGCCGCCGACTTCACCGGCGGCGGACTCACGCCCGTCTGGGGCGGCGGCTGACCGAGAACAAGGAAGCGATCCGACAACCGGAGTAGCCGTAGGAGATACGGCACTCACAACCGAAACAGGGAGCTCGCCATGCGTACCCTCGTCACCGGAGCCGACGGGCTCCTCGGTAGCCACATCGTCCGGGCGCTGCTCGGTGAGAAGGGCGTCGGACACTCCGTTCGCGCCTTCGTGCAGCGGGGCTCGGCCTCGCCGACCCTGGGCGGCCTGCCCATCGAGCACGCCGAGGGGGATCTGCTCGACCCGGACAGCCTCGCCGCGGCCGTCCGCGGCTGCGACTACGTCATCCACGCCGCGGCGATCACCGACATCGGAGCGTCTCGCGAGCGGACGTTCGCGGTCAACGTCGACGGCACCGGCAACGTCGTCGAGGCGTGCCTCGCCGAGGGGGTCGAGCGCCTGGTCTTCGTCGGATCGGCCAGCGCCCACGGCTTCGGGACCGCGGACGAGCCGGGTGACGAGGCGGCGCCCTTCCCCGAGGCGTACCGCGGGATGGCCTACGCCGAGTCGAAGCATGCCGCGGCCGAGCTCGTGCGCGCCGCGGTGGCGACCCGCGACCTCGACGCGGTGATCGTCGCCCCGACGTTCATGGTCGGCGACCACGACTGGCGCCCGAGCTCGGGCGAGCTGCTGCGCGGCTACCTCGAGCACAACGCCGGGGTGGTCCCGCCGGGTGGGCGCAACTTCGCCAACGCCGCCGACGTCGCCCACGGGATCGTGGCGGCGCTCGATCGCGGGGAGCGAGGCGAGACCTACCTCCTCGGGGGGGACAACCTGACGTACATGGCCTTCTTCACCGAGGTCGCGCGCCTCGCGAACGCCCGCCCGCCGCGCTTCGTCATCCCCGGCCCGGTGATGACGGGCTTCGGCGCGGTGGCGGCGGCGCTCGGCAAGGTCGACCGGGCGGTGGCGCGCGCGGCGACGGTCGAGGCCTTCTACAGCTCGGCGAAGGCGGAGCGCGAGCTCGGCTACGTCCGGACCCCGCTCGCCCACGGGATCGCCTCGGAGATCGGGTCGCTCCGGCACTTCGGCCACCTCCGCGAGGCCCACGTCGACGAGCTGCACGGGCAGGTCGCCCTGGTCACCGGGGCCAGCCGCGGGGTCGGCCTGGCTACGGCGCGCGAGCTCTGTCGGCGCGGGGCCAAGGTCGTGATGAGCGCCCGCGGGGCCGAGCGCCTCGAGGCCTCGGCCGCGGAGCTGCGGCGCCTCGGCGGGGACGTCCGGGCGGTCGCCGGCGACGTGGCGCGCTGGGAGGACGCCGAGCGCATGGTGCGCACGGCGGTCGACGGCTTCGGGCGCCTCGACATCGTCGTCAACAACGCCGGCGTGTCGATGCGCGGCGAGCTGCTCGAGCTGTCACCCGAGGTCTGCCGCGACACCATCGCGACGAACCTGACGGGCAGCGTCTACGTGACCCGCGCGGCGGCCGAGCACGTGGCCGCGGCGAAGGGGCACGTCGTCTTCATCTCGAGCATCGCGGGGCTCGTGGGTCTGCCCTCGGCGTCGACCTACAGCGCCAGCAAGGCGGCGCTGTCGGCCCTGGCGGAGTCGCTCCGGATCGAGCTCGGCCCGCGCGGCGTCCACGTCGGCGTCGTGCACCTCGGCTTCACCGAGCACGACCCCGAAAAGCGCATCCTCGCGGCCGACGGCGAGCTCGTCCTGCCCGACCGTCCCGCCCACGTCACCCAGGTCGAGGCCGGCCGCGCCATCGTCGACCTGGTCGCGCGCCGCCGCCGCCGCGCCGTCATGACCGCGGTCGGCAAGCTCGCCTGGCTCGCCCACCGGGTCTCCCCGCGCTTCGTCGAGTGGGCGATCACCCAGGCCCGGAGCGGCCGCTGGGGCGCCTACCAGCGCTTCTCGTAGCCGGCGTTGGCGCTCCGTCGGGAGCGTCACGCCGTCACCTCGAGCTCGGGTGAGCACATCGGTCGAGAGGACCGTGCGCAGAACGGGCGAGCTCCCCTGGCCCGTGGTCATCCCGACCGCGCGCGCGGCCCGCTCGGGGGCGGCGCAGTACGGGTCGCGCGCGTGTCGCGTTTTCGCGCTTCGGCGGCTTTACAGCCTACAAGCCGCGCCGTAGGTTTCGCGCTCCTTCCAGCAAAGCGATGTCCGCATGCGCATCTGCCTCACCGTCGTGGTCGTGGTTCTGTTCTCGGTTTGGAGCGGCGCGTCCGGCTGTGCGAGCGACGGGGGGACGGCGCAGGACGTCGTCGACGACGTGGCGGTGGACACGTCCGCGGACGACGCTGTCGCGGATGACGTCGGCGGGGACAGCGCTTCCGACGACACCGACGCCGCGACGGTCGACACGGCGCAGGGCGACACCCATGAGCCTGTCGGCACGATCACCCTGGGGCTGACGCTCCTCGAGCTCGCCACGAACACGCCGCTCGGCGGCGCGACGGTCACCGCCGGCGACGCGACGGGGGTCACGGCGACGGACGGGACGCTCAGCATCGAGGTGCCGGCCGACGCCGACGTGACGCTCACGGTCACCGGCGACGAGATGCGCGACCACCTCCTCAACTTCCACACCGGCGTCGAGGCCGAGCAGCGGACCTACGAGCTGGTGGTCGACGGCATCGTCGCGGCCTTCGAGGCGACCCTCGGCGGCACCTTCGACGACGCCAGGGGCAACGCCATGATCCGGGTCGAGGACGCCGCGGGGCAGCCCATCAGCGGCATGGAGATCACCACGGACAGCGCCGCCGAGGTCGCGATCGTGGTGTACGAGTCGTCCCCGAGCGGCGTCGGCCTCGGCAACACGACCGAGGAAGGCCCGCTGGCGGCCATCCTCTTCGCCAACATGCAGCCGGGGCAGGTCACCCCGGCGTTCAGCCACCCGTCGAGCTACACCTGCAGTGGCGTGTCGCCGCTGGACGTCCCGGCGGGCGCCATCGTCTTCGGCGACTATCGCTGCACGCTGGAGTAGGTCAGCTCGGCGCCTCCCCTGGCCCGGGTCTCCCCGCCTGGACAGCCAGCTCACGCCGGCTGGGCGTAGCGCGTTGGCATGCGCGTCGCGCCGATCGAGGGACGCCTCAGCGCTGGGCCACCGAGCCCCCTGCGGAGTGGGCGCGCCGGTACTCGGTCGGCGTGCGACCGGTCCACCGTTTGAACGCGTGGTTGAAGGAGCTCTGCTCGGAGTAGCCGATCAGGAAGGCGACCTCCGCGATGCCGAGGCTCCGATCGCCGAGGTAGGAGCGCGCCGTCACGTCCCGCTCCTGATCCAGCAGCGCGCCGTAGGTGACGTCCCACTCCTTCAGGTGGCGCTGCAGCGTCCTCCCGAGCCGCCGCACCGTGCGACGCTGGCTCGCCTGAAGTCTCGCTCGCCCTCCCGGAGGGGCGCCGGCCCCGTGTGTCCCGCGGATCGCGTCCCGCCGCGACCCAGCCTGGCCAACAGAACGTGACGTCGAGCCCCTCCGCGGCCCCGGCACGCTCGGGTTCCACCCTCACCGGAGGATCCGATGACCCCGAGCCCCCTGGCGCTCCTGCGCTGCCAGGTGACGGGCCGTTCTCGCTCGCGTCGTAGTGAGTCCTGTCCAGTCACCGCGGCCGGCAGCGGTGGCTGGGGGGGGCGCGGCGAACGGGTACCCCGCCTTCCCAGGTGACGGCCACGTCGCGCCAGATGTCTCGCAGGACGTCGCAGTGGGGCGCCTCGAGCGGGCCGAGGTCGACGCGCCACCGGTCGCCGAGCTCGGTCGCGGCGTCCAGGGTCGCCCGCTCCCAGCGGAGCTCTGCCAGCGCGCCGTGCAGCCGCTCGAGGTGGAGCCGCCGCCCCGAGGCGACATCCCAGATCCCGAGCGCCCCGTCGTCGAAGCCGACCACGCGGATCCCCGACGGCCCGTCGACCGCCACCGTCGGCAGGCCCGCCGGCAGGTCCCGGAGCCCCGTCGTCGCCCTCCCGAGCGTCGCGGGGTCGGGCGCGGAGGTGGGCCCCGGAGCCCGGAGCGGCGCGCCCGTCGCCGCGTCCCAGAGCCGGAGCGTCCCGTCGTCCGACGTCGTCGCCAGGACCGCCCCGTCGGGGCTGAAGCGCGCGGCCGCGGCCTCGGCCCGGTGACCCCGGAGGACGAGCAGCTCCGCGCCCGTCGCCACGTCGTAGACCCGCGTCGTGCGGTCGGCCAGCGGCGCGGCGACGCGCGCGCCGTCGCGGCTGAAGGTCAGCCAGTAGGGCCGGGCCGGCGGGCGGACCAGCACGCGCCCCACGGGGTCTCCGGGCGCCGCGGGCCAGAGGCGGATCGCCCCGTCCTCGCCGGCCGACGCGATCCGGGCGCCATCGGGCGAGAACGCGACCCCCCGCACCGGGCCGGCGTGGCGCCCGACGACCCCGAGCCCGACGAGCGCGTCGGCGTCCCACAGCCGCACCGTCCCGTCCTCGCCAGCGGTCGCCACCCGCGCGCCGCCCGACGACATCGCCACGTCCCAGATCCCGTCCGTGTGGCCCTCCAGCTCCCACGGGCCGGAGCCGCCCGGCGCCGCGTCGGCGATCCAGACCGACGGGCTCTCGGTGGCCGCCCAGATCCGCCCCCGCCGGTCGAAGGCGAGGCCCATGATCTTCCCCGCGCGCGTCTTCAGCTCGTGCGAGCGCCGCCCGCCGTCCGCCTCCCAGACCTCGACCCGCGCCACCGCGCCCCCGGTCGCGAGCAGGCGGCCGTCGCGGCTGAACGCCACCGCGTCCACCGCGCTCCCGTGGCTCAGCGCGCCCGCCACGCGCCCGGAGGCGACGTCCCACACCAGCGCCCGGCCGTCGAGCCCGGCGGTGACCACCTCGCGCCCGCTCGGCGCGAAGGCGAGCCCCACCAGGGCCTGCGCCGGGGGAGGGACGCGGGCCGCTCCGAAGAAGGCGTCTGTCCGCCAGCGCGCCACGAGGCTCTGGCCGGCCCCCGCGACGGTGACGACCGAGGCCCCGCCCGGCTCGAAGGAGAGCGACGCGACGCGCCGGTCGACGCGGCTCACCTCGCGCCTGGCGGCGACGTCCCAGGCGCGGACGGTGCCGTCGGCCGACGCCGACCAGAGTCGCCCGTCGGGCGCGAACGCCAGCTCCTCGACGACCGCCGCGTGCCCGCGCAGCCGCCCCGCCGGCGCCAGGGTGTCGAGGCGCCAGAGCTCGATGAGCCCGTCGCGGGCGCCGGTCGCGACGAGGCCCCCGCCGGGGTCGACCGTGAGCTGCTCGATCACGCCCTCGGTGTCGACCGACCGCGGCGGGGCGCCCGGGGCGTCGAGGTCCCAGACGGCGAGGCGGGCCGCGTTCCCGCCGGCCGCGATCCGCCGGCCGTCGGCGGAGAACGCGAGCCACACCGGGCCGCCGGACCCCGTGTCCAGGACCCGCGGGGCCGATCGCTCGGGCGCCGTCCAGACGCGCACGAACCCGCCGCTGTCGGAGACGGCGAGCCTGGCGTCGTCGGGAGCGAAGGCGAAGGCGACCGGGTGGAGTCGCTCGGGGAGGGTGGTGGTCCAGGAGACCTGGCCACGCGCGACGTCCCAGAGGCTGATCCGCCCGCTCCACTCCCCCGCGGCGAGGGTGCGTCCGTCGTGGCTCCACGCGGCCTTCAGGACCTGGTCCCCGTCGGACGCCAGGGTCCGCTCCGCCAGCGTCTCGGCGTCGAGCAGGTGGATCCGGGCGTCCGCGCCGACCAGGGCCACGGTCCCGCCGTCCGGGGACACCTCGGCGGCGTAGGCGAAGAACGGCAGGCGTCGGGCCCACAGCTGCCCGCGACGCGCGACGCGCCACCAGGTCGCCCGCGCCAGCCGCGAGTCGGTGATCTCGAGGGACGCCCGGAGCTTGGCCCGCGCCTCGAGGGGCTCGCCGCGCTCGACCGCCGCCCGCGCCCCCTCCGCCAGGGCCGCCGCCTGCTCGGTCCGGGCCCGCTCCAAGGACCGCCGCGTCCGGGCCTCGGTGTCCGCCAGGGCCGCGGCCACCCCGACCGCCGTCACCGCGATCGCGGCCAGCGCCACCATCGCGCCGATCCTCGTCACCCGCCGCCGTCGTCGCTGGCGCCGCTCGCGCAGCGCGCCCGCGGCCAGGAACTCCGCGACCTCCGGCGGCACCGACGGCAGGCTCCGCGCGGCGCTCTGACCGTCGGCGAGCGAAGGCCCCGACCAGGTCAGGGCCTCCTCGCGCCCGCGGTTTCTCCACAGGTTCGCGGCCTGGCGCAGCTCATCGAGCGCCGCCCGCGCCTCGCGGCTCTGGTCCAACCAGCGCGCGAGCCGCGCCCAGGCGCCGATGAGCGCCTCGTGCACGAGCTCCAGGTCGCCCCCGCGCCGCGCCGTCAGGAGGCGCCCCGCGATGAGCCGATCGGCGACCGCCTCGGCGTCGGACCCGAGGTCCCCGACCACCTCGTCGCGCGGCGCCACCCGGCGCGTCCCGACCGGGGTGACCAGGCGCAGGAGGATCGCCCGCGCCGCCTCGACCTGGCGCGGGGGCAGGCCGTCGAGGACGCCGTCGGCGTGCTCGGCGAGCGCCCCGGCGACCCCGCCGAGCCGATGCACGGCGTCGCGACCGATGACGCGCCGCTCGCGGTCGCGGAGCTCCCACAGCCTCCGCGCCGCGAACTGGAGCAGCGGCAGGCACGACACCTCGCCCGCGACCTCGTCGACCAGCGCGTCGGCCAGCGCGTCGTCCTCGAAGGCCCAGCCCGAGGCGCGCAGCGGCTCGGTCAGCGTCGCCCGCAGGGTCGCCGGCTCCGGCGGGCGCAGGACCATCACGTGGTGGAGCGCGTCGCGGACGGCCGGCGTGTCGGGGAGGCGCCCGAGGAAGTCGTCGCGCACGGCGAACACGACCCGCACCGCGGTGTCCGAGCGGTTCGCGCCGCGGCCGACGGCCTCCAGGAAGCGCCGCCGCGTGCGGTCGTCCTCGACCAGGGTGTGGAGCTCCTCGAGCTGGTCGACGAGGAGGAGCACGCTCGCGCGCTGCCGCGCCGCCAGCTCGTTCAGCCGGACGTTCAGCCGCGACGGCGTGTCCTCGAGCTCCTCGGCGAGGCGCTCGGCGGCGAGGTGCTCGTCGGTGTCCGCCTCGTCGTCGGTCGCGGCGGTCGCCGCCCCGCCGCCGGGCGCGACCAGCGCCGTGGCGAGCGCCAGGAACGGGTCCCGACCCGGCAGCACCCGCAGGACCGCCCACGGGCGCTCCTCGCGGAGCCGCGGGACGACGCCCGCCCGGAGCAACGAGGTCTTGCCAGCCCCCGACGGCCCGACGACGGCCATGACCGGGTGGTGGCGCAGGCGCTCGCAGAGCTCGGCGACCTCGGCCTCGCGACCGAAGAAGGCCGTCGCGTCCGCCTCGGTGAACGGCAGGAGGCCCCGAAACGGCCCGTCTTCGCGGGGCCGCGCGGCGCCCGCCGCGCCCGGGATCAAGAGCGCGGCGAGCTCGCGGGCGAGCGCCTCGGCGGTCGGCCGGCGCGCCGCCTCCTTGGCGAGGCAGCGCTCGAGGAGGCGCCAGGCGGCCTCCGGCAGGCGCTCGGGGCGCGCGGGGAGGCGGATCGGCTGCGGCCCGGTGACCTCGACCACGCGCTCGGTCGACGGCAGGTGCGCGAGCGGGTGCACCCCGAGGAGCATCTCGGCCAGCACCAGCCCGAAGGCCCAGACGTCGGCCTCCGCGCCGACCTCGCCGAGGAGCTGCTCGGGCGCCATGTAGGCGGCGGTCCCGACCGGTCGGGCGGGCTCGCGGGGCGCGGACCCGAGGGGCGCGAGCCGGGCCGCGACGCCGAAGTCGAGGACGCGCGGGCGCCCGTCGGCCCCGATGAGGATGTTCGCGGGCTTGAGGTCGCGGTGGGCGATCCCCCGCCGGTGCGCCTCCGCGAGGGCCTCGGCGACCGCGCGCGCCACGCGGAGCGCCGTCGGCGCGGGGAGCGGCCCGTCCCGGAGCCGCTCGGCGAGCGCCTGCCCCTCGACGTACTCGAGGGCGAGCCACGGCTGCCCCGCGTGCTCGCCGACGGCGTAGACGGTGACGATGTGCGGGTGGTTGAAGGCGGCGGTCGCCCGCGCCTCGTCGAGGAACGCGCGGGCGGCGCCGTCTCGCCCGAGGCGCTCGGGGGCGATGACCTTGAGGGCGACCTCGCGCCCGAGGGCGGTGTCGCGGGCCAGGTAGACGGCGCCCATACCGCCACGCCCCAGGAGCCGCCGCACCCGGAACGGGCCGACGTCCTCCCCCGGACGCAGCGTCGCGCGCTCGGTGGGGCCGGCTGTGGCCATCGGGCTCCGTCGGTGGGGGCCGGGACGCTCCCACTCTACACGACACCCGCGGTCGAGGCACCGGGACGCCGGGTGGGTGCGCGCGTCGACCCGCTCGGCTACCATCCGAGAGATCGTGGAACCCACGCGCACCGAGACCGACCCCAGCGAGGGCGCGCCGCCCGTCGACGCGCAGGCGCGCACGCTGACGGTCGTCCACCACCCGGACCCGGCCAACGTCGGCGCCCGGGCGCTGCTGCCGGACGCCGGCGAGGTCCTCCTCGGGCGCGGCCCCACCTGCGCCCTGGCCTCGGCGCTGGACCACGACCGCGTCTCGCGGGCGCACGCCAAGCTGGTCTGCCACGGCGACGGCGCGCTGACCCTGGTGGATCTCGACAGCAGGAACGGCACCCACCTCAACGGCGAGCGGGTCGCGCGCGCGCCGGTCGCTCTCGGGGACGTCATCGCCCTCGGGGGGCGGGTGTCGCTGCTGGTGCACCGGACGCGCTCGCGCTTCGCGGCCCCGCGGCATGCCGAGATGGTCGGGATCGGCGCCGGCCTGGCCGGGGTCCTCGAGGACGTCCGCCGGGTCGCGCAGCGCGGCACGACCGTGGCGATCGTGGGCGAGACCGGCGTCGGCAAGGAGCTCGTCGCGCGCGAGCTCCACCGGGCGTCGGGACGGCCCGGGCCCTTCGTCGCGGTCAACTGCGGCGGCGTGGCGGACGCGCTCCTGCAGAGCGAGCTCTTCGGCCACGTCCGCGGGGCGTTCACCGGCGCCGACCGCGCGCGGCCCGGGCTCGTCGACACGGCCCGCGAGGGGACGCTCTTCCTCGACGAGATCGCCGACGCCTCCCCCGGCCTGCAGGCGAGCCTCCTGCGCCTCTTCGAGACGGGGGAGTACCGGCCGGTGGGCTCCGATCGCGTCGCCCAGGCCGACGTCCGGGTCGTGGTCGCCGCCCAGCCGCTCATCCACGAGCGCGTCGCGACCGGAGCGTTCCGGGCGGATCTCTGGAACCGACTGGCGCGCTGGGTGATCGCGCCGCCGTCGCTCCGCGAGCGGCCCGAGGACGTCGCGCTCCTCGCGGCGCGCTTCGCGAGCCACCACGCGACCCGCCCGGTGGCCCTGACCGCGAAGCTGGTGGCGGCGCTGACGCGGTTCTCGTGGCCGGGCAACGTCCGGGAGCTCCAGGCGGTGATGGAGCGCGCGGTCGTGACCGCCGCGGACGCCCGGCCCGACGCCGAGGAGGTCACCCTCGATCTCGACCGCTGGCTGGCGGAGCGCCTCGACGCGCACCCTCCCGACGCGACCCTCGCGTCGGTGCCCGACGCGCCCGCCCGACGCGCCTCCCTCCCGCGGCCCACCCGGCCCGAGCTCGAGGCGCTGCTCGAGGCGCACGGCGGCAGCGTCCGCGCCGTCGCGCGCGAGCTCGACGTCGCGCGGCGCACCCTCTACCGCTGGATGGACGCCCTCGGCATCGACCGGGACGCCTACCGGTAGACCTGGGATATCCCCCTGGGCGCCCCGGTGGGCGCCCATGGGCGCGGTGTCCCCGACGCCCAGGGGCGAGCGGCGCGGGCGTAGGTAGAATGCGGCTCTCCGCGATGTCGCGCGGGTGGCACCGCCGTTGCACAGGGTCCTCCGACCCAGCGCAGAGATGTCGGAGGAGTCATGAACGGAGCCCACGCCCAGACGGAGCAGCGCGCGACCGCGGCACCGGACAAGGAGAAGGCGAGCGGTGGCGGCGCGAGCCCGTCGCGGTCGGCGCTGAACGCGCAGCTGAGGCAGCTCGACTACGCCCGCGCGGCGGAGCTGCTGGCGCCGGGCGAGAACGCGCGGGCCCGGCGCGAGGCGGCGCTGGGCGCGGCCGGGCCGACCGGGGTCAGCGGCGAGGACCAGGCGCGCATCGCGGCGATCGGCGCCGCCCAGGGCAACCCGATCTCGGGACCGCGGGCGGCGGCGAAGGCGCCGGCGGCGGACGCGAACGACAAGGCGGGGGACGACGCGTCCGAGCCACACCTGGCGGTCTGGGACGCGACCAAGAAGCGGTGGGTCCGCGTCGCCGCGGCCGTACCGGGCCAGCGCACCTTCCGCTACGACCCGAAGACCAAGCGCTACCACGACGTGACGAAGGCGCTCGCCGACGACGCGAAGCGCCTGGGCCCGACGCCGACGTCGTCGCGCGCCGGGGGCATCGACCCGACCCAGAAGGGGCTGGCCAAGCTCAGCGGCACCGCGTCCGAGGTGGTGAAGGACGACACGTCGGACCCCGACAAGCAGCGGCGGGCCTCGGTGACCGGCGGCGTCGAGGGGGGAAAGCTCGTCCTGAGGGGGCAGGGCGCGGCGCACGACAGCGGCGAAGGCGCGGCCGACAAGGGGACGCCGAACGAGGGCGTGAAGCGCGAGCGGCATGTCTCGGGGCAGGTCGACTACGACCCGTCGACCAACCAGGTGAACCTCGGCGCGACCGGGTCGAGCTCGCGCAAGGTCGCCGATCCCGACGGCGCCAACCACGAGGAGAACACCTCCGCGGGCGCGAAGGTCGGCCTCGGCCCGAGCGGCCCGTCCGCCTCGGCCGACGTCGCCCGGGAGTCGGGCTCGGACGCCGACAAGCAGGCCCGAGGCGCGAACGTCGCCGTGGACGCGACCGGGGCGACGGCGGGCGCCCACAGCGGCCGGACGGTCGACGCCGGCGACGCCCAGGTGACGACGAAGAGGACGGCGAGCCTGAAGGTCGGCGAGGAGACCGTCGTCGCCGGCGGCGTCTCGAAGGTGAAGAAGGCCAAGGATCCCAAGGACCTGTCCGAGACGAACGCCGCCGCGACGGGGTCGGCGAACCTGACCAGGGGCGAGGCCACGGCGGGGGCGACGTTCAAGGGGGTCGACAAGGGCGGCAACAGCGTCGACGCGGCCGCGAGCGCGACGGCCAGGACGTACCGGGACGTCGGCAAGGGGCTCGGGGGCGAGGCCTCGGGGAGCGTGGGGGCCCAGACCGCGAGCGGTCGCGGGGGGAGCCTGAGCGCCAAGCTGGGCGGGGGCTACGTGATGCACCGGCCGGCGAAGGTCACCGTCGACGGCAAGGCGTGCTGGCAGGTCCTGGTCAAGGCCGAGTCGAAGGTGGGCCTCGGCGCCTCCGCCAAGGGGCAGCACACCGGCGCGAGCGGCTCGTTCGAGAAGGCGTCGAGCCGCGAGCGGACCTTCAACTTCGCGACGGAGGCCGAGGCGAAGGCCTTCTACGCCAACAACGATCCCGTCGCGTTGATGCGCAAGCCGAGCGACCCCGGCGATCTGAAGGTCGGCGAGACGACGTCGCAGGAGGACACGACGACGCTGTCCGCCGGGGCGAACGCCAGCGCCGGCGTCGTCGAGGTCGGCATGTCGGTCGTCGACGTCGAGAAGCACGGCGTCAAGGTCTTCCGGATGTCGAAGCGGGACGCGGTCGTGGAGATCAGCCGGCAGGCCATCCGCGGCTACGGCGGCTCGCTCGGGGCGGGGGGCAGCGGGGTCGCGTGGGGGACGTCGCGCGACCGGTCGTCGAGCTACAAGGCGCGCTTCGACCTGAAGCGGCACAAGAAGGCCTTCCAGGACTTCGTCCGGAGCCGCGGCAAGGTCGCGCCGCCCAAGGGGAGCTTCGAGATCATCGGGACGGCGCAGACGATGCGCGAGGTCGACTACACCAAGATCAAGCTGGCCGGGCTCCAGGCGGGCAAGACCGAGTACCTGGAGGAGTCCGAGCGCCGGGAGGGGGGCAAGAAGGTCGAGCAGACCAAGGGCGGGCAGAACGTCGCCGCGGAGGCGCCGCTCCTGGGCAAGGTCAGCCGCACCAACGAGATGACCATCACCGAGACCGACGACACCGATCGCCTCTACGTCAGCACGACGAGCATCGACGACACGCACGCGACGGACGCGACGAAGGCGCTCGGTCGGGCGACGGACGCGAAGCTGGACGTCAACGTGAAGGGGAAGTCGAGCGGGCAGTGGAAGATCACGACGCTCTTCAGCGAGCGGCAGATCGACCAGATGATCGCGAAGCTCACGTCGAGCCGCGACAAGGAGCGGCACGGCGACTACGAGATGCACGACAAGGGGCCGCTGAAGGCGCTGATCTCGCGGCTGAAGGCGGCGCGCGGGGATCGGGACGCCCAGCGGCGGGCCTTCGGGCTGTTCGTGAAGAACGGCGGCAGCGCGGCGCTGCAGATCGTCCGCAAGTACACCGGCGGCAAGACCGAGCAGCACCTCGAGCTGGTCGGAGACGCGACCTTCCCCGGGCTGAAGGGGCGGGTCGCGCTGGAGCGCCGGCTCGCGGCCTTCCGCAAGGACCTGGCGGGCAAGGCCGACTTCGCCGGGCTCGTGCGCCGGATCCGCGGGACGCTCCGTCACGAGGAGCGGCGCCTCCGGCGGATGACCGACCCCAAGCGCTACCCGGATCTGCCGCCGTCGCTGCGCCAGTCCGAGGTCGAGCTGTGCCGCGGCTTCATCGTGGAGCTGCAGAACCTGTACGGCGAAGCGAAGCGCGGGCGCACCAAGCAGCAGCGGCGCGAGCGGGTCCTGAAGCGGCACGCGAAGAAGTTCCAGATCTTCACGCCGGACAACGCGCCGGCGGACGTCGACCACCAGCCGGTCGAGTGCGAGGTCCTCGACGAGGACGCCGTCGAGAAGGGTGTCGCGGAGGAGAAGGTCAAGGATGAGAAGGCCGTGACGAAGCCCGTGACGGCGTTCGACCGGGCGCGGGCGCGGAACAAGCGGGTCGCGGCGCAGCTGAAGGCGGCCAAGCGGGCCTACAACGCCGCGTACGTCGCCTATGGCGAGGCGTGGAGCCATCACAGCGTCGCGCGCGGCAAGTGGGAGCTGCGCGGGCACTACCTGGGGCCGCAGGCCTTCGCGGCGGTGGGCCGCGGGGCGATGAAGACGGCGCGCCGGGAGGAGCACATGGGCGAGGCGCAGCTCGACCGCGGCATGGACCAGAGCGTCGCGACCTACGTCGAGCTCGGGAGCAACGCCCTCGAGCGGGCGATCACCAAGCTCCGCGCCGGCGCCGGGCACTACCGCGACGCGCTCGCGCAGCTCCGCGCCATCGAGCGCAAGTGGAAGCACATGCTCGCCTGGTGGGAGGTCCGGAGCCGCCGGCCCCAGGCGCCGTTCACCGAAGTGTAGCCGTCAGCACGTCGGCACCCCATTACCCGAGTAAGGAGACCCCATGGACGCTCGTATTTCTCATCGCTCCGTCATGGTCGCGCTGGCCGCCGTAACGACCCTCGCGTCCGCCGTCGCGCTGGCGGCGCCCGTCGACCCGAGCCCCCACCGACAGATCACCGGCACCGTCGGCAACTGCGTCTTCTCGAGCCGTGAGCTGAAGTACCAGAAGGACGACAGCTACGTCCTCGCCACGTCGTTCAAGGCGCCCGACCAGGTGTATGCGCGCTGCTACTTCCCGAAGCGGGTCGCGGACTTTCGCGACGCCGGGAAGATCGCGAGCCAGCTCCGCGGGGTCGGAAACGAGCCGCCGCGCTACAACCGGCGCCTGCAGTTCGCGCGGCCGACCTGGAACTACGCCCACACCGTCCGCGCGGACGGCCCCAAGAACAGCCAGCGCGACCAGTCCTACATGTGGATCACGCGCGCCGACTGCGACTTCAAGGACAAGCCGCGGACGGGCGCGTGCATCGACCTCGAGCAGGAGGTGCGCAAGCTCGCCGCGGCGGAGCGCGCGTCGTTGCCCTACACGACCGAGATCTGCGTCGTCATCGACTTCGACCTGGTCGACGAGCGCGTCCCCAACCCGAAGAACCGCCGCGAGCTCATCGACAAGAAGCAGTTCATGACGATGGCCAAGGGCTGCTTCACGTACACCGTCGAGTAGCCTCGGCAGGTCGCGCAGGCTCCGCTGCGGCGCAAGGAGCCACGCGAGGTCCTCGCGGCTCGTGTGGGTCGTAGGCGGCGCAGCCAGGCCCTGCCGGCTGCGCCGCGTCTCACGCAGCCAACCTCCCGAGGGTGGCGACCGGCCCAGGGGACACGGCGTCGCTCTTCCGCGCCGCGGTGGAGGCGCCGGGTATCGCCCGTCCGCCGGCGCCGGCGCGGTCACCACGGCGCCACGTCCGGAGCCTTGATCCTCGGTTCAGGAGCCGAAGGTCAGGCGGATGTAGCCGTCGGCGCCCGTGCCATCCCAGCCGCCGCCGCCGCCGCCGAAGTCCGAGCCGGCCGTCGGGCCCGCGCCGCCGCTGCCCGTCGCGCCACCGGCGCCGCCGTAGCCCGGAGAGCCGCCGGCGCCACCGGCGGCGTCGACCTCGCCGTTCTGGCCCAGGGAGCACGCGCCACCCCCGGCGGCGTAGGCGCCCCCAGCGTAGCCGGGGACACAGTTGGGGCCGGCGTCGGCGTAGCTGCAGCCGGCCCCGGCGCCGCCCGCCGAGCCCGCGTCGTAGGCGCCGCTCATGACGCCGCCCGCGCCGCCGCTGGCGGGGTTGGCCCACTCGCCGCCGCCGCCGCCGCCCGCCGTGATGGTGCCCGCGGGACCGCTCACGACGGTGTCCCCGCCGGCCACGCCGGCGCCGCCGCCGGCGCCGACCGTGAGGCTCAGGGTGGCTCCGGGGGACACGGTCCAGGTGACGTGCCCTCCCGCGCCGCCCCCGCCGCCGGAGCGCGCGTAGTAGGCCTTGTAGGGCCCGCCCCCGCCGCCACCACCGACGACGTCGACGCGCACGGTGGTGCAGCCGCTCGGGACGTCGTAGGTGGACGCCCCGGGAGTCGTGACCTCGACGGGGGTCGTCGGGCACGTCGTCGGCGCGCCGCCGCCGCCGCCGCCGTCCCACGTGAGGACGACCAGGCCGTGACCGCCCGGCTCCCCGGCGTCGCCGCTGCCGTTGCCGCGCGCGCCTCCGATGCCGACGCCGGCGACGTAGGCCGCGTCGGTGGTGTAGGGCGGCGCCTGTCGATCCCCGGCGAGCAGCAGCGACGCGGTCGCCGCGGCCGTGACGTAGCCGGAGCCGCCGGCCCCGTTGACGTAGGCCGAGCCGCCGCCCCCGCCGAAGTAGCCGCCGCCGCCGCCGGAGCCACCGTAGCCGCCTCCGGTGCCGCCCCGGAGGGCGGTGCCGTGCGCGCTGGCGTCACAGTACGAGGTGCAGCCGTTGGCGTAGTAGCTCTGGGTCCCGGGCGCGCCCCGGCGCGCGGTGATCAGCACATAGCCGGTGTCGGCGTCGGTGGTCGAGCCGTAGAGCCCCTCGGTGCCGCCCCCGGCGCCGGTGTTGCCGCCGAACTGCCCCGAGGAGTGGTCCCAGCGGGCCGAGCCCCCGGCGCCACCGCCGGCGATCACCAGCGCCCGGCTCTGTCCCGTCGCGTCGAAGGTCATCGTCGCGCCGCCCGAGAAGACACCCGAGAGGCCGCCGCCCGAGCCGCCGAGCTCGCGCCCGTAGAGCGTCCCCGAGTCGCCGCCGCCCCCGTAGCCGCCGGCGACCGGGGAGCTCGAGGGCGGCAGCGGGATCCCGCGGCCCCCGACCACGATCGTCAAGGTGCTCCCGGGGGTCACCGGGATCGTCGCCTCGGCGTAGCCCCCGGCGGCGCCGGGCAGGCTGTCGCCGCCGCCGCCGCCGGCGCCCCAGGCCTGGACGGTGAGCGCGGTCACCCCCGCGGGGACGATGAACTGCTGGTCGCCGCCGGTGTAGCTCAGGACCTGCTGCCCCCCGGAGGGCGCCGTGGCGCAGACCCCGGCGTCGCAGAAGCCGCTGGTGCACCCGGCGTCGGCGTCGCACAGGGCGCCGTTGCCGCTGATCACCTCGCCGGTGGCGGTGCTGTACTCGTGGAGCAGGGTGATGGGGTCGGAGGCCCAGGTGAACTGGTTGGGGGCCGAGATGTAGCCGAGGTAGTTGGTCGCGACGCCGTCGTCGCCGTTGACCTGGTGGGTGGTGCAGACGCGGCCGAGGGTGTCGCTGGTCAGCGGGACGCTCCAGTCGATCACCGGGTAGACCGATCCCTCCGGCAGGGCGAAGCCCGCGTCGCTCTGGGCCAGCGCGGTGGCGGAGGCGGTCGCCCGGGCGGTCAGCGTGCATGCGCCGGTCGTCGCGAGGCCGAAGGTCTGGTCGTTCAGGCCGAAGCTGATGTTCCAGTAGGCCTTCGACAGGAGCGCCTCGTCGCCCCGGAACACGGCGGCAGCGAAGAGGTAGTCGTGGGGGTTGCTCGCGCTGCCGAGGTCCACGTTGCCGACGCCGCCGACGTCGAAGGTCACGCTCTGGCCGTCGAACGCGGTTCCGTCGCAGGTGATGACCGGGTCGTCCACGTAGAGGTAGGTCGTCGCCCCGTCCGCGGCCTGGGCGGTGCAGGCGAAGCCGAGGACCGCGGTGAGGTCGCGGGCGCCGCCGTTGTGGAGGAGCTCGAGGTCGCCGCCGGTGTCCTGGTCGACGCAGTCGAGCTTCGCCGAGCAGAAGACGTCATTGAAGCTCACCGCCACGTCGAAGAAGCCCTGCTGGGCCTCACGGACGATGGTGATGTCGAAGGCGACGCTCACGTCGGTGTTGTCGACGCAGACGACGTTGCGGGTCAGCGCCCCGGGGTTTCGGTAGCTGCCCGCGGCGATGGGGGCGCCGCCGTCGCCGTACAGCGCGTCGAGGGTCAACGTCACCGAGTTGGTCGCCGTCGACGCGTCGCAGGTCCCCACGAAGGACAGCGAGCCGGCGCCGTCGCCGTACTGGCTGGAGGTCAGCGCGGTCCGCTCCCAGACGACCTGGCCCGCGCCGTCGGCGGCGTTCGTGACGCGGATCGTGTAGCTGGCGTCGCTCACGCCGTCGAGGCTCAAGGGCGCCACCTCGATGGCCAGGCCCGTGTCGCCGGCGGTCGAGCCGCCGTCGATACAGCTCGCGAGGAGGCCGCCGGCGGCGAGCCCCAGGATCAAGAAGCGAGAGCCTGCAGTACTCCGCATTCAGCACCTCGAATTGGCGGTTTTGCAACGCAATGCTAGACCGTCTCGACGGCTTGAACAATCGTTGAGTCGCGAGCAGCTGCCCCCTTCCGCGGTGCAATGCGATGATGCGGTGATCGCGAGGTTTCTCCCGGGCCTCGTGACGCTCATCCGGTAGCGTAGAGGTCCTCGAGGTCGAAGCAGCGGATCCCCGGGGGGCGCTCCGCCGGCCCACTCCGCGCGAAGAGCAGCCGCCCGAAGGTCGCGCCGCGGGGGTTCGGGAAGGCGCCGAGGCGGCGGTCGAGCTGGCCGAGGGGCGCCTGCCAGCTGCGCAGCGTGGGCCACTCGCACTCGCCCAGATCGGTGCGGCCGTCCTGGCGCAGGGCGACGACGTCGATCTGGGCGTCCCTGGACCAGAACTCGCCGACCTCGAACCCGCCGGGGATCTCCTCGGCCCGGTAGACGTGGATGAGCGCCTGTCTGCAGAGGGCCTCGAAGCGCGCGCCGAACCACGCGTCGAGCCCGGGCAGGACGTGGGTCTCCAGGAAGCGCCCCGCGCCTTCCGCCTCCAGGGTGCCCAGGTGGGGGTAGACGAAGCGGAACCAGAAGCCGAGGAGCGGGTCGTCGACGGCGTAGCGCACCGCGTTCCGCGACGGCCTCGATCCCGTCAGCGGATAGCGCTTGCGGACGTAGCGCAGCGAGGTCAGCTGCTGGAGGTAGTAGGGGATCCGCGTCCGATCGAGGGTCGAGGCGCGGGCGATGTCGGTGACGCGCGTGGAGCCGCCGGCGATGGCCATGAGGATCGCGTGGTAGCTGGGCAGATCGCGGAGCTCCTCGCGCAGGAGGAAGTCCGGCTCGCCGTGCAGGGCGCCGAAGGAGTCCAGGATCGTGTCGCGGAGGTTCTCCTCGACCGAGCGCTCGGCGGCGAACGCCGAGTGATAGTGCGGGATGCCGCCGCACAGGAACCAGGCTCGCGCCGCGTCGGCGAGGCTCCAGCTCGGGTGGAGCAGCCGCGCCTCCCGGTAGCTCATCGGCTCGAGCAGGAGCTTGCCGGTGCGGCGGCCGAAGAGCGGGCTCCTGTGGCCGAGGACCTCGCGCTCCATGAAGCCGATGGACGAGCCGCACAGGACGAGCATCACGCGCCCGGACTCGGCCCACGCGTGATCCCACAGGGCCTGGATCACCGACGGGAGCTCGGGGCTGGCAGCGGCCAGCCACTGGAACTCGTCGAGGACGAGGATCAGCTTGCCGGAGACGGCGGAGAGCCCGGTCTGCACGACGAGCTCGAGCGCTTGCTGCCAGTCGGTGGGGGCGACCGCGCGGAGGATCGGGGCGTCGAAGGCGTTCGCCGCCGCCTCGAGGAGCTTCCGGCGCGTCAGCGGGGCCGGGGCCTCCGTGCCGGTGAAGAAGATGCTCGGGCGGTTCGCGCAGAGCCGGCGTAGCAGCGCCGTCTTGCCCACCCGACGGCGGCCGTACACCGGCCACAGGTGACTCTGGTGGTCGACGGCGGCAGCCTCGAGCGCCGCCAGCTCCGTGGTCCTTCCGACGAACTCCATGACCGAACCGTATTTGTATGAATGTAGTTTGTCAAAATGCATTCGTTCAACGCGGCGGCGCCCGGGCTCGGCGCGACCCCGGGCTTCTCCTCGCCACGAGTTGCGCCATACTGTCCGCGCCATGACACAGCCGAGCTTGAACCTGAACCTCCGGGGGCTGCCGAAGTCCGCCACCCTCGCCATCAACGCCCGCTCTCGGGCCATGCAGCAGGAGGGCCGCCGGGTCTTCCGCTTCGGCCTCGGGCAGTCGCCCTTCCCGGTGCCCGAGCGGGTCGTCGACGCCCTCCGCCTGCACGCCCCGCAGAAGGACTACCTGCCCGTCGAGGGGCTCCCGGCCCTGCGCGAGGCGGTCGCGGGGTTCCACCGGCGGCGCGACCACGTCCCGGCGGCCGCCGACGGCGTCCTCGTCGGCCCGGGCAGCAAGGAGCTGATGTTCCTCCTGCAGGTCGCGTATTACGGCGACCTCGTCGTCCCGACGCCGTGCTGGGTCTCCTACGGGCCCCAGGCGCGCATCATCGGGCGCAACGTCGTGCTGCTGCCGACGACCTTCGAGCAGCGCTGGCGCCTCGGGCCGGAGCAGCTCGACGCGCTCTGCGCCGTCGACCCGGACCGGCCGCGGGTGGTCATCCTGAACTACCCCGGCAACCCCGACGGCGGGACCTACACCCGGGACGAGCTGGCGGGCCTCGCCGAGGTCGCGCGGAGAAACCGCGTCCTGATCCTGTCCGACGAGATATACGGACCCCTCCATCACGCCGGGGAGCACCACTCGATCGCGGCGCTCTACCCCGAGGGGACCATCGTCAGCGGCGGGCTCTCCAAGTGGTGCGGGGCCGGCGGCTGGCGCCTCGGGACCTTCACCTTCCCGCGCGAGCTGCGCTGGCTCCAGGACGCGATGGCCGCGGCGGCGAGCGAGACCTACACCTCGGTGAGCGCGCCCATCCAGCACGCGGCGGTCACGGCGTTCCGGGGCGGTATCCAGCTCGAGCGCTACCTCGGCCACAGCCGCCGTATCCTCGCCGGCCTGTCGGTGGCGCTGACGGCGCTCCTCCGCGCGGCCGACGTGCGCCTGCACGAGCCCGAGGGCGGCTTCTACGCGATGCTAGACTTCTCGCGCCACGCGGACGCGCTCGCGGCCCGCGGCATCACCGACAGCGTCCAGCTCTGCGAGCGCCTGCTCGTCGAGACCGGCGTCGCGATACTGCCGGGCGCGTCGTTCGAGCGCTCGCCCATCGAGCTCACCGCGCGCCTGGCCTACGTCGACTTCGACGGCGCCGAGGCCCTCGCGGCCTCCGAGCACGTCCCGCTGGCCCAGCCGCTCCCCGAGGACTTCGTCGAGACCCACTGCGGCAACGTCCTCGACGGCGTCCGCGCGCTCACCGGCTGGCTGGCGGGCGGGTGACGTCCCCCGCTGCCGAGGTGCATCGCCCGCGTGGGACCGCGCTTCACGGGATGGTCACGTACAGGTTCCTGTCGCCGCTCGGGGTGTTGTAGAGGGTCACGGGGGTGAGGTTCCCGGGCGGGCCGGCCGCGGCGGACACGGCGTCGCTCAGCGCGACCCCCGCGCCTCTGTACTCCACGTAGTCGAACATCAGGACGAGCTGGGGCTCGTCGCCGCTGGCGAGGAGCCCGGTGTGGGGCTGCAGGTTCTCGGACCAGAGGAACGTGTAGACGTCGTCTCCGGCCACGGCGTCGCCGCCCAGCCCGTCGTCGCGCATCGCGAGCTGCGTCCAGCCCCAGGCGCTGCTCTTGATGTCGACGAACGTGTACTCCACCCCCTGGAAGATCGGATCGAGGTTGGCGCCGTAGTTCGACAGGTCGACGGTGACCTCCAGGTCGTTCGAGCCGAAGGCCGGGATGACCAGGCCGTCGGCGTAGACCGTGCCGGACTCACCCTCGGGGACGACGACGGTCCCGTTGTAGCCGCGCCAGATCCACTCGCCGTCGCTCCCGGCGACCGAGCCTCGGACGGCGCCGTACTCGAAGGACACCGGCGTCGCGTCGGTCGGCACCAGCGCCGCGATGGTCCAGACGTGGTCGCCGGCGACCGCGTCTCCGTCGACGCCGTCGTCGCGGAGCGCAGGGTAGGGGCCCTGCCAGACGGACGAGTAGGTCATGACGCGCGTGGCCGCTTCGTAGCTGAAGGAGCCCTTCCAGGCGAGGCCGTCGTCGCTCGTGTAGGTCTGGTTGGCGCGGTCGTCGACCGTGAACACCACCGTCGCGGACTGGAGGCAGGTGTTGTCGGGCAGGCAGCTGCCGCCTTCGGGGCAGGCACCGCACTCGCATCCCTCGGGCGCGGTCCCGCACTCGTAGACGTCGCAGGTCCAGAGGCCGTCCGGGGTCGTGCACCGCCAGGCGTCGTCCAGACCGGCGGCCGCGGCGCTCGGGATGATGGCGCTCCAGCCGGCGTCGAGCCAGGTGACGCCTGTGTCGTAGACGGTCCGGAGCGCTGGCGGGAGGGCGCCCTCGGCGTCGACGCGCGCCTGGAGCAGGTGCGCTGGGACCGAGCCCACGGTCAGCGCCGCGGCGGCCATGAACACCGGTGTCCCGGAGGAGGTGGTCGGAGCGTCGAGCCCGAGAGCATAGACGCCGGTACAGCGCACGGCGTCGGACAGGTCGTCTCCAGCCGCGCAGTCCGCCGGCGACGTGGACGCGGGCCACGTCGCCGCGCGGTTGGCGAAGTAGGCGTCGAGCAGGGCGAGGTCGTCGCCGTCGAAGGACAGGATCGGGCCCGCGGTCACGACGCCCAGGTACGCGGCGCTCGTCTGCGCGGTGGTCACGAGGCTCTCCGCGGCGTCGATCACCGCTCCGGCGCGGTCGACCGCGTCGGAGTCCGGCAGCGCCGCGAGCGTCGCGCGGGCCTGGGACAGCACGCCGAGGGTCGTCGTGCCCGGAGCGCCGTCGTCGAGGGGGGAGAGCTCGGTCACGACCCACAGCTCGGTGCCCACCGGCTGCTCGTCGATGAAGACGTCGACGAGGAGCTCGCCCGTGTAGGCGTCCGCGCCGTCCGCGACGAGGGGGAGCGCCGCCCAGATGAGGCCGTCGACGACGACCGCCGGGGCGTCGACCGGCGCGACACCGGGGAGCCCGACGGAGAACCGGACGCGCACCTGGGACCAGTCCACGTCGGACGCGAACGTGGTCTGGAGGTAGGTCCCCGGAGGCCCGCTGGTGTTCACCACGAGGCTGGTGTCGGTGTAGGTGGTGTCCTCGACAGCGCTGGAGTCGGTGTAGGTGGTGTCCTCGACAGCGCTGGTGTCGGTGGTGGTGGTGTCCTCGACAGCGCTGGTGTCGGTGTAGGTGGTGTCCTCGACAGCGCTGGTGTCGGTGTAGCTCGTGTCGTCATCCGTCGCGTCTTCAGCGGCCGCCGTGTCTTCCACGGTCGTCGTGTCTTCGGCGGCCGCCGTGTCTTCGGCGGCCGCCGTGTCTTCAGCGGCCGCCGTGTCTTCGGCGGCCGCCGTGTCTTCGGCGGTCGTCGTGTCTTCGGCGGTCGTCGTGTCTTCGACGCTCGTCGTGTCCTCTTGGGCCGTGTCCGGGCCCGCCGTCGTGTCCTCCTCGGCGGCCGTGTCATCGACGGTGTCCTGGTCGACCGCCGTGTCCTCGACGGTGTCTTCGGCGGGCACGGTGTCGTCCTTCGTCGTCGTGTCCTCGGCGGTGACGGTGTCCACCGCGACCGTGTCCCCAGGCTCCATCGTGTCCGAGAGGGTGGTGTCATCCGCCGGGTCGGCGTCGCCGCCGCAGGCGCCGAGCGCGGCGAGGGAGGCCGCGGAGACGAGAGCGAGGAGGGTCCGGGACGGGGAGAGGTACATCGCGCGGCTCCGAGCCTGAGGGGCGGGTGTCGTCCCTCAGTGCTGGAGGCTCGCGCGGCGTTTCGAGAAAAGCGCGGTGCGGCTCAGACGTTCTTCGCGATGCGGCGGGCGTGGTAGTAGATGCGGTTGAGGCGGTCGACCACGTCCATCTCGACCGAGTAGGCCTCGAGGCGGTGGGGCTCGGCGGCGACGAGGCGGTTGACCTGGTGCTCCTCGACCTCGCCGATGAGCGCCTTCATCGCGGGCTTGTCGGTCACGACCGCGCCGGCGAGGTCGGTGTCGTGGTCGACCACCGCGCGGCCGGCCTGGCGGACGAGGCGCACGCACTCGCTGTGCAGGGTCGTGAGCTTGTCGCGGGTCTCGTCGCTGACGTGCAGATCGATGGCGGCGCGGCGGCGGCCGATGGCGACCAGGTCGACCTCGATGATGTCGCCGATGGTCTCCATGTGGTTGGCGACGCGCATGAGCTGCATCAGCTCGGTCATGTCGCGGTCGCTGAGCTCGAGCTTGCTGACCTTGCCGAGGAACTCGACGATGCGCTGATAGAGGACGTCGACCTCCTCGTCCCGCTGCTCGACCTCGTCGAGCTTCTCGACCGGGCCCTCGAGCATCGGCTTCAGCACGTCGTCGAGCATGTTGCCGACCCGCCGACCGACGCGCTCGAGCTCGTTTCGCACCGCTTGAAGCGCCAGACCGGGGGTCCTGAGCAGGATGTCGTTGAGGTACTTGGTCTCGATGATGCGGTCTTCCTCGTCCTGCGGCCGGTCGGGCACGAGGCGCGTCACGATCCGCGCGAACTGACCGGTCACCGGCAAGAACAGGAGCGCCACCGCGACGGCGAAGAAGGTGTGGGCGTTGGCGACCTGGCGCGGCACGGTGTGGGCGAGCAGCTCGGCGCCCGTCAGGTCCGGCGCGGCCGGCGACAGCGCGACCACGAGATCCGCGAAGGGCGACACGAAGGGGAGGAAGAGCAGGGCACCGATGACCTTGAAGAGCGCGTGGGCGACCGCGACGCGCACCGCTTCGCGGGGCTTGCCGATGGCGGCGAGCGCGGCGGTGATGGTCGTGCCGATGTTGGCGCCGAGGGCGAGGGTGATGCCCGCCTCGAGGCTGATGACGCCCTGCTGGGCGAGGACGATGATGACGCCGAGGGTCGCGGAGCTGGACTGGATGAGCGCGGTGAAGAGCGTCCCGACGAGCACGCCGAGCACCGGGTTCGACATGTCGCTCATCATGGCGAGGAACGGCTCGTAGGTGCGGAGCGGCCGCATCGAGTCGCCCATCACCGACATGCCGAAGAAGATGAGCCCGAGGCCCATCACGACGTAGCCGAGGTCGCGGACCTGCCGGCGCTTACCGACGAAGACCGGGATGAAGCCCACCGCGACCAGGAGCAGCGCGTACTTGGTCACCTTGAACGCGACGATCTGGCCGGTGATGGTCGTGCCGATGCCGGCGCCGAGGATCACCGCGATGCTCTGCGAGAACGACATCAGGTTGGCCGACACGAAGCCGACCAGCATGACGGTCGTGACCGAGCTCGACTGGATGATGGCCGTCACGATGGCGCCGCTCGTCAGGCCGACGAGGCGGCGGTTCGACAGCGCCGCGAGGACCGAGCGCATCCGGTCGCCAGCGACGGACTTGAGGGCCTGGGCGAGGCGCTCCATCCCATAGAGGAACAGGGCGAGGCCGCCGAAGAGGCCCATCACCAGCTCCAGCCAGGCGATCTCCTGGGTGGCGGCGGGCGCGCTGTCGGCGGCCCAGGCGGTCGAGCCGACGAGCAGCGCGACGGCCGCCGCGGCGAAGACGAGGACGCGCTGCAGCTGCTGCGTTCCGTTGGGGCTCATGCGCTCTCTTCTTTGCGCGCGTCGCGCTTCGCGGGCTCGGGGGGGTCGGCTTTGACCAGGGTCACCGGGACCCGGCTCAGGTGGACGACGCGGTGGGCCGTCGAGCCGAGCAGGATCCCCGACAGCGCGCCGCGGCCGCGGCTGCCCATGACGATCATGCGGGCGTCGCGCTCGTGGGCCACTTCGACGATGCGGTTGGCCGGCGTCCCGGCGACCAGGGCGACCTCGGCCTCGGAGAGGATGGCCCGCTCCGGCTCGGCCTCCCTGCGCCGGGCGAGGTAGGCGCTCAGCATCTCTTCGGCCGCGCCGACCATCGTGCGGGCGCGCTTCTCCCAGCGCTTCTCGTGTTTCCGCGCCTTGTCGCCGAGGCGCTCGCTGAGGTTGTAGAACCCGGGGGCGTGGGACGGGTCGTGGACCACGTGGAGGAGCGTGAGCGGCAGCCCCATCCCCTCGGCGAGCGTGGCGCCGAGGTCGACCGCGGCGTCGGCCTCGGCCGAGAAGTCGACGGCGACGAGGACGCAGCGCGTCGGGATGTGCGTAGGCGGGGAGCTGCCCATGAGCGCCTCCGGTCGAGGTTCTCCGCTCGCGCAGCATCGCTCAGCTCGTCGATTGTTACAATGTCGTTTCTTGACCGTGACGCACGGGTGACGCGGTGCACAATAGCCGCTCCCGGACGACGTCAGCCCTCGCGTCGCTCACGCCTCGTCTTCGCCTTCTCGGACTCGGGCGCCTTGACGAGAGTGACCGGGACGCGGCTCAGCTGCACCACCCGGTTGGCGTTCGAGCCGAGCAGGATCCCCGACAGCGCGCTCCGCCCGCGGGTCCCCATGACGATCAGCCGGGCGTCTCGCTCGTGGGCGACCTCCACGATGCGGGAGGCCGGGGTGCCGGTCACGAGCGCGAGGTGGGCGCTCTCGAGCACGGCGCGGTCGGGCTCGGCGCGGCGGCGCCGCTCGAGGTAGTCGCGCAGCATGTCCTCGGCGGCGTTCCGGAGCGTCCGGGCCCGCTGCGCCAAGCGCTTCTCGTGCTTCTTGCGGGACTTGTCGTCGGGCTCGTCCTCATCGCGGTAGAACCCCGGCGCGTGGGCCGGGTCGTGGATCACGTGCAGCATCACGAGCGGCGCCTTCATCGCCTCCGCGAGGGTGATCGCGAGGTCGACGGCGGCGTCGCCCTCCGGCGAGAAGTCCACGGCGACGAGGACGCAGCGCTTCGGAGCGTGCTCGGGCGATAGGGGTCCCATCATGCGCCTCCGCGCCAGATTCTTCGCGCCGGCAGCATCGCGCACCGCGCGGCGCCGCACAACCTACCGCGTGAATTTGATTCACGCTCGACTCCCGGGCCAGGTTCTGGCACTCAGCCGTTGCCCGGGCGTCGGCGCGTCGGGGAGCGAGGAGGGAGCGATGACCGGTCATCCTCACAGCGAGGTGAACGAGGCGCTCGAGCCGCGCACGCGGTTCCTGCTCGATCTGGGGCTGGCGCTGCACCGAAACGGGGTCTCGTCGTTCCGGCTCGAGGGCGCTCTCTCGAAGGTCGCCGAGACCCTCGAGCTGCGGGCGAGCTTCTTCTCGACGCCGACGGCGCTGATGGCGTCCGTCAACGGGCACACGCATCTGTTGCGCGCCGAGCCCGGCGAGGTCGATCTGGACCGCATGTGCTCGCTCGACGAGATCGGCAACGCCGTGATCGCCGGGGAGCTGAGCCCCGAGGCCGGCTCGGCGGCCATCGCCGAGGTGACCGCGTCCCCGAACCGGTTGCCGGCGGTGGCGACGGTCGCGGCCTTCACCGTCGCGTCGGGTGGCGCCGCGCTCTTCCTCGCGGGGAGCGCCGTGGACTGCGCGGTCGGCGCGGTCGCGGGGCTGGTGATCGGTGTGCTGGCGGCGGTGGCCGAGCGCTCACCGGCCTTCGACGGGGTGTTCCTGATCCTGGCGTCGCTGCTCGCGGCCGGGCTGGCGTGGGGGGCGGCGGCGGCCGGGGTCCCGGTGGGGCTCCAGGTCGTGACCATCGCCGGGCTCATCGCGTTCGTCCCCGGGCTCTCGCTGACCATGGCGATGAACGAGCTCGCCACCGGGCACCTCGCCAGCGGGACCGCGCGCCTCGCCTACGTGGCCATCGTCCTGGTGCAGATGGGGCTCGGGGTGGCGCTGGCCGCGCGCCTCGGGACGCTCTTCGGGGTCGCGGCGCCGCACGAGGCGCCGTCGCTGCTCCTCGAGACCCGCTGGCTCATCTTCGCGGTGCTGCCGGCCTCGGTCCTCGCCTTCGCGGTGCTGCTGCGCGCGCGGCTCAGGGACTTCGGTTGGATGCTCGTGGCCGGCTTCGCGACCCTCGGCGTGGCGGTCGCCGTCAGCGAGGCCGGCGACCCGGTGTCGGCCGCGGTCCTGGGCGCCGCGACGGCCGGCGTCGTGTCGAACGGGCTGGCGCGCTGGATGAACCGCCCCGCGGCGAACTTCCTGGTCCCGAGCCTGTTCCTGCTGGTCCCGGGCTCGGTCGGCCTCAAGAGCGTCGACAGCCTGCTCGCCCACGACGTGCTGGGCGGCGTGCAGACCGCCTTCGAGATGTCGCTCATCGCCGTCGGGCTCGTCGGCGGCATGCTCGTCGCCAACGTCGTCCTGCCGGCGCGCCGGCACCTCTGACCGGAGCGCCCCCGAGGCTCAGCGCAGCCAGACCGTCAGGGCGTCGGCGTTCGGGGTGTTGCCGGTCTCCCAGTTCTGCGAGACCGTCCCGGCCGAGTAGGTCACGGTGTAGGTCGTGTTCCAGGCGCACGGCGCGCTGGCGCCGCTGTTCACCGAGAGCCAGCCGACGTCGGCGCCGCACCCGCCGTAGTTCTTGTTGACGAAGAAGCGGCGGCCGTTGGCGGCGTCACCGGCGATCGAGAAGTAGTTGAACGGGCCGGCGGCCAGGTCGGTCCAGCTGGAGCTGGTGATCTGGGCGGCCGCGAACCACGACGTCGTGGTGGTGCTGGTGGTGTCGAAGTCGATCCAGGCGACCGGCGCGCCGGCGGTGACCGCCTCGATCCGCGCTTCGGAGAAGTCGGCCCAGGCGGCGGCGTAGACGGGGTTGGCGTAGTCGAGGGTCTCGAGGTCCCGGTCGGCCAGGGCCGTGTTGCCGCCGTTGGTGTTGGCGCCGTTCCAGAGCGTGTCGGGGTCGTTCGTGACGCCGCTCGACTTCTTGAAGACCAGGGTCCAGCCGCCGCCGTCGGTCGTCATGTCGCAGTAGACGTCGTAGGTCGTGGCCGCGCTCGGCGGCTGGATGACCCAGAGGCCGGTCCCGGCGCCGGGGAAGGACGACAGCAGGTCGTCGCAGGTCTCGGCGGGGCACGTCGCCGTGCCGTAGGTGACGCTCGCGTTGGTGTCGTCGCAGTCGGTGCCCCCCGAGGCGATCGAGGCGTTGCCGTCGCGGTCGGCGTCCACGCCGTCCGCGCCGTCGCCGTTCTGGTCGAGGCCGTCCCCGAAGGTGTCCGGGGTCCCGGGGCCGAAGCCGTAGGCGAAGGTCGTCCCGGTGCCCGAGGTCGTCGTGTACTCGGCGCGGACCATGGCGGTGTCGTCGCCGAAGGTCAGCGGCTCGGCCTTGCAGCTGCCGAGGTCGACCTGCCACTGCACGTAGGGGTAGACGGCGCCGGCGGCGACGGAGCCGAGGTCCATGACGCTCGACCCGCTGGTGTCGTCGGCGGTGCCGCGGGTCTGGAGCCAGCAGTCCTCGATGCCGGCGCCCCCGTCGGCGCGGACGACGCCGAGCGCGACGTTCCAGTAGCTCTTCTGGGCCGGGTCGGTGCCGCTCGTGAGCTGCTCCTGCCCCTGGTAGACGGCGACCTGGTAGAGGTAGGCGTCGGCGTCGAGGGCGCCCGGCGAGGTCACGGCGGCGCACGCACCGCCGCCGACGTCGCCGGCGCTGCACTTGTTGCCGCCGGGGCCGTCGGGGGAGATGAGGAAGTCGGCGTCGAAGTCGGTCTCGAAGTCGCTCGGGCTCGAGCAGTCGAGGGCGAGGGCGTCGAGGTAGAGGTTGGTGGTGACGTCGCTGCCGGTGCCGGCGGTGCAGGCGAAGCCGAGGACCATCGTCGAGGCGCGCCCGCCGCCGGGGGCGTAGAGGAGCTCGATGTCCGAGGCGCAGGCCGTCCCGTCCTGGGTCTCGGCGCAGCAGTCGAACTTGGCCGAGCAGAAGATGTTGTTGAAGTTGACCGCGATGTCGAAGAAGCCCTGCTGGGCCGGGCGCATGAGCGCGACGTCGAACTGCACGGCGACGTCGGCGTTGTCGCGGCAGACGACGTCCTGGGTGAGGGGGCCGTCGGTCGTCGGGTTCTGGAAGTCGAGCGCCGGGCCGGTCGCGCCGTTCAGGGCTCCGGAGTCGAAGCTCCCGAGCGCGGTGATCTGGCTCGAGTACACCCCGACCACCCAGACCCGGACGGTGTTGGTGGACACGGCAGAGTCGGCGTCACAGGTCCCGACGTAGCTGGCCGAGCCCGCGCTGTCGCCGTAGCCGGTGGACGAGATCCGGCGCTGCCAGACGACGTCCGGGGTCGGTGTGCGGCCGTTGACGACCTCGATGTCCCAGATCGCGTCGCCCACGCCGTCGAGGGACAGCGCCGCGACGTCGATGGCGAGCTTCGGCCCGTCCTCCGACGGAGCGTCGGCGCCGCAGCCAGGGACCACGAGGAGCGCCGCCCCCACCACCATGCACACCAGGAGGTTCTTCATCACACACCCTCAGAGCGCGCGAGTGGGAGCCCACCGCGCCGTCCGCACCCATCATGATGATCTCGGAGAAGCGGACCCCCGGTCGTGGATCCGCGCTACCGAGTATGGAACGAACCCCTGTGCGATCGCAATGGCCCCGTGGCCGCAGGTTGCGGGTATCGCCACCGTCGCGTGCCCCTGGCGTGAGCGTGAGCGGCGTTCAAGGCGTTATCCGATCGGAGGGCGGCGGGATCTGAGATCGGCGCCACCCCATCACCCAAGGGGCTCCGCACAGACGGTGTGCGCTGCAGCGCGGTGACCGCCGCGACGCCCGGGGGAGGGGCGAGTCCGATCCTGGGGAGAGGCATGACCGGCGCCGGTCGCGGTGGTATGGCGTCTTGGTGAGCGTCGACTCCTCGAACGGCAGGTCGCGGCCCACGACGCGCGGCTGGACGCTCGGGCTCGGTCCGGTCTCGGCGACCTGGCTGGGGCTCCTGGCGCTGCCGACGCTCCTGGGCTTCGTCGGCGGGTGGTGGTGGCCCTTCGACCTGCTGGCGCATTTCCGGGTGCAGTACCTGGTGATCGCGCTCGTGATGGTCGCGGTGTTCGCGTGGCGGCGGTCGCGAGCGGCGACCCTCGGGGCGGCGGTCCTGGCCCTGATGAACGCCGCGCCAGTGGCGTCGTCGTGGCTCGGGGCGGCGGCCGAGGGCGCGCCGGCGCTGCGGTTGCTGAGCGCCAACGTAAACAGCGCCAACACCGGCTACGCGGCGCTGAGCGAGGAGATCGCCCGGTCGAAGCCGGACGTGGTCGTCGTCCTGGAGGTGTCCGCCGGGTGGGCCTCGGCCCTGGAGGGGCTGACCGACTATCCGGTCCGCGAGGTCGTCGCGCGCGGGGACAACTTCGGGATCGCCGTGCTCTCGCGCGGGCCGATGGACGCCGAGGTCGTTCATCTCGGCGGGCCGGATGGCGTGCCGTCCATCGTCGCGCGCCTCGATCGAGGTCGGCCGTTGACGCTCGTCGCCACCCACCCGGTGCCTCCGACGGGCGCCGGCGGGACCGCCGAGCGGGACGCGCAGCTCGTCGCCGTCGCCGAGGTGGCGCGGGCGTCGGGGCCGAACGTCGTCGTCGTCGGTGACCTCAACACGACGCCGTGGGCCGCGTCGTACGGGATCCTGACCGACGCCGGGCTCGAGGACACCCGCACGGGACACGGGCTCCAGGCGACCTGGCCGGCGGGCTTCCTGCCGCTGGCCATCCCCATCGACCACTGCCTCGTCACGCCGAGCCTCGGCGCCGCCCGGCGCGAGGTGCTCGACGACGTCGGCTCCGACCACTACCCGATCCTCGTCGACCTCGTCTGGCGCTAGGCGACGCGCGTCTCAGCCGAAACCCGGTGCGAGTCTCGGCTGAGACGAGCCCTGCGCTCAGGGGGCGAAGCGGGCCTGGCCGAACAGCGCCGAGTCCCAGCGGGCGGGGGCCCAGTTGGGCTCGTCCATCGTCTGGACGGCGTAGTCTGGCGTGATGAGCCAGTCCTCGGGGCGCCAGGTGGCCGTGGCGGTCGGCGCGGGCAGGCGCACGGCGACCTGGTCGACGTAGCGCCAGGCGGCGGCCTCCTCGTTGCCGACCCCGACGGCGCCGTAGACGTCGACCGGCTGCCCGTTCTGCTCGAGGGCCCAGGCGTCGGTGCCGTCGCCTCCGATGGCGGCGTCGAACTGATCGGGCGCCGCCCCGAAGGCCGCCTCGTACGCGACGGCGAGCGCGCCGTCGGTGCCGAGGGTCCAGGTGTCGCCGGCGTCGAGGGTGCCCGAGAGCGGGATCGTCTGCCCCGCCGCCGCGCCCCCGGCGTACCGGACGAGGCTGTAGGCGCCGAGGTCGGTGGCCTCGGCGCTCGGGTTGTAGAGCTCGACGTAGGCGAGCGTGCGGTCGGGGCCGTAGCTCATCACCTCGTTGATGACGAGGGAGCCGCCGCTGGACGACCCGTCGGGAGCGTCGGAGCTCAGCGAGTCGCCGACCGTCCCGTCGAGCTCGCTGCTGCCGCCGGAGGTGCACGCGGCCAGGGGCGCGACGATGAGCGTCAGGCCGAGGGTCAGCGTCAGGATGGTGGGTCGCGGCGCCATGGCTACAGGTCCACGCAGATGGCCTTCGCCGTGACCGTCATCGGGAGATTCCAGCCGGTGCCCGGGGTGTCGTTGAAGACGCGGACCCGCCAGGTCGTGTTGCTGACCGGGCCGTCGGTGTAGACGTGGTGGCCGACCGCGGCGGGGTTGTAGTCGCCGCCGATGTCGCGGCCTCCACCGATGAGCTTGTCGCCCGGGTTGCAGGTCGCGTCGGCGTGGTTGATCTGGCTCGGCTGCAGCGTCACCGACGCCGTCTTGATGTAGATCTTGTCCCCGGTGAGGAGCCCCGCCGGTCCCTGGCTACCGGTGTCGCCCTTGGGCCCCTGCGCGCCAGTGTCGCCCTTGGGCCCCGGGTCGCCGGTGTCGCCCTTGGGCCCCTGCGCGCCGGTGTCGCCCTTGGGCCCCGGATCGCCCTGAGGCCCTTGGGGACCGGTGTCGCCCTTGGGCCCGGCGACGGCGGCCTTGGCGTCGACGGCGTCGATGGCGTCGGCGAGGAACTGGAAGTTCTCGTTGATGGCCGAGGCGGACACGAGATCGCCGGTGGTGAACGTGTGGGGGACGCCGCCGATGGGGGCGGCCAGGGCGAACGCCCCGCCGAAGACGGTCGCCAGCCCGGCGACGATCACCAGGCCGCGGCGTGGGCGGAACGCCAGGGGGCGCCCGTTGACGTAGATATCGAGCCGCATGAGGGCCTCGCGCGTGGAGAGTTGAGTGGCGTGGAAGGCGCGACTCTACTCTCGGTGACACCAGCGTCGCAACGCGCGGCCCGTCGTTCGCCGTCGTTCGTGTCTCCTCGGAGCTCGCGCCTTGTCGCTCCAGGTTACGTGGCGAATCTGCTATCGTTGATAGCGAGGTGCTCATGGGTCAGCTCATCGTTCGAAACCTGGACAAAGCGATCATCCTGGCGCTGAAGCGTCGTGCGGCTCGCAACAACCGTTCGGCGGAGGCCGAGCACCGGGAGATCCTGCGAGCGGCGCTCGCGGACGAGGCGACGGGGCGGTCCTTCCTCGCGCTGCTCCGGGAGATGCCCGACGTCGGGGATGACGCGGATTTCGCGGCGGCGCGGGAGCTGCCTCGGGGCGTCGACCTTTGAGCTGGCTGGTCGACACCGACGTCCTGTCCGAGCTCCGCAAGGGCGATCGTGCGAACAGCGGGGTCCGCTCCTGGGCCGAGGGCGTGGAGCGCGACCAGGATGAGGTCTACACCAGCGTCCTGGTCATCGGTGAGGTGCGCCGGGGTATCGAGCTCATTCGCCGTCGAGACGGCGTCGCAGCGGTCGCGCTCGAGCAGTGGCTGGGGCGGGTTCTCGAGCGATTCGAGCGCCGGGTTCTGCCGGTGGACGCCCCGGTCGCGGAGCGCTGGGGGCGGTTGAACGTCCCCGACCTGGTGCCGGCGGTCGACGGGCTCCTGGCCGCGACGGCGTTGGTCCACGATCTCGCCCTGGTCACGCGCAACGTGAAGGACGTCGCGCGGACCGGCGTCCGCGTCCTGGATCCGTTCGACTGACCGAGACCCCTCGAGCAAGCGCGGAGCGAGCCCGATCGCAGGTCACACGGGCAGGGCGGAGACCGAGGTGGGAGCTGGGTCCGCGGGCTGGGCGGCCTCGCGGTCGAGGACCTCGATGATGGTCGGGCGGAGGGCCTCCGGCGGGACGACGGCGTCCAGGGATCCGACGGCGACCGCGCGGTCGACGGTGTGGATCGCGTCGAACTCGCGGGCGACGACCCCCTGGTGCTCGAGGACGAGGTCCTGGCGGAGGGCGTCGAGCTCGGCGGTCAGCCGCGGGCGGTCGACCGGTGAGGCGGCGCTGATGGCCTGCTGCAGGGCCGCCATTCGTGGGTCGCGCTCGACCCGGCGGCGGACCTCCCGGGGGAAGACGACCGCCGCGGCCGGGGCCCCGCCGATGACGCTGGCGTAGGTCCCTTCGAGGGCGATGGACACGAGCCGCTCGTTGAGCGCCTTCGAGAAGACGACGTAGGCCCCGCCGTGGTAGCGGCCGATGACGACGAAGACGATCGGCCCGTCGAACTCGACCACCGCGCGGCCGATCTCGGCGCCGTACTCGAGCTGGAGCTTGCGCATCGACTCGGGGCTGCCGTCGAAGCCCGAGAGGTTCGCCAGGACGACCGCCGGGCGGTTGCCGCTGGCCTGACGCAGGGCGCGCGCGACCTTCTTGGAGCTGTTCGGGAACAGCGTCCCGCCGTTCCACACGTCGGGCCCGTCGAGGGGGACGTTGCCCCGGCGCACCAGGGGTCGCGACTCGAAGCCGATGAGGCAGACCGGGTGACCGCCGATGTGCGCGTCCCAGGTCAGCGCCGTCTCCGCGCCCTCCATCCCGGCGAAGCGCTCGAGGGGCGGGGCGTCGGAGTCGATGGCCGCGAGCATGACCTCGCGGATCGCGAAGGGCTTCTTCCGGCCCGGGTTGGTCGCGTCCGAGAAGATGTCGCCCACCCGCTCGAAGACCTCGTCGGCGACCGGGCGGTAGGGGCTCTCGAGGACCGAGCGGTCGGGCGAGTCCTGGGTCCGCAGGCGACGCGGCGCGCGCTCGCCCGGCGCGACGTAGGTGTGGGCGTAGTGCTCGAAGAGGATCCGGTAGGCGTCGCCGAGGTTCCTCGCCCGGTACTGCGCCTGACCGTTCGGGCCCATGATGCGGTCGTAGCCGCCGATGCCGCGCTCGTCCTCGGCCGCGACGCCGCCGGAGACCTCGAGCGCGCGCTTTCCGGTCAGGACCATCGAGCCGTCGTCGGTCTCGATGAGCACGCCGCGGGTGTGCATGAGCATCGTCGCCTCGGCGTTCCAGTAGCTCTGGGCGCCGACGTTGACCCCGGCGACGATGAGGTTGATCTCGCCGCCCTGCTCGGTGAACGCGATGATCCGGCGGAGCACCCGCGCGGTCCAGTCGAGGTTCTCGGTGCCGCTGTCCATGGCGATGAGCGCGCCGGCCGACACCGGCAGCCACTCGACCGGGAGGCGGCGCGCGGCGGCGAGGTCCAGCGCGGCGATGATGCGGCGGCACTCGGGCTCGGCCAGGGCGCCCATGGCCCGGGTCGGGTCGGAGGCGATCCAGACCCGCGTCATCCCGTCGGGGAACTTCTTGGTCGCGTGGGTCACGAGCCCGACGACGACGCCGGCCGTGTTCTCGCCGGGCGCGCGGTCGACCGGGACCAGGCGGGTCCCGCTGGGCTCGAGGTCGAGCTCGACGAAGCGGCCGTCCGCCATGTCGGGGTGGGGCGTCATGACCGGGTCGGCCCCGGCCGTGCCGGACAGCGACCGGATGATCTCGTAGGGGTAGATGACGCCGAGGCGGCGCGCCCGCTCGGCGCGCATCTGGTAGTCGGTCGCCGGGCGGATCGGCGCGCACGACGGCACGCTCTCGTGGACCTCGAGCCGGTGCCGCCCGCGCTTGGCGAAGGCCAGGATGCGGCGGCTGACGCGCTCGCCGACCCGGAGCCGCGCCTGGACCACGACCTTCTGGAGGCCGAGCCCGCGGGTCGGCCCCTCGAAGCGCCGCGCGACCGCGGAGAGGCCGGTCGGAGAGGCGTCGATGACCTCCTCGATGTGGAGCACGATGCGGTTGAGGTAGTAGCGGTGCCGCGCCGAGCGCTGGGCCTGGGCCTCGCGGACCGCGCGCAGGCACTCGCCGAAGACGCGGTCGAACTCGCGGACCTCGGCGCCACCGCCGAAGCCGGCGTCCTCGATGCGTGGGACCCGCCGCAGCTCGGCGAAGACGACCAGGCGCTCGTCGCGCGGGTTCGAGCGCGCCCGAGCCCGGAAGGCGAGGACCGCCTCCGGGGCCTCGAGGCGCTCGATGTCGAAGCCCTCGAGGCGCCACAGCTCGAGCCGCCGCGCCCGCTCCGGGTGCACGTCGGCGAAGCGGTCCTCGTGGGTCCATCGCCCCGACGCCGTCGACCCGTCCGTGCGGACAGGGACGCCCACGCTCGCTTCGCCCGCGCCCTTCGCCTGGCCTGCGTTCGTCCCGGCCGCCAGGGCGGCGGTGGCTTCGGGCCCGGCGCCGGCGACGCCGAACGTCGTGGTGGTGGCCCCGACGCGCGCGGTCGGGACCCAGCTGCCGTGGCGGGCGCGCTGGCCGTCCTCGGTCCAGCTGATGGCCACGCGGGTCAGGGCGCGGAGCGTCGCGACCGCGTCCAGGGCCGAGGCGACCGTCGCGTCGCTCGCGACGCCGCCGGCCAGGAAGAGGTGCAGCTCGAAGCGCCCGGCGCGCCCGTGCTCGGCGAGGACCGGCGACAGCGCGCGCACCGCCGCCGGGATGAGCGACACCGGCACCAGGGCGGCCAGCGCCCGCGTCCCGCCGTGACCGAGCACCGCGCGGCAGGTCGCGTCGAGGAGCCCCGCGTCGGGCAGCGTCGAGATCGTCGCCTCGGCGCCGTACACCGCCGCGAGGACGTCGTCGAAGCGGTCGAGCCAACCCTCGCCCGCGGACGCCAGCAGCGTCCCGAGCTCGGCGTTCGGCGCGACCTCGGCCGCGCGCCGCTTGAACAGGAGGTACTTGGCCTGCCGGGCGTTGTCCTTGACGGCCGGGAGCTCCGGCTTGGCCACGTCGGCGGTCCGGGTGAGCTGGACGGGCAGCTCGCGAAGATCCTCGAAGCTCGCGCCCGCCTCGTGGAGCGCCATCAGCGCGCGGAGGAGCCCGCTCTGGACCCGGTGGCGCGGCTTCACGTCCGCGCGAGCCCGCGCCATCCGCCACAGCGCGCGGTCGAGCGTGGGACCCGACGCGAGCCCGGTCACCCCGTAGCTCTCGAGGGCCGGCGTGAGGTACGGCCGCAGCTCGGCGTGGTCGCCCTCGACCACGTTGGCTCGCCGCCGGCAGAGCTCGTAGAACGCCCGCTCGGCGCGGACCGTCCCGCCGCCGTCGACGGCGATCTGGCCGCTGAAGAGCTGCTCGACCTCCGGGAAGTGGCGGACGAGCTCGACCAGCGCTCGCCACCGATCCGGGGCCGCGACCTGCTTGAAGCCCGCCTCCGCGGCCAGGACGCCGAGCGCCTGGGAGAACAGCGCGTCCGGGACCTCGAAGCCGAGGAGCCGCGCGCGGAGGACCTCGACGAGGTCGCTCACGACGGCCTGAGCGTCCTCCTCGGACATCGTGTCCACGACCGTCGGATCCGCTGCGCCGTCGACGAGCAGCCGCTCCAGCGGGCGCGGCGCGGGCGCCGGCGCCTCGGGGCCGCTCTGCTTGGTCGCGGCGGCGTCCGACTCGAGGACGAGGAGCGTCTCGCCGGCCGACACCTGGGCGTTGACCTTGCACGAGACGACGCTCACGACGCCGGCCTCGCGGGCGAGGACGGGCACCTCCATCTTCATCGCCTCGAGGGTGCAGAGGCGGTCGCCGGGCTCGACGGCCTGGCCGGGCTCGACGTGGACCGCGACGACCAGGGCCGGCGCGGGGGCGGCGACCTTGCCACCCGAGGCGAGCTCGATGCGGTGGGCCCAGCCGTCGACCTCGACGGTGATGCCGGTCTTGCCCTCGCTGTGGAGCAGCGCGTGGCGGCTGCCGCTGAGCTCGAGGACGGCCGAGCGCTCGCCCGTCGCCTCCCAGCGCGCGTGGTGGAGCGCGCCCGGCGCCCCGACCAGGTACTCGTCGGGGCCGACGGCGTAGACCTCGAGGCTCGCCGCCTCGCCGCGGAGCGCCAGATCGATGGCGCCGCCGGCGGGGGCGAAGCGGTAGGGGATCCCGCTCTGGACGTCGGCGAAGTAGGCGGCGATCGTCGCCTCGATGTCGCGCCGGCGGGTCAGGATCGCGGCCGCGCAGAGCGCCTCGAAGCCGCCGGGGACTGGGTGGTCGTGGGCCTCGCGCTGGCGTCGGTCGAGCCAGCCGGTGTCGGCCGAGCCGTCGACGAAGGCCGGCTCCTCGAGGAGGCGGGTCAGGAACGCCTTGTTGGTGGCGCCGTCCTCGACCACCAGCTCGAGCTCCCGGAGCGCCCGGGACAGGCGCGCGACCGCCTGGCGTCGGTCCTTGCCCCAGGCGATGATCTTGGCGACCATCGAGTCGAACTCGGGCGCGATCGACGAGCCCTCGGCGACGCCGCTGTCGACGCGGATCCCGGGCCCGGCCGGCGCCCGGAAGACGCGGACGGCGCCGGGGCTCGGCTGGAAGTCGCGCTCGGGGTCCTCGGCGTTGAGGCGCACCTCGATGGCGTGGCCGCGGGACGGGCCGTCGGCCTGCTCCCAGGGCAAGCCACGGGCGATGTCGATCTGGATGGCGACCAGGTCCAGGCCGGTGATGGTCTCCGTCACCGTGTGCTCGACCTGAAGGCGCGTGTTCACCTCGAGGAAGTGGGCGAAGTCCCGCGACGGGTCGACGAGGAACTCGACCGTCCCGACACCGCGGTAGCCGACCGCCTCTCCGAGCCGGGCGGCGGACTCCTCGAGCTGCTGGGCGAGCGCCCCGCCGACGACCGGTGATGGCGCCTCTTCGATGACCTTCTGGTGGCGCCGCTGGAGCGAGCAGTCGCGGATCCCGAGGGTCGACCCCTTGCCGTCCGCGCCGACGACCAGCTGCACCTCGATGTGGCGCGCCGAGGTCACGGCCGCCTCGAAGAAGACGCCGCCGGCGCCGCCGAAGCTGCGCTCGACCTCGTCTCGGACCGCCGCGACCGCCGCCACCAGGGTCTCGGGCTCGCGGACGACGCGGATCCCGCGCCCGCCGCCGCCGGCCGAGGCCTTGACCACCAGGGGGTAGCCGATGCCGTCGGCGGCCGCGAGGAGCTCTGCGCCGCTCTCGTCGCCGCGCAGGACGTGCCAGGCCGCCATCGGGACGCCGGCCGACTCGGCCAGGCGCTTGGCCTCGATCTTGTCGCCGAGGCGGTGCATCGCCGCCGACGACGGGCCGATGAACGTGATCCCGGCTCGCTCGAGGGCCTCGACGAAGGCGGCGTCCTCGGCCACGAAGCCCCAGCCCGGCCACACCGCGTCGCACTGCGCGGCCTCGAGGGCCGCGAGCAGGTGCGCGTGGTCGGTGTAGGCGCTCGCCATGCCGTGGGGTCCCGGGCGTAGCGCCGGCCCGATCGGCACGGCCTCGTCGGCGAGGCGCACGAAGGGCGTGTAGCGGTCCGGATCGGTGTAGAGCGCGATGGCGCGGAGCGCCGTGCCGCGCTCGGCGTTGTAGTCCCGGAGGGTCCGGATGAAGCGCACCGCGGGCTCGCCGCGGTTGACGATGGCGACTCGCTGGAAGGTCATGCTCGGGCCTCCGCGCTGAGGACATCACTCGATCTCTGCGGGCGGGCGTCGCGGCGGAAAGTGTTAGAAGGTGGGGTCTGACCCCAATTCCTCTCACTTTCTCCTCGACGCCGGCGGAAAGTGTTAGAAGGTGGGGTCTGACCCCACTTCCTCTCACTTTCTCCTCGACGCCGGCGGAAAGTGTTAGAAGGTGGGGTCTGACCCCGCGATCTGTCATTTTTGATCGCGAGGTCGGGCTGGCGGTGGGCCGTCATGAGCGGGCCTCCAGGGTGACCATCGCGACCGCGCTGTCCCCGTCGTGGGACAGGGACAGGTGGGCGCGCACCTCGCCGAGCTTCGCGACCGCGCGGGCGACCTCCCCGTGGAGCTGGAGCGACGGGCGCCCCCACGGGTCGCTCACCACCTCGATGGCGGTCAGCTCCACCTCCTCCATCACCGGCTCACGGCCCCAGTACGCGCCGTCCCAGGCCTTCAGGAAGGCCTCCTTGGCCGCGAACCGCGCGGCCAGGTGGCGGGCGGCGTCCCCGCTGGGCCGGGCGGCGCAGTACGCGCGCTCGGCCGGGGTGAAGGTCCCGATGACGAAGGCGGAGGCCGGGTCCGCGAGCTGATCGCGGAAGCTCGGCAGGTGCACGGTGTCGACGCCGACGGCCAGGATCACGCGTCACCCCCGAGGCTGACGAAGCGCCCGACCGCGGGGTCGAAGCGGGCCGAGGGATCGAGCAGCATCGCGGTCTCCTCGGCCTTCTGCGCGTCGCTCCCGTCGGCCGCGGTGAAGCGGCGGTCGACGCGCTTGTCGTAGAGCGGCTCCTTGCTCGCCAGGACGCGCGCCCAGCGGTCCCGCGCGGCGGCGCGTCGCTTGGTCGCGCGCTCGCTCCAGGCGGCCCGCTCGTCGGGGGACAGCGCGTTGGCGAAGGCCGCCGGGTGGGCGACGCACAGGAGCGCGCTGACGTGCCCGAAGCCGAGGCTCGTCACGAGCCCCGCCCGGAGCGGGTAGGCCGCCCCCGGATCGAGCCGACGGTTGGTGAACAGGAGGTGCCGGTACCGCTCGTGGCCGGGATCGATGGCCTCGAGGTTCCGGTTCGGCGGGATGATCCCGGCCGACAGCGCCTGGCACAGCCCGATGGTCTGCCACGCCGCGGCGCCGCCCTTGCTGTGCCCGGTCAGCGTCTTCTGGCTGATGACCATCAGCGGGTTCCCCGGCGTCCGGCCCAGGGCCTCCTGGATGCCGTGGTGCAGACCGGCCTCGTTCGGGTCGTTGGCGTTGGTCGACGTGTCGTGCTTGCTGACGACGGCGACGTCGTCGGCGGTCAGCCCGATCCCGCGGAGCGCGGTCGCCAGGGCCGAGTCCTGACCGCCCAGCGCCGCGGCCGTCGCGCCGACGCCCGGGGCCGGGATCGACCGGTTGATGCCGTCGCCGAAGGACGCCGCGTAGGCCACGACGCCGTAGACGGGCAGGCCCATCTTCAGCGCCACGTCGCCCCGCGCCAGCATCAGCGCGCCGCCGCCCTGGGCCTCGACGAAGCCCCTGCGGCGACGGTCGTTGGCGCGCGACATCTGGTCGGGCTCGAGGCCCATCGCCAGCATCTGGTCGGTCGACGCCGTCGCGTTCATGTCTCCGAAGCCGATGACCCCCTCGAGGCTCAGGTCGTCCCAGCCGCCGGCGAGCACGACGTCGGCCTTGCCCACCCGGATCTTGTCGCAGGCGTCCTCGATGGACAGCGCCGCGGTGGCGCACGCGGCCACCGGGTGCGCCATCGCGCCGTAGCTCCCGACGTAGGCCGTCGAGACGTAGGCGAAGACGACGTTGATGAGCGTCTCCTGCAGGATGTCGCTCTGCCGCTCGCGCCCGAGCATGTGGTCGACATAGAGGCGATGGAGCGACTTCATCCCGCCCATACCCGAGCCCTGGGTCGTCGCGACCCGCGCCGGGTGGACGAAGCTCAGGAGCTCCTCGGGCGTCGTCCCGGCCGCGACGAAGGCGTCCACCGTCGCCGCGACGTTCATCAGCGCCACCGGGTCGACGTTCTCGAGCATGTCGCCCGAGAACCCGAAGCGCGCGAGGTCGAAGCCGGTCGGGAGCTGGCCGCCGACCCGCCGCGTCAGCTTCACCTGGCGCGGCACCCGGACCGCGGTCCCGGCCTTGCGCGTGACGCTCCACGCCTCGGCCTCGGCGTCGTAGCGGACGACCGTCCCTTCGGGCTCGGCGGCGGCGAAGCTCCGCGCCTCCTCCTCGGAGCCGGCTCGGAAGGTGAAGTCCTGCTCCAGGTAGACGGTCTGCAGCACCGGCGAGCGCTCGGGGTCGAAGCCCGTCGTCTCGGGCTCGACGAAGCGGACGCCGGTCCGCGCCTTCACCACGTCGTGGTAGCGCGCGTGGATGTCGCGCTCGGCGACGGGCTCGCCGCTCTCGGCGTCGACCCAGGTCCCGCCGCGGGCGTTCTGCTCGAAGCGGACCAGGCCGGTCAGCCAGGCCAGCTCCAGGACGGCGGGAGCGGACAAGCGCTCCGAGACCTCGAGCTCGAAGCGCGTCCGGGCGCTCCCGCCCGGGCCGACCTCGCCGAAGCCGACGACGCAGATGAGGTCCTCGGGGCGAGCCGTGACCTCGCCGGGCCAGCTGATCCCCAGGTCGGCCTCCGGCGCCGCCGCGGCAGGCCACATGGGCAGCGGCGCGACCTTCGCCGGGCTGGTGTCCACCTCGCGGAGCCGCGCCCGCTCGGCGTCGAGGAGCTCCCCGACCCGCCGGTCGGTCGTGGTCTCGGCGTCGATCTCGGCGCGGATGCCGTCGACGGCGGCCTTGAGGTCCGGGACCTTGGAGAAGCCGCCGGTCAGGTCCGCCAGCACCGGGGCCCGCTCGGCCTCGGCGCGCGCCGTGTCGCCGCAGAGGGCCGCGAGCATCGCGCCCATCTCGTCGTTGTCGAAGGTCCGGATCCCCGTGGCCGCCTCGAGCCGCGGCGCTACGCTGTCGTTACCGGCCATGAGCCCGGTCCCGCGGACCCAGCCGATGCGCGCTCCGACCAGGCTCGTCGCCCGGCCCCAGGCCACCTGCTCGCTCTTCCACTTGGTCAGCAGCACCTCGAGCGCGGCCTTGGACTCGGCGTACGCGCCGTCGCCGCCGAAGGCCCCGTGGTTGGGCGACAGCGGCAGCAGCACGTGGCAGCGGCCGGCCCCGCCGAGGGCGATGCGCCTGGTCGCGATGGCCCCGATGAGGCGCTCGGTCCCGAGCACCATGCCGCGGAGCGCCGCCTCGGCCTTGGAGCCGATCTGATCCAGCGTCCCGTAGTCCTTGAGCGCCGCGAAGGGGATGAGCAGATCCGGCTGGAAGGCCGGCTTGAGGACCCGCACGCTGGGGCCGTTCTGCTCGGTCTCCTCGCGGAAGAGCCAGTCCACCAGGGCGTCCATGTCGCCGAAGCTGGCCTGGTTCGCCGGGACCACGTGCAGCTCGGCGCCGGGGGCGGCGTGCCGCTCGAAGTGGTCGCGGTAGAAGGCCATCCGCTGGCGGGTCGCCGTGGTCGTCGTCAGCACGACCCGCGCCCCGCCGCGGAGCAGTTGGGCCACGATGGCGATCGCGATCGACCCCCGGCTGGCGCCGGTCACCAGCGCCGTCCGCCCGCGGAAGTCCAGGCCGGTCTTGCCAGACCGGGCGAAGAGGTCGCGGAGCGCCTGGTCCTCACCGAGCCAGGCCTCGGTCGCGAGCGCGCCGAGGGTCGGGTCGGCCACGGGGACGGTCTCGGCGAACTGCCGGAGCGCCGCCGCGAGGCCCGGCAGGCCGTGGTCCTCGGCGACGTCCCCGAACCAGCGCGCGGTCGCGAGGACCCGCGGCTCGGAGGCGTGGGGCGAGAGGCGCGTGAGCTCGGTGTCGACCGCGGCGTCGTCGATCCGACCGTTCAGTCGGTCGAAGGCGAGCCGGGCGACGTCGCGCTGGGCCGCCGCCCAGGTCGCCAGGAAGGCCACGTGGCGCTGGCTGTCGAAGATGGGCTGGACGAGCTCGGTCAGCTCGGTCCCGAGCTCGGCGGTCAGGGCCGCGAGCGCGTCACCGGGGTCCGCGTCGAGGTCGACGCCGGGCCCGTCGATGTCGTGGCCGAGGGCCTTCATCATCGCCTCGGCGGACTTGAAGAGGGCGCTGTCCGGGCCGAGGAGGCGGTCCTCGAGCGCCTGGACGGCGGCGGCGTCGACGGTCCCGCCGCCCGCGCCGCCCGCGCTCTGCTTGCCGAACACGGTCCCGCGGCGCTGGCCGAGGGCCTCGACCGCGCGGTCGATGACGGCCTTGGCCGCAGACTTGCCCGCCGGGGCGTCGTCGCCGATCGCGCCCAGGTCTCCGCCGCGGGCCGAGGCGCCGCCGCGGGCCTCGATGGCGAGGGTGTCGAGGGTCGCGACGGCGAGGCCCGGGCCGAAGCCGTAGGTCTCGTCGAGGTAGGCGGCGACGTCCTTCGCGCTCATCCCGGCGCGGCCGAGGACCTTGCGGACGGCGTCGTCGTGGGCCTGGGCGAGGTAGCCGCCGGGGGCACGCCAGGTGCCGGCCCGACGCGCGATCTCGGCGGAGAGCTCCGCGATGGGCGTCTCGTGGGCGCGGTCGATGGTCCCGAGATCGAACTCGACGCCGAGGTCGATGAGGACCTGGTTTCGCCGCGACGACACCCCGTCGAAGAGCGCGTCGATGGTCTCGGTGGGGCTGATCTGGTCCGCACGGACCCGGGCCTGGAGCGCGAGCAGGCTCGTCAGCGCCTCGGCGTGGCTCAGCGCGACGTCGGTCGGCCGCTCCGTCGTCGTGGGCGCCGGGGCGATGACCGGGGCGGCCTGAACGGTCGCGGTCTCGACCGCCGCCTGGCCCGCGGTCGTCTCGGGCTCGGCGTCGTCGACGATCGGCGCCGGCGCTGGGTCGCCGTCCTCGGCGAAGACGGCCGCGCGGTCTGCCTCGACGTTGAGGACCTGGACGCGGTGGGCAGTCCCGCCGAGGGAGAGCGTGTAGCGCGCCATGCCCGAGAGCGTCGGCTGGTAGCCCACGCCGACCTCGACGAGCCGGCGGACGCCGAGGCCGCCCTCGCCGCGCGGGGCGAACATGCGCTCCTGGGTCGTGATCCAGCGGACCGGGCTCGCGAATTGCCAGGCGAGCAGCTCCACGAGCAGCACCCGGGCGAGCGCCCGCGGCTTCGCGCGCCAGGTCTCCCAGTCGCTCAGCACCGCGTCGAGCGCCTCGCGGGAGCCGCCCTCGACCGCGTCGCGGACGACGTGGACGAAGGCCGGGGTGAGCGAGAACGGCAGCGCGACCAGGTTCGGGATGTAGCGGCCGACGAGGCGCGTGGGCTCGATCTCGGCCGGCAGGTGCCGGAGCAGCGCCTCGCGGAAGTCCGCCACACCGTCGCGCAGGCAGCGCGAGTGGAAGGGCACGTCGATGCCCGGGACCTCGACGTAGGGTGGCTTGGCGCCCGGACGGCGCCGCTCCTCGAGGGCCGCCTCGAGGGCGATCAGCGCGTCGGTGTGCCCGGTGACCGAGTATTGCCGGCCGCGGACGTTGTAGTTGACGATCTCGAGGAAGCGCCCGGTGCGCTCGCTGACGGCGGCGACCAGCGCCTCGGCGGCGGCGTGGTCGAGCCCGGCGTAGTGCGGGCGGATGACCCCCATCCGGTAGCCGCTGTCGCCGTCGGCGCCGCGGGGGACGAGGCCGTGCATGACGCGGCCGCGCTGGTAGACGATGGCGACGACCGCCTCGAGGGGCAGGACGCCGGCGGCGGCGGACAGGGCGTTGTACTCGCCGACCGAGTGCCCGCAGAGGACGCCGTCCTCGACGTAGACGCCCTGCTCTTCGAGCTCGGCGACCTGGGCGTAGGCCAGGACCGCCATCGCGACCTGGGTGAGCTGGGTCAGGTGGATGACGCCCTTCGGGTGGAAGAGGCGCTCGCCGAGGACGACGAGCTCGCGGGGGTTCTCGCGGACGACGCGCAGGATCGAGAAGCCGAGCGCGGCGCGGGTGTGGGCGTCGGCCCGGTCCCAGACCGCCCGAGCGGCGGGCGAGCGCAGGTAGCCGGCCATCCCCATGTCCTGCTGCTGGATGCCCTGGCCGGGGAAGACCCAGGCGGTCGGCGGGGCGGTCAGCGTCATGCGCGCCGAGGCGGCCGGGACCTCGACGCCGTCGCGGACGGTCGCCGCGATGGCCTCGATGATCTTGGTCCCGCCGACGACTCCGGTCCGGATGGCCTTCAGCTTCAGCGCCTCACCGGGCAGGACGGGCGAGAGGAACTGGACCGAGAAGTCGCGGACGCGCGCCGGGTCGCCGTGGGCGACGTCCTCGACGACGAAGGCGTGGATCCGCGCCGCCGTCCACATGCCGTGGACGATGGGGCGCTCGAGGCCTGCCAGGCGCGCGGCCAGGGTGCTCCGGTGGATCGGGTTGAGGTCGCCGCCGACCTCGGCGAAGGGCTCCATCCCCGCCGGGGCGTTCACCTCGGCGCGGGCCAGGGTCTTCCGCTGGGTCGCCCGGACGCCGTCGGCGTTGGCCCCGAGGACCGCCAGCATCGCCTCGAGCGGGTGCTCGGCGAGCTCGGCCTCGCGGTCGATCGCGATGGCCCCGATGACGGCGCCGTCGCGGAGCACCTCGCCGCTCGCGGTGAAGCGCCCGGCGCCGGTGCGTGGCCGGTCTTCGGTCAGGTCGGCGCGGACGGTGACGACGTCGCCCGCGGCGAGCGGCGTCCGTAGCGACACCCCGTCGTGGGTCGCCACGAAGCGGGCCGCGGCGTCGTCGGCCAGGGTCAGCGTGGCCTCGCGGCGGCTCCGCCCGCGGACGGGGAGGGGGCTGTCGGCGAAGCGCCCGCGGATGAAGAAGCGCGAGGTCATCTCGGCGACGGGCTTGTCGTCGCGGGTGACCTCGGCGACCACGGTCGCGACCCGCCGGTCGGCGCCGTCCTCGACGCGGGTCACGCGCGCCGTCACCCTCAGGGCGTCGCCCGCCGACAGCGGCCAGCCGGCGAGCGGCTTCACGGCGTTGTCCATGTGGACGAGGCGGAGGAGCCCGCCGACGAGGTCGTCGCAGGAGAGCGTCCGGTAGACCGCCGGCCAGCACAGCGAGAAGACCTGGTTCACCGCGACGTCCGCGGGCCGGTGGTTCGCGGTCCGCCAGCCGGTGACGCGGCGGTAGGCGAGGGCGTGCTCGGCGGGGACGACGAGCTCCTCGACGGCGGCTTCGAAGAGCGGCGCCGGGGCGCCGGGGTTCTCGAACAGGGTCCGCCGGTACATCTCACCGACCGCGCGGTCGGTCGCGCCGGGCGGGACGTGGAACGCGTAGTGGCCGCCGCGGAGGGTCGCCGTCAGGTCGAGGCGGTAGTCGGCGACGTCGGGGTCGGTCCAGACGAGCTCGAGGGCGACGGCGTCGTCGCCGCTGAGGGTCAAGCGGACCTCCTCGCCGTCCGGGGTCTCGTAGACCGCTCGGTCGAGGCGCTCGTCGGGGCCGAGGGTGAGGCTCAGCTCCGCCCCTTCGACGGCGACCAAGAGGCGCCGCAGGGGGTTATCGACCAGGCGCGAGCCCTCGCCGATCCAGTCGGTCGAGAGCAGCGCCGCGACGGGGCCGCGGGAGCGCGCGGCGGCCCAGGCGAGCCAGCCGGTGGCCTGGCTCGGGTCGTCGACGCGGAGGGTCCAGCTGGCGTCGGCGCCGGTCAGCGTGACGCCGGTGGGCAGCGCCGCGGCCCGGGCGGCGGCGGGCTGGAGGCGGTCGCAGGCGCGCGGGGTCTCGCCGTTCGCCTCGAGGGCCTTCACGAGGGCCTGGTCGAAGCGGCCGAGGAGCTCGGCGATGGGCTCGTCGGCGCGGGTGATGCCGGTGACGGCCTCGGGCCCGGGGATCACCAGGACCTGCTCGGCGTCCCAGCGCGGGTCCTGGGCCTGCCAGAGCGAGTCGGCCTTGTACCAGCGGCGGACGTCGGCGTCGATGACCGGCACGAAGCAGACGGGCTTGCCGGGGCGGGCGCAGACGTCGTTGACGAAGTAGGTCGCGTCGGCCGGGTGGACGCGGGTGTCCGTGGCCTGGGGCCAGCGGGCGAGGAACGCGGTGAGGACGCCGTCGGGGTCGTCGAGGGCGCTGGCGTCGGCGGCGACGCTCTCGACCGGGGCGTCGGCCTCGGTCAGGCCAGCCAGGCGCGCCTCGCTGCGGCGGAGCATGTCGAGGAAGCGCGCGCGATAGGACGCGTCGGGCCAGACGCCGTCCTCGTAGCGGGTGCCGCGGCCGATGGCGAGCAGGTCCTTCAGGCGCTCGAGGAGCTCGGCGTAGGTCATCCAGTCGGCGTCGCCGAAGTACGGCTTGGCGGTCGCGTTCAGGGCGACGATGATCTCTTCGCGGCGCGCGGCGACCTCGTCCGCGCGTCCGGCGACGGCGTCGAGGAGCCGGCCGCAGCGGGCGGCGGCGTTCTCGAGGTAGTGGATGTCGGCGTTGAGCTGGCTCTGCCCCGAGGTCACGCCGCCCTTGACGGCGCCGCGAGCGACCCAGGCCTCGTGGCCGGGGGCGTCGACGAGGGCGCGCTTGACCGACGGCGAGGCGGTCGCCTCGGCGCAGGCCATGGCGGCGGTGCCCAGGAAGATGGCGTCGACCGGCATGCGGGGCAGGCCGTAGCGCTCGGACCAGGCGCCGGTCAGGAGCTCGACCCCGCGCGCCTCGTCGCGGATGCCGCCGCCGACGCAGAGGACGAGGTTCGGCTCGGCGCGGATGAGGTGGTAGCTGTCGACGAGGAGCGCGTCGAGGTCTTCCCAGGAGTGGTGGCCGCCGGCCTTGCCGCCCTCGAGGTGGACGAAGAGGGTGTGGTGTGGGGCGGCCTTCGCGATGGCGACGACCTGCTCGACCTGGGCCTTGGTGCCGGGCTTGAGGGCGTTGCGCGTGGCGCCGAGGTCGGCGAGCTCGTCGAGGAGCCGGACGGCGTCCTCGACCGGCGGGATCCCGGCGGTGATGGTCACGCCGCTGATGGGGTGGCCCTGGGCGCGGGCCTTCTGGACGAGGGCCTTTTCGCCGAGGTGCATGCCCCACAGGTAGCTGTCGAGGAGCAGGGCGTTGAACGCTACGCCGACGCCTGGCTCGAGGAGCTCGCCGAGCTCGTCGAGGCGCTCGTGGAAGATGGCCTCGGTGACCTGGCCGCCGCCGGCGAGCTCGGCGGTGAAGCCGGCGTTGGCGGCGGCCGCGACGATGGGGGCGTCGACGGTGGTCGGGGTCATGCCGGGGAGGATCACCGGCGGGGTACCGGTCGCTCGGGTGAAGCGGTTGTCGACGACGATCCGGCCGTCGGCGAGGCGCGCGAGCTTCGGCGCGAAGCTGTCGTAGCGGACCGGTCGCGGTGGTCGCGGGGTGGTGAACATGCGCTCGCGGGCGACCTCGTCGGCCAGCGCCACGACCTCGACGCCGGCGCCGCGGAGGCTCCCGGCGGACAGGCGCGCGATGCCCTCGCCGGGACCGCAGTCGAGGAGCGCGTCGATCTCGGCGTCGCCCGCGAGGCGCAGCAGCGTGCGCTGCCAGCGGCCCTGCCGCATGAAGATCGACGACAGGAGCGCCTCGGTGGGGTCGCTCGCGGCGTTCAGGAGGACCTCGCTGCCGGCGTCGTAGACCGGGACCTCGAGGTGCCCGACGGTGAAGCCGAGCTCGCCGACCTTCTCGAGCATCTGCTCGAAGCCGGGGAGCACCAGCGGCGAGTGGAAGCCGGCGCTGGTGGCGATGGGCTCCCAGGCGACGGTCAGGACGCGCCCGCCGTGGCGGCCGGCCTTCTTGGCCGCGGCCTCTTTCTCGGCCCGGGCCTCGAGGATCTCGCGCAGGGCGTCGAGGCCCTCGGGCGTGCCGCTCACGGCGTGACGCTTGAGGTCGTTGTAGAGCGCGATCTGCGCGGAGCCGGGTCCGAAGCGCCCGACGACGCGGGCGATGGCGGCCTCGAGCGCGGTCGCGTCGGGGCCGATGACGACCGCCATCGGCGAGACGTCGGGCGGCGCCGGGGCGGCGTCGCGGGAGGCGGCGCCGGCGTAGAAGCCGTGCCAGGCCATCATGCGGAGGTACTCGACCAGCCGGTCGGTCGCGATCTCGCCGGGGGACTCGGCCACGAGCGCCGCGGCCGCGAGCCCCTGGGAGTAGCCCGTGAACGCCACGACGCTGCCCTTGTCGACGGCGGGGGCCAGGCCGCGCCGCAGCGTAGCGTAGTAGCGGGCGATCTGCGTGAGCAGGATCATCGGCATGGAGATCGGGGTCGACGCGAGGTACTCGGCGGTCGGGACGCGCTCGCCGGCGAGCCACGAGGTCAGCGCCACGCCGCTGTCGAGGAGGCCGCTCCAGCGGGCCTCGCGGGCGTCGGCGAGGGACTCGAGGACGTCCTCCGCGGCGGCGATCCAGGGCGTGAGCGCGGGCTCGGCGGCGAGGAGCTCGCGGAGCTCGGGGAGCCAGGCGGCGCCTTGGCCTCCGAAGCTCACGGCGGCTCGGGACTCCCCCCGCGCGAGCTGGCGCGCGAGGGACGCTGGGCGGTTGGACCGGCGGGTCGGATCCCCCGCGCCGCTCACGCGCGAGGCGAAGGTGGGGCTGCTCTTCCCGGGGTCGTGCTGCTTACCGAACATCAGGTCCTCGTCCAATACCCACGGCGTCGTGGAGTGGGGGAGGGCGCGGTCGGTGCGATCGGCGCGGGCGGCGCGGATCGGGGGCCTCAGCAGGATGGTGGCGGGCACCCGTGAAACCGACTGCGGAGTCTATTGGGCGGCGACCATAGTCGGGGGCAGGGGCCTGTCAACTCCCCGGCGGGGTGCGTAGAACCTTACGCAGAGCCGCGCAGGACAACGAATTGCGCGTTCGTTTCCGCGTCCCGGCGTCCCCGGCGGTCGGACGTCGAGACCGAACGCTCGGTCGGTCCGACGAGAAAACCGACGGTGCGAATCCGCCTTCCGTCATCGGCGCCGCGCGACCGGGCGCTCGCTCTGGTCACGAGCGCATCGAAGGCGTGGTCCGTCGCCCCGGTCGTTTCGGGTGTCGACCTCGGGACGCTGCCGCGTGCGGAGGAGAGTTGGTGAGCGCCCTCGACGGCGGTGGGCCCGGACCGGAGCGTTGCGGCGGACCGGGCGCGGCGCCGGATCGCGGGGCCGTGCACTTGAGGCGGCGGGGCTCGTCGTCGAACGCGAGCCGGTGGGATTGTCGCGGAGTGTGTCAGGTCATGGTGTCGCGGGACAGCGGCGCGGACTGGCCTCGCGTGCGGGTTTGGCGGCGGAGGTGTGTCGCTCGATCGGCGCGTGGGACAGTCGCGCCTTGTAAGTGGTTGAAATTGTGTCGCATGAGCTTGGCACTCGGGTTGCTGAGTGCGGACGCATGAGCAGACCGCGCCAGGTGTTGCCGGGGAAGATCGTCATGGTGACGCGTCGGTGTCACGAGCGGCGGTTCTTCCTGCACGGGTCGCCAGTGATGAACCAGGTCTTCGAGTACCTGTTGGCGCTCGCGTGTGAGCGATTCGAGTTCGTGTTGCTGGCGGTGGTCGTGATGTCGAACCACTACCACCTGACGGGTGAGGACGTGTTCGGGCGCCATCCGGAGCTGACGCAATGGCTGCACTGCCAGCTCGCGAAGGCGGTGAACAGCCTGCGCGGGCGCTCGGACTCGGTGTGGGAGTGCGGTCAGCCGAACGTGGTGGAGCTCGCGGACTTCGAGGCGGTCCTGGACAAGTGTGCGTACGTGTTGGCGAACCCGGTAAGGGCCGGGGCGGTGAAGAACGGGCACGAGTGGGTCGGTGTTCGGAGCGACGCGGATGCGGTCCTGATGAAGCCGCGTCGGATCGCGAGACCGGACGTGCCGTACTTCGTCGGACCGGAGTGGCCCGACGAGGTGGAGCTGCGGTTCGAGGTACCGCCGTCGCTCGCGCACCTGTCGGCCGAGGAGCTCGCGGAGCGATTGAAGCAGCGCGTCGCGGCGGAGGAAGCTACGGCGCGGGCAGAGGTGAAGGCGAAGGGGCTCGAGTTCGAGGGCGTGGAGCGGCTTCGCCGTCGGAGGTGGCAGGACCGCGGGGCGCGACCGGAGGGGGAGGCCGGGCGAGTCATCAAGCCGCTCGTCGCGTCGCGCTCGAAGGCGGTGCGTCGTGCGGTGCTCGACAGGCAGGCGACGTTCCGGCGTGACCACCGCGCCGCGCGTCAGGCGTTCGTCGCCGGCGAGCGGGACGTCCTCTTCCCGTACGGCACCTGGGCGATGGTCCATACCCACGGCGCCGCCCAGCACCCGCCGCCATAGCTCGCTCCCAGAGCGGCGACCGGGTCCGCCGCGGCGAGGTCTCCACCGGAGGCCTCGCCGCGGTGCGTCCAGCGCCCGGCGTTTCACGAATTCCGCAAGGTCCCGCCGCCTCCGAGCGCCACCAACCCGACCCTGAACAGCGCTCACCCGCTCACGAACCGAGTCATCCGCGGCTCCCGGACGCCGTCCCAGGAATCACCCCCGGTCTTTCCAAAGGCCCCAGGAATCACCCCCGGGCTTCCCCGAACGGCCGTCCTGCGCGAGTGCCGGTGTGCGGTCCTCGCGGTCGCTGGGGGCGACGGCGGTGGGATGCCCGGAGGTCCTGACCGCGCCTCGCGAAAGATCTCCGTGGCGCCGGACAGTCCCCCGCCGCGCCGGCGTCGGTGCGGTGCGGGAGGGGACTCTCACGCGCAGCCCAGGCCGGGGGCCGTGGGGAGCAACGAGCCGCCGGGGACCTCCGGCTTGGGCCTCGTGGTGCGTCGTGTCACGCTGTTCCCCCGTCCCCATCCAGGCCCATGGAACAACGCGAGCCGCCGACCCGGCAGCGCGCATCTCTCGCTCAGGAGGTCGAAGACCGTGAGGCACTCCCTCGCCTTCGCCGCGACACTCGTCCTGTTCGCCGGCTGTGCCGACGGGCCCGACGTGCCCACCGACGGCGGCGCGCTCGAACTGAACATCGCCCCGCTCTCGCTCCCCGGCGTCGCCGACGCGGTCTGGGACGTCGCGGTCACGACGACCAACGCCACCGTCTGGGAGGCGCGCCTCACCGCGTCCGGCTACGGCGCCGGCGGCTCGGTCTCCTACGTCGGTCCCTGCGACGCCAGCGCCGGCGACAACACCGTGACCCTGAGCCTCGTCGGCATCTACGCCAGCCCTGTCGCGAGCCCGGGCGACTACGGCGACGCCGCGCCCACCGGCGCCCTCGACGTCCGAAACCCGGGCCAGCTCAGCCGCGACTTCACCTGCCTCGCCGACGCCGACACCGCCGTCAGCTTCGACGTCTCGGTCGTCCGCCCCGCGACCCAGGGCTTCTTCGACGTCGGCGTCAGCTTCTCCGACCTCTTCTGCTCGGCCAAGTACGACTGCGCCGCCGGTGACCTCCTCTTCGACACCGACGGCGACCGCGGCCCGACCCAGGTCCTCGGCTTCACCTGCGTCGCCGGCAGCGGCGACGGGGTCGAGACCACCCTCTACCTCGACGACGTCGTCGTCACCTGCGTCGCCGAGACCGCCACCATCGACCCGAGCGCCGGCCCCGGAAACCTCAACATCCAGGGCACTGGCTGGACCGGCGTGACCTTCGCCGGCGGCTTCGACCGCCTCTTCCAGGTCGCCGTCAACCGCGGCGAGCAGGTCGCAGGCGTCGACGGCGCCTACTGGACCGTCTCCCTCGGCGTCACCTCGAGCCTCACCGGCTGCACCCTGACGACCACCGGCACCGCCGACGACGCGGCCAGCACCGGCGCCGGAGACGACGGCGAAATCGCCTCCGACGAGGTCTACCCCGTCGTCTCCTGGGACATCGACCTCGGCACATGCACCGGAGCCCACGCCCTCGACGCCAACGACAGCGACGTCGTCACCGAATACCTCGGCCTGGGCGACGCCCACACTTTCCCACACGCGACTACCGGCGCCCCCGGAAGCACCACCGGCGGCTCCGGCTCGGGCACCACGGTCGGCGGCCCGTCCACCCCCGCAGCCCCGTCGGTCGGAACCTCGGGCAGCAACCAGCCGAACTACGTCCGCGCCATCACCACCGACACCGAGGGCAACATCTACCTCGTCGGGACCTTCACCGGCGCCGTGACCTTCGGCGACGGCGTGTCGGCGACCGCCTTCAACCAGTACGACACCGACATCTTCGTCGCGAAGCGCTCCGCCGCGGGGACCTGGATCTGGGCCGTCAACGGCGGCGGCAACACCGTCGACGCCGGCTACGACATCGACTACGACCCCCAGACCGACACCCTCGCGATCGGCGGCACCTGCTTCGGCGAGGCCTACTTCGGCGCCTACACCATCACCCCGGTCGACAACGACACCCTCGACGTCTGCGTCGCCCGCCTCGACACCGACGGGAACTGGCTCGGCGCCATCGGCGGCGGCAGCCAGGGCACCGACCGCGCCTGGGCCGTGTCCGTTCACGACGGGCGCATCTACGTCGGCGGCATCTTCGGGCAGACCGCGACCTTCGGGGCGCTCGACCCCATGACCTCGGCCGACACCGCCGACGGCTTCATCGCGGCGGTCGATATCGCCGGCGACGGCAGCCTCACCTGGCGCTGGGCCCGTCAGGCCAAGGCGGCCCACGACGGCAACACCTACGCCATCGACGCCCGGACCATCGGCGGCAGCCCCGTCGTCGCCGCCACCGGCTGGCACCAGGGGACCCCGATCGGCGGCTACCTCGATGGCGTCTCCCACCCCTCGAGCGTGTCGAACGCTTACGTCGTGGCCCTCGACGGCGACGACGGCAGCACCACCTGGGCCCACGTCGTCTCCAGCGAGTTCACCGGCTCCAGCGGCAAGGCCCTCGTGCTCACCCCCGACGGGACCGTCTACAGCGGCGGCATGGTCTACGGGACCTCCCACTTCGGCGACACCGACATCACCCAGATCAACGGCAACAGCTCCGCCGCCTACGTCGCCAAGTCGAACGCCTCGGGCTTCGTCACCGCCTGGTCCGGCGGCGGGAGCCTCCCCTCCAACGGCCGAAACGAGGTCCTGTCGCTCGCCCTCGGCGTAGACGGCGAGCTCTACGTCGGCGGCTCCTTCGTCGGCACCGACGCGTCCTTCGGCGACGCCGACCTGTCCTCGAACGGGCAGTACGACGCCTTCGTCGCGCGCCTCGAGGTCGACGGCCCCGGCGCCGGCTGGGTCTGGGCCGAAGGCGGCGGCGGCTCCGGCTACGACACCTGCTACGGCGTCGTCCAGTCCAGCGTCGACGTCGTCTCCTGGGCCGGCACCCTCGCCACCCCGGGCGGCACGATCAGCGGCGTCAACCTCAGCACGAGCGGCAACAGCACCGTCTACTTCGCCGCCGCCAGCGCCACCGAGTAGCCCCGCCTCACGGCAGGTACTCGCGCACCTCGGCGCCATGGGTGGCGGGCACGGGCGGGCCCTGCCAGTCGAAGTAGCGCATCGGGTGCGGTCGCGCGGGGCCGCCGCTCCATGGCACGAGGAGCTGCCTGCACACCGCCGGGACGTTCATGCTCTGGCGCCGGTGGACCAGGACCACGCCCGCCTCGGTCGCCGCGATCTCGCTGAAGGCGCAGTCTACGAAGGTCGTGAGGTCGACGCCCAGCTCGAGCTCCGCGATGACGCGCGGCGCGTCGCGCTCGCTCCCGTCCACGCGCGCCGCGATGATCCGGTGCCCCGACGCCGCCACCAGCGCCTCCACCGCGACGACCTGGTCGTGGGTCGCGTCGTACTGGAACGACCGGACGTGCGGCGCCCCCGCCATAAGCAGACGCGGCGCGTCGCGCTCGCTCCCGTCCACCCGCGCCGACACCGCCTGGGCCCGCTGCGCCCCGGCGCTATCCGGACGCGCCGCGACAGCGACGACCCGACCGCTCGCCGATAGCCAGACACCTCCGGTGACGCCGTCGAGAACGCTCCGCGGTCGCGCGGCGTCCGCCCCGTCGAGGCGGTAGGAGACGACCCGTCGAGCGCGCGGATCGAAGGCCACGAGGTGCCCCCCCGACAGGCCGAGGACGCTGATATCTCCTGGCTCGGCGGCGACCACTCGGACCACCCCACCCGCCAGGTCTACCGCGCGAAGCGGGCCACCGAACCGCCCGCGCCAGGCGACCACACCATCGCCCCGCCAGGCCTCCGAGACCCCCTCGGTCATCCACGGGACCAGCGTCCGCTCGCGATCCCCGCCTACCACCACGATCCTGGCCGGCTCGCCCCCCGCGTTCAGCACGACGGAACCGCCGACCACCCCGGCGATGGACGTCCCGCGCGGCAGCAGCCGAGGGCCCGACGCTCCGTCCGTCAGCAGCGCCGGCCGCATCTCGCCGTCGTCCTGCGCGTAGTAGACGGCGACCGGGCCGGCCACCCCCGCGACGACCGCGCGCACCGGGCAGGACGGCGCACCGGGCACCGTCGTCAGGACCCGGAGCCCACCGCCCCGCGCGACCGCGACGACCTCCTCGCCGCGGCAGCCGTAGAGCGTCTCGCCCCGCGGCCCCCACGCGATCAGCAGCACCGGCCGCGCGTCGAAGCCCGACACCGGCTCGGCCGTCCCCTCCACGAGCGACACCGCCTCGACCCGGTAGCCAGCCGCCCGCTTCACGGTCCACAGCGCCTCTTCACCGTCCGGGCTCGCGACCGGGTCGAGCCAGATGTCCTCCTCGTGCCCGACCCTCCGGAGCGCGCCGTCGTCTCCGAGCACCCCGAGCGCCGCGCGGCGGTCGACCCCGCCACGACCAAGCGTCACCAGGAGCCCACCGCGGACCCGCCCGTGCAGATGCGCGCCGTGGAGGCCGGCGAGGGGCTCGAACCCCGTCGCGCCGCCGAGCCCGGGGACGCCGTCCGAGTACATCACCACCCGTCCATCGGGCAGCGCGAGCTGCGCGCGGTCCTGGCTCGCCCGTGTTCGGTCGGGGAGCACGGGCCGCGACGCGCTCGACCCGTCGGCCGGCACGCGGTGGATCACCGACGTGGTCCGCCCCGCGTCGCGCCGATCCCGCTCGAACACGAGCGCGTCCCCAATCCAGCGAGGCCGCGTGAGGCGCTCCCCGTCCAGCGCCACGGCGACGGTCCTACAAGCCCCCGCACCCGGGCGCAGGTCGGCGACCCGCAGCTCTCCCCGCGAGACGAAGGCGAGACGCTGGCCGTCGCCGCTCATCGCCGGGTCGAGCTCGACCCGGCTGGCCGCACACACCCGTCGCGGCTCCGCGCCACCCACCGCGAGCGCGAAGAGCTCCCCGTCCGAGCCATCGTCGACGACGACGAGCACCTCGCGACGTGTCGACGACACGCCGAGCACCCTCAACGAGCCGTCGCGCCGACCGAACGCCTCCGGGCTGGCCCCGCCGAGCCAGCGCGTCACGCCGGTGTTCGGCCCGGACGCCGGCGCCACGAGGAGCCCGCCCATCCGCGAGCGGACCACGGCGACCGAGGGCTCGGCGGCGGCGACCGAGCCGGTGACGAGGGACGAGACGAGGGCAGCGACCAGCGGTGAGAGCTTCATGCCGCGATCAAACGACGTCGGCGCCGCCGACGGGGTCAATCGGCTGTAAAAAGCGCTGTGCGTGGCCGGCACGCACAGTGTGCATGCACACCTCCGCACACCGTCGCCGAGCCACGAGCGAGCGCTCCCCCACCGCCGCCGTGTGCGCGCCGACCCCGTCGGCGCGCACATCCTCGGCGCTTGGCACGGCCGCTGCTTCGGCCAGCGCCCGCCATCGCCTCGGTGGCCAGCACCCTCACGAGGAAGGAACCCGATGAAGCCTCTCCTGTCCGCCGCCGCGGCGCTCCTGACGCTGACCGCGGCCGCCGCGACCGCCCACGCCGCCCCCGACGTCCAGGCGATCGACGCCTGGGGCCGCTACGTGACCTCGATTGACATGCACTACAAGACCGTGAAGAAGAAGATGAAGTGGGTCCCGAAGGGCAACTTCCTCTTCTGGGTCAAGAACGCCGAGAGCGACGACGTCGTGCTCGCCCAGTACTACCAGGGCCGAAAGAAGTGGGGCGACGAGCTGAAGTGCGAGGTGAAGACGACGCCGATCAAGGACTCCGAGTGGTCCTTCGTCAGCGCCTACAACTGCATGCTCGATCTCGACGAGCACGGGATCATGAAGGCGCCCCGCGCGACGAAGGTCGTCGTCGGCTACCGACAGCTCGCCGCCGGCGAAGACCACCGCGAGCTGGCGACCTACACCTTCGACGTCGCGCCCCACGAGGGCGCCGGCGACCAGCGCGAGTTCCACGTCGACAAGGACTTCCGCATGGGCGAGGCCTGGCTCCACATGAAGCAGGACGGCCGCAGCTGGAACATCCTGGCCTGGTTCAAGCAGAGCAACGACCGCAAGACCGCCATCTACCGCGACGGCTTCAAGCTCCGCTGCACCGTCGGCGACGCGCGGATCGAGATGAACCCGCTGACGAACAGCCGCTACGACTACGAGTACGACGACTACGCCATCAAAGACCGCGAGGACCGCAAGACCCAGTGGTCGCTCCAGTACTTCTTCCCCCAGGGTGACGGGCAGCAGTTCTTCCGCGAGCACCCCGGGCAGTATCGCTGCGTCCTCACCCGCGGCGGCGAGGTCGACCGCGAGCTCCACTTCGAGATCGGCCCCGACGGCAAGCCCGTGAAGCCCCCGTGCCAGCAGGGGGAGACGCCGCTCGTCCGCGCGCCGGAGACGACCACCCTCATCAAGACCGTCTTCAAGTCCCCGCAAGACAAAGCGTTCGACGCCAAGGCCTTCACCAAATCCGCCTTCTACGGCCGGAGCGGCGTCCCCAAGGCTTGCGGTTTCTGACAGGCCCGTTCAGCCCGATCCCGCCGCCGCACGCCCCGCGAGCGCCTGCGTCACCGCGGGATCCGGGGACCGACCCGCCGGCCGCTCGTTTGCCTCCGCCGCCCGGATCCCCTACGCTCGCCTGCGAGTATGGGGGACACCTTCCACGCGCGGGTGGCGCGGGGGGAACGAGTTGCCATGCCTGCATGGTCAATGAGGTCGGAGTCGGTCCGAGCGGCGCGCTCGTGGGCCATCGTCATGTCGCTGGCGCTCGCTGGGAGCCAGTGCACGGACGCTGGCTTTCAGCCTATCGCGCCGCCCGGCTTGGCCGCCTGGGACGCGCTCCTGCGGGTGCAGGGCCGGTTCTGCACCGAGCCCCCCGAGGACGTCGTATTCCCGCTGAAAGTCCTCTTCGTCATCGACCAGTCCGACTCACTGCAGTGCACGGACGGCGAGAATCGACGCTTCCAGGCAATTGACGACATTGTCTCGCAATTGCGCCCGAATCCTCACGTGTCATTCGGCGCCGTGGGTTTCTCGCGCTGGTCACGCGAGGTCGCCTTCACCCGCGACCGCGCGGCCCTCGACGCCATCATCGACCCCGCCGGCGGCCTCGGCCCGGCGACCGACTACCAGGGCGCGCTCGCGACCGCGCTCCGCCTCCTCGAGCGCGACATGGTCGCGACGGATCCCGGCGCCCGGGCCCGCAGCAAGTACGTCATCGTCTTCGTGTCCGACGGGGTCGCCGAGCCGCGCTGTCTCGCGGGCTGCGAGGACGACCGGAACGCCTGCGAGGACGGCGGCGACAACGACGGCGACGGCCTCGTCGACACGGCCGACCCCGACTGCCAGGACATCGACGACTACTCCATCAAGCCCGACACCCTCTACGGCGTCTGCAACACGACCCAGGAGGTCCCCGACGACGTCTACGTCGACTACGACGGCGTCTGCCCGGCCTACAACCAGCCCGAGCAGATCCTCTTCCGGGTCAGCGAGATCCGCCGCCTGGCGGACACCTACGGCGTCGGCGCCATCGCGCTCCACACCGTCTTGCTCTTCGCCGATCAGGCCGAGGTCGAGGCGCGCTGCCCGGGGGCCTCGGCGTCCTTCGGGTACAACGGCACCCGCGCCCGCGCGCAGCTCCAGGCGATGGCCGACACCGGCGGCGGGACCTTCCGCGACGTCAACCTCGCGACCACCGGCGCGACCTTCTTCGACTTCGACTTCACCGACCTCGAGAGCGACCAGTGGCTGACCCGCATCGGCGCGGTCAACACCAACGCCCGCCGCGGTCGCGACGGGGCCGTGGCCGCCGACTCCGACGGTGACGGGCTGACCGACGCCGCCGAGGACGCCCTCGGGACCGACCCCGCGAGCGCCGCCAGCGACGGGGCTGACGGCTACGGTGACCTCTTCGAGTCGCGCTACGCCAGCGCCGGCTTCGACGCGACCGACGCCGCGCTGCCCGCCGCGCCCTGCGACGACCTCGCCGACCTCGACGGCGACGGCCTCTCCGGCTGCGAGGAGGCGTTCCTCGGGACCGGCGTCCGCGCCCCGGACAGCGACGGCGACGGGATGCTCGACGGCCTCGAGCTCATCCTCGGGACCGACCCCGTCACCGCCGACGGCGAGCGCGACCTCGACTTCGATCAGGTCGCCAACGCCGATGAGCTCCTAGGCGCCACGGATCCGCTGACCCCCGACGCCGAGATCTATCGGGACCAGCGGATCCGGTACGCGACGACCGATCTCGGCAACCTCGAGGTCACCCGCGACGGCCGGCTCGACGTCCGCCACTGCTACGACTTCGCGGTCTCGCGGATCCCCCTCGCGGCCCCCCTCCACGCCACCCCGCGCGGGCGTAACCGGATCCTCCTATACACCCTCGAGCGGCCGGTCCTCCTCGCGACGGTTCAGGCCCGGGTCCACGTCGCCTGCGTCGACGCCAACTACCAGGGCCCGACCGCCAAAGATCCCGAGAGCGGCGTCGTCGACTGGACGCCGGCCGCCTGGACGGCCCTCCACGACAGGCACACGACGCGCGCCGACCTCGTGAAGACCTGCGATCCCGACTCACCCGGGGCCGACGATTATCGCCGGCGTCACCTGAACGACCTCATGGACGCGTGCCTGCCGGTGAAGGTCGAGATCGATCGGACCCTGTACAGCCGCCAGGCGCTCCAGGACCTCCTGGGCGAGCTGCTCGACAACCGCCTGCGCCTGCGCCTGCCCGACGAGCCGAGCGCGATGTTCGTGCCCATCGAGACCTTCGATCCGGCGGTCGACTGCTATCGCCCCGCCGCGCTGCGGCTCCTCGGCCAGGTCCTCGACCGCGTCCTCACCGAGTGTACGCCCTGCGACCCACCGGAGACCGAGGAGGCCGCTCCTTGATCTCCCGGACGATCTCCCGGACGACCTCGCGATCGGGCCGGCGGACCACGGCCTGGGCCCTCCTGCTCGCTGCCGCGGCGCTGCCGCTCCTGACGTGCACCGACACGCACCTCCAGGAGATCGCGCCCGTCCCGACGTTCCTCGACGACAAGCTCGCGCTGTCGGGCGAGCTCTGCACGAGCTCCCCGGAGAGCCTGGTCTTCCCGCTGCGCGTGCTCTTCGTGGTCGACGCCTCGGAGTCGATGCGGGTGACCGACCCGCCGGACCCGGCGACCGGGCTGACCCGCCGCGAGGTCACCGTGCGCGAGGCCTGGACGGCGCTCCTGAACCAGGGGATCGCCGACGTGCGTATCGGGATCCTGCGCTTTTCGGCCGAGGCGCAGTCCCGGACGCCGGTCGACCTCGACGCCGACGGCGTGACCGATACCTGGTTCAGCGCCGATCCCGTCCAGCTCGACGCGGCGACGGCCGCGCTCGCGGCGACCGATCGCACCACGAACTACGCGGGCGCCCTGGCCGAGGCGTACTTCGAGCTCCGAAACGAGCTCTCCCGCGCCGAGCTCGAGTCCCTGCCGCTGTCGAAGTACGTCGTCGTCTTCGTCTCCGACGGCATCCCCGACGTCGACCCGACCGACGCCCAGGGCAACGGCGCCGACCAGATCCTCGCCGGCGTCTCGCAGCTCGAGGAGCTCGCCGATCTGTTCCGCGTCGGCGACTTCAGCTTCCACACCGTCTACCTGTCCGCCGGCCAGGGCCCCGCCGCGGACCAGCCGGCCCAGGAGCTCCTGCAGCAGATGGCGGCCACCGGCGGCGGCAGCTACCGGTCCATTCCCAACGGCGAGGCCATCAACTTCATCGGCGTCGACTTCTCGGTGATCCGGCGGGTCTTCACCCTCCGGACCCTCGCCGTCGTCAACCTCGCCGCCGTCCTCGACGACGCGCAGAACGCGTTTCTGGCCGAGCGCGCCTCGGAGCTCGAGGCGCGCCTCACCCCGGAGCAGATCGCCGGCGGCTTCACCGACACCACCCACGACGAGCGCCTCGGCTGCGGCGAGCCCCTCGTCGACTCCGACGGCGACGGGCTCGCCGACCTCGTCGAGATCCTCGCCCACTCCGACCCGCTGATGCCCGACACCGACGACGACGGCCTGTCCGACCGCATCGAGTGGGACCTCGCGCCGTCCCGGGACCCCCTCGACCCGACCGACTCCGGCTGCCACGTCGCGAGCCCCTGTGTCCCCGACGCCGCCGACCCGACGCTCTGCGCCTGCCTCGTCGACCTCGACGTGGACGGGGTCTGCGACTGCGCCGCCGAGCCCGAGACCTGCGCCGACCCGGACCTCGGCCGCGACTGCGCCGACCTCGACCTCGACGGCTGGTGCGACTGCCCCGACGAGGACCGCGACGGCTTCTGCGACTACGCCGACCGCGACGGCGATCGCCTCAACGACTGCGAGGAGGTCTATCTCGGGACCTCGCGAAACGGCGTCGACTTCGACGCCGACGGCCTGCCCGATCTCATGGAGGCCTACCGCCGAACGAGCCCCGTCTCGGTCGACATCCACGGCGACTACGACTTCGACCAGACCGAAAACGGCGCCGAGGTGCAGGGCGGGACGGATCCGCTCTGCGACGACGCGGCGCTGCGCTCGCGCCTGGCCTATCGCTACGACCTCGAGACCGTGGGCCTCGTCGGCGACCGCACCTGCTACCGCTTCGAGGTCGGCAACATCACGCTGGTCCCGACGCTCCCGAACCCCTCGCCGTGGGCGTTCCCGACCGAGCCCCAGGCGACCGACGACGCCTTCCCCTACGACCCGGCGAACCCCGGCGTCTCGAACGCGCTGAACTATCACCAGCCGGTCCACTCGCCGACCGGGCCCCTGGGTGACGGGCTGAACCGCGTGCTGGTCTTCGCCGGCGAGGTGGCCTTCGACGACCCCACGGCCTACGCGCGCTTCCGCGTGGCCTGCGTCGCCCCGCGCTTCGTCCAGCCCGGGAGCTTCAAGAACCCGCCCTCGGGCCGGCTGTCGCTGACCGAGGCGGACTTCGTCGACGTCGTCGACTTCGACCCCGAGACCGACTGCCGGAGGCCGTGACGTGAGGCGTGTCTGGATGCCGATCCTGTCGCTGCTGGCGGCGTGTGGTGGGGACGCCGGCGGCGCGGCCGACACCTCGGACGCCGGGACCGGCGCCGTCTGTGAGCGGGACGACGTCGACGGGCCCGAGCAGGCGGTCGACCTCGAGGGCGGCGCCGCGACGGGCGTGCTGTGCCCGGTCGGGGACGTCGACTGGTATCGGTTCTCGACCGGCCCCGAGGATCACCTGCTGCACGTCACCCTGGCGATGGACGGCGAGCTGTCGCCGGTCGAGCCGGCCTACGTCGTGTCGGCCGTGGGGACGGACGGGCTCCCTACGACGACGGTCGCCGCGACGCCCCCCGAGCGGATCGGGACCCCGCTCGACGAGCGGCACTGTCTCGCGCCCGGGACGTATCTCATCGCGGTGAAGGACGACGGCGACGACGGCGAGGACTTCCGCCGGACGTACGCGCTGACGGTCGAGACGGCCCCCGATCCCGACCCCGCCGAGCCCAACGACGACGCCGCGACGGCCGCGACCCTGGCGGTCGACACGCCGACGGCCGGGGTCATCGCGTGCGCCGGAGACGCCGACTGGTACGGCTTCGACGCAGCACCAGGGCAGCTGGTCCAGCTCCGGCTGACGGCGCCGGTCGCCGGGTTCCAGCCGACGCTCAGGCTCGTCGACGGGGGCGGCGTGCCCCTGGTCACCAAGCAGAACCTGTCGGGCGCGAGCCAGGCGACCGATCTGATCGTCGAGACGGTGGTGCCGGCCAGCGGGCGCTACTACGCGGCGGTCGCCGACGACGACGGGCGCGACGCCGACCCGGACGTCGACTACACCCTGACGCTGAGCCTGGCCGACGACACCGATCCGAACGAGCCCAACGGCCACCCCGACGCGGCGACGGCGCTGACGGCGAGCGCCTGCGCGGACGGCTGGTCCGACTGGCGCGAGGTGACGGGCAACGTCGGCGCGCCGGGGGACAACGACTGGTTCCGCCTGCCGCTGAGCGGGTGCGACGGGCCACAGGGGATCCTCGAGGCCGAGGTCGAGCTGGACGAGGCGGGCCTGTCGAACGCCGAGCGCTGGGCCCTGGCGGAGGAGCTCCAGCTCGCGCTCACCGTCGTCCGGCCGCACGCGGGCTCGCCGTGCAGCGAGGACCTGACCTGCCAGGCGCTGACCCACCCATGCGGCAACGACTGGGACTGCTCGGGGCTCTTCAACACCTGCCGCCCCGACGGCTTCTGCGCCGGCTCGGGCGTCTGCCTGCCCGAGGGGCGCTGCGGGGCCAACGTCATCCAGCGGCGCTTCAACCCGCCCGCGACGCCCGCGGATCCCAGCGCCGCGCCGCCGCCGGACAACCGCGCGATCGTCTCGACGCCGCTCTTCGGGGATGCGGTCGTCTACCTGCGGGTCGCCGACTACCAATCCGACGGGGCGGACCGCGGGGTGAGCTACCGTCTGCGGGCGCGCGTCCGGTCCGAGCCCGACCTGAACGAGCCGGACAACGTCTACGCGCCGACGCTGCTCGCGGACTTCCCGGCGGGGATCCAGACGGCGGCCGCGCGGTCGATCCCGGTCCACGACTGCACGGTCGACGAGGTCGAGCACCCGGTGGCCGATTGCTGCGGGCCGGACACCTGGATCGAGGGCGCGCTGAGCTACGAGAACGACCTCGACTTCTACCGCTACGACCACCCGTGCCCCGGCGAGGACTGCAACCTCCGCGTCGTCTACGAGCTCGACGGCGGCCCGGTCGACTTCGTGCTGAGCGTCTACCGGGGCAGCTCGCTGTGGTTCGGCGGGGTCGTCGGCGCGAGCGCCGAGGCCCCGAGCCAGCTCGCCCAGAGCGGCGCCTGGGGCGGGTCGAGCAGCTGCTACTACGCCTTCGCCGGCCACGAGGGCGAGCCCTACCGCTACCACCTCGCGGTCCGGGACCTGGCCGACACCCGCGACTGGGACCCCGACCAGCGCTACCGGTTCTGCGTCGAGCGCGTCTCCCGCGCCTGCGACGCCCCGTGCGTGGTCTACGAAGACGGGTGTGGCGCACCATGACGGGACGGACCTCCCCAGACCATCGTCGCGCGCCGGAGCTCGGGTCGCGCTCCGACGCACGTCCCGTCCAGACAGGGCTGTCGCGCGGGGTATCGGGCCGCCGTTCGAGTCGTTGCACACCACGGAGAACACAGAGGACACGGAGGGATGAGCCTCGTTCCCTCCGTGTCCTCCGTGCTCTCCGTGGTTCAACTCCTCCGGCGTGTGGTCGAACACGCTGGTGCGCGGTCGTCTCGACCGCCCTCGTCGTGCTGGCGCTCGCGGCGTGCGGGGGCGACAGCGGCGCGTCCCAGGACGACACCGCCGATGTCCCGGACACCGTCCAGAGCGACACGGTCGGACCGACGTCGCCGTGGTCGGTCGCGGTCGTGGCGAGCGGCGAGGTCGGGCGGCAGATCCAGGCCGCGGTGACGCCGGGCGGGACGCCGGTGGTCGCCGCTTACGCCGACGGCGGAGACGACGCCGGGCTGTGCGACCCCGACACACCCTCGGCCGGCGAGCGGACGACGTGGACGCTCTCCTACGCCGCGCCGGACGGCGACGGCTGGCGGGTCGAGGAGGTCGCCGACGTCCTGCACCTCGGTCCGCCGCGCGGGTTCGACCTGGCCGTCGCCCCGGACGGGACGCCGACCATCGCCGCCCTGACCGGCGAGCCGGCGACCCTGCCGCCCTACTGCGGGGCCAACGATCTGGGGCTCTACCGGCGCGGCGCCGACGGGAGCTGGGCGGTCGAGATCGCCGTCGCCGAGAGCGACGAGGCGGCGACCGGCGAGCCGGCGAGCGACTTCGGGACCGTCGTCGGGCTCTGGCCCGCGCTGGCCTTCGACCCAGGCGGAGCCCCGCTCCTCGCCTATCGCGACGCCCACGGCGGGAGCCTCCAGGGGGACGACTTCACCCGCGCCGACCTCGAGGTCGCGTGGGGGACGGCCGGCGGCGGCTGGCGCCACCTCGCAGTCGACTGGGGCAAGGGCGCCGGGCAGCTCAACGCCGCGGCCTTCGACGACGAGGGGCGGCCGGTGCTCATCCAGTACAACCCGAGGGACGACCTGATCTCCTCGGAGCGCGGCCTCTGGGCCCTGCGCTCGGACGACGACGGCGTCAGCTGGCTTCGCTATCGCCTCTTCGCCGGCGGGGTGGCCGAGCGGCCGTCGCTCGCGGTCGACCCGACCAGCGGCGAGGTCTGGGTCGCCTGGTACGACGGCGAGCTGGGCCTGCCCTACGTCGCGCGGCTGGCCGATCCCGGGCGCTTCGAGGACGAGGCCGGCTGGGAGGTCACCGAGATCGGCGACCACGTCTACGACGAGGGCCGCTACCCGTCGGTCGCGGTGTCGCCGAGCGGCGTGGTCGGCGTGGCGTACCAGCGCTGCGGGCGGGCCTCGGACGGCATCGGCGACTGCGACCCGTCGCGGGACGCCGTGGTCTTCGCCTGGCGGGACGGCCCGGTCTGGGAGCGCGAGGTGGTCGAGGACGAGGACGACGGCCTCTGCGGGAACTACGCGGGCCTCGTCTTCAGCGGCGAGGCGCCGGTGGTCTTCTATCAGTGCCTCGTTCAGCGCGGCGACACCTTCGTCACCGAGCTGCGCGCGGCCCGACGGGAGGCGCTGTGATGGGGCGGCTCCGGACGACCCTGCTCGCGGTCGCCGCCGCCCTCTTCGCGGCGTGCGCCGGGGACCCGAGCAGCCTCGAGGGCAGCGTCAGCGACTTCTACCCGCTGGCCTTCTCCGAGGTCCGGGCGCGCCTCTACGACTCCGAGCTGGAGATCGCCTACCTCACGGCCAACGCCGAGCCCGTCGTCCGCCTGACCGTCCGGCGCGCCGAGCGCGATCCGACCGGCGCGACCTCGGTCGACCTCGCCGCGGCGGGCGACGTCGGCGGCAGCGTGGGCGGGGCCGAGCTGCCGCCGCTGTCCGACGGGACGCTCCACCTCGACACCTACCACCCGCTCGAGGGCGCCCACGTCGCCGGGACCTTCGAGGCCCGGCTCCTCGCCGGCACGACCCTGGTGACGCTCCACGGCGTCTTCGACACCAACCTCGACGTCGTGGAGGGCCTGTGACTCCGTCGCTACTCCTCGAGGACGTCGACCGTGAGCAGGTAGTCGGCGGTCATGTCGCTGAAGACCTCGACCAGGTGATCCCCGCGGCCGGGCAGGTCGAGCACCCACGTGAACGTCCGGTCGTCGCCGGCGGCGGTGAAGAGGTCCACGTCCGCGAGGCGCTCCTCGTCGACGTCCCCGCAGTCCGGCGCGCTCGCCTGGACCATGAGCTCGGTGCCCGGCGCGCCCTGGGTCTGGAGATAGAGCCGCACCTCGACGGTCGCGACCTCCAGGTCCGTCCGGACGACCAGCTGCTGGCCGCCGGGGAAGCTGCTCGCGACGTAGCTCCGGTCGTCCAGCACGCACCCGGCCTGGGTGCCGCAGATCGGGATCGCCTGCGTGCAGAGCCGCTCGAGGCGCGCCCCGACGAAGCCGTCCTCCGCCGACACGCAGCCGCCCGCGCTCATCAAGAGCGCACACATCCCCAACGCCACCCGCGTCGTCCCCCAGTTCATGGGGCCGACGATAGCAGCCCGCCCCACCCGGGGCCATCGACCGGCACCTCCAGAGTCAGGAGAACCGCATGAGGCCATCGCCCACCCGCACCCTGGCGCTCCTCGCGCTGCTGGCCCTCGGCCCGGGGATCGCGCCCGCCGCCCGCGCCGACGACCCCGGCCGCGGCTACCCCAGCGTCACGGTGCAGAACCGCGAGTACTTCGGCCACCACGAGCTCGGGCTCGCCGTGGGCGTGCTGCCGATGGACGCCTTCACCAAGGGCGTGACCCTCAGCGGCAGCTACACCCTGCGCTTCAACGAGGTGGTCGGCTGGGAGGTGGCGCAGCTCTCGCACAGCTTCCCGGTCGACAGCGGCCTCCAGGGGGATCTGCGCGCCTTCGACCTCGAGCCGCAGACCTTCGAGGTGATCGAGACGACCCTCTTCACGAACCTCGTCATCACGCCCATCTATTGGAAGGGCGCGGTCCTGAACGACGGGCTGATGCGCGGCGAGATGATGCTCATCGCCGGCGCCGGGGTGGGCTGGTTCACCCGCTCGGTGCGCGGCGGCTTCGACGCCGGGGTGGCCTTTCGCTTCTACCTGTCGCGGCTCTTGAGCGTCCGCCTCGACGTCCGCTACCTCGGCTTCCTCGAGTCGCGGAGCGACGGGCTCGACCTCCACAGCGACATCTGGATCGGCCTCGGCCTGGCCTTCACGCTATGACCCACCGAATCGCCAAGACGACCGCGCTGGCGCTGGCGGTGGCCGTGGTCACGGGGTGCGGCGCTCCGGCGCTGATGGTCGCCCGCGAGGACGCCTACGAGCAGGGCGTCGCGGCGCTCGGCGAGGACGACGCGGTCCTCGCGCTGCGCGCCGTGTGGCGCTACCAGAAGGGCGCCGGCCCCGACGACCCGCGCTACGACCGGGCGCTGAAGCTCCTCGGCCGGGCCGCGGAGCGCCTCGAGCTGCGCTACGCCGCCTCGATCTGGTACCTCGCCATCGCCCAGGGCGGGCGCGACCCGGAGCTGCTGCCCGACGCCATCGAGGGGCTCGAGCGGATCATCCGCGGCGGCCCTCACGACGAGGCGCTGCTGGTGACGGGCTTCCTCGCCGCCGCCGACCTCGGCGCCGCGCTCCCGAGCCGACTCCAGGCCTTCGTGGACTATCAGGCCGGCCTCGACAATCAGCGCCGCGGCGACGGCGAGTGGGCCGCCCAGCGCTTCGCGCGCATCCCGAAGAAGAGCCCCTACTGGTGGCGCGCCCGCTACGTCGGCGCCGTGCGTCAGGTCGCCACCGGCCGGCTCGACGCCGCGCAGGCCACCCTCGAGGCGATGATCGCGGAGGCGGACGACCCCAACCGTGTCGGGGTGGCGGACCTCCCGGCCGATCTCCGGCTCGACGTCGAGCGGAGCCTCGCCCGGCTGCACTTCGAGGCCGGGCGCTGGGACCAGGCGCTCCAGCACTACGATCGCGTGCGGGCCGAGGCGCCGTCCGACGCGTCGCTGCTGCTGGAGATGGCCTGGGCCAACTTCTACAACGGCGCCACCCGCCGGGCGCTCGGGCTGCTCCTCGCCCTCGACGCGCCCCAGTTCAGTGACGTCATCGCGCCCGAGCGCTACCTGCTCGAGGCGATCTGCCTGCGTCGCCTGTGCCAGTTCGACCCCGCGCGCCAGGCCGCGGTCCGGCTCGGCGCCCGCTACGCCGACGCCTACCGCGAGCTCGAGTCCGGGGCCCCGCTCATCGAGGATAGGGCGCTCGCCGCGGCGGCCGAGCACCACCCCGAGGTCCGCGACCTCGCGGCGCTCGAGGCGAGCCTCGTGGCCGAGCGCGCCCGCGTCACGGCGCTCTCCGAGGAGCTGGAGCCGGAGCTCGTCCGCGGGCTCGACGAGGTCTACGCCCGCGGGCTCGAGGAGGTCCGGCGGAGGAAGCGCGAGCGGCTCGGGACGGCGCTCTACGCGGTCGCCAATCAGCTGCTCTCGGCGCGCGAGAACGTCCGCCTCGTGACCCACGAGCTGGCGGTGGCGCTGCTCCGCGGTCGGCGCCGCCCCGAGGGCCCGCGCGAGCGTGATCCGGCGCGGCTCGGCGCGACCGATGGCCGCGTAGTCTACCGCTTCGACGGCGAGTTCTGGACGGATGAGCTCGACGATCTCCTGGTGCTGGTGGAGGACCGATGCATCGAGTAGCCACCGCCCTCATCGCCGTCGTCCTCGTGATCCTGGGCGCCGGCTGCGCCGGGACGCCGCCGACGGTGGGCGACCCGCCGGTGGTCGAGAAGCTCCGGCTGTCGATCACCAAGACCCGCCACGCGATCCGCGAGACCCGCGAGGCCATCGCGCGCTCCCAGGGGAGCCCGCTGCTGCCCGAGCTCTACGTCCGCCTCGCGGAGCTGCTGAGCGAGGAGGCGCGCTACCACAACCAGGTCGCCTACGAGCGCGAGGAGCGGAAGAGCCGCCTCATCCACGCGCCCCAGGTCGAGCTCCTCAAGCGCCAGGCCATCGCCGTCTATCGCGACGTGCTGGCGCGCTTTCCGGACTCGCCGCTCATCCCGCGGGTCCGCTTCAACATCGGCCACGAGCTGCGCGAGCTCGGCGACTTCCCGGCGATGGTCGAGGTCCTCGAGGCCCTCGTCGCGAGCCACCCCGAGAGCCCGCTCGCCGACGAGGCGCTCCTCGTCCTGGGCGACTACCACTTCGACAAGTCCCAGCTCGGCCTCGCCGAGACGAAGTACGCCGCCATCGCCAAGCGGCCGCTGTCCCGGGTCACGTCGCTGGGGCAGTACAAGCTCGGCTGGGTCTACGTGAACCTCGCCGACTGCAAAGGCGCGCTGACGGCCTTCGAGGCCGCGCTCGCCGCCTCCGAGCGGTGGGCCGAAGCCGCCGAGGGTGGCGGGGCGAGCGCCCGCGGCGCGACGCTCGAGGGCTCGGGCGCCGGCGGTCCCGAGGCGCCGGCCACCGGCCAGGCGATCGACGTCCGCCGGGAGGCCCTCGTCGACCTCGTCTACTGCTACACCCAGGAGCGGGACCTCGGCGTCGCCGCGAGCTACCTGCGGGCGCACGCGGCGAACCGCGCGGCGTACGTCGCGGCGCTGCGGCGGATGGCGGACCGGCTGAGCCTGGTCGGCCGTCCCGACGCCGGGTTGACCGTCTCGCGGGAGCTCCTGCGCCTCGCGCCGGCCGACACCGACCGCCTCGACGACGCCCGGGTCCACTACGCGTTCTTGAAGAAGGGGCTCGAGGCCGAGTCGGCGGCGACGGTCTTTCTGTACCGGGTCGAGGACATCCGGCTCCTGACCGACGCGGTGCTCCGCTGGGCGCAGCTGCCCGGCGTCGGCGACGAGCTGCGGGCGACCACCCTCGAGGAGTTCGAGCGCTTCTCCCGCGACGTCCTGACCTCGGCCCAGGAGGTCGCCCTCGCGGTCACCGATGGGCGCGCGACCGCGCTCGGCGAGGTCGCGGACGGCTACCGGATCCACCTGGCGGTCTTCACCGCCTCGCCCGAGCGCCTCGCCATCACGAAGAACCTGGTGGACGTGCTGTCCGAGACCGACCGCCACACCGAGGCCGGGATGGAGGCGCTCTCGGTCGCGGCGCTGGAGCCAGAGGCCGCCGATCGCCGGGAGGCGCTGGTCCTGGCCGTCAGCGAGCTGGAGAAGGGGCTCGCGGCGAACGCGGCGCCGGGCGCCCGGGTGGACCGGGTGGTCGCGCGGGCGGCGCTGCGGCGGGCGGGGCTGGCGCTGCTCCGGGATCAGGTCGGGGGCGCGAAGATCGCCGTCGACAAGCTCCGCGCGGTGAAGTTCGCGGTCGCGCTGACCTACTTCGACGAGGGGCGCTTCCGCGAGGCCATCGACCGGTTCACCGCGCTGGCCTACGAGCACCCGGGCAGCGAGGAGGGGACCGCGGCGATCTTCCACGTGCTGGACGCCTACGCCGCCGAGGGCGACTTCGACGGCCTCATCGCGGTCGGGCATCGCTTCATGGCGCCCGAGAGCCCCGCCACTCCCGCCGCGCGCGCGAAGATCGCGCCGGCCATCAAGAACGCCGAGCAGCGCAAGCTCGACGAGCTCGCCCTGGCGGCGGCCGGGACCGGCGGGGCGGACCTGTCGGTGCTGGAGCGCTTCAGCGAGCGCTACGCCGGGACCGACCTCGGCGAGCGGGCCCTGGTCAACGCCTTCGTCGCCGCCCGCGCGGTCGGAGACAGCACGGCGCTCCAGCGCCTCGGCGGGCAGATCGTCGATCGCTACCCGGGCAGCGAGCAGGTCGTCGGCGTCATCTCGACCATGGCCAAGAACGCCATGGCCAGCCTCGACTACGACCAGGCGGTCACCGCCTTCGAGCAGGCGGCGGCGGCGGAGGGGGGCGACCGGCTGCCGCTGCTCCTGGCGGCGGCGGAGATCCGGGCGCAGCTCGGCGACGCGGCGCGGGCGCAGGCGACCCTGGAGGAGGCCCTCGGCGTCGCGAAGACGCCGGTCGCGCGGTCCCAGGTGGGCGCGCGCCTCGCGGCGTTCCTGGAGGAGCGCGGCGCGAAGCCCGACGAGGTGCTGCGCGTCCTCGGCCCGCTCGAGAAGGACGAGGATCCCGACGTCCTGGCGGCCATCGGTCTGGCGCGGATCGCCCAGGGCAGGATCGACGAGGGCGAGATGACGCTCCAGGCGGTCCTCGGCGGGCGCGTCGAGGGGTCGGCGGGGGCCAAGGCGCGGGCTCACTACGGCGCGGCCGAGTCCGTCGCCCGGACCATCGCGCGCTTCGACGCCGGGGGCTCACTGGACCTGCTGAACGAGCTGACCGCGCTCATCGATCTGGTCCAGGAGAGCTACATGAACGCCGCCCGCCAGGGGGACCCGCTGGTGACGGCGACGGCGCTGGGACGGCTGGCGACGGCGGCGCGCGGCGGGGCGGCGAAGCTCCGCGCGGCCAAGCTGCCCGAGGAGCTGTCGGCCGAGGACGCCGAGGCCATCCGCGGCGGGCTCGAGGCGCGCGCGAAGTCCCTCGAGGAGCTCGCCGACGGCGCCATCGCGACCTGCGCGGCCCAGGCCTGGAGCGCCCGGGTCTTCGATCCACCGGTCAGGGCGTGCCTGGCCGGGCGCGCCCTGAACGACGCGTCCATCCGGCACGACACGCTGCGTCCTCGGACCCGCTCCGGAGCGGCGTCGGTCCCCGCCGAGCTGCGCCGCCGGCTGAGCGACGCTCCCGACGACGTGAAGGTCCTCGTCGAGGTCGGCGAGGCCCTGCTCGACGCCGGCGATCCGCACACCGCGCGGCTGGTCCTGGCGCGGGCGGTCGCCGGGGGCGACAATGAGCCGAAGACGCTGAACCTGCTCGGGATCGCCCACGAGGCGGTCGGCGACGTCAGCGACGCCCTCGAGGCCTTCTCGCGCGCCGCGGACGGCGGGCTCGAGGCGGGGCGGGAGAACCTGAAGCGGGCGCTGACGGTCCACGGCGCTCCCGGCGCGGCGGCCGAGGTCGACACCCACTGGCCCGACACCGGCGAGCCCGGCGGGCGCCTGCTCGGGGAGGGGGGACGATGACCCGCATCCTGCTCGCGATCGTGATCGCGCTGCCGTCGCTCGCGTCGGCCTGTGGCGGGGTCCGCCCGGTCGACGTCCACGACGAGCACCTGCCCATCGAGGCGCGTCGCTGGGTCGGGGGCGCGGAGGACGCCGTCGCCATCGCCCGAGCGGCGGTCCAGGACGCGCGCCTCGCGCTCGCGGAGACCGAGCGCTGGCGGACGACCCTCCCCCGGAGGGGCGAGATAGACGGACCCGCCGAAGCGCTTATCCGGCCCCTGTCCGAGCTCGCCGAGGCGCGGGTCGAGCTCGCGGAGCTCCGCCTCGACCGCGCCGAGGCCGAGCTCGCCTTCGCCGGGGCGTCGCTCGAGCTCGTTTACGCGGAGACCGACGTCCGCTACGATCTCGGGGTCTACGATCTCGAGGTGCTCCGAGCCGGCAAGGACGACGCGCGCGCCGAGCTCGAGGCGCGCGCGGTGGCCGTGGACGAGGGCCTCGTCGCCCTCGACGCCGCGAGCGACGCGTTCTGGAGCGCCTACCGCGAGGCAGCGGCGAGCGGCGCCGGCGACGACGCGCTCATCTGGCTGCCCACCGAGCGGGCCACCGGGCTCCTGGCTCACTGATCCGTATAACCTGCTGGAGGAGAATACACTGACCCCGCGGTGCAATATCGACGCGATATCGTCGCCTGGCACATTCGCTTGTGATATTGGCGCGATCGCGTCAAGCGTCGACGCGCCCGCATCAGAGGTGGGTGGTTACATCGCGGGTGTCCTCGAGATGCGCGTCATGTGGCGTCGCGAGGGTCGACGTCGTGCCGTCGTGGGCGTGGTTCCGTCGGGGCTTCTCGCTGCGCTTGCGAAGTGCCAGCTGCATCTGCGCGCTTCCTTGACCCGCGGTGAGCCGGCCCATCAAGATGACGCTGGGGGATCGCTCGTCCGGATGCGAGCGAGCCGTAGTTGGGGGGACAGCGCTCGCACGCGGGCGCGACGTAACGGGGCCGTGGGCCCCGCGGGGGAATCATGATCAATCGGTCCCGGCACCTGTATTCGTGGCTGGCGGTGGTCTTGTTCGGGGGCGTGACGGTGATCGCGCTGACGCCCGACGCGCGCGGCGCGGCCAACGATCCGCCCTTCGAGTGTGACGACCAGTTCGGTCAGTGCGGCACGCCCAACCAGTCGGGCGGAGGTGGAGGCGGCGGCGGGGGCGGCAGCATCCTCATCAACAACACCGATCTCGGCGACACCTACCAGAACGCCGACGACTACGACGACGACGGGATCGAGGACCCGTTCGACAACTGCGTCCGCAGCAAGAACGTCGACCAGGGCGACGGCGACGGCGACGGCGTCGGGGACGCCTGCGACAGCTGCCCGAACGCGGCGAACGCTGAGCAGCTCGACCTCGACGGCGACGGCGTGGGGGACGCCTGCGACGACGACATCGACGGCGACGGGCTCGCGAACCTGGCCGACAATTGCCCGAACGTCGCCAACCCCGGGCTCGGCGGACCTCAGGCGGACACCGACGGCAACGGCGTGGGGGACGCCTGTGACGGTGACATCGACGGGGACGGCGCGCCGAACCTGACCGACGCGTGCCCGCTCGACGCGGCCATCAGCTCGCCCGAGGACGACCAGCTGGCCATCTGCTTCCCGGACCTCGACGGCGACGGCATCAGCCACGTCGATCCGCACACCGCCGATGTCTGCCCGACGGTCTTCGACCCCGACCAGCTCGACACCGACGGCGACGGGCTCGGGGACGCCTGTGACGGCGACATCGACGACGACGGCGTGCCGAACGCGGTCGACAACTGCCAGACGATGGTCAACCTGGCGCAGCTCGACGCCGACCGCGACGGGTTGGGCGACGGCTGTGACTCGCGCTTCTGCTACGTGGTCCTCGGCGACGACGCGAACTGCCTCGACCCGGGCGCGCCGCTGACGGTCTATAGCCCGCCGATGCTGGCCCAGGTCGGCGAGCCGCTGCGCCTGCGCCTGTTCATGAACCGCGAGAGCGAGGCGGTGACCTTCCGCTGGGACATCATCGAGGCGCCGGCCGGGTCGCGGGCGACGGTGCGCTCGCCCGACGGGAGCGTCGGGTACTCCTCGCCCTACGAGTACCGCTACCTCGACGACCAGACGCCGACCCTGACCCCGGACGCCGAGGGGACCTACAAGCTCCGCCTCCAGGTGCGGACCATCTGGGAGGACCGCCTGACCGCGCAGGTCAACGCCGAGGCCGAGTACACCACGACCGTGACGGTGTCCGGCGCGCTCAGCACGCAGCCGGGTGAGGGGTGCGCCGCGGGCGGCGGGGCCGGGGCGGGCGTCCTGGCGCTGCTGGCGCTCGTGGGGCTCGCGCTCGTGCGCCGTCGGACCGCTTGAAGGGGTAGGTGCGGGTGGGCTCGAACCCTCGCGAGGTGATCCGGGTGCTGACGTTGCTGGCTCCGCTGGTGCTCGGGGCGGCGCCGGCGTGCGCCGACGACGCGCTCGACCCGGTGCGGGTCTGTGGGGACCTGATCGTCCCGGGCGACCTCGTCGCGGTGCGGGTCACCGTGCTCGACGAGGCGCTCGCGGAGCGGGGCGGCGGCGTCGTCGAGCTCGACGGGGCGTCGCCGCGGCAGCTCCCGGTGGAGGTCGCGGTCCCGCACCACGTCGGCCGTCGGGTCGTGCGCGCCCAGGCGATCGGCGAGGGCGGCGTGGAGGTGGCGCGCGCCGACGTCCTCGCGGACGGGGCCGCCGGTGAGCGCGTGACGCTGAACCTCGTCGCGGACTGCCTGGGGCAGCTGTGTCCCCTCGGGCAGACCTGCCTCGCCGGCGCCTGCACCGTGACGCCCGAGGCCGGCGACCCGCGCCTCCGCTGCGACACCCCGGAGGCCACGCCATGACCGCGCGACGCCTCGCCGGGGCTGCCCTGGGGTCCACGCAACCCGCTGAAAAAAAAGAAAAAATCCCCCGCCCTGGGTGGGGCGCGCCCGTTGCGAAGAGCGTGCCATGGTGTGATTTCAAGGGGTTAGGCGCGCTCGTGGCCGGGATTCGGGCGGTTGACCCGCGATCTCCGGGGTCCAGGGGCCCCGGCGCGGGGGCCGTCGACCCCACGGCGCGCCGGCTCGACTGTCCCACGATCGAACAGAGCCGCAACCCACGGGGCTCCGCGCTGTCCCAAAGCGCACCTCACCCGCGCTCGCGCCGCGCTGTGGCCGCGATGAGTCGCGGGCCCGCGACGAACCGCGCGGCCGCGACGAACCGCGCGGCCGCGACGAACCGCGCGGCCGCGACGAGCCACGCGGCCGCGACGACCGACACCCCACAACAGCCCGTGGGGCGCCGGCGCGCCTGGTCTTCCGACGCCTCGACGGCGACCGCGCCCACACGGCGCGAGCAGACCGCATCACGACCTCCTCGCATCCGCGGCCCTCACCGACGTTTCGCGCCCCTCGCCGCCTGGGCGCTCGTGGTCGTCGCCCTCGCGCTGGCCCCGGCCTGCACCGACGTCGGCCTCTACAGCGACACCCGCCCGCGCAGCGAGCCCGACCGTGTGACGCTGACCGGCCGCGTCTGCGCCGACGACCCGGCGACCGCGCGCTACCCGGTCCGCGTCGTCCTGCTCGTCGACCAGGCCCAGGGCCCGCTCTTCTCGGACTTCGACCCGGCAGGCCTCCGCGTCACCTCGCTGACCTCGCTCGTCCACTCGGCGCTGACCTCGTCGGCGACCGCCTTCGCCGTCGTCGGGTACGCCGGCCGCGCCCGCACCCTCGCCCCCGCCGAGGGCGGCTTCACCCGAAACCCCGGCACCCTGGTCGGCGCGCTGTCCCAGCTCGCCATCGCCGAGCCTTGCCTCGGCCCCGGCCAGTGCCGCGATCTCCTCGACGGCCTGCGGACCGCCCGCGCGCTGATCGAGGGCGACATGGCCTCCCTCGACGCCGGGACCCGCGTCCTCACCCAGTACGTCGTCATCCACCTCGCCGCCGGCCCGCAAGAGCCGCCGACCGCGGTCGGCCCCGACGGCGCGCCGTGCGACCCCGACGACCTCGTCGGCTGCGAGCGCCAGCGCGAGGTCGCCGAGGTCACCGCCCTCCGCGACGCCCTCGGAGACGCGGGCGCCGCCGGCCTCCGCTATCACGTCGTCCACCTCGCCGCCGACCCCGACCCGGTACGGAACGACGCCCTCGGCGTCGGGCTCCGCCAGATGGCCCTCGCCGGCCGCGGCCTCTACCAGCGCGTCGGGGCCGTCGGCGCCCTCGACAGCGGCGCCCTCGACCTGCTCGACGTGCGCACCGAGCTCCGCGCCAAGCACCTCGTCGTCGCCAACGTCAACGCTCGCCCGACGGCCGATGGCCCCGTCGTCGACAGCGACGCCGACGGCCTCGCCGACGCCGAGGAGGCCACCGTCGGCACCTCCCCGGGCGACCCGGACAGCGACGGCGACGGCATCGGCGACCTGGTCGAGGTCCTCGTGGGTCTGCGCCCGCTCGACGTCGACGAGCCGGTCGCCTGCTCGCACCTCACCGTCGGCCGCGACAGCGACAAGGACGGCCTGTCCGACTGCGACGAGCGCCTGCTCGGCACCGATCCCAGCCTCGTCGACAGCGACGGCGACGGCGCCCCCGACCGCCTCGAGCTCGTCTCGCGCCTCGACTACCTCCACCCCGACGCCGAGCAGGACGCCGACGGCGACGGCGTCAGCAACGGCGTCGAGCTCCAGCGCCACACCGACCCGCGCTCGAGCGACCACGCCACCGCGCTGTCCGACGGTTACCGCTACACCATCGTCGACGAGGGCGTCGTGGAAGAGCGCTTCGTCCAGCGCCTGACCGACCTGACCGGGGTCGAGGTGCTGCAGGTCTCCGACGGGACCACCCCCGGCCTCGCCCTCGTCGAGTGGTTCCCGAACCTCGGCGCCCTCCGCTGGCGCGACCCCGCCGAGAGCGCGCCGGGCCCCCTCGTGCCGGTCACCCAGGCCGGCGCCCTCGAGCTCCCCGCCGCGTCCTTCGCGCCGATCCAGGGCGACGAGGGCCGCTGGATCCGCGTCGCCGTCGACCCGGCCCAGCTCCCACCGGGCGAGGTCCACGAGGGCGTCCGCGTGGTGCTCCGCGCCCGCAACTGCGTGACCTGGACCGTCCGCAACGTGCGCCTCCTCCACACCGCCCCGCGCGACGACGACCCCGCCGCCGAGACCGGCCGCAACGACGTCATCGTCTACTTCGCGGAGGCGCCGGAGGAGCGCCTCGCGGTCCCCGGCCCGGTCCGGGTGGCCGCGATCCCGTTCCGCTATGCCCCGCCGGCCGCGCGTGAGCCGGCGGGAGCGACGATAGAGGTGCTCGACAGCGAGTTCGTCACCCCACGCACGACAAGCACACCGTGAGAGGGAGTCCCCGATGGAAGACCTGAAGCTCTGGTTCGACAAGGGTGGCCCGATGATGTGGGTCATCCTCGGCCTGTCCATCATCGGCTGGGTCGTGTTCTTCGAGCGCGCCTACGTCCTGTACTGGGCGCACCGCCTGTCCTCGGGCCCGTTCATCGAGCGCGTCATCGCGCTGGTGAAGCGGCGCCGCTTCCGCGAGGCCCTCGACGGCTGCAACCTCAAGACGCGCCACCCGGTCGTCAAGACCATGCGCGCCGGGCTCCTGCGCGCCGACCGCCGGGTCAGCGAGATCGAGCGCGGCATGGAGAAGGAGATGCTCGACTCCCTCCCCGACATGCAGAAGCGCATCGGCTTCCTCGCCGTTCTGGCCAACAGCGCCACCCTGCTCGGCCTGCTCGGGACGATCTTCGGGCTCATCAAGGCCTTCAACAGCGTCGCCGGCGCCAACGCCACCGCGCGCCAGGCCGAGCTCACCGGCGGCATCTCCGAGGCGATGTACACCACGGCGCTCGGCATCTCGGTGGCGGTCCCGCTGCTCTTCTTCCACCACTTCCTGAGCCGCCGCTCCGAGGAGATCCTCGAGGAGGTCGAGCGCGGCGCGACCTCCCTCGTCGTGGCCCTCGGCGGCGACCCCGAGGCCAACGCCTCGCCGCCCCCCGAGGTCGCCCCGGCCGCCACCGCCGACGCCGTCCCGGCCTAGGAGCGACCCGCGTGTTCGACACCTGGCGACAGAAGCGGAGCGAGCCGCCCGAGCAGAACCTGATCCCGGTCATGAACCTCATGATGACCCTGATCCCGTTTCTGCTCCTCGGAGCGTCGTTCTTCCGGCTCGCGGTCATCCCGACCTCGACCTCGCAGCTGACCGCCCACGACAGCGACGTCCCGAAGACCCCGACCCAGGTCGCCGTGAGCCTCGTCATCAAGCCCGAAGGCTTCGACCTCACCGCCGCCAGCACGAGCCTCGAGCCCGACGAGCTGGCGCTCATGGCCACCACGCTCCCGAAGAGGGGCGCCGCCTACGACGTCACGGGCCTCCAGAAGCACCTCCTCGGCATCAAGCGCGCCTACCCGGCGAGCACCACGATCCTGGTCTTCCCCGACGACAGCCTCGGCTACCAGGACCTCGTCGACATCCTCGACGCGACCCGCGAGGAGGTCACCCCGGGGGAGGCCGGCGCGCGCATCCGAAAACCCCTCTTCCCGGTGACCGTCTTCAACCGCCTCGTCCCGCCGCCTCCCGAAGAGGACGTCGACGGCGAGGGCGCTGACGGGAGCTCCGTCGACGAGGGCGGCGCACCCGAGGGCGACGCACCCGCCGAGCCGCCGCCGGGCGAGGAGGGGGCGCCGTGATCAAGAGCCTCCGAAAGGGCAAGAGGAAGCGCCCCGCGTCCCTGATGCTGACGCCGCTCCTCGACATGTTCACGATCATCCTGATCTTCCTGATCATGAGCTTCGACACCGAGGACTACGGTTTTCAGCTCAACGAGCAGCTCGAGCCGCCCCAGAGCACCGCCGAGTCCATCTTCAAGCGCGGCGTGAACGTGGCCATCACCCGCGAGGGCGTCGACATCGAGAAGGCCCGCGTCCTGCCGCTGGCCGACGGCAAGGCCACCGACGAGGCCTACGAGACGCGCCTCTCGGCGCCGCTCGTCGAGCGCTTCGGCGCCATCTACCAGGAGCGCTTCGCGGCCGACGACGTCAGCCCCGACGAGGTCGACGCCGACGAGGAGCTCACCGTCGAGGACGACGCCATCCTCATCATCCAGGCCGACCGTGACCTCGACTACCGCACGATCCACCTCGTGATGAACTCCGCGCGCGAGGCCGGCTTCTACAAGTACCGACTGGCGGTGATCCGCAAATGACCACGCTCCACGCCACCCTGTCGCGCCTCACCCGGATCGCCCTGGTCCTGGCGCTCGCCCTCGGCCTCACCGTCGCCGTCGACGCGCCGGCGACCTCGCCGCTCTCGGCCGCCGAGGCCTTCGCCGCCCCGCCGAAGCGGAAGCCCAAGCGGACCCGCCGCCGCGCGAAGCCGAAGAAGACGCCCGAGGCCAAGGCGAAGGACGACGCGCCCGCCGAGCCCACGCCCGAGCCGACGCTCCAGCGCAGTAACCGCATGGAGCTCGACGCCCGGCTGGTGCGCGGCGAGTCCGCCCGCTCGGGCGCCGTCTACCTCTTCCAGCGCGCCCCGCGGCGCCTGCCGCCCCTGGTGGACCTGCACCAGAGCTGGCTCGACGAGATCACCGTCCCGGTCCTCGGCCGCGGCGCCCACCGGGAGGCCGCGACCGCCGCCGCGCCCGCGCGCGCCGAGGACGCCGCTCCGTGACCGAGCTCGCCCCGGGGACGCGGCTCGGCCGCTACGAGCTGATCGAGCGCCTCGGCGTCGGCGGGATGGCCGAGGTCTGGGCGGCGCGGCAGCGCGGGATCGGGGGCTTCGAGCGGCGGGTCGCCCTCAAGCGCATCCTGCCCCGCTTCGCTGGCGACCCGCGCTTCGTCGAGCGCTTCGCCGCCGAGGCCCACCTCGCCGAGTCCCTCTCCCACGCGCACATCGCGACCATCTACGGCGTCGAGGAGGTCGACGGCGAGCTCGTCATCGCGATGGAGCTGGTCCGCGGTGAGACCCTCGGCGCGACCATCCGGCGCGCCTGGGAGCTGACCGGGGCGCCCGTCGAGCCGCGCCTCGCCGCCGCCATCGCCGCCCGGGTCTGCCGGGCCCTCCACCACGCGCACACCCTCGGTGACCCCGCCGGCCGCGCCCTCGGGATGGTCCACCGCGACGTCAGCCCGTCGAACGTGCTCCTGGGCTTCCGCGGCGAGGTGAAGCTCGTCGACTTCGGGATCGCGCGGGCGCTGTCGGACGCGACCGCCGGCCTCGGGGGCAAGCCGGGCTACATGTCGCCCGAGCAGGCCCGCGGGGCGCCCGTCGACGCGCGCTCGGACGTCTTCTCCGCCGGCGTGGTCCTGTGGGAGATCCTCACCGGGATGCGCCTCTACGGCGGGCTCGAGGCCGCCGCGACGAAGGCCGCCATCTGCGCCCCCGAGGCCGCTCGGTCCGTGCTGGACGCGCGCCCGGGGCTACCGCTGGTGCTCGCCGCGGTTGTCGAGCGGGCGCTGCACAAGGACCCGGCGGATCGCTACGCCGACGCCGCCGCCATGGCGAGCGGGCTCGACGCCTGCGCCTACGGGCTCGAGGGCGGGCCGGAGCAGGCCCTCACCGAGCTGATGGCCCGCCTCTTCAAGGACCGGATGGAGCGCTGGTCCGCGCTCCTCGGTGACGCGCCGCCGCCCACCGCGTCCGCGCCGCCGCCGGCCGACACACCCTACGCGGATGCCGCCGGGACCGATCCCGACGAGGGGCCGCCGGGCGCCTTCCCCGAGTCGCTGCTCGCCCGGCTCGACCAGCTGACGCCGGGGTCTCCGGAGATCGCCGAGCCACCGGCGCTGGTCGCGCCGCCCGAGCCGGGGGCCCCGACCGAGGTCGCCGCGACAGATCCTCCGAAACAGACCGCGCCGCCCATCGCCGAGCCGCCCGCCCCGCCGGTGCCGCCGCCGCTCGCCGAGCTGCTCCGACCGCCCGCGGGCGCAACGCTCGCCCCGCGGGAGGAGGAGGCCGTCAGCGCTCCTGCGCCGCTGAGCGACCAGGGCCCGGCCGCCGAAGACGAGGCCGCGGAGACCGAGCCGGGCGCCGTGCTCGCGGTACCCGCGCGCCCGGCGGAGACGCCGAGCCGGGTGGAGACCAGCTGCCCCATCGCCGACGGTTTCGAGCCCGATCCCTTCGCCGAGGAGGACGAGGACGACGAGCGTGGGCCGCTCGTGTCCTTCGTGGCGACCCTCGACGCGGCGCCGCCCCTGGAGCTGCCCGAGGCGCGTCCGGACGAGCACCAGCCGCTGGCCCTCGAGGTCATCGAGCTGGCGCCGGGCGGCGGCGTCGCCGACACGCGGATCGTCTATCGCGACAAGAAGCGCGAGGCCGCGACGGGGAGCGCGGCCAACGGGGCGCTCAGGATCACCGTCCGCCGGCGCGCTGCGACGGTCGAGACCCCGGCGCGGGCCCACGTCGTCGACGGCGACGCGCTCTTGCCCGCCACCGGGGCGCTCGTGGTCGGCTTCGCGGAGCCGACGACGGTCGAGGTCGACGGCGTCCGCTATCGGCTGCGGGTGTTCGTGCCGCCGCCGCGGCCGCCGCGGGCGCTGCGCGAGATCCTGTGGGGGGTCTATGCGGTGGCGCTGATCGTCGTCGTCGGCGCGCACCTCTCCACGGCCCCGCTCTTCAGCGTGCTCCGGGACCTCGGCGTGACGGCCACCGTCGAGCCGACCGAGGAGCGCTTCGCCGAGGGGCAGATGGAGAAGCCGAAGCCGAAGCCCAAGCCGCGGCCGAAGCCCAAGCCGAAGGTCGTGACGCAGAAGAAGAGGCCGCCCCCGGTGAAGCGCGAGGCGCCGCCGCCGCCGGAGACCCTCGAGGTCGTGGCCTCGGTCGAGCAGCGGCCCCAGGTCCCGAAGGCCGTCCGGCAGCGACTGTCCCAGGCGCGGGCGTCGGCCCAGCGATCGAGCACCAGCGCCAAGGACGAGCTGATGGAGCGGCTGACCGCGCCGAAGCAGGGCGTCGCGAAGTCGATGGAGGAGCTGAAGACCAACATCGACGCGAAGGAGGCCGGGCGGGTCAGCGACGTGAACCGGGTGACGGGGGCGGTGGCCGCGCTGCCGACCGAGACCCCCGGCTTCGCCCGCGACGGAGGCGCTGAGCACACCGGCAAGCTCGCCGGGGACACGGCGGAGGACATCAAGAAGAAGCTGGCCCTGGCGCCGAAGAAGAAGACGGGGCCGGTCCGCGGCAAGGTCACGGGGATGAAGAGCGGGACCCGCGTGAGCGGTCAGCTCGACCCGGGCGAGGTCTACCGCGTCATCGACGCCAACATCGCCAAGATCCTGGCGTGTTACGAGCGGCGGCTCCAGGTCACGCCGAGCCTCGCCGGGCGCATCACGTTCCGGTGGACGGTGAAGGAGAACGGCGGCGTGACCAACGTGAAGCAGCACGTCAGCACGGTCCCCGACCCGAAGGTCGCGAGCTGCATCAAGACGGTGCTGTCGCGGCTCCGCTTCCCGAAGCCCGAGGGCGGGAGCGTGGAGATCAGCTACCCCTTCATCTTCAGGAGCAACTGATGGCTTCGCGGACGACCCTGGTGACGAGCGTGTGTGGGGCGGCGCTGCTCGCCGCGGGCTGGGCGCTGCCGGGGTGCGACAGCGCCTCGAGCGGGTGCGTCGGGCCGGAGATCCTGCCGCACCTGAGCCCGGTGAACCTCGGGAGCCTCTACGCCCTCGGCGCCGACGAGACGCCCGACCCGGGCTCGCCGGTCGCCGTGCCGCTCGAGGTGACGCTCTTTCTGCAGAGCACCTGCTCGACGCCGCTGGAGATCGACCGTGTCTGCATCGTCGGCGACGCCCACAACGGCGACGCCGAGGACCCGGCCTTCATCCTCGAGGGCCCGGTGCCGTCGACGGTTCCCAACGGCGACGCCGCCGCCCTGCGCCTGACCTACGACAACGACCAGGTCAACCGCGACACCGACGACGACGGCGCCCGGGATCCCGACAACGTCGCCGTCGTCGTGCAGTCCAACGCCGTGAACTTCCCGACCCTCGTCATCCCCGTCTGCGCCGCCATCATCCCCGCCGACGACAACGCCACGGCCTTCACCTGCACCTCACCGGTCGAGGTCCCCGCCGGCGAGCGCGACAACAGCCTCTGCCCCTGACGCCCTCGGCGCCGCGCGGGCGAGGCGTCCGCGAGCCAGTCGCGTCACGCCGTCGGCCCGCGGTCCGTACGGCTGCCCCTCTCCTCTGCTCCCGTCAGCGGCCGAGCCGCCTGGCGAGCTGGTCCTCGTAGAGCGAGCTCGGGACGAGGTCTGCGCCGCGCCCGACCCCCTCGAGCCAGTCGTCGGGGGCGGCGCCCACCCACGGCGAGAGCGCCTCCCAGAGCTCCTCGAAGCCCTCGGGGGCCGCCGTCGGGACGACCTGGATCTCGAGGGTCGAGGCCGGGCCGACGACGTAGCCCGCGCCGAACTGGAACGACCGCAGGACGCCGGCGCCGCGCGGGTTCCAGAAGACGCACTCGGTCGCGGTGTGGCCGGCGCCGGTGCTCTCGTCCCGGCGGTTGACCGCCGACCAGCCGTCCTCGATCTCGACCGAGTCCATCAGGTTCGCCGTCGCCAGCGAGTGGTGGAACTCGGAGTGCCCGGTGAGCCCCGTGCTGGTCGTCGAGGAGAACCGCGTCCAGCCGCCCGCCGTCCGGACCCGGAGCCAGACGATCCCGGTCGCGCCGAAGCCCCAGTTCTGGATGAAGTTGTGCCGCCCGTCCCGCCCGACGCAGTCGCGAAACAGGATCTCGCTCGAGGTCCGGACCTCGAACAGGTAGCCGTTGCCACCCCCGCCGCGGTGCTCGGCCAGCGCCAGGGTCGTGTCGGCCACCGTCACCCGCTTGCTGTTGCGCACGATGAGCCCGCCCGACTGGAGGTGCGCGCCCACCCCCTCGCCCGAGGTCGGCGCCAGCGGGGACGCGAAGCTCGCGACGTCGCGGATCCAGCCGTCCGCCACGCCGTCGAGCTCGATCGCGTGGACCTGGGTCTGACTCCAGGCGTCGTCCCAGCCGACCGCGTTGGCGACCCCGAGGGACTCGACGCCGACCTCGTGGAGCACGCCCGGCTCGCGCCGGAGGCTCGCGCCGTCCCGTGTCAGCGCCGGGTATCGCAGCGGAACGTCGAGCGTCACCGTCGGCGGCTCGGCGTCTCGGTCCACCGCGACGACCGTTCGCCGGAAGAACGGCTGCCAGGTCCCGTTGAAGGCCGTCCACGTGCCGCTCATGCCGTGGTCCGCGACGAAGGCGTCGCTGATGACCCAGCCCAGCGCGACGTCGTCCCCCACCGCGAGCTCTCCCGCGTCCACCACGGCGACGACCCGGTCGAAGACGGACGCGTCCGCCGCCAGCCCGACCTCCTCGCCGCCAGCGGTGACGCCCCTGAACGTCAGGTGACTCTTGCCGGTCATCCCCTCGAAGCGCGTGAAGTGGAGCCGCGTGGCCTCGGGCCCCGCGCCGCGCAGCACGACCCGGGACGCTCCGACGCGGAGCGTTCCATCGATCATATAGAGGCCTGCCGGGAGAGAGACGACCGCGCCGCCCGCGACCTCGGCGGCGTCGATGGCCGCCTGGATCGCGGCGGTCGCGTCGCTGGCGCCGGTAGGGTCGGCGCCGTGCTCGGCGACGGCGTCGATGACCAACGTGGGCGCGTCCTCGCCCGGCGGCGCCTCGCCGTTCCGATAGCCCGCCCAGGAGTAGTCCTGGAGCGCTCGCCCCGGCTCCACGGCGTACCCCGGTTCCCAACCCTCGGGATAAAGGCGGCTCCGCCACGGGCCGGCCGGCGGCCAGGTGTCCTCGGGAACCTCGGAATCAGCCGCGTCGTCCGTGTCTTCGTCGGCCGTGTCCGGGTCGAGGTCGGCGTCACGGATCTCGGTCGCGGTGTCGGAGTCGGCGTCCAGCACGACGTCAGCCTCAGCCGCGGCGTCGGGCCCCGCGCACCCGAGCGAGACGAGCGCCGCGGCGACGAGAAAGGGGCCGAGGGGTAGAGCGCGGGCGACGAACATGCCGCCAGGATGCGTCGCCGGCCAGGTTCAGGGGAAGCGTATTCGCGGCGCCCGTCGATCCCGGGGTGGCGGTCGCTGGAGCAGGTGACGAGACCGCGCCAGCGAGCGACCCCGAGAACCCAGCGCAGAACGTAATCGTCCGCCCTCTTCGCACCTCGGAGGTCACTTTTTTCATTTCTTCGCTAAAAAATAGGACCTGAGCGGTCGTATATTCTGGGGGCGCGAGGTCAAGGTCTCATCAGGGCCTCGCGCGAGGGCTGTTCACATGGTCCTGCCCGGCGTTTTCCAGCGACGCCGGAGCGAACATCGAGCGCGCCGAGCAGCGGCGACAGCAGACGGGCCGCGGCTCGGCGCGCTCACTCGAACCCTCAGGGGGAGGGCGCTCGACGCGTCCGTCGCACGCGTGACGTGTGCGTGCGACGGGCGCGTCGCTTTTCTCCTCGCGCCCTCCCTCGGCCGGTCAGCGCTTCCCCGGCCCGGGGAGCAGCAGCACGAAGCCGTCGTCGGGGACGACCCCGTTGGGCTGCGTGACGTTCCGGTTTCCGAAGAGGTCGCCGGAGGTCGAGCCGGCCAGCGCGACGATCCCGCGGGTCGGCTCGACCGCCACGTCGCGGACCTCCTCCTGGGCGCGGCCGAAGAAGCCCTTGCCCTCACGGGGGTCGGCGGCGACGCGCCACGACCAGCGCCGCTGACCGTCGGGCGCGAAGCGATAGGCGAGGCCGTCGACCTGCGAACCGTAGAGGTCGGCGACGCCACCGACGACGAGGTCTCCGTCAGGCGTCACGACGAGGCGCGATCCGGCGTCCCGCTTGTCGGTCCCGAAGCGCACGCCCCAGGCGCGCTTGCCGCCGGGGGCGTGCCGCTCGAGCCCGAGGTCGGCGGCCCCGAGCCCCTCGTCGAGCCGCCGCCAGCGGTCACCGTCGGGGAGGCTCTCGGGTAGCAGGCGCAGGGTGAAGAGGCTCCCGTCGGCCCCGAAGGCCGCGCCGACGACGGTGCTCGGCGTCTTCTCGTAGGTCGCGCCCAGGACCCGGCCGGCGGGGCTGAGCCGGAGGTGGAACTGCTTCCACTTCCAGAGCTTACGGTGCTTGACGATGTCGCCGTGGGTCCCGCCGAAGAGGTGGATGTTGCCCTTCGGGTCCAGCGCCATCGCGTTCACGTAGTCGTTGTGCGCGTCGTACGGTCCCGGGTCGGGGACCCCGAAGAGCTTGCTCCAGGCGACCTTCCCGTCGGCGTCGAGCTTGCACACGAAGACGTCGTCACCGTTCATCGACCCGTTGACGTGCCCGCCGATGTGGCGGTGCCCGTCGAAGTCCGAGCGGGTCGTGCCGGTCAGGACCACCCCGCCGTCCGCGGTGGCGAGCATGCGCTTGCCGCCGATGGAGTCCGTGCGCGTCCGCTCCTCGTCGAACTCGGTGATCCATGCGCGGCGCCCGTCGGGGTGGAGCGCCGCCACGAAGAGCGTCTGCTGGAAGCCCGGGCCCAGCGGCTGCCCCCAGACACCCTGGACGATCACCAGGTCGGACTGAGGCTGGTAGGCGATGGTGCTCATCACCGCGAAGTGCCTCGGGGTATTGTGGCCCGGGGCGTCCTCGCCGCCGCCGAAGCTCCGGACCCAGGCGACCCGGCCGCCGGCGTCGAGGCGAGCGACGAAGGCGTTGCCACAGTCGCGCCGGTCGGCGTAGCGGCAGTGACCGTCGAGGGCCCAGTCGCTGGTCGAGTCGCCGATCACGTAGACGTCACCGGCCTCGCCGAAGGCCACGCCGTGGACGCGGTCGTTGCCCGCGCCGCCGACGCGGAGCGCCCGGCCCCAGTCGTGGGAGGTCATGGCCGCGTCGGGGACGGCGGTGCGTGGTGGGGCCGGCGGCCGGTCGGCGCGGATCCCGCGATCCCGGGGCGCGTCGTAGCGCGGGCCGTCGTCGCCGGGTGACGCCGCCGACGCCGCGGTCGCGCCGAGGAGCGCGGAGAGCGCCAGCGGGACCGCGAGCGAGCGCCACCTCCAGCGTGTCGCGCGAGCGGGGGGGAGAGAGGTCGGGGGGTACATCGGGCCTCCTGTCCAGGGGTTTCAGACAGGGGGTCCGACGCAGCGCGTCATGTTTGATTCGACCGCCGAGGACAACGATCCAGCGCCGAGCTAGCGAGGCCCTGGGCCGCTGGCCCACGCCGCGCAGCGGCCGGTGGAGGCGGCGAAGCCGCCGGATCGGTATCGCGAGGACCCTCATCAGAACGCAGCGAAGCGCGTTCTGCTCGAGGTGTCCGAGCGGCCTACTGCGGCTCCGGGATCCAGTCGCAGCTCCAGCTCTCCTGGCAGGCGTCCCAGGTGAACTCCGCGCCGCCGGTCGCGAGGTAGCGCCCGAACATGTTCAGCAGATACGCGCCGAGGTCGAAGTCCAGCGAGGGATCCGGGGCGTTGAAGCCGTGCTTGCCCTCGGGATCGAGCATCGGGAAGACGAGCCCGGCCCAGTCCCCGGTCGCCTCGTCCTGGTGCATGAGGCGCAGCGGCGGGTCGAGGCGCGGGACGTCGAGGCCGTCGTCCACCGGGACGACGTCGGCGAGGTGATCGACGTCCATCAGCACCGAGTCGCCGTCGGAGTCCTGGAAGCGGTCGGTCCGCGGGATCCCCTCGATCGCCCAGCTGTCGATGAGCACCTGACTGGGGGACTTGCCCCAGCGCAGGTCGTCCTCGGTGAAGGGGATGAAGCCCGCGGCGCGCGCCAGCGCGATCCCCATGGCGACCGGGACGCCGGGGTCGCCCACCGAGGGCATCACGATGACGTTGGTGTGGGTCGTCTCGCCGGTGCCGTAGGTGATGGTCCGCGTGCCGTCCCAGTAGGGCGCCCAGTTGGCGGGATCGGCCGGGTCGAGGGCGATCTGGGAGAGCCCGAGGAGGCGCCGCAGGTCCGGGCTCGCGCGGCGCTGGCCGAAGCCGTCGCTGAGGGCGAGCAGCGGCGTGTCCCGGGGATACGTGCGGCCCGCGAACGTGACGTTCCGGTCGAAGGTCGTGATCGTCGCGACGGGCTCGGCGTCGCCCGGATCGCAGCCCTCGGGGGCGAGCGGGGGGAGCGTCTCGTCGAAGAGGCGGAGCTCGAGCGGGTCGCCCTCGTCGACCGACACCGACACGCGGAACGTCCCCGACGGCTGAACCGCGCCGCAGCGCCACTCGCCGGTCTTCAGGTTGGTCAGGACGACGGTGTCGCCCTCCTCGCGGGCGGGCAGGACGTGGACGGGAAGCACCTGGCTCTCGACCTGGGCCTCGTTGACGCGGACCTTCAGGGTGTCGCCGTCGGCGAAGAAGACCGGCGAGAGCGCGCGCAGCACCATGGCGTTGCGGATCCCGCCCAGGGTCGACCGCGTCCCGATCTCCCCGAGGACCCCGCCGGGCACGATCGCCACGACCGCGTCGAGCTGGGGCTCGACCCCGGCCGCGACCCCGCCGTTGATGCCGCCGAGAGAGCCGCCGAGGACGGTGAGCCGCGCGTCGCCGCCCACGTCGACCTGGCCGTCGCCGTCGAAGTCGCCGGCGAGGCCGGGAGAGCCGCTGCCGGCCGGGTCGAAGTCCCACCGGGCGGTTCCGTCGAAGCCCCGCAGGGTGCGGACGATCTGCATCAGGTCGACCATCGTCTGGCGGACGTTGTCGCGGGTGTGGAAGACGTAGGCGGTCCAATAGTCGGCGCCGCTGTCGGGGTTCCCGTCGGCGTTCCAGTCGAGGGCGCGGCCGGCGAGGAGGCCGTCGGCGAGCCCGCCGAGGCCGTGGCCCTCGAAGACGAGGCGGATGAGGCCGAGCTGGTCTTCGGGGAGGGAGACGCCGTGGCCCGGGGCCTCGAAGCCGAGGGTGGCGATGCCGTAGCCGGCCATCAGCCCGGCGAAGGGCAGGGCGTCGAACTTGCTGCCCCCGTGGCCGTGGATGAAGATCGTGACCGGCGCCGGGCCGGTGCGGTTCTTGGGCACGAAGAGCCAGAAGTGGATCGTCTCCGGGCGGGCCGGGGCGTCGAGGTCCCAGACCTGCTCGTAGAGCGGCAGGCGCCGACCGGCGTCGTCCTCGCGGCGGTAGAACTGGGGCGAGACGAGCTCGCCCGCGACGGCGAAGTCGACGAAGCCGAACTGCTCGGTGATGACCGCGAGCTCGTCGCCGGAGCTGCCGGTGGCGGCGGAGACCTCCGTGACCAGCGACAGGAGCTCGTCGCCCGGGACGATCTGGGTGTTCTGGACGTTCGGCCCGCCCTCGCGGACCTCGCGGAGGCCGGTGAGCTCGGCGGGGAAGTCGGTCTGGAGCGCCGCGAGGGGGCCGATGCCGTAGAGGCCGTCACGCACGGTGACGTAGTCGTCGGTGATGCTCTGGGTCGTGAAGGTCCAGGTGAAGGCGACGTCGTCGGTGCCGAGGCCGTAGCGCTTCAGGCAGCCCGGCAGGGGGGAGAGGGCGTCGGTCTGGCCGGTGTGGTTGATGCCCGTGAACGGCGAGCGGACGGGCTCGCCGTCGGGGTCGACGAGGCGCTCCGTCAGGACGACGGCGTAGGTCGTCTTCTCGCGCAGGGGCATGATGGGCTTGAGGATGAGCGTGTTGCTCTCGCGCTCGTAGAACTCCAGGCGGAGGCCGGCCTCGGTGCCGTCGAGGGTGTTCGGGTGGTCGAGGACGCCGTCCATGTCGGTGTCCTCGCCCGGGTCGAGGACGCCGTTTCCGTTCAGGTCCTCTTCGACCTCCTCGAAGACGAGGGTCTCGAGGTCGGCGCGGGGGTCGGCCTCGAACATGTACTGGTTCTGCAGGACCTGGGGGTAGTTGCCCTGGCCCATGTCGAGGGGCACGGCGTCGCACAGGTCGGGGCTGCCCTCGGTGACGTCGATGACGAGCACGGCGTCGTCGCTGAAGGCGTAGTTGTCACCCCAGTGGCGGTCGATGAGGTTTTGCGGGTCGAGGGGGGCGTCGAAGCTGACGCTGATCGGCGCCAGGGTCCCCCAGCCGCTCAGCTCGTCGAGCTCGCGGCGGGTGGCGCGCTCCCACTCGGTGGCGCCGGCGACGATGCTCGCGTTGAGGCGCCGGAGGGTCGGAGAGCTGGCGTCGTAGCGCGTCGCGAAGTCGTTCGGGAGCGGGATCTCCGGGAACGGCCGGTGGTAGACGTCGAACTTCACCATCGGGCCGGTCCCGCCGCCGGCGGGCCCCAGGGTCGGGGGCTCGGCGACGCAGGCCGTCAGGGTCAGGGCGAGGCCGGCGAGCGCGGCGAGGAGCTGGTTTCGCTTCGTCATCATGATCACAGCTCCCAGGTGGCGAGGACGCGGCCGCCGTAGATGGGGTCTTCGCCCAGGCCGTCGGGGCCGGTCAGGCCGGCGCCGGGCAGCAGCACGCCGCCCTCGAGGCCGAGGACCACGCGGGTCCCCCAGAGGAGCCCGGAGGCCCGAAGGCCGGCGTCGAATTCGGTCGCGACCAGGGTCGCGGGGCCGCCGCCGAGGGCGTTCTGCGGGGCGCCGCCGTTCAGGCGGGCGTTGAAGGCGTCGGACTCGCTGGTCGGGGACAGGGCGATGAGCACGCCGCCGTAGAGCTCGAGGCCGTCGACCGGGCGCCACCAGCCGCGGGGGAAGAAGCTGACGGTGTTGGTCGCCGCGCCGCGGGTCGGCAGGCGGTCGAGGTCCTCGGCGGGGACGGCGGCGAGCTCGGGGTCGTCGGCGCGGACCGGGGTGCGCGCCGTGCGGGCGGCGAGGACGACGTCGTTGAACAGGAGGCCGAGGTCGAAGTTGCGGTCGGCCTTGAAGCCGCTCTGGGTGTCGTCGTCGAAGGCCGGGTCGCCGCTGGCGAGCAGGATGTCGAGGACCGCGCCGCCGTGGCTCGCCTCGGCGGCGAAGCGGAGGGCGGCGCCGGCCTGCAGCACGTCGTGCTGCGGGTGCTCGGGGCTCGGCGCGAGGTCGGTGGTGCCGGCGATGAGGGCGGCCTCGAGCTCGGCGCGGAGCGTGATGTCGGACCCGGCGTGCTCGAGCTTGGCGTAGACGTCGACGACGCCAACCGTCGTGCGGGCGCCGGTGTCGGACTCCTGCTCGCGGTAGACGGCGTAGAGGCCGGTCTGCCAGGCGCCGCCCTGGGGGCCGTAGGTCGCGCCGACGAGGGCCTGCCAGGCGCTGTCGTCCCCGACGAGGACGTCGTCGTCGAGGACCGACTCGAGCCCGGTGAAGACCAGGAGGTCGCCGTCGGCGTGGGGGCCGGTCGCGAGGATCCCGCCGAGCACGCGGTCGCCCCCGCGCGGGTCGCTGAACATCGCGCTGCCCGGGGACCAGCCGTGGGCGCCGTCGTTGGCGACGAGGCCCAGGCCCCAGTGGGAGGTCATGGCGCCCGCGGTCAGGGTCAGGGCGTTGCCGAGAGAGAGCCGCGCCGAGGCGACGCGCAGGGCGCTCCGGTCGGCGTCGGCGGTGTAGGGGGCGTCGACGCCGTCGAAGTCTTCGGCGCCGCCGAGGACGACGCCGCTCATGAGGTCGTGCTCGTAGCTCAGCGTCAGGATGTAGCGGCCGCCGTCCCCCCAGGCGTGGCGGTAGTCGGCACGGATCCGGAACTGCGTGTCGAGGGTCGGGTCGAGGGCGTACGCGGTGCCATCCGGGTCGGTCGGGAAGCTCGACGCCCCGAGGACCGCGGCGTGCGCGCGCACCCGTGCGGTCAGGCCGAGCGGGCTCGCCTCTCGGGCCTCACCGACGAGGCGCGCCTCGGGGGCCGGGCCAGGTGCGGGCGCGACCGGCGGCGGCGGGGGCGGAGCGGCGAGCGCGGCTGGCGCGGCGGCGAAGACGAGCGTGAGGCTGCACAAGGCGGCCCAGCGCGGGGACAGTCGGTGCGTGTTGGACATGCTGGCTCCGGGACGGACCCGAGGGCTACCGCAGACGCGCCGCGGGAGCCAGCACGAACTGAAAGTGAGAGGCGGTGGGGTCAGACCCCGCGATCCAACACTTTTTCAGCGCGGACCCTAAGTATTAGAAGGTAGGGTCAGACCCCGCGATCTAACACTTTCTCTTGCGGCGGCGCCCGGTCTGGCCACGCACGGCGTTTCGTGCTTCAAGCGCGGGGACCGCGGGCGAGCCGCGGGCGCACGACTCACGGAGGTGTACGATGGAGCTCTGGCACAACCCGCGCTGCTCGAAGAGCCGGCAGGCGAAGGCGCTGCTCGACGAGCGCTCGACGGCGTTCTCCGAGCGCCGCTACCTCGACACCCCGCCGACGGCCGAGGAGCTCGCCCGCGTCCTGACCGCCCTCGGCATGGAGCCGTGGGAGCTGGCCCGGATGAACGAGACCGTCGCCAAGGACCTCGACATGAAGTCCTGGCCCAAGGACCGCGCCCGCTGGATCGCCGCGATGGTCGAAAACCCCAAGCTCATCCAGCGCCCGATCCTCGTCGCCGACGACGGCCGCGCCGCCCTGGGCCGCCCGCCCGAGGCAGTACTCGACCTGCTCTGAGTCAGCTCGCGCGCTTCTTCCGCCAGCGGTCGACGCTCCAGATGCCGGAGCCGCGGGCGGCGACGAAGAGGAAGAGGAACGCGTAGACGAGCGCCAGCTCGCCCTTGTTGACGGCGGGCAGGATGCGCTCGCTGAAGTCGAGCTTCCAGTGGAACTGGATGTACGCCACCGCCATCGTCCCGCTCGCGAGGAACGCGAGCCACGGCGCGTAGAAGCCGATGGCGATGCCGACGCCCGCGACGAGCTCGATGAGCCCGCCGATCCAGATCTGCGAGCCGACCTCGACCTCGTGCGAGGCCAGCACGCCGAAGATCTTCTGCACCCCGTGGAAGCAGAACATCAGCCCCGTCATGATGCGCAGCAGCGCGTAGCTGATCTCCACCCGCTGTGACCACAACCCGTTCGATCCGCTCATGCTCTCCTCCGACCTGAAGCTCGTTGCTGGCTCGTTCGCTGGACACCGGCGGCGCGGATGCCCGCCGCACCCGGGCGTTCTGGCACAACGCTTCGAATCCTGCTCGGGTTCAGCGCCGCGCGGTGAAACCCGGGTCTGTGTGCTCGGCCCTCAGTCGGTCTGCCGCAGCGCGACCGCCTGGCGGATGAGGCCGAGGATCGCGTCCTCGTCGACGCTCCCGGGGCGGACGCGGACGTAGCGGACGTGCTTGCCGCGGCCGGTCAGGAGCGCCGCCGGGTCGTCGAGCTCGGCCCCCTGGTAGAAGCCGACGTCGACGTGCCCGCGCTGCGGCTTCAGCGAGCACAGGAGCCCGCCGAGGTCGTACGCCACGACGCGCCAGCCGCGGATGAGGCGCTCGTCCGACTCGGGGATCGCCGCGAGGACCAGGTCCCGGAGCTCCGCCGTCACCTGCCGGACCGACGCCGAGTGCGGCGCCACGAACCCCGCGAAGGCGTCGTCGTCGATGCGCGTCCCGGCCAGCTTCGGGGAGCGCGGCCGCCGGCCGTCATCGGTCGACCACCCCGCGGCCTCGGCCCGGGTCATCAGCCGCCCGAGGACCTTCAGCGCCGCGTCCGACGCCGCCCCGGCCTCGGTGTGCCCCGGGTCCGCCAGCTCCTGGGCGAGGACCCCGATGAAGACCCCGAGGATCGCCGAGGACAGCCCGTCGAGCTCGTCGAGCGCGATGAACGGCCCCACGAAGTGCCGGAGCATCTCCGCGATCGCCAGCCGCGCCCGGTGGTAGAAGCGGCTCAGGACCTCGCGGATCGCCGGCTCCCGCCGCGCGAGCACCGTGAACTCGAGCCACAGCGGGACGATCAGCCGCCCGCGCACGTTCTCGCGCCGAAACGCCGCCTGCAGCGCCGCGAAGGGGTTGTCGGCCAGGGTCGCCTGCTCGAACTGCTTCTGGACCTCGCTGATGACCTCGCGGGTCCAGGTGTCGAGGATGTCGACGTAGCACGCCTGCTTCGACGCGTAGTGGTAGTAGAAGCTCCCCTTCGAGACGCCCGCCATCGCGCAGATCGCGTCGACCGACGCCTCGTAGTAGCCGTGGTCCCGAAAGCAGCTGTACGCCGCGTGGCGGATGTTCTCGCGCGTCCCCTGGACACGCGTCTCGGGCGACCGTCCTGACATGGGCTCCTCGGGCGCGCGCCGTCGCTGCCCCCGGTCGGTTGTCGGGCCGCCCCGGCGCGGTGTCAAGCCGCGCCCCGGGCCGCGCGAGTCCGCCGCACGATTATCGCCCAATCGGACCATTAACCGAGGTCGATTCGACCTCCTTTCTGCCGAGGCCAACTTCTTTCGAGCGCCGTGATCCACCTCACAGCCTTGATTGACGCTGCGTTGCGGGATCGTGGCTCAAGCTGCGGAATATTCTGCGTTGAATCAAATTCGGCGACGACCTAATGTCGCAGCGCACCGGTCTCCAGCCGCCGGCGCGTCTCGCGAATCGCAGGAAGGTCGTCTCATGGTCCCGCGACGATTGAACGAAGCCCTGTTCACAGCCCTCGTCATCGCCGCCGCGGCGACGTTCGCGTGCGGAAGCCCGCCAGCGCGCGACGGCGGGCGCGTCGCCGTCGAGGTCTCCCCCTTGTCGCTCTCGGGAGTGACCGACGCCACATACCGTGTGACCGTCGTCAACGGGCTCGACGAGACGGTCTGGAGCAAGAGCCTGACCTCGACGCGATACGGCGACGGCGCAGGCTCGCTGAGCTACGTCGGCCCCTGCGACGCCGACGCCCCGGAGACCCGGGTTCAGCTCGTCCTCGAGCAGCTCAGCGCTGCGTCCGGCCCGCTGACGCCCGGCACCGACTACATGAACCCGGCGCCGGCCGACGACCCGCTCGAGCTGACCCGGACCTGCGTCGCCGGCGGCGACGTCCCGGTGACCTTCGACCTGACGGTCGCGCGCGCCGCCGAGCAGGGGTTCTTCGACGTCGCCGTGCAGATCTCCGACCTCTTCTGTTCGGCCAAGCTCGACTGCGTCCGCGACGTCGGCGGCGGCGAGACCGCCGAGCTCGAGCTCCTCTTCAACCCGATGACCGGCGAGCGCGACCTCACCACCGTCGTCGGCTTCGCCTGCACCGGCGGCCCCGGCTCGGACACCCACCTCTATATGAACCACGTCGTCATCGACTGCACCCCGGCGCAGTTCGACGTCGACGTCGCCGGCGGCCCCGGCAACCTGAACCCCATCTACGAGGATCCCGCCGCCGACCTCCTGTTCCAGGCCGCCGTCTACCGCGGCCACGAGCAGCTGGGGAGCTACGACAAGGCCTACTGGAACGTCGCCCTCGGGCTGAGCCGCCCGGCGCTCCCCGAGCTGTCGCCCTGCACGTTGAACGTGTCCGCCACGGTCAGCGACGGCCCGCTCGCCGACAACACGACCCCCGCCGGCGTCCGCTACCCCTACATCCGCTGGAGCGTGCCGCTCACCGACGCCAACGGCGCCCGCGTCTGCACCCGCCACGAGCTCAACGCCGGCGACGGCGTCGAGGTCCTCTACTCGTCGGTCGCGGGCCTCAGCTTCGCGGCCTCCTACGCCGACGACGCCTGCACCCTCGGGGCCGAGGGCGTCGGCGTCCCATGTCGCCCCGCCGCGGGCGTGTGTGACGTCGCCGAGGCCTGCTCCGGCGCCACGGCGAGCTGCCCCAACGACGCCAAGGTCGAGGAGGGCACCGTCTGCCGCGAGGCGACCGGCGCCTGCGACCTGCCCGAGGCCTGCGATGGCAGCACGAACGGCTGCCCGACCGACCAGGTCGCCGCGGCCGACACCCCGTGCCGCCCGAGCAGCGGCCCGTGCGACGCCCCGGAGGCCTGCGACGGCGGCTCCTCGGAGTGCCCGCCCGACGGCCCCGCCCCCGCCGGCACGCCGTGCCCCGATGACGGCAACGCATGCACGGTCGACCAGTGTGACGCCAGCGGCGGCTGTGAGCACCCGCCGGTCACCGACGGCACCGGCTGTGACGACCAGCAGACCTGCACCGTCGGCGACCAGTGCGTCGGCGGGGCCTGCGCCGGCGAGACCTTCTGCGTGACCCCTCCGGGCGAGTGCTTCATGCCCGTCGGCGCCTGCGACGGGAGCGGCGAGTGCGACTACGCCCCCGCCGAGCTGGGCGCCTCCTGCGTCGACGACGGCAACCCGTGCACCGTCGACATCTGCGACGGGGCGGGCGCCTGCGTCCACGTCGCCGGCAACGCCGGGACCGAGTGCCGCGCGTCGGTCGGCGTGTGTGACGTCGCCGAGACCTGCGACGGCGTCAGCGACACCTGCCCCGCCGACGCCTTCGAGCCCCCGACGACGACGTGTCGGGCCATGGTCGGTGACTGCGACGCCATCGAGTCCTGCACCGGCGACTCGGCCGCGTGCCCGGCGGACACCAAGGTCGCCGCCGGGACCGAGTGCCGTCCGGCCCTCGACGTGTGCGACGTCGCCGAGACCTGTGACGGGGCCAGCGACACCTGCCCCGTCGACGCCGTCGTCACCGCCGGGACCGAGTGCCGCGCCAGCGCCGGCGCCTGCGACACCGCCGAGGCCTGCGACGGCTCGAACGTGGCCTGCCCGGCGGACGCCAAGGTCGCGGCAGGCCAGATCTGCCGCGGCTCGGCTGGCGCGTGCGACCTCGCTGAGACCTGCGATGGCTTCGCCGACGCCTGCCCCGTCGACGGCTTCGAGGTGGCCGGGACCGAGTGCCGCGCCACCGCCGGTCCGTGCGACGCGGCCGAGGTCTGCACCGGCGCTGGCCCCGCGTGCCCGGCTGACGCGAAGGCCCCGAGCGGCACCGAGTGCCGGGGCGCCGCCGACGTGTGCGACGCCGCCGAGACCTGCGACGGCGCGTCCGACGCGTGCCCGGCCGACGCCTTCGTCGCCGCCGGGACCGAGTGCCGCGCGACCGACGGCGTGTGCGACGTCGCCGAGGTCTGTACCGGGGACACGGCGGCGTGTCCCGCCGACGACAAGGTGGCGGCGGGGACCGAGTGCCGCGCCTCCGGCGGCGCCTGTGACGTGGCCGAGGTCTGCGACGGCGCGACCGGGACCTGCCCGGCCGACGGCTTCGTGGCTGCCGGGACCGAGTGCCGCGGCGCGGGCGGCGTCTGCGACGTGGCCGAGGTCTGCACCGGGTCCACCGCCGCCTGCCCGGTCGACGTGAAGGCGCCCACGGGCACCACCTGCCGCGACAGCGCGGGGGTGTGCGACGTCGCCGAGACCTGTGACGGCAGCGCCAACGACTGCCCCGCCGACGCGGTCGCCGCGTCCGGGACCGAGTGCCGCGGGTCCGGCGGCGTGTGCGACGTGGCCGAGCAGTGTGACGGCGCGGGGGTCGACTGCCCGGTCGACGCCAAGGTCGCGGCCGGGATCGAGTGCCGCGCCTCGAACGGCGTCTGCGACACCGCGGAGACCTGCGACGGCAGCGCGAACGACTGCCCGACCGACGCCTTCGTCGGCGCCGGGACCGAGTGCCGCGCCTCGGCGGGCGCGTGCGACATGGCAGAGACCTGCACCGGGTCGAGCGCCGTGTGCCCGGGCGACGCCAAGGTCGCGGCGGGGACCGAGTGCCGCGCGTCTGAGGGCGCGTGTGACGTCGCCGAGAGCTGCGACGGGACCTCGAACGGCTGCCCCGCCGACACCCTCGTCGCGGCGGGGACCGAGTGCCGCGCCTCCGAAGGTGTCTGTGACACCAGCGAGACCTGCACGGGCGTCGACGCCGCCTGCCCGGCGGACGTCAAGGCCGCCAGCGGGACCGAGTGCCGCGCCTCGTCCGGGGTGTGCGACGTCGCCGAGACCTGCGACGGGGTCGGCGACACCTGCCCGGCGGACGCCAAGGTCGGCTCGGGGACGGTCTGCCGGGCCTCCGCGGACGTCTGTGACGTGGCCGAGACCTGCGACGGGAGCGCGGACGCCTGCCCGGCGGACGGGTTCGCGTCGGCGGTGACCGAGTGCCGCGCCAGCGGCGGCCCCTGCGACGTGGCCGAGCTGTGCACCGGCAGCTCCGCGGCCTGCCCGGTGGACGTCAAGAAGGCCGGCGGGACCGTCTGCCGTGGGGCCGCGGACGTGTGCGACGTGGCCGAGACCTGCGACGGATCGTCGAACGCGTGCCCGGCGGACGGCTTCGCCTCGGTCGCCGTCGAGTGCCGCGCCAGCCAGGGGCCGTGCGACGCCGCCGACTACTGTAGCGGCAGCGCCGCCGCCTGCCCGAGCGACCAGAAGCTCGCCTCGGGGACGGTCTGCCGCGGCAGCGCCGGGATCTGCGACGTCGCGGAGACCTGCGACGGCGCGTCGAACGCCTGCCCCGTCGACGGCTTCGCCGCCTCGTCGACCGAGTGCCGCGGCAGCGCCGGGATCTGCGACGTCGCCGAGCACTGCACCGGCAGCGCGGCGACCTGCCCGGGGGACGCCAAGCGGCCCAGCAGCACCCAGTGCCGCGGCTCCGGCGGGGACTGCGACGTCGCCGAGTTCTGCACCGGGAGCTCCGACGCCTGCCCCGGGGACGCGAAGGTCGCGAGCGGGACGATCTGCCGCGCGAGCGCCGGGAGCTGTGACGTCGCCGAGTCCTGCAACGGCTCGTCGAACAGCTGCCCGTCGGACGGCTTCCAGCCCTCGTCCACCCAGTGCCGCGGCGCGGGCGGCGTGTGTGACGTGGCGGAGTTCTGTAGCGGAAGCTCCGCGGTGTGCCCCGGCGACGCCAAGCTCTCGAGCGGGACGGTCTGCCGGCCTTCTGCCGACGTGTGCGACGTGGCGGAGACCTGCGACGGCTCGTCCAACGGCTGCCCGGCGGACGGCTACGCCTCGTCGTCGACCCAATGTCGCGGCGCGGGCGGTGTGTGCGACGTGGCCGAGTTCTGCACCGGCGGCTCGGCGTCCTGCCCCGGCGACGCCAAGAAGTCCAACGGCACCGTCTGTCGCGCGGCCACCGACGTGTGTGACGTCGCCGAGACCTGCAACGGGACCTCGAACGGTTGCCCCTCGAACGGCTACGCGTCGTCGTCGACCCAGTGCCGCGCCTCGGGCGGGGACTGCGACGTGGCCGAGTACTGCACCGGCGGCTCCGCGGCCTGCCCGGGGGACGCCAAGGTCGCGAGCGGCACCGTCTGCCGCGGCTCCCAGGGGACCTGCGACGTGGCGGAGACCTGTAACGGCTCGTCCAACAGCTGCCCGGGGGACGCCAAGAAGTCCAACGGCACCGTCTGCCGCGCGGCCGCCGACGTGTGTGACGTCGCCGAGACCTGCAACGGCTCGTCGAACGGCTGCCCCTCGAACAGCTACAAGTCCTCGTCGACCCAGTGCCGCGGCTCCCAGGGCGCCTGCGACGTCGCGGAGTACTGCACCGGCAGCTCGGCGTTCTGTCCGGGCGACGCGAAGGAGTCCAACGGGACCGTCTGCCGTCCAGCGAGTGGCGACTGCGACGTGGCCGAGACGTGCAACGGGTCGAGCAACGGGTGCCCGTCCAATGGCTACAAGTCCTCTTCGACCCAGTGCCGCGGGAGCGCAGGCAGCTGCGACGTCGCAGAGTACTGCACCGGCTCCTCGGCGAGCTGCCCCGGGGACGCGAAGCAGCCCAACGGGACGGTGTGTCGCTCGGCCAGCGGGGTCTGTGACGTCGCCGAGACGTGCAACGGGTCGTCGAACGGGTGCCCGTCCAACGGCTACAAGTCCTCGTCGACCCAGTGCCGCGCCTCGGGCGGCGATTGTGACGTCGCCGAGTACTGCACCGGCAGCTCCGGTGGCTGCCCGAGCGACGCGAAGAAGTCGTCGTCGACCCAGTGCCGCGCCTCGGGCGGGACGTGTGACGTCGCCGAGTACTGTACCGGCAGCTCGAACAGCTGCCCGAGCGACGCGAAGAAGTCGTCGTCGACCCAGTGCCGCGCCAAGAACGGCGCCTGCGACGTCGCCGAGTACTGCACCGGCAGCTCCAACGCGTGCCCGTCGAACGGCTACGCGTCGTCTTCCACGACGTGCCGCGCCGCCAGCGGCGACTGCGACGTCGCCGAGAAATGCACCGGCTCCTCGGCGAGCTGCCCGGCCAACGGCTACAAGGCGTCGGGGACGGCCTGCGGGAGCTCCTCGAGCACCGCGTGCGACGCGCCCGACACCTGCAACGGCAGCGGGACCTGCGTCGACCGCGTCGACCCGTCGGGCACGGTCTGCCGGTCGGGCGGCACCTGCAACCCCGCCGAGACGTGCAACGGCAGCTCCAAGAGCTGCCCCGCCAACGTCTACTCGCCCGCCGGAACCCACTGCGGCCTGTGCCGCTACTGCAACGGCAGCGGCGGCTGCTACAACCAGTGCAGCGGGACCCAGCACTGCTGCGGCGGCGACGGCTGCTACCCGAACAACTACAACTGCCCCTGAGGCGCCCCCGGTCGCCGCCGGATCTCGCCGGGGACCGCGACAAACACGTTGTGTCCCCGCCCTCGTCGTCGTAGATCCCCACCGCCACGGATGACTAAGGCAGGTGAAATCGTGACGACCCTGGGCCTCGAGCGACACATCGTCGACCACAACGTTTACGAGCGGACGGTCGCCCGCTTCCGCGAGCACGGCATCGGGCTCCCGACCTTCGCCCAGCTGGCCGACCCGAGCCTCGTCCCCGACGCCGTCCGCGAGAAGCTCAAAGGCGTCGGCCCCGACGAGCCGCACCCGCTCAACCTCTTCCGCGTCCACTGGTACAACGACGCGGCGCGGACGGGCGTGCAGGAGGTCCCCGGCTACCTCGTCCTGCCGCCGGAGCTGACCGGCGTTCAGGCCAAGATCCTGGTGGCCCTGGGCGAGCGCTTCCCGATGATCAACGCGCACAAGGTGCTCGCGGCCTACGGCTGCCTCGCCCCGCGCCTGGTCACCGGCCAGTTCGACCCGACCGTCCACAAGGCGCTCTGGCCGTCGACCGGCAACTACTGCCGCGGCGGCGTCGCCATCTCGCGCATCATGGACTGCCGCGGGGTCGCGATCCTGCCGGCCGGCATGAGCCGCGAGCGCTTCGACTGGCTCGACTCCTGGGCGACCGAGGCCGAGGACATCATCCGCACCCCGGGCACCGAGTCGAACGTCAAGGAGATCTACGACAAGTGCGCCGAGCTGGACCGTGAAGAGGACAACATCATCTTCAACCAGTTCTCGGAGTTCGGGAACCACCTCGTGCACTGGCTGGCGACCGGCAAGGCGCTCGCGCACGTGTTCGAGACCGAGAAGGCCAAGCACCCGGGGCTGAAGCTGCGGGCGTTCACCTCGGCGACGGGCTCGGCCGGCGCCATCGCCGCCGGCGACCACCTCAAGGCGACCTACGGCGCCAAGATCGTCGCCCTCGAGGCGCTCGAGTGCCCGACGATCCTGGAGAACGGCTTCGGCGAGCACAACATCCAGGGTATCGGCGACAAGCACATCCCCTACATCCACAACGTCATGAACACCGACTTCGTGGTCGGCGTGTCGGACGAGTCCACCGACCAGCTCGACGTGCTGTTCAACAGCGAGGCCGGCCGCCGCTACCTCGCCGAGCGCCGCGGGGTGCCCCAGGCGACCATCGACTCCCTGAAGTCCCTCGGCTTCTCGGCCATCTGCAACATCCTCGGCGCCATCAGGACCGCGCGCTACCTCGGCCTCGGCCCCGACGACGCCATCGTCACGGTCGCGACGGACGGCGCCGCCATGTACGGCAGCGAGCACCAGAAGGCCCTCGAGACCTACTTCGGCGGCAGCTTCGACGCCGTCAACGCCGGCGAGGTCTTCGGCCAGCACATCCTGGGCGCCGACCAGAACCGCATCATGGAGCTCAACGAGGTCGACAAGCGCCGCGTCTTCAACCTCGGCTACTACACCTGGGTCGAGCAGCAGGGCGTCAGCATCGAGGACTTCGTCGCCCGCCGCGAGCAGTCGTGGTGGGATGAGCTGAAGGACCTCATCCCCGCCTGGGACGCGATGATCGAGGAGTTCAACGCCAAGACCGGCGTCCTGGAGCGCCTGGCGTGAGCCTGCAGGCGGTGGCCGGGTTCACCTGCGCCGGCTGCGGGGCGACGGTCCCGGCCAGCGCGCACCCCTTCGCCTGTCCGAGCCGCGCGCCCGGCGACGACGTCGACCACGTCCTCGTCCGGCGCGCCCCCGCCGCGCTCCCCGAGTGGCCCAAGGACAACCACCCGAACCCGTTCATCCGCTGGCGACGGTTCCTTTACGGCTACGACGTCGGGGTCCACGCCGGGCTCCCCGACGGCGAGCTGCGCCAGCTCATCGCCGACCTCGACCAGGCGGTGCTCGAGGCCGGCGGCCGCGGCTTCCGGGTGACGCCGTTCGCGGCGACCGCGGCGCTCTCCGAGGCGCTCGGCGGGGCCGAGGTCTGGGTCAAGGACGAGACCCGCAACGTCGCCGGCTCGCACAAGGCACGGCACCTGATGGGGGTCGCCATTCACTTGGAGGTCATGGGCCAGCTCGGCCGTGACGACGGGACGCTACCGCTCGCCATCGCGAGCTGCGGCAACGCGGCGCTGGCGGCCTCGGTGGTCGCGGCGGCCGCAGACCGGGCGCTGAACGTCTTCATCCCGACCGACGCCAACCCGCGGGTCGTCGCGGCGCTCGAGGACCATGGCGCCTACGTCAACGTCTGCGAGCGGAAGCCCGGGACCGAGGGCGACCCGTGCTACCTGGACTTCCGGGCGGCGACCGGCGACGACGCCATGCTGCCCTTCTGCTGCCAGGGCCCGGACTGCGGGCTGACCGTCGAGGGCGGCCAGACCCTGGCCTGGGAGATGGCCGGCGAGATCGGCTGGCGCAAGGTCGACCTCGACGATGTCTACGTGCAGGTCGGCGGCGGCGCGCTGATGTCGGCGGTCATCCGCGGCTTCGAGCAGGCGCTCGAGGCCGGGGTCATCGGTCGGCTGCCGCGCTTCCACGCCGTTCAGACCGAGGGCTGCTATCCGGTGGTCCGCGCCTGGGAGCGCGTGGTCGCCAAGGCCTTCGAGGGGCTCGGCGCCGAGGCGCCGGAGAGCTGGCCGGAGCGGGCGCGGATCCTGCGCGACCAGCCCGACGCCGTCGCCGCGGCCATGAGCTTCGCGCGGCAGCACCGCTCGGCGTTCATGGGCCCGTGGGAGACGCCGCCGAAGAGCCTGGCGCACGGGATCCTCGACGACGAGACCTACGACTGGGCGGCCATCGTCGCCGGGATGCTGAAGACCGGCGGCTGGCCGGTGATCGTCGCCGATCCCGACCTGGAGAACGCCGTCGCCCTGGCCCAGAAGAAGGCCAAGGTGAAGGCCGACGCCACCGGCTCCGCGGGCCTCGCCGGCGCCATCGTCGACCGGGCGAAGCACGCGAGCGCCTGGGAGGGCGCCGCCCCCCCGAAGATCGCGGTCATCCTGTCCGGCGTCGAGCGCTGACGATGACGATTCGAGACGCCCGCTCGGGCCATGCACGAGCGGGCGCCCAGGGTCTGACTACCAGCGGATGATCACCCGGCCAGGGGCACCGGCGACCCCGGGGGAGTTGTTCGTCGGGCCATAGGACCCGCCGACGCCGGCGCCAGCGCGCTCGACGTCGCCGAGGCCGCCCGGGCTCGTGGCCGACCCGTTCTGGAGCGTCGTTCCAGCGGGCGCCAGGCTCGAGCCGCCGCCGCCGCCGCCAGCGTGAGCGCCACCGCCGCCACCGCCTAAGAGACCGCCGCCGCCACCGCCGCCCATGGCGCTGCCACCGCCGTCAGGCCAGGTCGCGCGCTTGGCGCCGAACCCGACGCTCGCGCCGCCGGGGCCACCGCCGTACTCGTTCGTGTCCGGATCGACGCTGCCGTCGCTCAGGGTCGCGATCGCCGACCCGATACGACCCGGATACCACTTGTACCAGGTGCTGGTGCCTGCCCCGGGAGAGCCGCCCCGTGTGGCGGTCGGAGCGTAGCCGCTCCAGCCGGGGAAGGGGCCCTGGTTGACCGGAGAGCCGGTCCCGACGCCGCTCGGCTCATTGGCCCCCTCCGGGTCGAGGGTCATCGGGCTCTGGCCGTTCTGCCCGCTGGCGCCGCCGTTCTTTCCGTGCGCCAGGAAGTTCGGGGGGTCGTACCAGCACCCGCCGCCACCGCCGCCCGCGCCGGCGACGACCAGCGGGGTGGCGCCGGACACGACGCGGCTCGAGCCGCCGCCCGGCGCGCCGCTCGCCGCCGAGCCGTAGCCGCCGCTCCCGCCACCGCCGACGAGCACCGAGAGCGCCTGCCCGGGGCTCACCGCGATCGCGCCGGAGACGAACGCGCCGCCGCCGCCGTTCCCGCCGTGGTAGCCGCCGCTCCCCGAGCCGGCGCCGCCGCCACCGCCACCCCAGACCTTCACGTCGAGGGAGGTCACGCCGACCGGCACGGTGAAGGCCTCGGGAGCGCCGGTGAACGGGTAGACACAGGTGTTCTCGCCCGGCACGTGGAAGCCCGGGCACGGGTCGCCGATGCAGCTGACGGCGCTCGCGTCGGCCCCGCAGCGGAAGAGCCCGGGGGCCGCGCCCGGGATGCCGGCGCCGGCGTAGCCCGTCGCGACGTCGCTGCCCGGGTCATCGAGCTCGTGGGCGGCGCAGACCCGGCCGCTGCCGTCGGTCAGCTCGACGTTCCAGGTGACGACCGGGTAGGCGCTGCCGGCGGGGACGGTGAAGCCGTATGCGGTCTCGACGAAGGGGGTGCGTGACGCCGTCCCGTGGGCGGTCAGGGTGCAGCTCTGGGCCGCGGTCAACATCGCCGCGCTGTCGTTCAGGCCGAAGGCGACGTTCCAGTAGAGCTTGCCGGCGAGGGCCTCGGAGCCGCGGGTCACCTGGGCGGCGAAGAGGTAGCCGTCGACGTTGACGCTGGGCTCGGCGTCGAGGTCGACGTTGCCAACCCCCGACACGTCGACGCGGATGGGCTCGGTCAGGCCGTCACAGGTGATGACCGGGTCGTCGAGGTAGAGGTAGGTCGTGGCGCCGGTGATGGACGCCGTGCAGGCGAAGCCGAGGACCGCAGTGAGGTCGCGCGCGCCGTCGGCGTTGTGGAGGAGCTCGAGGTCCTCGTTGGTGCCGGACTTCACGCAGTCGAGCTTGGCCGAGCAGAAGATGTCGTCGAAGTTGACCGAGACGTCGAAGAAGCCCTGCTCGGCGGCCCGGGCGATGGTCAGGTCGAAGTCGACGGCCACGTCGGCGTCCGCGACGCAGTCGACGTTCAGGGTGATGGGCGTCGGGTCCAGATACGTCGTCTCGTCGATGAGGACGCCGGCGCCCTCGTAGAGGCCCTCGAGCTCGAGCTCGACCGAGTTGGTCCCCGTCGCGGCGTCGCAGGTGCCGACGAAGGACAGCGAGCCCGCGCCGTCGCCGTACTGATCCGAGCTGAGCCCGGTGCGCTGCCAGACGACGTCGCCCCCGCCGTCTTCGGCGTTGGTGACGGTCAACGTGTAGCGGGCGTCGGTCACGCCGGCGAGGTCGAGCGGCGCGACGGTGATCGCGACGCTCCCGGCGACGCCCGGGCTGTCGGCGTCCCCCGCGGGGGCGCAGCCGAGCACGCCGAGGGCGGCGGCGGGGAGGAGACACGCGAGACGGTTGCGATACATGGCCGGGCTCCGGGCGCCAGGTCGGGGCACGCGCTCTCCGGGATGCTGCGCCCGCACGGCGATTTCCCGAAGAGGTGAGCACAGTAGCACACCGGCTATGCGGTTGCTCTTTTGCGGTGCGATGCCGAGCGCGAGTGTAACCGACCGGTTCGCCCGCCTGGCTATTCGGGATCGACGAACTCCGGTGCGGTCTTCGTGAAGTTCGCGCGCACCGCCTCGAGCTGGTTCTTGCTCCCGAGGAGCACGACCTGGAGGTCGGTCTCGAGGACGAAGGCCTCGCCGACCGACAGCGCCGGCGCCTCGTTCAGGAGGCGCTTGCCGTTGCGGATCGCGTGCGGGTTCTTCTGGGCGATCGTCTCGGCGGTCTTCAGGGCCTCGGCGAGCGGGTCATCGCAGACGCGGGTGACCAGGCCGAGCGCCTGGGCCTCGGTCCCGCTGACGACGCGGCCGGTGAAGGTCAGCTCCTTCAGCACGTCGAGGGGCACGAGCCGAGGCGCGGTCTGGGTGATCGACATGTCGGGGATCAGGCCCCAGCGGATCTCCATGACGCTCAGCTCGGCGTCGGGCCGGGCGTAGCGGAGGTCGGCGCCGAGGGCGATCTGCAGGCCCCCGCCGAAGCACGGGCCGTGGATGGCGGCGATGACCGGGACCGGGACCTCCTGCCAGATCCAGGCGCAGCGCTGGGCGACGTTGGCGACGCCCTTGCGCTCCAGAAAGCGCTGCATCCCTTTGGGACCGCCGGCCATGAAGCTCTTGAAGTCGAGGCCGGCGCAGAAGGCCGGACCCTCGCCGCTCAGGACGACGGCGCGGACGCTGGTGTCGGCGATCAGCGCCTCGCCGGCCGCGATGAGGCCGTCGATCATGGCGGCGTCGAGGCCGTTACGCTTCTCTCCCCGGTTCATCCGGACGTGGGCCACCGCCCCGTCGCGATCCACCAGCACCCGCTGCTCGCTCATCGTCTACCTCCGTTCGGACGGCAAAATAGCACGCTTGCCGGGCTCCGCGACCGGGATGACGTCGGGCGCTCGGAGCAGGTCGCGCAGCTCCGCCGGCGACTCGCCCGCGGTCAGGCGGCTGCGCAGCTCGGCGACCTGGGCGACGAGCCCGGGCGGGTCGTACTCCCAGTGCCACGGCTCGGGCAGGTAGGGGTAGAAGCCGAACTCCCGAGCGCGCCGGGCGAGCCAGCGGTACGCGGGTGAGCGGCGCCCTTCGCGCGTCCCGAGGGGGTAGAGCTCGAGGTCGAGGGCGAAGCCGGTGTGATGGGCGCTCTGGCCGGGCTTGGCGGTCCACTTGCGCTGCTGGCGCTCGAGCTCGGGCTCGGGAATCGGCGGCAGGTTGGCCACGCGCCGCGCCTCGCGCCGCTCGTTCAGCCGAAAGTCCCAGATCTGCGCCTGCAGGGCGACCGAGCGGTAGGCCGAGCGGATCGCCAGCCACGCCGTGTCGACGCCGTCGGCCCCGGCGGCCGCGACCATCCGTTCGTGCGCGGTCCAGGCGATGACATGGGGCCGGGCGGGGCAGATCTCCTCGGGGACGAGCTCGGCGTCGAAGGCCGGCTCGCCGAAGACGTGAGGCCGCGCGCGGCGTTGGAAGAGGCCGCTCGGGCCGCGAGCCACACCGCTCCGGATCTGGTCTGCGCGCAGGTTTCCGGTGAGGCGAGTTGTCACAGGTTGGCTCCCTGGCGGCTCCTCGGGTTGAACCGCTGGAGGCGACCGAAATGGCGAAACCCATCCACGTGACCGATCTGACCTTCGAGAAGGAGGTCGTCAACAGCGAGCTCCCCGTCGTCGTCGACTTCTGGGCCCCGTGGTGCGGCCCGTGCAAGGCCATCGCGCCGGTGATCGACGCCCTCGCCGAGGAGCTCGACGGCCAGGTGAAGGTCACCAAGTACAACACCCAGGCGAACAACAAGATCGCCGGCATGATCGGCATTCGGTCGATCCCGACCATCGTCGTCTTCAAGGACGGCAAGCTCGCCGCCCACAAGGTCGGCGCCATGCCGCCGCCGGTCCTCCTCGACTGGGTCAAGCGGTCGGCCGGTCTCCAGAAGGGCTTCTTCGCCAAGCTCTTCGGCAAGAAGGACCAGCGCCCCGCTGCCGAGGCCTGAACCGCAAGCGTGTTGGATCGCGGGGTCAGACCCCGCGACCCAACACCTCAGCGCTGCGCTCGAGCCGGCATCGCGAGAAAATGTTAGAAGATGGGGTCTGACCCTACCTTCTCGCACTTTCTCCTCAGGGCCAGGTCCCGTCGCGCCGCACAACGAGCCGCCAGGGGCGCGGTCAGCTCGCGGCGGCGGACACCCAGCTCTGCTCGCCGGAGTCCAGGGTCGCGCGGACCAGCTCGCGCAGGACGAAGTACCAGGCGAGATCGACCTCGACGCCCGGCTCCGCCGTCCCCGCCAGCGTCCCCGCCGGGTCGTCCGGGTGGAACGTCACCGTGTAGCCGGTCCCGCTGAGCGCCGCGAGCTCGGCGCCGAGCTCCAGCGTCATCTCCGCCCCGTCGACCCGCGCATGCACGACGTCGCGGTCGGCGTGGCGGCCGACGTGGAAGCCGTCGTGGGTCGGGTAGCGCCGCCACTCGTCGACGGTGCCGAAGAAGCGCGGCTTGAGGACGTAGGGGCCGCCGTCCTCGGGGCAGAAGACGTCGCAGTTGCCGCACTCGTTGCAGAAGTCCGCGAAGTTGGCGATCTGGTGCTTCTGGACGAGCTTCATCTCGCCCTCGTCCCGCACGGTGAAGGCGCCGGCCGCGTCGGCGGTCGCCTTCAAGATCGGCAGGTCCATCGGCGGCATCGGCAGCGTGAAGTTGGCGTCGTTCGGGCAGACCGGGACGCACTTGTCGCAGGTGATGCACTCGAAGAGCCAGAGCTTCGAGCCGATCTTGTTCGGGACCTTGGAGTTCTTCGCCTTGCCGTAGCGCGGGTCGCGATCGAGGTCGTCGACGTAGGCGTCGGTGTTCATCAGCCGCGCCGCGGAGACCCAGCGCGCGACCGTGTCCTCGCCGAGGCTGGCGACGAGGTCGCCACCCGCCTCGAGCGCACCGAGCGCGGCCCGCTTCGCGTCCGCGTCGAGACCGAGCGTGTCGAGCGCCGCCTCGGCTTTGCCATAGGCGCGCAGGACGAAGCTCGTGACGTCGGTGGCGCCGACCTTCGCCATCTGCTTGGCCGCCTGCACCCCGTAGGCCTGGGCGCGGCCGTAGCCGCCGGGCAGGAGCAGGTCGCTGCAGGTCGTGATCGGCACCAGGCCGATCGCCATCGCGTCGGCGAAGTTCTTCTTGTCGATGCCGGCGGAAAACGAGATGGGCCAGCGGTCGCCGAAGGTCTTTCGGAACTTCTGCACGAGCTTCATCGCGAGCACGTGCAGCGGCGGGCCGGACATGTACATGGTCTTCTCGGCCGCCGGGAAGAAGTCCCGGTGGTTCTCGCAGACCAGGGTGTTGGAGAACTTGACGCCGAAGCCGAGGCCCAGCTCCGCCGCGGTGTCCCCGAGGCGCGGGATGAAGTCCTCGACCTGATGCCACTTGGTGTCGTCCTCGAAGGCGTGGTCGGGGACGATGACGTCGTCGTAGCCCATCGTGTCGTGCAGGATCTCCCGCAGCCGCTCGGGCCCGTTCAGCGTCGGGTTGAGCTTCACGATGCAGTGGAGGTTCTTCTCGCGCAGCAGGAAGTCGATGATGCGCTCGATCTCGTCGGGCGGGCAGCCGTGGAATGTGCTGAGCGTCAGCGTGTCGGAGAGCTTCGTCTTGAAGTCGAGGTCCCGGAGCGGGCCGAGCTCGGCCGGGATCTCGGCGCGGAGGCGCTCGACGACGGCGCTGGCGTCCTTCATGCCGTCGATGAAGGCCTGGACGCGCTCGGTCTTGATGCCGGCGAGGTCGTAGCCGACGCTCATGTCGAAGACGAAGCGGTCGAAGCCCTCGACCATCGGGATCTTGCCGCTCGCGGCGAGGAGCTCGATCAGCATCGACGCCTTGACGTACTCCTCGAGGGACTGCTCGAGCTTGAGCTCCTGCGACCACTCGATGTTGTAGCCGATGGTCTGCATGTCGATGCAGGGCCGGCCGATCTTCAGCTCGTCGAGGATCTGGACGGTCTTCAGCTCGAAGATCCGGCAGCCTCCGAGCCAGGCCAGGGCGATGTTCTGCGCCATCTGGGTGTGCGGCCCCGCGGCCGGCCCGAGCGGTGAGGCGGCCGTGTGCCCGTGGAAGTCGACCGTCATGTCGCGGTCGGCGTCCCCGGTCGCGAACTTCTTCGCCGGCAGGTCGAAGATCGACCCCTGGGAATCCAGCTCCCCGAAGGCGCGACGGATCAGGGCGGCGAAGGGGTACGGGTTCAGCTCGGCCATGGTCTCCTCACTCTCTCTCGTTCGGAGACCGAGGCTAACCGCGCCCGCAGGCACTGTCGATCAGTTCTCGACCGCCACCGCGGGCTTCACACAGAAAGTGCGAGATCCTGGGGTCATACCCCGCCTCCCAACACTTTTCCATCGAGCGCCGCCTCACGCAGAAAGCGCGAGATTCTGGGGTCAGACCCCGCGATCCAACACTCTCCGCCGACCCGCGTCTCAGCGCCCTCAGCCCCGCAACACGACGTGACGGTAGCTGCGGTAGGGCTCGAAGCCCGCCTTCTCCGCGGCCTCGGCGATGCTCGCGTCCGGCGCCAGCAGGAGCGCCCGCTTGCCCGCGAGCGCTGGCAGGGACAGCGCGTGGTACAGCGCCCCGGCGACCAGGCGCTTGCGGCTCCGGTACGCGACCGGGACCCAGACCCCGTCGATGAGCACCGTGTCGTCGCCGAACGGCCGGAGCTCGGCCACCAACGCCGGCTTGTCCTGCTCCCAGCCGACGAGCTGCCGCCCGGCCGCGACGACCCGCTCGCACGCCGCCTTGTGGGCGTGGGGGTGCGCGCGCCGCGGGTCGATGTGGCGTCGGTGGGCCTCGCGCTCCCCGGTGAGCTCGTAGACGAGACGGAGCTCCCGTGCCGTCGCGACCGTCAGCCGCGCCCGCTTCGACGGCGCCTTCTCGGGCAGCTCACCGGCGCGCATGAGCGGCAGCGTGTGGTCGGCGATCAGCGTCCGGTTCTTCACGCCCTTGAAGCGCTCCCAGAACGGCTCGAAGCTCTCGCCGTCGCCCATCAGCTCGTGCTGCTTGGACGCCTGGGGCATCCCCATCCCCTGCGCCTTGAGCTGCGCCTCCGCCATGACGGTCAGCGCCGCGCGGCGGTCGCCCAGGACGTGGACCCCGTGCGCGCCCACACACATCACCGCGTCCAGCCGTCGGTTGTCGGCCAGCGCCCCGTAGTACCAGCCGCCGAACGCCTCGGTGTGCGCTCCCGCCAGTCGCAGCAGCAGCGCCCCGTCCCGAGGCGCGCGCTCGACCAGGCTCGCGACCAGCGGCAGCTCGGCCGCCTTCAGCTCTCGACAGGCGTATGGGGTGTCGTCCATGGGCCGATCTTATCCGTCCCCGGACGCTCGTCCAGCCCACCTCGTCGCGCTCAGCGTCGGTACATCGCGTCGGTCCGCAGCACGTACTTCACACCCGCCTCGACCGCCGCGCCCTCGTGCAGGACCGCGTGACTGAAGACGAGCGCGTCGCCCCGCCGCGGCGGCACCGCGACCTGCCACTCGAGGAGCCGCGTCTCGCCACCGGCCTCGCAGTCGTTCAAGTAATAGAGGACCGTCAGCTCCGACGCCTCGCGCGCGTCACGCCTGAACGCCCCGTCGTAGTGCGGCGTGAAGCGCTGGCCGGGCCGGTAGCGGTAGCCTCGGAAGCGCTCGTTCAGCCCGACCAGGCGTCCCTCGCCGACCGCCTCGGGGAGCCACGTCCGCGCGCTCGCGAAGAGGTCCGCGGCCAGGGCGGGGTCGTCGAACATCACGCGGTCGTTGTCGCGCAGGTCCGGCCGTTCGGCCTCTCCGGTCGGCAGGTTCACGGGCGCGGACCGCGGCCCTTCGGCCTCGATCCGTGCCACCAGCGCGTCACACGTCGCAACCGCCAGCGCGCCGCGGACGAAGGTCACCACGGGGACGATGTCGCCGAGCTCGATCGGGAGGTGAGCCAGCGGGTGGAAGACGTCGGTCATCGGGAGCACCTCATTGCACCAGGTCGAGCGTCTCGTCGGCCCGCGCGACGCGCACGCTCTGGCCGAAGGGCAGGGCGAGGTGGTCGACCTCGACGCCGTCGCCGAAGACGGTGCCCCCGGTCTCCATCTCACTGACGATCTCGAGCGCCTCGCCGGGCTCGAGGGCCCCGTCGGTCACCTCGGCGCCCGTCGCGACCGACGGCCACGCCTCGCGGACGAAGAACGCGAGATCGGGGTCGAGCGGGCCCGGCAGCGGCGCCGCCGTCGGGCGGCCGCGCGAGATGCTCCGAGCCCACCCGCTCGCGCCGGTGCCCGTCGTCACGATGAGCCCCGACGACGACTGCCGCTCGGTCGCCCCGCGGTATCCGATGCGATATCGCGCGCTCTGGTGCGTGGCGTGCCCGACGAAGATCTCGTTCAGGGCGACGAGCCGCTGCCCGTCGCCGAGGCGCGCCGCGACCATCGCCCGCGACTCCAGCCGGAGCGCGCCGCGGGCGAAGTCGCTGAAGGCGTCGGGGGCCACGGCGGCGCGGTGGCGCACCAGCACCCCCTCGAAGCGCTCCGGCGACGGGTTGATCCCCAGCACCGGCTGCCCGTGGAGGTACTTCGCGACGTTCGCGACGAGGCCGTCCTGACCGACCGCGACGACGATGTCCTCGGGCTCGAAGAGGAAGCGGTCGAGCTCGCGCCGGGTCACCCGCGCCCGTCGCCAGTCGAGCGGGATCGCCGCCTGCACCTCGTGGAGCGCCGCCTCGAGCTGCTGGTGGCGCTCGGCGACCCCGTCCGCGTCCCCTTCACGCCCGGTCGACGCCAGGAAGAACCGCGCCTGGGACCAGGTCCCGTGGCGGGCGACGAGCCCCTCGAGCTCGCTCGGTCGCGACACGACGACCGCTCTGGGAGGGAGGCCCACCGCTCAGCTCGCCTCGTCCTCGAGCCGCTGCGCCTGCGCGCCGAGGACGCGTTGGATCAGCGAGCCGAGGACGTCGGGCGTCAGGGTGAGGTGCTCGATCGACTCGAGCTTGCCGGCCAGCTCCCGAGCCGCCAGCCCCATCAGCGCCGCGGGCGGCAGGTCCCGGTAGATCGCCATGCGGTCGCGCTCGGCGCCGACCCGGGCCCCCTCGGTCACCCGGATGGCCTCGGCCTGCGCCTCGGCCTCGAGCCGGACGCGCGCCGCCGACGCCTGCACCTCGATGGCGCGCGCCTCGGTCGAGTCCGTCACGCGCTTCTTCTCGTTGTGCCCCTGCCGCTTGATGAGCTCCTCCTCGCGGCGCGCCAGCTCGATGCGGTTGTCGAGCTCGTTCTCCTCGATCGCGCGCTCCTTCTCGACCGCCAGCGCGCGTCGCGCGAAGGTCGCCTCGTCCGCGGCCTGCTGGATGCGCTCGCGGGCGGGCATCTGGAGGGCGCGCTCGACCTCGGCCGAGGGCTTGAACGCCGTGACCCGCGTCGCGACGATGGCGAGCCCGAGGGACGCGAGCCCGGCGTCGGTCGTCAGCCCCTGCTGGATCTCGTCGCGCAGCACCTCGAGCCGCTGGTCGAGGAGCTCGCGGAGCGGCGCCCGGGCGAGGAACCCGCCGGCCAGCTCGTGGGCGCGGTCGACGACGACGCTCGCGAGCTGATCGAGGGGCTCACCTCGGAAGCGGCCGGTCGTGGTGTCGATCGAGAAGTCGAAGCGCGACGCCAGCAGCTCGGGGTCGGTGACGCGGTAGATGACCGCCCCGTTGACGTTGACCTCCTGGAAGTCCGCGCTCCGCGCGCGCACCAGGAACGGCAGCTCCCGGTCCTCGAGCGGGACCTCGGCGATGGACGCGCCCAGCGGGGAGAACCAGAAGCTGGTCCCGCGGGCGCTCCGCTTCTGCGCGCCGCGCTTGAACAGCAGCACGTGGGACGTCGGCTCCGACCGCAGGTGGCGGAGCAGGAAGAGCGAGCGGATCTCGGCCATGGTGACCTCCTCTGAGGGGCTCAGGTCGCGCTCCGCCGGCTGAATCGGTACAGCTCGGCGGGGCGGTAGGGGACGTCCTTTTCGCGCGCGCCGGTCGCCTCGAGCTGCCCCGAGGCCAGCATCCGCCGGCGAAACGAGTCCTTGTTCAGCGGCTCCCCGCGCACGGCCTCGTGGATCGCCTGGAGGTCGCGCAGCGTGAACTGGTCCGGCAGCAGCTGAAAGCCGATCGGCGTGTAGTCGAGCTTGCCGCGCAGACGCTTGACGGCGAGCCCGAGCACGTCGGCGTGGTCCAGAAAGAGCGGCAGCGTCCGTCCCGCTTCGTCGACGACCTCGACCGGGCCGCCGGTCTCGCCGCGCCACGGGACGATGATCCGCGCCTGCACGGTCGCCGGCCGCAGCTCGACCTTCACGTGGAAGCGCCGGGCGTCGACGAGGGCGTAGTACGCGACCGTCACGACCCGCCCGCGCGGGTCGCGGCCGACGTCGCCGAAGGTGTAGAGCTGCTCGATGAACACGCCCTCGAGCCCGACCTTCGCGCTCATCAGCCGGGTCGCCGCGTCCTCGAGGGACTCGTCGATGTTCACGAAGCCGCCGGGCAGCGCGTAGCTCCCGACCTCCGGCGCGATGCTCCGCTGATAGAGCGCGACCCGGAGGTCCTCGCCGTCGACCGTCAGCACGACGACGTCCACCGCCAGGCTCGGCTTCGGGTAGTGATCGAGGTCGCTCGCCACCACGGGACGGCTCGGCTCGGTAGCGGCTCTGGTCGTTGTCTCAGCGTCGTCTCTTGGCATGTCCCACCTTCTATGCGCACTGCATATATGCACTACGCATAGAAGTCAACACGCCGGTCGTCTCAGGGTGACCGCCCTCGCGCTCACCGATCCCGCGGGGACCTCGCTCAGTCCCGTGCGGCGACGGTCTTCCAGACCGCCGGGAGCCCAACCCGCAGGAACACGCCGTACCCATAGCCGGGGTAGCGTGCCTCGATGTCCGCGCGGATCTTCATGATCTCCGGGCGCGTCGGCTCACCCTCGGGACGCGCCGCGGCGACCCGCGCCTCGACCACGTCGAGGTACTCGCGCTCGGCGGCGAGCAGCTCCGGTCCGCCGCTCGCCCCGCGCCCCGGGTGAACCGCCCGCGGCGACAGCGCCGAGATCTCGTCGAGCCGCGCCCGCCACGCGTCGAGCAGACCGAGCTCGAGCCAGCTGTGGGTCCCGTTGGCGACGAGGTCCCCGGTGAAGACGTGGCCGCCGACCTCGACCACGACCTGCGCGTCGCTGATCCCGGGCCCCATCACGTGCAGCGTCAGGTCGAGCCCCGCCGCCGTCAGCGTCGTCGTCTCGTCACCGAAGACCTCGGGCGCCGCCGCCTCCTCGGGATAGTCGGGCGCGTAGCGGTCGTAGAACCACGACTTCCGCAGCGCGTGGACCTCCGGGATGCGCTCGGCCACCTGCGCGCTGGTGACGACCCGGACACCGCGCGCCCGCAGTGTCGCGGTCCCGTTGAACTTGTCGGGGTTCGGGTGCAGCACGATCGCGAAGACGACCTCTTTGCCGGTCGCCGCCTCGACCTTCGCGATTGCCTCGGCCGCGGCTGACGGCAGGAACTGCGTGTCGACCGCGACCAGCCCGGTCGGGCCCTCGACGAAGAAGGTGTTCGTCTCGAAGCCCCAGGGCGTCGCGACGTACGTCCAGACGCGGAGATCAGCGTCCGGCGCTGGCGCGACGAGGCGGCCCTCCCGGGACGGCGCCTCACGGGTCTCGCGGGCCTCGGGGGCGGTGGCGCAGGCGGTCAGCGTGAGCGCGATGGTGAGCGGGAACAGCAGCTGGTGGCGCATCTCGTCTCCTCCGTTTGTCCGACGCCGCGCAGGCTAGCGACCCCAGCCGTGGCGTGCTAACGATGCCTGGACAACGTTTTGCTTTTTTCCGCCACGTGGAGGGGCGACAGGTGCAGGTCATCCCGGTCGACGAGGTCCCCGCTCCCGCCTTCGGCTTGACCGAGCGCGTCCCGCCCCACACGGGCGAGTGGCACACCCACGCGCGTCACCAGCTCCTCTACGGCGCGGTCGGGACCCTGGAGCTCGAGGCCGGGGACGCGACCTGGGCGTTGCCCCCCGTGCGCGCGGCGTGGATAGGCGCCGGCGTCCGCCACCGCACCCGGTCGGGACGGCCGGTCGAGCTGCGCGCGATCTACTTCGATCCGGAGTTCCCCGTCCCCGCGCCGACCCTCGAGCTCGGTGTCTTCGCGGTCGACGAGCTCGCCCGCGGGATGATCCTCCACGCGATGCGCTGGGGGCCAGAGCGCGACCCCGCCGACCATGTCGCCAACCGCTTCTTCGCCACGCTCCTCGACGGCGCGCGGGGGTGGTCGGCTCAGCTCGCGGCGTTCCGCCTCCCTCGCCCGATCAGTGACGACCTCGGCCGCGCCACCGCCTACATCCGCGATGATCTCGCCGGGGTGACCGCGAAGGCCGCCGCTCGCGCCGGCGGGATGAGCGAGCGGACGCTGCTCCGGCGCTTCGTCGCCGAGACCGGCGGGACCTTCCGCGACTATCTCACGGCCGCCCGCATGGTGCGCGCGATGGACCTGCTCCTCGACCCGCGATCCCGCGTCACCGACGTCGCCGGGGACCTGGGTTACGACAGCCTCGCCGCCTTCTCGCGGGCCTTTCGCGCCTTCGTCGGCGAGACGCCGCGAGCGTTCCGCGCCCGAGGCGCGGAGCCCGCGGCTGTCTATACGTGACACGGGCAGGGCCATCGGGTAGCCCTTCTCGCTGGACCGGAGGCGCCGACATCGTGCGACGACACCGACTGAGAGCGCTCCTCGCCGCAGGCGCCATCGGCTTGGCGTGCCTGGCCCTCGCGCTGGTCGCCTGCGGAGGCTCGTACCGGAGGGCGGACGTCACCGACACCCGCCGGGACGTCGTCGCGTCGCGCTACCTGAGGATCGCGACCTTCAACGTCCGCCGCTTCTTCGACACCGTCTGCGACAGCGGGGCGTGCGGGCCGAACGACTACGAGGACGCCCTCACCCAGGGCGAGCTCGACGCCCGCGCGGACCAGCTCGGCGCCGCGATCCTCGGCCTCGACGCGGACATCGTCCTCCTCCAGGAGGTCGAGAGCCAGGCCAGCCTCGACGCGTTGATGCTGCGCGTCGCCGACCGCTTGCCTCACGGCGTCCTGGGAGAGACCGGGTGGCCGGCGAGCCTCGACGTCGCGATCCTGGGGCCCGGGACCCCGACGGCGGTCGTTCGTCACGCCGACGGACCGATCGGCCGGGTGGACGGCGAAGACGTCTTCTTCGCCCGGGAGCTGCTCGAGGTGCGCTACGAGGTCGCCGGGCTCGAGGTCGACGTCTTCGTCGCCCACTTCAAGTCGAAGGTCGGTGACGAGCCCGAGCGGCGCCTGGCCGAGGCGGTCCGCACCCGCGAGGTCGTCCTCGCCGCTGCCGCCGCGCGCCCCGACGCGCTGATCGTGCTCGGCGGTGACTTCAACGACGTCCCGGGCTCGGCGCCCCTCGAGGCGCTGGAGGCCGACGGCGGGCTCGAGCGCCTCAGCGGCCGCGCCTCCCCCAACGACGTCTGGACGGTGACCTACCAAGGCAAGCACCTCGCCCTCGATCACCTCTACCTGCCGCCCGGACGCGACGCCCTGTACGTCGACGGCACCGTAGCCGCCGTGCGCGGTCGGTTCGGCGGCGGCTACGGCGGGTCCGATCACGCGGCGCTGCGCGCGGTCTTCGACCTGCCCTGAGCGCTACTCCAGCAGGAGCACATCCCATGATGGTCGTGTACGAGGTCAACCTGGTGGTCGACGCCGCCATCGCCGACGAGTACGAGCGCTGGCTCGCCGGCCACATCAAGGAGATGCTCGAGGTCCCCGGCTTCTTCCGGGCCCGCTGGTACGCGCGGAACCCTCAGGACGAAGGCGGTGCTCCGAGCGACGACGCGTACTGGACCGTCCAGTACGACGTCTACACGCGCGAGGACCTCAACCGCTACTTCCGTGAGGACGCCGCGCGCCTCCGGGGGGACGCGATCACCCGCTTCGGCGGTCGCTTCAGCGCGAGCCGCCGCGTCCTCGTCCCGCGCTCGCTCGAGGCGCCGCCAGCCTGACCAGGTCGTGCGGCGGCGCCCCGATCCGTGGCCTCAGAGCGCGCGCTCGATGCGGAGCGCGACCTCGTGGGGAGCGCCCACGCCGTCGATGCGACGGACGATGCCCTTGTCGTCGTAGAGCGGGAGCACCGGCGTCGTCTCGGAGTGGTACTTCTTCAGCCGCGACTGGACGGCCTCGGCGGTGTCGTCCTTGCGCTGAACGACGCGCCCGGCGACGTCGTCCGGGGGCGGGTTGAACTCCATGTGATAGATGGCGCCCGTCTCCGGGTCCATCCGCCGCCCGGTGATGCGGTCGACGATCAGCTCGTCCGGCACCTCGATGACGACCACGTGGTCGAGGCTGATGCCGGCCTCGGTGAGCGCCGCGTCGAGCGCCTTGGCCTGCGGCACCGTCCGCGGGAAGCCGTCGAGCATGAACCCGTCGGCGCAGTCCGGCTTCTGGAGCCGCTCCATGACCAACCCGACGACGAGCTCGTCCGGGACCAGGTCGCCTCCCTTCATGAAGGCGTCGGCCTGCTTGCCGAGCTCGGTCCCTTCGGCGACGGCGGCGCGCAGCATGTCACCGGTCGAGAGGTGGGCGATCTCGGGGTGGCGCTCGAGGAGCCGCCCGGCCTGGGTACCCTTGCCGGCACCCGGGGGGCCGAAGAGAATCATTCGCATCGGTCGAACCTCCTTCCTCCGGCAGGCTTCCTACACCGACGTGGCGCCGTCAAGGACCTCCGCCGACGATCGCGGCGGTCGCGCCACGGATCAGGCGCCGAGTCTTCTGCAACTCATTGGTATCATGTGGTATTGCTGTGCTCCGGCGCGGCTCGGGGCCCCCTGGAGACCGGTGATGGGCGGCCGGCCGTGTCTGGTCGCGCGCTGCGCCCGTGGGAGCCAAAAGTCATTGGAGTTAGATGGCTTTCCGAGGGGACCGGCAAGAACCGACACGAGGGGCGAAAAAAGTGGGTTGACATCCCCGGGGGGTTAACGCACTGTTCGCCCCGCTTCGGCGGGGACGCAACCCCAACGAGGCGGAGCAGTCGCTCCTTGAAAACTGGATAGCAGGAAGGAAAGTCGGGTCCTCGATGCCACGAAGGCCGACGGACGAGTCTCCCTCGGGAGAGTCGGTCGCAGGTCGGACGGCATCGGGAACAATAACTTTGAGA